>Ga0172380_10000641_pt1 | contig 65461 bp, 85 predicted proteins | sample Leawe162metaG_FD_119747 | JGI IMG/M metagenome (GOLD analysis project Ga0172380, IMG submission 119747) | Leachate microbial communities from a municipal landfill in Southern Ontario, Canada - Leachate well 162 metaG | ecosystem: Engineered > Solid waste > Landfill > Unclassified | place... | reverse complement strand
TATCGTAGTAATCCTCGAGCCGATCATGTCTTTTGGTTTTGTGTTTGTTCTTTCTGACATAGTGCGACGAGTATTCCCCGGCACGCTCGATCTTGCTGCCGAGCAGTTCGTCCTTCCATACCGGAGAGATCATGCGGACGTTGCTAAAGGACTCCAAGGTGAAGAACGAATTGTGTCCATGCTTGGATGCCAAGATACATGCCGCACTATACTCGATGTGATCGGTCATGTTGATAGTCAGACAGGAACCGCCGAGCATCTTGCGCAGCATCTCCAAGCCAGCATCAACAGATCGCTTGGGATAGTCCATCAGGGCAGATGAAGGCGGAAGCATCACGTAGTTATAGTGATCCTTCTTGATGTCAATTCCCCAGTAGTTGGCCCACCCTGATGCGATCTCACCCAGCACACCGAAGATGTCATTGCTGACAATGCTGGTATGTGGGAATGCGAGTCGGTATCCACGCAATAGATACTTGAGATACTGTGCTCCCTGCCACGCCGTCTTGTGATCGGGATTCTCGAATGACTTTGTCGGGATGGTTACCAGACAAATATCATGCGGTTCATACCGTACATCCGACAGAGCAATGGCTTTGCCGAGGGCAAGCATCATCATGCACAGATTCTTGTCATGCTCCCTGCGCAGATCGGCCACAATCCACTGCTTATCAGGCAGTTCGCTGGCCTCACGATCAGACAATTCATCACCCGTAAAGGGCGTGTCACTGCTTCCAAGCGTGGGATTGTAGCGCTTCTTTTGCTTCTCGACAAAGTCGAGTGCCGAGTCAACTGCTGTTTGCATATTAATTATTCCTTCATCCCCACTTTCCAGTGGGTTGGTTAAGATTTGCTGGTGTAACACTGGGTTCATCCGGTTGCCGTGCAGCGATTGAGTAAGACGCTCCCGACGCATGCGATAAGCATGATCAAGAGCACCGCGATAATGACGCAGTCTATGGCGGTTAGTGGACATATGCTGGTTACCTTTCCTCCGGAAAGCTTGGCTGCCTGCAACGCCTTCTCGGCATCGTCGTATTCCAGTTGGCTTCCATCAGGGAATTTTACCCGGTGTGTTTCTTTTCTGACCACGCTCATGCGTTCACCACATCAGATGCGTTCACCACATTATACTTTGGATAGGTTGTCTTCGATGTGACAGAGGAAGTCCCGCTGGTGGTTTGGAATCCGAGCGAGCGTTGTTGCTGGCTACGGGCATAGGTCGAAGCGGCACGCAGATCGAAGTCATCAACCGCAATCTGCTTGGCACCACGGAGGGTGACCAGCTTGCCATCACGGATCATCTTGGGGGACGTATAGTCCACCACGTTGATGTCCTTGAACATGCTGGTGATGTTGTCGCTCGTCGTTCCGAATACCAGAGCGGGAGTCTCACACACGGCAGCTGAACTCACATGCAGTCGTGCCGTGGAGCAACGTCCCACGATCACATCGTTGTGCGGATTGAGTCCGACAATGGCCATATAACCACTGATGTCATGCAGTCCTTTCGGCCCACGGTTGGCCAGCACATTGACGATGTGCTCCGAATCACAGGTGGAGTAGTAAGCCCATCCCTTCGGGGCATCGAAGTCAACCACCCCGTTGTGGACAATCGCCCAGCCCTTCTTGCAGAACGGGTGGGTATTGGGAAGGTTCTTCTCATTGGTCGAGGTGCGGCCATGAAGGATAATTGCTCGGACTTTCTTGGGCACCTTACCGTCCCGTCCGAAGACGCCTTCGACCATGTTGCTCATCGGTCCAAGCTTGGCGCGTTCCACGAATGCCTTGCCGATGCCGATGTAATCCACCGGGTCCACATAGCGTTCGATATAACGGGACTTGGCTTGGCTCTGGATGATGAACCCGAACCCATCACGCTCACTGGAGCAGAGGGTTTTGTGGAACGAGTCCACGACTTTGCTCAGAGTTTCATTCCATTCGACTGGCTTGCTGAATACGATAGCTCCAATTTTACACATATATTTAATTCCTTAGGTTGAGTTGGTTGCGGAGTAGGAAGAACATTCCTCCCCGCATTCTGATTGATTTCGCTGCGTTGTTGAGATTGCGGTAGAGGACAGAACAATCGGACAAATGCAAGGCGCATGTCCCATTGCTGAATACCCTTACCACATAGGGGATATGGTTGTGAACTGTTCCGATGATGTTACTCGATCTCAATGCCGGATTCCTCCAACACACGGGCGGCAACCCGCATGTTCTTGGGAACCTGATCGGACTTCACTTTCTCGCTGGGGTTGTGCGTGTTGTATTGCGCCAGCACCCAGTTCTTGAGGCCAGTCGGAGCACGGCTGGAGAAGAACGCATCGAGTGTGGTAACATTCGTGCGACGGTCAGCGAGGAACAGGATCAGGGATACCCATTGTTTGATCTGTTGGTAGCGGACGGACCCGTGGAACTGCCTGATTTCCACGGTCTTGTGACGGTGGTAGGCTTGGAAGTTCACCGCCCAGTAGCGTTCCGAACTGTGCATGTCCAGCTTTTCCTCGAATCTACAGAACCGATTGTTCCGACGATCCGGCGGGGTCAGCTTGGACAACCACGGCATCGCCTTGTTCAGACGACTGGCGAAGTTAAACGCCGAGTCCTGTGCCAGATTTCGGCAGTCCAAGTGAACGTGCAACCCGCACATTTCATTGGCCTGTGCATATCCGAAGTCACGAAGGATGTCGCACACCTTCTTCAACTTGTCGAAGATGTTGTTGCGTCCTGCCGTAACCACAATCTCCCTTCCGTGGTAGTTTGTATCCTTGTATCTGTAGGCATAGAGGCTGCCATCCTCCTTGACCTGAACCATGGGGATTTTAAGCAACCTATCCACCGCATCGGAGACGCCAGCCTCACGCAGGAAGCATTCGATTTCGATGGTCACACCGAACCCCGGCTTGATTACCCGGTTCATCATCTCAACAGAACCTTGGGCCGTGTTGGATTGCTTGATCATTTCGACAAACGAGCGTGAGGATGTGGGTGATGCCTTGCTGGTCTGTCGGATGATCCGCTTCCCATCAATGAGGAACTGTGCCGCAGCGCGAAGCATGTCCACCATCAATATGGCAGCTTCCTTGGTATTCTTCTGCCCATGGATTTGGGCCTCCTTCACATACCTCGCAGACCGACGGAAGCAATCGGGATTGCCTCGGGATTTGCGTGCCAGTATGCGCAACCGGGTGAGGTTGGTAAGGCTGGAGATTTCAGATAGATTGTAGATCAGGGACGGCCCGGCGTATTCGCTGAGTTCGTGTGCCTCGATCTGCTTCTCAAACAATGCGTGTCTTTGTAATGCATTCATGTAACTCCTTTCAGGATAGTGGTTTGAAGTTCGGGCAGATACTGTTACGCGACCCGTCGGCATTAAGCCACGTGCCTTGGTTGGCAGCACGCAGTTGGCTCAACCAAGCGATCACCCACGGCTCCAGCTTCCCGTCGGCATGGGTCAGGAAGTCCTGCCAGTCACGGTAGGAACGGGGGGAATCCAGCAGGAACGACCCCACCATGGGCCAGCCAACAATGTCGTTGGCGCAGGAGAATCCCGGAGGGAACCGCATTTCAATCGTGCTGTGGCAGTGGATGGCTTCCATGTTGATCGCGCAGTAACGTCCGTATCTGTCATGGTTGTTACTTGGGCAGCAGTAGCTACTATTGAACCGGGACAACGGGACGCACTGATAGAGCCAGTGTCTGAGGTTGTTATACAACCGCTTCCCGGCGATCCTTTGACGCTCTTCCGTGAGGTGGCCGACCGACAGGTGAACATGCATTCCGCATGAGGCATCCGTCGTTGCCGCGCCCTCGATGAAGGAAGCGATCTGCTTGAGCCGCTCCCACCGTCCGACAATCGAGGTCACCTTGAACTCATAGCCACTCGCACCCGAGGCACATTCAGTCACCGAAGGATCATTGCTGATCACGGTCAACTTCTGCTGCTCCATGAAGCGACATGCCTGGTTTTCATCTTCATTGGATAGGAAGAAGCACTCCAACTCCACGCTTGCAAGGCGAATCTTGCCGGATGCAAGCATGCCCTCGTCACGCAGGACGGTGATGAACTGTTGGTTGTCCGACTTGAACGCTGCCTTGACCTTGGTATAGACGTTGGATACGACACCCGGCTGCTTCAACTGGCGACGGAAGTTCCGCAGCGTGTTGAGGTATTCCAAGGTGGCACTGTCCGGCTTCTTGAGCGCAACCTGTGCGCGCTTCATGTTTCGCACCGTCTTGCCTGTGATCCGGGGTTTGGGGGCCACGGGTTTACGGGATGGACGGCGAATCTTCTTGGTTACTTTGGTTGTTGTCATAGTTTGTTTCTTATGCTATCCCGCTATAAGCGGGACTGGTTTTCCTTAGTTTCGCCCGGCGTATCTGCGCCACCGATGGATTCGGCCCACCCACACGACAACATTGCCGCATGCGTAGCCGGATTTCTCAGACTTGCGCTTCCACTTCCGGGCTTGGGTGATGTTTTTCCGTGCGATCTTACAGACGGACGGCATGTTTGAACGCCTCGGCAACGGAGCCGAGTTGTCGTTTGGTCGCCTCGATGCGGCGCAACTCTTTGTTACGACGCTGACGATCCTCGAAGGCGAGGTTTGCTGAGATGGTCTGCTCTCTTTGGCAGACGGTTGGATGATGATCATACGTGTATCTCCTAGTGCTCATGTTCCCGGCCAGCCTGAATGGCTGACTCAGTCATGAGATTGCTGTCCCCTGCTGTTACCAAGGGACAGTGTCTCATTGCTTGGGCCTGTGAACATTCCACCAAGCTTGGAATGCTTCTTCCTCGGGCGATCCGTCCTCCACCCACTGCGCATACAGGCCAAGGTAGATAATCCCCTTGGTTCTACAGTGGGTATTGGTGTTGGACAGGGCGCAGAGGAAGTTGATCAGGATGGATCGTCTCTCACCCAGTAACGCAGGGCCGGGGCCATACATCAACTCGGTGGCTTGGATCACATTGAGCCTGTCCTGCTTGAGCATGGATGCCTCTGCGCTGATGGTATTTGCTATCATCACAGCCTCCGTCCCAACTTCCCGGCTAGTTCCTGCAATGCCCGATAAGTATCATCCAGCAGGGAGTGGAGATACTTCACGTTCTTCGGTGGGTCTTGGACGAGGAACAGGTCGCGCTCGGGTTGATCGCACTTGCCGTTCATATTCCAGAAACACCGCTTGTTTCCAAGGGTTCCTCCAACCATCTGTGTTTCCTTCACATACTCCAAGCGAGACACATGCTTCCCGGCACGGGTCAGCACCTTGACTCCACAGTGCGCAGCCTTGAGGCTGAACGGGTAGTGGACACGCTTGAGCAGCACGGGTTCCTTGATGGGGGTAGGCTTGGGCGCTTTGACCACACGCTTGCGTCCGTGATGGCACACATGATTTTCCAGTGCGCTCACCCTGCGCTCGTTCACTTCGCCCTCGCCCATCTTCCTGATGATGATGTAGTCATGCACCCACGCATTAACGACGACATCGATAGTATGCCACCTGTCCAGCATGGCCTTGCTGTTTCCCTCCTTGTTTGCATATCCACCAAGGTCACCGACCTGTGCATACTTTGGATAAGGTTTGTGAACCAGTCGATACCCCTTGGGAATCTGGGTGTAGCCAGTCTTGTTGTAGGTAATCTTCGGATTCATTTCCCCTCCTTCCAAGCCAGCGTCTGCTCGGCATACCACTTGGCAATCTGGGCATTCGACAGCCCATCCGGTGGCACCAGCCTGTCGAACCACGCATCGAACAACTCTTTGGTGGTGGGTATGTGATACTCGGGCAGGTTATTCATGTCAGCCCATGCAACCACAGCAAAGGACTTGTCTTTGACAAGGTTCCAAGACACCACCTGAATGTAACCCGTCTGGTGCTTCGCCAGCACACAACCTTGGTATGCGTCCTTCACCGTGGGCAGCCCATCCCGCACGCTGACCCACTTGAATCCCTTGGGCTGGGTATCCAGAGCCTCGGGAATCTGCACCACACCGACGTTGGTTTCGCGGTTGATGTTGACGATCTCACTTCCGGCAATGGCACAGTAGTGATAGCCGGGATCGTGTCCAATCCAAGAAGTGTCCACGCTTCCCCATACGGTGGGAGGACTGTGATAAATCCTCCCCATGAATGACTTGCATTCAAGAAGCTTGAACTCGCCGCCTCGCCCAAGGTAAACGTAGCCGTCGGGAGGTTGCGGCAATCCTTCGGGCAGCTTCATCGCATCACCTCCAGCTTACGCACGATGGCGACACGTTGCCGGGTATTGGCAGCATGCAACTCACGCGCATGTTTCTGCTGGGGAGTGGTCGCCCACCCTGCCCAGTTACAGATGGCATCGAGCGATGACGCCCGCGTCCTCAGTTCGGAGAGCCGTGCTTCCAGCATCTCCCTCATTTCAGTGCTCATGATTGGTATCCTTTCGTTTGTTGATTCTCGAACCACTCCCCACACAGGGAATGGTGAGAGCTAGACCCACTGCTGTCACCAGTGGGCCATGCTGTCATAGATCAGCAGGTCGATTGAGCCTTGGGGAATAGGTTACGGTGATGTCAACTTCCACGATGATACTCTTTTGGCAACACGGGAAATAAACTTCACTGTATCCTTGCACTGGGTCTCCATACTCCGTGCTCCACTCTACGCCGAACTTTTTGAGGCAGATGGGACAGGTAACATCACGGCAGCCATCATTCACTAACCATAAATCGTTCATGACTCCACCTCCTTCAATGCCAAGCATTCCTTGGGTTTCAGGTATCCATTGTCGCCATCACGGATGGGTCGCCCAATGTGCTGTTCGCACCGTATCCATTCGCTATTGTCGAAGTGTGGGCAGATACGACCTTTGGGTTCGACCCAATTCCAGCACCATTTCCCAGCGGGAACAGCGATAGGAGGAAGGGCAACCTTGATCAACCCACTCATGACTCCACCCACTTCCCATGGACGCGGAGGAACGCTTCGGCACGCTGGGCAGCAGTGGCAAAGGTTGATTGATGCCCAGTGATCTGAGCCATAGCGAAGATGTAGTTCGTCCTTTGCTCTGCGGTCAGCGTTTTCTCCGCATCGTGCATGGCGTCGAGGTCGTTCGGGTAGTCAGGGCAGTCGCTGAACATGTGTCTGGTGGATTTGTGTCTCCACCCATGCACGACGCTGTCGTAGGCCCACCCGAGTATCGCTGCGATGGCGACCTGTTGTGCTCTGGGATTCATTCCTCCGCCTCCCCATCGAAGACGCCACCGAGGTCAAGAGGATCATCCCCACGACGCAGCGACATCTTGGCCATCCTCCGCTCGAAACGGTGTGCTTCCCGCTTCAAGTTCTTGCGCATCAGGGGATGTTTGATCTGCTTGATGGACGCGACAGCACCCTTGATGCGAGGGGCAGTGTTGTCCTGTTCAGGCTGGCAATCGGCCAGCATCAGCGGGTTACCGCTCATTTGGCACCCCGCAATCCAGCCATCATGGCATCCTGAACCCGCTTCAAGCACTCGGGGCCACGGACAAGACCGCCCCTGAACCCGTCGACCACGGGCGACAGCACAAACCCGATGGCGAACGGGATGAGCGCGATTGCAATAGCAGCCAGCACATACATGCAGCATGCACTGGTTTTGATTATACGTTTCATGGTATCTCCTTGTTGTCCTACTCCTTCATTGGAACAGGCATGGAGGGGTTGGATTGCTGGTCGCAACCCCCCATTGCGTGCCTCAAGGCAAGCCCCTACACGGGCCACAATAAGAAGCATATTGCGGCACAGATGATGTAGATGACCACAAGCAGTATGCACAGCTTTCGATAGAAGCTCATTTGTTTACTCCATGTTGAGTGTTGATGTTCAGTTTCGCCAGCCCCAATGCCTCCATGACTTCCATGGCAACCGCCCTAGGCATGAAGCACGGCCTCTTATCCCCATCCTCCCATATCTCCACCAGGTTCAACCCGTGGACAGACTTACAGGGAGTAATCTCGATACGTATCAGCCTTCCATTCATTTGGCCACCTTCGGACAGATGCCTATTCCATACCAACTTTTTGCCACGATGTAGTCCTCTCCATCAATGGTTACAACCATTATCTTGTATGGTGTCACATGGTTTTGAGGTAGCTTTGCGCTATAGTTCGCGGCCAAAATAAGGCCAATAAGTCCCACTACTATAATTATCCTACACAGCGTGATTCCATTCATTCTTCCCTTTCCCGGCAGCATACGATGTTCCCAATAGGGATGGACACACTTCCCGCCTTCCCCATGCCCCAAGGCACAGTTCTGGCTAAACCCTTACCCATCAGGAACAAGCACCAGATTCCAGCACGGGCAGCCTATGATGGTTGCCTATAGCTAGACACAGCACCTGTTCCCACCCGTCTAGCCAATCCCTTTCTCCATGGTATTGGCCAGACTTCTAAGACAAGGTCTGTCGGCAGCATGAGATTCCCCACTAGGGAGACAACACACCACCGACCAGTCTTTCCCTTCCCTTTCCAGAACCCGTTAAGGCTCTAGACTCAGGACAAGGCGATCTTACGGCAGCATGGTATGGTCCTACCCATAGGCACAGACACATCCCATCATCCAGCGCTACCAAAGCACCTTCCTGCCGTAAGCCGCTTATCCTCAAGGACAAGGGGGAAGTGATCCTCACTCAACCATCTTGTTGCGAGTGAATCTCACTGCCGAAGGACGCCTCCCCAGCAGGGAAGCGGCACTCGATAGTGCATAAGGCTGGGAGGATGGGACTCCGAGCCTTTCCGATACGCTGGCCGGGGCTCAGGAAGCGGCGGTCAGGGTGACCTTGGCCTTATCGGCCTTGATCGCCCACTCGAACTTAAGGCCATGATCGGCCAACAATCGGCGGACGCTCCACTTCGCGGCCCGGTAGGCGGTGGAGCCAGCCGGGGTCATGGCGAAGGTCTTGCCGACGAGGGAGCCGAGGGTGACCTTGCCGGAAGGCAAGCCGAGGACTTCGCGGAGGACGCTGAGGTCAGCGGGATGGGCAGCGGCAACCATGTTCTTGACATAGTCGTTTGCCTTGGAGGACTTCTTGGTGACCTTGGTGCTGGCCTTACGGCTGACTTTGGTGGTTTCGACGGGTGCGGACTTGGCCTGTTCCTTGAGGATGGCCTTGGCCAGCGTGGTGTAGTTGATGTTCATGTGTTGATACTCCTATGGAAGGGACTCAGACAGAGGCATTTACCACTGGGCAGCATCCATTGGGGACACTGTCCTGTCTCTCTCGTTCCTTCCACAAAGTATAAGCCATGGAGGTTTCTTTCCTTCAATGGCGGAGGCTGGAGACAGGGGAAAGCCGGGAAGTGGGCATGGAAAAGTCTGGCCCGACCCGGCCCCTATGGGGTATGGCCGGGGTCTGCCGCGCAGGTTGACCCTAAGAGAATTGTAGGGTTCCCCTCCAAACTGATGTGCCTTGCTGGTTTTTTGCAGCACAGAAAGTCGGAAACGCAGGGGAGGAGGCCGCCGCCGTTGGTGGAGAATGGCTTATAAATTTTGGACACTTAAAAATTCTGCAAGGATGGAGGGGAAGTTGACAAGTGGGAGTGCTCTCAGGGGTCGTGGTGTCGTAGGGGTAGGTTGGGTCTGGCGTGGTTGGAAATCCCATACCGGGAAAGAAAGACCCCCCGGAAGCTTTGAGGGCTGCCGAGGGGCCTAGGAGGATACCATATGAAAGCGGGTTCTGTGACCCGGTCATGCTTTTTGGGGATGGGAGCATGCGGCCCGAAGTTGGCAAGTCCGCTCGGGATCGAACCGAGGCAGGAAGTTTTGGAGGCTTCCGTGCTACCAGCTACACCACAGACTTGTTGAAAGGGTTGCGGGGGCGGGATTTGAACCCGACGATCTGCCTGACTGATCTACCCCACAGATGGAAGGTAGTCGTTGGCCTTGATGAAGTCAAGGAGGATGGGGGAGAAGGAGGGGTTTTTGACGCCGTGAATGGAGAGGGGGAGGGTCTGGAGAAGGTGGTGGAGGGTTTGGGTGTCGGGGATGGTATTGGAGACATGGGAGATGCCGACGGAGCGGAGGGTAAAGCCTGAGGTAGCGGCGGCTAGGCAGAGCCAGCGTTCGCCGAAAACGCGAGGCGTAGCCGGGCCTCAAATTCGACCTGCGCAGATTCGAGGGCCATCTGCTCGGGCGGTCCCCATTGATCGGTTTTGGCGGCGGAGTATTGCAGGCCATTCCAGGCGCGCTGTGCGAGCGTCGGTTCCTCTCCGCGCCATGCGTCGGCGCGGCCCCAAATCACACGCGCCGCATTGAAGTCGGCCAAAAACGGCGAACAAGGCGCTGCTCCCAATTCGGCGGGCGGAGACGCACTAGCTGTCATTGTGGCTCCTCTCCGCCCGCCTCATGGGAGAGCTTTGCGTTCGGAATATCATCAATGTCGTCCGCTTCTCCTAGCGCATAGGCGATGGCTTCATACACGCCCGGACTGTGCGCGTCTTTCTTTGCAGTCCGTAGAGCATCCCTCAGCACCGCGATTTCTCTCGCCGCAGAGTTGGCGATCAAGTTTTTTTCCTCCATTATTTCGCGGTGCGCCACCCACTTAAGGTCATTGACCTCTGAATCGAGCAGATGGATTCCATGGTTATTGACCATGTGCAGCCACAATTCCGAACCAGCCGCTTGACCACAATCGGCTATAACGTCCTGCGGTTTGTCTTTCATTTCGTCACTCACTTTTGCTCCTTTGGTTTGGCTGTATCATCAGCCGATTGGGTCAGTTTATTGTTGGGCGGATATTCATTCCATTCGCTTTCTGGCCCTGCGTTTTCGCAGACAGTGCATTTCTGCTTTTCTAGCACCTCTTCGACGGTATGGATTGTTCCGCAGATGCCGCATTCCAGCTTCGGCAGCGTCCTACCACGTAGACTTATCGACCTTGCTGATCCGCGCCGCATTCCAGCGCGGGCCAGTCCTTCCGCGAAGGCGTCCATGAATTTCCTTTTTTCCTCAGTAGGCAGCTTTGCCAGATCTTCGTTTATTGTGTTTTGCATAGTTCCTTTCATGGTCAACGACCAACCAGGCCCGTCGCTGACGCATACGTCACCCATACCCTTCTCGATCCAGTAGTATCCACCATCTGGGGTCTGCCACTGGTCGAGGGTTTCGAGGATGATGCCGATGGCGGTATGGGAAAGGAGGTATGGGGAGTGCATGAACCGACGGGCGAGATAGCCCTTGTCGCCCATGATGGGGTTGGCGGTGAAGAGTTGGGAGCCGAAGAGGGAGGCTTTGGGGATAGGGGCGTGGGGGGCCTTGGTCAGGAGAGTGGAGTCGTATTCGAGGAGGGCGATGTCGGTATTGAGGGTGTGGGCATAGCGGAGGACGGAGTGGAGTTTCTGGATGGAAGAGAGGCCGTCGCGACCGGAGCCATCGGGGATGAAGTAGGGACCGTCGGGAAACCAGCGGGGATAGACTTCGTGTGGGTTGACGACCCAGATGATGTGATCGAGGGTGGCCTGCCAGACTGGGAGCATGGCAGTGATGGTGGGGATGGCGTCCTTGTGGATGGCAATGAGTCCGGTCATAGAGGTATTATGCTTCGTAGCCACGTTGTAGGTCGGCCTCGCAGTTTAAAACCCAATTTTTTTCGCGCTCCAGTTGCATTTTGGCGCGTTCGAGTTCTTCTTTGAGGTGCGTATAGTCACGTTCGGCATCAGACTTGGCCATGGCTATTTTGGCCTCTCCGTTTTTGTAACCCTCATCGAGGTTGCGTTGGGCCTCACGAACTCTGGATTCTTGTTCGCGGACGAGAACCTTGGCATTGGCCAGCTTGTATTCTTTTTCATTCATGTGTTGGCTATGATAGTGGGGATACCGTTTTGTAAACGGAGGTGCGTTTCCGGTTGATGAACTTGGCGATGGTGGGGATGGGGATGTGGAGGGCGTGGGCGATGCGGCAGAATTGTTTACGGGCTTCGATGGCGTGGTGGTTGGATCGGGACTTGGAGCGGAGGTCGTCGAGGGAGAGTCCGGTTTCGTCGAGAAGGCGGGTGGCAAGGGTGTCGAGGTCTTGGGTGTAGTCGTGGACACGGAGGGCCTCACGGGCGAGGTTGATGGCACACTGGAGGGCGATAGCGTCCTTGGGGTTGGCGCGGATCGCTTCGAGAAGTTCTTGGCCTTTGGTCTTCATGGGTTCTCCTTGGGTGTGGGGGGGTATGGTTCCCATCTGGCATATTTGCCTCCCTTGTCGAGTTCGCATGCCAGAGCCAAGAGGTGTTCCGCGAATGCTCTCGGACTGCATTGGCAGCCCCCGTTGGTCGCCATGCCCGGTGTCCTTTCAATGCGGCAGTTGCTGTCGGTGCAGCCGTGCTGCGCCCATTGGTTGAGGTCGGACATCTTGGCTTGGAATTCGATAAGGGTCATGGGTTCTCCTTGAAGAAGTTGGTCAGTCTGGGGGTGCGGAATTTCTTGCGAGTCCAGCGTTTGGCGCGAACCTCCGCAAGCAGGATGTGACGGACATAGGATGGGGACAGACCCCAAGAGTCCGACCACTGCCTGATGGTGAAGTAACCGGGAGGAATGCGATCAGGCTTGGGGGTCTGGTGCTGTTTGATCCGTTGCAGGGTCGGGTTCATGGGTGGGTTCCGGTGTGAGTGCAGAGTTAATGGCAATGGCCCATGGTTCATCCTTGAGAAGCGGGTGCTGGGCTAGGACTCCAAGGCGATGTGCTGTTGGTTCGGAGATTGATCCAGTGATCAGGAGTTGGAACTTGGCGAGGCCGAGTTGATGTGCGGCCTCTGCTCGTTCGTAGTATCCCTCTGGAAAGGATTTGGGTTTGCCGTTTCCGAATGCTCCGTTGGGTCTGTTCATGATTTGGGTGCTCCATATGGAATTTTCATGACTCGGTGAATACTCAAGGACTTAGTCATGTCTGGCTTTTCAACTGTGAGAAGCTGTGGTTGAAGAGGATTGTTGAACGTAAGTATCTGATGCCAGATTTTTCCGGTGAATAGAACCTTGATGCGCTCAATGAAGGTAAGCTTCCAGACACAGGCAATGCGCCCCTCATGAATTCCTTCGAGTGTATTGGACTCGAATTTATGGCATGGGAGTGGGTTATATTGTTTCTGGTCTTTGGCGAACACAGTGGTCTGCTCTTTGAATTCTATGAGTTTCATGACGGCTCCTTTCTTATTGCGGGAACGTGTCCCATTGGATAGTCGTGGTGGTGTTCCCATGCGGAACCGTTCCATCGCCACTGACCGGATGATGGATCGCAGCGTTGGCCGCATTCGCATATCCAGTTCTTGGCATCCAGCAGGTGTTCTTCGAGCGTAGACTTTTTCCTGTGCCAATTAATCGAGTCGTAGCTCATCCTGAACTTGGATTGGTTTACCGGGCGCGGGGAGTCCCCCTTGCCGGGGCCGTTCGAGAATTCGTTCTTCATGCTTTCTTTCTACCACGGATGATAACGTGGATTGCAACTTTGGTTTCGTCAATGGGCTCCTTGGCGTAATCAGTGACCGGGGCCAACTCCAAGGATGTAATGTGTATACCCATGTTGATCGATTGAGTGATGGCGGCATTGATGGTTTGGTTGAGTTCATTGGTGATCTCGATGGCGGGTTTGATCTCATGCTCGATGTCCGAGCGATGGCGATAGATCATTTCCCCATTGGGTGGATAGTCTTCTACTTTCACAGATACTCCGAATAGTTAAGACGGGCAATGACTTCGCGGGATGCGTGGGTCATGCCTGTCAGGTGAACGAGGAAGTCTCCTTTCTGCCACTTGGCAGCTTGGATGGAGCCGACCTCGGGATGGACGGCGTTGAGTTTGTTGGGATCAAGGATGTCGATGAACGGACGATAGCTGGGGATTTTGGTCAGCGTGTGCTGCATGGCATTCTGATCCCAGTAGGGCCTGTTCTTATACATGACAAAGTCCAATGAGATTTGGATGAACTGGATCGACCAGAAGTTGCTGTTCCAGACCATGTTGCCAGCGGACCAGTTGTTGAACTTCGGTCGTTGGTCCTCGATGGGATAGTCCATGGAAACCGTCAGACACGCTTCGTCGCGGATATGCGGAAAGGCTTCCGGGTTGGTGATGATGCTATCTGCGTCCAGCCAGATGACCCGCTCGAATTCCTCCATGTGCTTCTTGATGATGCGCAGCTTGGTGAACGAGGGATGTTCATCGGGGAAGTCTTCGTAGAACTCGGGGGTCATGACGCGCAGGGGCGCACCAATGGCCTCGGAGAACCGAAGCTTTGATGGAAGACAGAGTCCCGCCAGTTCAGCCATATTGGCATCGTGGCCTGAAAGAATAACCGTTGTCATACAAACCTCCGAAATGTTCTGGCTACACGGTCAAGGGGACTTAGTTCTTGGGCTGTTAGATAGGCCGATTCGTCGCAAACGCTCTGGATATTGAATCGACTATCGGGATCAAGTCCATGGGTCTGTGCTCTCATAACCGCTTCACGGTGGGCGGCTTCCGACAACAATGAGGCAGCGTCTGCGCGGTTTTGCTGCATCTGCCGCTCAACCCGCTCAACATCTCTTTGGATAAATTCAGACTGGACCACCGCGCACGAATCACCACCTGGTTCACTGCCCATTGTAGCCTCGCAAAACTCATAGCCGGAAGGTTGTATCTGAGAATCGTAGTTCTCATTAAACCACACCGCAACCAAGTGAAGCTGCCAACTTCCTATGGGGATCACGGGAATCATGTGTGTGACGCCATCTTTTTCATGCGGGAACAAATAGGACGGAGTATCGCAGAAGGTAAACTTCTTGCGATCCAGTGCTCTCCATGGAAACTTACTGTTGTTGATCCGTGTCCTGGCAACACACAAAGCCTCGGGCAATTCCAGCATGCTATCAAGGGCTTCCCTAATCACCTCCGAAGTGGGCCGATCAATTTGATTAAGTCCATGGGCCAAGTCGAAGTTATCACGCTTGGGCCAGTATTCGCAGAGTGTGGTCTGGCGCAATGCAAATACAAACGCCGGAGTCTGACTAGTCATGGACAGTTCACGATCATATCTGAGCGGATCGATGTTGGGCTCGCAATAGGGGACGGGAGTAGGAGGAATATGGCTTGATCCGCTTCCTCTCCAAGTCATCCATGGCGGAGTTGGATAGTCGAAGCGTCCATTAGGTCCGACCTGATCGTAGGTATTGCGCAGACTCAACAGATACATGGTTTCCCAGTCATGACGGTCGAAGACTTTGATGGTTGCCTCAACATAATATACTCCATCGACTGTCTGCTTCTTAATAAAAGATACACAACGGCTGGACAAGTCTGCCTCCGAGTAAACAAGAACTTGTTCATTGGAAATTTCTGCCAGCACTCGGTAGTGCGCGCAGAATCCCATAAGTTGTTCTCGGCTTTCTGGAGCTACAAGAGGCTCGGGATTGTGCACGATCAGAACATTTCTATTCTCTCCAACCTGCAAGCGAATAGGCATTCCGAATTGGCGCGAACCCAGTATGGCATTCTCGATTTCTCTGCGTAGAGCAGCAACGGTGGATTCCTGTGGCAGATCATTTGTTTGAGCCAAAACACCAACCACCAACCCACCATAAAGCGTGGTTCCAAAGCTGTTGCCTTGGTAGTTGAAGACTCCACAAGTTGTCACCCTTCTGGTCATTGTGTCACCCTGGCATTGGGGTTCCAAGTATGTTCTAACTTCGTGTAATGCATTATCTGATTCTGGCATGGTATTTAATCAAGGAAGTGGACGCGGCGGCAGCATTGCTGGCAAGTCTCTTCGCTCTTGATCTCCTTGGGTTGGGGTTCGGGTTCAGGCTCTTTCGGTGGCATGAACAGGGTGGAAAGGTCTTCCTCAGTAAAACCAGTCAAGTCCATGTTGAACGCTCCGGTATCAATGTGGAGGACGAGGTCTTTGAGATTATTCAGATTCTTGATGGCGAGTTCCGCGATGCGGTTGTCGGCCAGCATGTGCGCGATTTCCTGCGCTTCGTCGGTAAACTTTTGGCTGCTGATGGGGGCCACATCAAGCCCAAGCTGGATCGCAGCGGCGAGTCTTCCGTGGCCAGCGACGATGTAGCCTGACAACTCGGATACGACAATCGGGTTGCGCCAGCCTTGGTATTCAAGGATATTGGCCAAGAGATTGATCTGCCCCGGTGGGTGGAGGATCGGATTCATGGGATGCGGACGGAACTTCTCAAGCGGCTGAACCGGGCATCCTGTATGGTTGGGAACTTCTTTCATGGTTTGCTTTCGGTTTAGATAATGGCTGAACGAACGGCTGAGTGCAACAGAAATCGGTGGACTGGGGAAAGATTCTTTGTAGGCTTCACTTCAAGGCAGTCCAAGATTTTGTCATCGGTGACGGTGACAGGGGTTCTGACATGGTTCCCTCCTTTCGGTCTTGGGCTGCCGTTTTATTTTCAGTTGTATCCCATCTTTCTCCCCTTTTCTTGGTTCAGCAGAAATGTTCCACAGCGAAGGCAGTAGGGTTTTCCATGAAATCCAATTCTCTGGAAGGGATCATCCTCAGCAATCCACTCATTACAATCAGGACAGGCACACGGAGGGTATGCCAACACTGGCTTCTGATTCTCTTTCTCTTTCTTCATTAATATCCACACTCTTTCATCAAACTTCTAATGCGCTTCAAGGTTCCTTCAATAGTAAACTCCGGGGTATAGTAGAGAAGCGGAATCCCATACTGCTCATACTTTCTGCGCTGCCGTGTCTTTTTTCCTCTGACAGCATCCCAATGCGGGGTGTCCTTTACTTCGATGACCACTGATGCGAATCCGTTCACAAAGATCACCAAGTCCATTCTGCTGCCAGTTCCATCATGGTAGGCAGAAACTTCACCCCTGACATCGTATTTTTCAGCCTTGAGTCGGGCATAGAGGTCAGCCTGTAGCTCAAACTCTGTTGGTCTTTTCGGCTTCTGTATCATCGGAAACTGCTTCATACTTCTCCTTAGGTTAATCCACCCCTTGAAAGGTTTCAGTGCATCTCTACGGCTCACCCCACCGAGGGATAAGCAGTTAAGTCAACCACCCCTGTTGAATAGGAAGTTGCAGAAACTCTAGCCGGGGCTTAGCTCGGAGTGCCAGTTGCACACTAAGATACCGACGCTCACTCCCCATTGCTGGGGAACACGATTTACAGGAGGTGGGATTAGGCATTGCTGCTTTGGCGTTCAACGCTCCCCCATACCGATCCGACCTTGAACCATCAACCATTTTCAGGCGTGGGTGGGCCGATGCTTTTCCTCGACAGGAGGCATGGGCTAGAAAGCAGAAAGCCCGACCAAAGGGGGTGCAGACCTTGATCGGGCTTCTTTGCGGGATGATCCCTGAGTTTCCTCACGGATTGCACCCCGCTTGGATAAATGAACCATACACCAACTCCCCGTGGGATCAACTATTATTTTGGATTGCATCCAGATCAGCCTGCATTAGAGTAACTTGCGGGGAGCAAAAAGATGTTTGTAGTAGAACAATTTGAACTGCCAATCCAAGTGGATCACAAACAGAAGTCTGACGCCACCGTGCGCTTCGTCTTCTCTGGTAGCTTGCGCTCGTCCTTCCCCGGCTTCGCCACCGGACACTACCGCCTCGACGGGCAGGAAGTCCAGCGCGTGCAGTTCTTTGAACCCTATGGCGAAAACACCGTGGAAGCTGCGACTTTGATCGCCGCCATCTGCCACATCAACGACAAATTCAAGAATCTCGCTGAACGGGACCTTGAGATCGTCACCAAGAGTGCGCTGGTCAAAGGTGCGCTGGAGGGGAGGATTGCACTTGGCAAATCCAACTTTGGTTGCAAGGTGGACATGGCCCAGCGGCTGCTCAAGAACTTCCGCAGTTGGAAGATCAAGGCATTCCCCGAGGAAGATGTGAATCGTGCGCTGCGCCTGAAACGGTAAGCCATGACACCCAAGCAAATCCGACATCTGATCCACGCCAAAGGGGTAGTGCATGCTTCCAATGCGATCTGCGAAGACGCAGCGAAGCCCACACGCACCACCGACCCCGAACAAGCCCAGTCCATCATGAGGGCCTACGTCAGGGCTCTACTGGATGCGGAGAAGATGACGGATGCCGCGCTTCTACTCTGGGGGGAAGGGAGATACAACCCCGACCCCCAGTGCGTGAAGGACGTAGTGAGAAACATTCGCAATAACAAGGCCCTACTTATCTTGGGGGCAGCGAAGATGTCCAAAACTTATACCGCCGGGGCGTATTTCTACCTCGACTGGCAACGGGACCCCTACAATACGATGACTAAGGTGGTCAGTTGTTCCACGGCCCACGCAGAAACCAACTTGTTTGCGCATCTACTTGAGCTTCATAGAGAAACAATTATTCCGATGGTGGGAATTGCGAGGCGCGACCGAATCCTTGCAGACCCCAACGATAAACGCTCAGGCATGGAACTACTCACCGTGCCCCAGCAGAACTCCGGTAAGGGTCGGCTGCGCGGTCTGGCCCCCCGGCCCCGAACAACCCCCCATCCCAAGTTTCCCATGACCCGAGTTCGGGTAATCCTCGATGAAGCGGAACTTCTACCTGAGGGCATCTGGGAAGATGTGGACAACATGCTCTTGGCTGCCTTCGACGAGGAACACGTGAAGATCGTGGGAGCAACCAACCCCATCGACATCAACTCCGAATACTGCCGCCGCTGCAAGCCCCCCGGTGGATGGTTTGATATTGGCACTAAGAGCGAGTGGATGTCCGAAGCTGGGTTCCAAGTCCTGCATCTGGATGCGGCCCAGTGCGAGAACGTCGTTCAGCAGAAGGTCGTCTTTCCCGGCCTCCAGACCTTTGAGGGATTTGAGCGACTTCGCGCATCCTCAGGCGGTGAAGCTTCCCCGACATGGTGGAGTCAGGCGAGGGGCTGGCCACCGACCATGGGCTCAAAGATCAGCGTCATTCCTCCAAACATCTTCAATGCGGCCAAAGGGGAATACGTCTTTGTCGGTGAAGTCGAACGCGGACTCGCATGGGACTTGGCCCTGACCGGTGACAAGATCACCGGAGCCCACGGACGATGCGGAAGGGCTGTTGGATGGGAGAATGATAGCGGGGAGTTCATCAAGTTTGCTGAACCCCGGCCAGCCTTGCAGGTTGATGGCTACATGGAGATTCCAGGAGGGGACACCGTCGAGGTGGCTGATCGAATCTTCGACATCACCAAGTCCATGCTGGTCAAACCCCGCTTCGTGATCTTCGACAGAACCGGGAATGGATCAGGAGTTTATGACATTCTTAAGAAACCAACCCGGCTGGGGCCAGAGATCAGGGCGGTTCACTTTGCCGAGGGATGCACCCGGCGCAAGATCATGGAGGATGACGAAGAGATTGCCGAGCAACTCTACTACAAAATCCATACGGAGGTTTGGTTTGCTGCGAGGAAGATGATGGAGTTCGGGGCAGTAAAGATCGGGAAGAACATGTGGGTGGACTCCGACCTGTTCATCCAGATGACCGACCGACTCTACGGGCCGGGGCCACGGGGCCTCACCGTCGTTGAACCGAAGGATGAATACAAGCGGAGGCACGAAAAGAAATCCCCCGACAAAGCAGACTCCATCAACCTGCTCGTCCATGACTTCCGGCTCAATGATATTTTGACTGCGAGGATGCTTGCTGGTAAAGAGGAACTCTTTAGGAAAGAAAAGCCCACACGCCAACAGCGACGGACACCGAAGTTTTCCGTCGTAGATCGGCACAACTACATGAGAATGTAAGAAAGAAAACCATGGACACAAGAACAGGAATGATCGTTGAAGAAAAAGAAATCCCCGCAAAGGACAGAGGAATGTATGTCATTGTGAATAGGAAGCTTACTTCCAGAGAGAGAAAGTCCAGACAGATAGACCCCTATAGTCCGTGCGCATGCGGCAGTGGAAAGAAGCTGAAATTTTGTTGCCTTAGAAAAACATGAACGCAGAGCCGGATAAGTTTGACTGCCAGTCCTGCGGTGCTTGCTGCGCCTACAGGTGGTCATGGCCCGTGATTCTCAAGGAGGACCGGATACCTGACATCTACCGGAATCCCATGCGCCCCACCCTGATGGATACCCAAGTGAACAAGAGTTTCCCCAATGGGAACCATCGGCGTCATGCGGGAAAAGGATCACGATGTATAGCGCTATTTGGGACACCGGGGAAATGCGTGTCCTGCTCGATCTACAAAGAACGCCCAACGCCATGTGCTCTATTCCCAGTCGGGGGATGGTCATGCAGGGAGGCGCGTTTGAAAGTCCTTGGCATCCAAGATACTCCGGTGGCAGGATAATCCCATGAAGACCCGAATGAAAACTGGCATGGTTCCCCCGAGAGGGTGGACCTACGATCAGGAATTCCGTGGGCAGAAGATTGAGATCAAAGCCAGCGATCCCGAAACCCTGATCCGGCTGGTGGAAGAATTCCGAACCCGGCACGGCATCGTCACAGGAAGCGTGCTGGATGAAATCGAGGATCAGATTTGCGGCAGGGCTCCCGATTACTGTCGAGGCAAACGAACCGGTGATGTCCCCAAGCGGAATGTCGAAAGGTTTGTGGACCGGGTCAACGTCTGGCTGGACACCATGCTCTCCGTGAAGATTCATTATGTTTCCCCAGAGGAAGCCACCCGTCGGGCCAAGATTTGCGCGACCTGTCCGATGAACCAACTTTATCAGGGCGATTGCCCGAACTGCGCGCAGATTGCCCGAACATCAGCAGCCATCATCCGGTCTGGCCGGAAGTCCAAGATCAAGAATGCCCTTGGTGGGTGTGCTGCCGACGGCATGGAAATCTCTGCTGGCGTTCATTTGGAGTTGGGACACTTGGGAACAAAAAGCGGGAGGGACTCACGATGCTGGCTCCGCGATTAAAAGCCAAGTCCGTCTGGCTGGTCACCAAGGCAGCGGGAAGAGTCATATCATCCTTCCTTGCCAACCGACCTTACCTCGTTTCAGAAGAAGACCGCAAGAATAGGCTTGCAGCATGCAAGGCATGTGAGCACTATCTACCGGAAACAAAGCAGTGCGGCGTATGCACTTGCCTCGTATCATTAAAATCGCGTCTTGCAACGGAAACCTGCCCCCATGAGCACTGGACTTGAAACCCAAGAAAGAATCGACCCCGTCACACTGGAATTCCGCAGGGCATTCCAAGATGAATCCCAAGTGTGGGGCGCATACGAAACCCTCAAGAAAGCCAACGATGATCGCACCAAAAAGAATGCGAAAATCCAAGGCAAGCTGAACCATGAACAGCCATGGTCCCAAGCCGACCTCGATGCGGCCAACCAGAACTGGCGCAACAACCGGGCAACCGGGTTTCTCCCGACGATGGTATCACGAATCGTCCCGCCCCTGATCCGCTTCATCAATTCCACCCCGGTTCTCACGCTATCCAAACTCGATGCCACCGATCCCGAGTCCACCCAGAAAAGCGAAACCTTCCGAACCACCATCACCCGCACAATCCGCAGACACGAACGCTGGGATGACATGCTCAACGACATCACCGGTGAGAATGTGGTATTCGGCTATGCCAGTGTCGGATACACCGACGAGGAAGCATGGTTCCCCCAGTTCTTCCGTCAGGACGATGCCTATTTCCCTGATGAATGTCCGCAGGAAGCCTCACTCGTTCCCCTTTTCGCACTGCGCCAACGCTTCTACATCCACGAACTCGCGCAGAACCTGATTAACCCGGCAGTATCCCAAGCGGCGGGATGGATTCCCGAGGCGCTGGTTGAATCCATCAACAAGGCCAAGCCTGACGACTCCCGCCAGAACTCGACACCAGACAACGAGCGGCGATACGAAGATACTGTCCGAGCCTCCACCATTGGCGCCTCCTATCAAGCTGGTGTCAACGTGGTCAAGGGTGCCCATATTCTGGTGAAGGAACTCACCGGGAAAGTCAGCCACTACATCATCGACGAGGACAGTAAGAAGCTTCTTTTCGTGCGCCATGATCGGTTTGAATCCATGCGGGACTGCCTGAGCAACTTCGCCGTCCAGCACGGACTTCTCCACGCCTCCATGGGGGCTGGAAGGGTTCTCTACAACACCCATGTTTCCATTGAACAATCCCGGAACCTGATCGCAGACAACCTATATCTTGCCGGGATGCTAATCCTCAAGGGAACCACAGCCGGAATGACCGAAGCCGCCATCACCGTCACCCATCCGGTAGCCGTGGTTGATCCGAAGTTCGAGGTTGAGTCATCAACCTTCCGTGTGAACTACGAAGCCTTCCAAGCCCTCGATAGACACTTCTCCCAGCTTGCGGAATTACAGGTAGGCGCATTCATGCCAGCCCAGCTTTACGACAACACCAACCAACGTGTGGCAGCATATGTGAAATACGTGCAGGAGATTGAAATCGAACTGCGCAACGCATTCATGGAACGCTTCGAGCGCCAAATCCAACGCATGGTCTGGATGATCCAGCGCAAAATCTGTCGCGACTCGAATATCCAGATGGCCCGTGACATCTATGCAAAGGAAGTCCAGTCGCAGGCCCGTGGCATCCGTGCCTCCATGGCCCGGTTTATCTCCCGCATCCTCGGCAAAGAAGCCCAAGGCCCACAGGTTGATGACAACGACCCGAACTACGATGCGATCATGGCCTGTGTGGATATGATGCGCGATGGTCTTGAACCCGAGGAAATCTTCGAGTTGGCCAACTGCAATCCACGCGAAGCCGCGCAGGATGATGCGGTTCGTCTGGCTCCTGCGATTGACGAAGTCGCCAAACAATACATCGGCAATCCGAGTATCCGTCAGACCGCACTGATGAACGAGCACATCAGTTCCAAGCTGGGCTACAACAAGGCCAAGGAGTTGATCATCCCCGAGGAAGACAACACCATCACCTCCGAGCAGACCCGGCTCCAGTTGATCGAAATGCAGACCCTCCTGATCGGGGAAAAGATTCCGCTCTCGCAACGGGACGACGATATGATCCACATGAACGTGATCATCCAGAAGTCCGGTCACCTAATGGAATCCCTCAAGGAAGCCGGGTTCACCGAAGAAAGTCTCGGCGTCATGTCCAATGTGCTGGATCACTTCGACGAACACTTGGCAGCCGCACAGGGCAAGGGAACGCAGAAAGACCGACTTGCCGAACAGATGGCATTCAGCGCACAGGCTCATGGCGAACTCCAAGCCGCCATGCAAGCCGTCAAAGGACTCCCCCAAAGTGGACTGATGGCTGGTGGAATGCCAGCCGCAGCCGCAGGGATGCCCCCAGTGAGATAAATTTATGGCACTAGCAAATGAAACCAAGGCCCAATTGCGAGCCCAAGCCCAATCGCAACACTGGAAGGACCTCTTCGCGGAGGTTGCCTCCCAGCGTCCTCCCATCGTATCCAAGGGTGAAGATGTGGTGAAGACCGCATCGATTGCCGAAGGGTATGAACAATGTTTGAGAACCATCGAGAAATTGATCGCACCTGAAAAGCAGGGCGGAAAAACCCGTGACCACATCTAAGAAAGGAAATCTATGCCTCCCATCGAAAACCCCAACGTCGAAGTAACTGACCAATCTGATTTGGCCGCACTGGACGCAGCCCTTGACGCTCTCCCCTTGGAGAACCAAGACACGCCCGAGCCCACTCCTACTCCGACACCCACTCCAAAGCCCACAGGCGATCCAGCCCCCGAGCCCACCCCGACTCCTACTGAGGAACCCGACCCCACCCCCAAGCCGGAAGGTGATCCCGATCCTGCTCTTACACCTACGCCGAAGCCCGGTGAGGAAGAAGACCCCGAGTTCAAGGAATACACCGAACCGCGCAATGACAGCCCCGAAAAACGGGCTCAGTGGAAGGACCTTCGCACCAAGGCAGAGACTTACAAAAAGGAAGTCCACACCCTCAAGCCGAAGTATGAGGAAGCCGTCAAGGCTCTGGCCTCCTACGAGAAGGGCGAAAAACTTCCCGAGCCTATTCAAAAGGAACTCGAAGAACTCCGCACATTCCGTCGCACGATGGATGTAAAGAGTGATCCCGAGTTCACCAAGAAGTTCGAGACGGCCATCGGTGCTGCCGAAGAGGAAATCTACGGCATCATGAAAGAAGCCGGGGCCTCTGATGAAGACCTTAAAGCCATGAAGGAATCTGGTGGTGTCCGCAGCAAGGACATGAAGTGGTGGTCCAAGAATGTGGTGTCCGCCCTCGAAGGCGATCCTGAGTATGCCATCCAGAAGAACAAGCTGGTCAGCAAACTGGACGAAGTCTTCAAGCTGGAAGGCGATAAGGCCAAAGAGATCGAGAGTGCGACCAAGAACTACGACACCATCAAGAAGCAGAAAGAGGAAGTCGCCGTTAAAGAACGGGAACAGTTCCAATCTGTGGTCTTGGAAGAGATCGACAAGGTCCGACCCCTCACCGCATGGGCCAACAAGCTGGAGATTCCCAAAGATGCGAATGATGATGTGCGCAAGCAGATCGAATCACACAACGCCTTCGTGGAAGAAACCGAAATGCGCTTCATGCAAGCCCTCGAAAGCACGGACCCTCGGGTTCGCGCCCAGACGGCGATCTTCGCAGCCGCATTCCCCAAGGTGCAGGGGGACCTTCAACTGATGACCCAGTATGCGCAGAAGTTGGAAGCTGAACTCAAGGCGATCAAGTCTGCGGGTTCCACAACCAGCATGGGTCGTGGTCTGACCCGTCCTCCCGCTCCTACCAACAAAATGGATATGAGTGATGACGATGCCATTGAGGCCGGATTGAGAGAGGCTGGGGCATGAGTAACACCATCGAAGATCAGGTGCGTGAGTATCTGGCTTCGACGGATATGGAGGAAGCATCCAAGCTTTTGGGTGCTTACCCCAGTGTCCTCAAGCGATACGCCGCAGGAACACACCGTCCCTCTGCCGAGGTCGTCACCAACTACGTGAAGAACGTGGTGATGGCCGGAAGCGGGGACCGGGAATGGGACAAGCACGCCGACTTTGCTGGCCGCAACCTTTGCTTGCTGCTCCCATTTTACAAGACCACAAACCCCGCCACAGCCTATTTCCTCTTTGCTCTGGCATTGGACATGGGAAAGGAAAATATCCGATCCTACATGCGCCACGGTGATGCCATCATTGAGAATTCCCGCAACCGGTTGGTTCAGGACTTCATGGACTCAGGCTCCGAATGGTCCCTCTGGATTGATGACGACATGATCTTCCCCATCGGAAGGGCTGGATTGTTCAAGCACTACACCTCATCGCCGCCGGGATACCCCGACGCACGGGCGGGTCGCCATGTTATCCACCGACTGATGTCCCATAAGAAGACCCTTGTGGGAGGACTTTACTTCGGACGCCACCCCAATGCCCCCGCCATGTTCGCGGAAGGCATGAAGAACGGCCCCGAGAGCAAAGCCGCACGGTCTGGCAGCGACTCCCTGCTTCCGACCCGCTGGGTGGCAACTGGGTGCATGCTGGTCCATCGTCAGGTGTATCTGGACATTCAGGCCAAGCACCCGGAATGGAAGAATGATACCACCGGTCAGGGCGGATTTACCTATTTTCACAAAACCCCCGATGCGGGTGAGGATGTGAACTTCTGCAAGGCTGCCCTTGAAGCAGGACACCAACCCTATGTGGACCTCGGACTGGAATGCGCGCATGTCGGATATGCCTGTTATGGAAGCTGGAATACCCAAGGAAGGAACTCATGAAATTCAACGAAGGTTTGATCTGGATCGAAAACAACCAACTCAACTCAGGAATCAAGAAGTGCTACAACCCCTCCATCGTAAAGCGGGGGGATGATCTTCTGATGGCCTACCGGACAGAACCCAATCTGAACAGTTGGCTTTCGGATGTCAATCTGGTGACGCTGGACATCCATGGAAAGCCAAAGTCCAAATACAAACAGGCACGCATTGCCCGGTCCAGTTCCCGGATCAATAGCATTGAAGACCCGAGGCTATTCCGGTGGCGTGGAAGAACGTGGATACTGGCTTGTGAGGCGACGTATTCCACCAAGCGGCTCTGGCAGCAATCCAGTTGCCAGACGCTCAATGAGCTGACTATCGATGGAACCATTGGGCGCAGCGTTCTCCCACGGATTGGGAACAACCTGAATTACTGCAACTTCAATGGGAGAGAACAAGCCATTGAGAAAAACTGGACTCCGCTGGTAACAGCCGATGATGAACTCTGCCTCGTTCACTGGATCAACCCGCTCTCGATCTATAAATTTGAAGACGATAAGGGATTTGTCCCGGTGAAGATCGGGGAAGCGCCCAAGTCTGAACCATGGATTTACAGTGGGGGAACCCCCTTGGTCCACCTCAAGGACAGCACCTATGTTGGTCTATTCCACAAATGGATCATGGGAGATGGTGGCCAGAGGGTCTATTCCTCGGGCTGGTATAGCCTCGACCTCAAGACCCTCAAGGTGAGGATTCTTTTGGAAATGGATCGGATGGGCTGGGCGGACAAGTCCCTCGATCTGCGCTACAAGCTGGAACCCAATGCGGGATGGCGTCCATTGGTGATGTTTCCCGGTGGGCTCGTCAGGCATGAAGAAAACTTCATCGTCAGCTATGGATGGAACGATTGCCGCTGTGCGCTGGACATCGTCCCTGTTGAGAAAATCGAATCCTTATTGAGAAAAGGAGTTGACCGCAAAAGGAAGAAGTGATCTACTTCCCTTGTGCTCGGAATGGCACCACCACATTCCGCGATAGTTCGGATCGTTAAACTGAACACGGCTGAATGTTCGAGGACTCGCCAACTCGGTTCCAACGTGGGCTCACGCTCACAAAGCAATCGAAGTTAAACCCGTCGGGGAGCGAGCACCAACCCTCAACTCCGACAACTGGAGTAAACAGTTTATGGCAGCCGAATGTATCAGTCTAGCCGCAGCGAATGATTTCGCCGCTAAAGACACCAACCGTATTCAGGGCAAAATTGGTGAAGTTCTCACCAAGAGCACCCCTTTCACCAACATCCTCAAGGGTGGCACCTTCGGACTCGACTCCGATGTGGTCCGCTCTGTTGTGCAGGAACAGGCCGTTCTTGCCACTTCACTCGCCGCTCCGGTATTCGTCAATGATACCGAAACCTGCGGAACGGGTGGATCGAGCGATCAAGTCGGTTCAACCGAATATACCTACCGCCTCGGAACCCTCCGTGGCCAGGGTCCCCGCGTTTGCGTGAAGACCTCCCGCACCGCGTTCAAAGATTCCTACCGCCGGGCTCAGGAATCCCTCCAAAAGGGGATTGTTAAAATCACCAACTCGGACATTCGCCACACGCTCTACAAGCGTTCTGGCGTCAAGATGGTCGCGGCCAAGGGCTACGGCTTTGACGAGTTGATCACGGGCGATGCCCAGCAGGTCGATGTGCAGTTCAAAGATGCGTTGCCTACGGGTGCCATGACCTTTGCTGCCCTCCGCAAGCTTGGCGGCTTCCTCCGCGAAGATCTTTCGGTGGCCCCCTACGAGTCCGACAAGGGCACGATGTATCGTGTGATCGGTTCCGATGACAGCATTGAAGCCTTCCGCAACGAACTGGGAGTGAAGGAAGACCTGAACTACCTCGCCTCCGGTTCCTACAACCTCGGCGGCAAGAGCCTCCAAGGCTACCACTTCGAGGGACCCTATCGGGGCTTCTCGTTTGGTGTTGACCCCCAGCCTCTGCGCTGCACCGGGTTCGACGAAGACGGCGATCTGGCTCTGGTTGAGCCTGAAATCGCGGTCAGCGTCACCAACGGTGTTGCCAGCCGCACCAACCCCGCTTGGGTTGCCGCCCCCTACGAAGTGATCTTCGTGGTCGGTGCCGACAGCTTCGAGCGTCTGGCTCCCGAACGCTATGTGGGTGAAGGCACCTTCAAGTTCGCGCCCCAGATGTATTCCGGGGAACTGGAATGGTTCGCTCAGCGCGACTGGGATTGCAACTTGTATGGTGACTTCGGCCAGCACCTCTACCAGATCACCCGCGCCTATCGCCCGGTTCGTCCGCACGCGATTGTCCCGGTTCTGGTGAAGCGTTGCAACACGGACCTCGGGTTCTCGGATTGCGACTTCTCCTACGGTGGAGTTGGTCTGTAATCTCTGATTGGTTCATGCGGCCCCCTCTCTACGAGGGGGTCCCTTTGAACTAATCCAAGATTATGAGCGAAACCAATACCTTCCTACGCCGCCTCCTTGGTATTGCGGGGACATCAAACCCCGACGCCATTGCCCCCAGCATGGATGATCAGGTAGCCGTGCGCCGCCTCCTTGGAGTAGCTGGAACAAATGATCCAAACGCCATTGCTCCATCGATGTCGATCAACATGGCCCTGCGGAAGTTGGTTGAACTTTTCAAGGAAGCCGCCATTACTCCAGATCCGGGACCCGGTCCTGATCCTGATCCCTACAACTCCATCCCACAAGAAGTTTTTGCGGCCGATTGTGAGGTTGGTGGGTTGCCCTACCGCCGCGAGGGCGAGTTAGCGTTTATGCCAAATCCCACCGGATATCCGTCGGTACCATTGCGTCTGATAGTTACGGGTGGGCTACTAATTATGCCTGCGAGCAATGTTGAGAACATTATATTGGAGGTTTTGACAGTAGGCCAGAACCTGCTCCTAGCTCACTCTGATTTGACCATGCAGATTACCCTTGGGCACGTCGGGGGCGGTATCGTCATTTATCCATCGGCCGCTGCCGCGACGATTATTACCAATGAGCCTCACCACAACTACCTACAAGACACAAGCTCTATGTTATTCACGCTATTTCTGGACGCGCCTAACTACACATCAGAATGCATTAACGATCTGCTTAATTTTTTGGTTGCCAACGATAATGGTTGCGTTTTGTCCTGCACTAGTCCAAATCCCCCCACGGGTGGCGGCGTGATAGCCTATGGTCAGGCATTGTCACTAGGCTGCACACTGACAATGACGCCGCCGCAGAATATGCGCGTCAGCGGCGCGGGCACAAGCGCCGTAAATCTTGATTTTGTGCTCGTGGGATTTAGCGGTTTTGGGACTCCTACATACGCCGCCAATTCCGGCGGAGTTGACTATCACATTATTTGGAGTGGGGATGCATGGCTCATATATAATACAACATCTTTGATAGCCTATTATGAGGGTGGATTTGGGGACACTCCCGACCTGGTGACTACCTGGGTGGCGATTTCAGGCTCCGCGCCCCTGCCAACCATTACCGCAATATGACAACAATACCCAATAAACCAGTCCATAAATCCGCAGCAGGTAAATCCTGGAGGTTGGTCTATGACGGCACTGATCTGATTGGCCTGTTTGAGGGAACTGGCGTCACAGTCACTATATGGGAGTTGGAAGAGTTTGCCTCCAAAGCTGCGGCGGAGGCCCGCATTGAACAACTTGGGCTTAAAAAAATTGAACCGCAAAAGAAAGACGCATTATGATTGCCACCCTATTTGCATCGCCCGATAGCTGGACTGAAATTTTTTCGATTATGTCAGTATTGGGATTTATCGGAATAGGAGTCTTGTTTGCTCTGGATAATTTTTATCTTCGGAAGTCAAAGTTCGACAAACATAAATCTGAGGAAGAAGAGAGCCGCCAGCAGTTCAAGGACTCGCTTGATCAGAATATCGCTGCGCACCATGAGCGCATTCTTTTACTTGAGGCGGACGCCAAAGAGAGCCACCGTGTGCGTGTGGAACTGAATGAGTCAATCAAGGAACTCAAGGATGCCACAAATAAAAATACCGAAGCCCAAAACAAAAATGCCAGCGTGGTAGCTGTCCTGCTGGATAGAGCAAAACGTGAGAACAATTCATGAGCCTTCCCCTCCATCTCCTGCCTGGTTCTTCCGCACTCACTGGCCTCCTGTTCATGAACGGGGCCGGAAAGCCCACGGCGATCAAGTGCAAGACCGACGGAACGAGCGATCCATCCGTCACCGACGACAACACGGCTGGCTATGGGGTTCTTTCGGTCTGGATCAACCTGACGGATGACCGGGTGTGGGTCTGCGTAGATGCCACAACCTCTGCCGCCCAGTGGCTTCGGACGGACAACAGCAATCCGACTGAGATTTCCTTTGAGACAGTGACCTCTAATACGTTTGCCCCCGGTGCCGTTGTTCGCCGCAGCGCATCGTCCTACGTTCTTGCACAGGCCAACTCAGCGGCAAACATCCAGTCGATCTTGGGTGTAGTGAAGTCAGCAGACGCCGGAAAGTTTACCACGGTCATTACCGGGATCATGACGCTGGCAAACTCCTACACGATTGGAGCCCCGCTTTACGTTTCCTCGTCCTCTGCCGGAACTCTGACCGTCACCAAGCCATCTGGAGCCAATGAGGTTTATTCCCGTGCGGTTGCCGTTGCGCTGAACTCTACCCAGATTTATGTCTATCCCCCTATCGAGATTCCCAGTAGCTTTCCATGGTCTGCCATTACCGGGAAAGATTCCGCCTATCCCCCATCCCCGCACACCCACCCACTCACCGACATTGCTGGAGGTGCCGCAGCAACAGGCGATACGGTCACTTGGAATGGGTCAGCATGGGTTCCCACTACTCTGGCGACACGTTTGTATATTCTTCTCCAGCATAAGGTTGCGGCTAACAACAACGGTGGCAATGCGGCCTCTGGCTGGGCGGCCCGTCCGATTACTCACACCATTGAAAACGGCGGGGGGGCCTGTTCGGCGGCATCCTCCAACAAGGTCACTCTTGCTGCCGGAACCTACGAGTTCAAGGTGACTGCATCCGGTTGCGGAACAGACCAATCCAGACTGCGTCTTTGGAACTTCACGGATAGCGTGGTCATTGCCTATGGGCAAAATGCCTTACTCGATCATACGGTTGTTTTCAGCACGGACTATTGGAATGGGGGATCGCTCCACATGGAAGGCAAGTTCACCATTGCTGCCAGCAAGAGCATTGGGATCGACCAATATTCCAGCAATGCTGTTTCCGGCTTTGGATTTGGGAAGGCCATCAATGCTGGTGGCATCGACGAAATCTACCTCAATGCCCAGTTCACCAAGGTGGCGTAATTAGGATTGAATAAAAAGAATTTCAGAGCAGGATTTGAACGACAGTAACCAAACAAACACGAAAGGTAATTATGACCCAAGGTATCGAAAAAATCACAGTAGCCGTCGAAATTCTCGCAGAGTTCGGGAATATCGTTGGTGCCGCACTTGAAGATGGGAAAATCAACATGGCCGATGTGGGGCTTCTGGCCCGACTTCCCGCCGTAGCGATGGGCATCTTCTCCGCAGTATCCAATGTCACCGACATTCGCGCTGAACTTGCCGATTTGGACCCAGCCGAGAAGGCCGAACTGGTCGCAATCTTCAAGGCGCGATTTGACATCCCGCAAGAGAAGATCGAGGTGGTGGTCGAGCAAGCCGCCAGCCTGATCGAAGTCCTCTACGAAGGATACAAAGCAGTGTCCTTGTTCGCCGGAAGCCTCAAAGCCAAACCCATCACACAATGAGCATCTTCATCCTAGCCCTTAACGCCATCACGGCTCTCCCAAAGATACTCGGCTTTGCCGAGCAAGCTATCGGTGGAGTCCGCGCATGGTTGCGTGAACAGGACAGGAAGAAGGAACTCGCACGAACCCAAGCCAGCGATGTCGAGGTAGCAGCCGCCATCGCCAAGGCGAAGGAAGGTGTCCAAAATCTCAACAACCTCTGGGGTGATTGAATGAGGACACTGATCCAACTCGGATTCCTGATGTTGTTGGCGGGATGCGCAAGCACGCAGAGCAATGCTCCCAAGCTTACGCCCTTCCCGCCGACTCCATCATTTCCTGTGGTCGGGAAAGACCCGGTCAAATCCGCCAATGATGACGGAACCTATACTGTTTCCAAAGAACTTGTCGAATGGGCCACCAAGGCAAAACTCTGGACTCCCCGAGTATTGCAGTGGAAACAGGAGAACGAAATTCCATGAACCCCACCGACTTCACAATTTATGTCCAACGCAAACTCGGAGTTGATGACGACGGGAAACCCGGAAGCGAAACCATCGGAGCGTTTGATAGACTGGTCGCCAGAGCAAATGCTTCACTACCAGCGCAAGTGCCTACGCCTATCGGCCAAGCACCATCAGCGTCCACCCAAAGATTCGTGGAAAAGACAGTTCGTTCTCCATGGTGCGATGCCCGTGGAATGACGCCTTCAATCATCGTAGTCCACCACAGTTGCGGTTCCTATCTTGGAACCATCGACTGGATCACGGTCAAGTCCCACAACTCTCAAGTAAGCTACCACTGCGTCCTCGACTACAACGGAGAGCGCACGGTCATGGTTCCCGATGAACTCCGCGCATGGCACGTTGGCGTTGGAGAATACAACGGGGATAAGCGGGTGAACTCGATGTCGCTCGGAATTGCCTTCTCCGGTGATACCAATGACCGCGACCTGAATCCTCAGGAACTCGCCAGTGCCGTTGAAAAAATTCACTCATGGATGGCCAAATGGAACATCCCCAAGAGCAAGATCGTCAGCCACAAGCAAGTAGCCCGTCCGATTGGACGCAAAGACGATGTGACCGACAAAGCCCTCAAACAAATTTTGGAGATCGTATGAGTGGATGTGGATGCCCTACACCTTCCAGAGGCCCGTGTAACCGGACAAACCCGGAGGAATCCGTTGCATCCACCCTCGACAACCTGACGCTCAACCTATTTGGCGAGGTGATCAAGTCGATCATCAATGGCCGTGCCACATGGACATTTCCCACGCTGACTTCCAGTGAGGCCGCCGGATTCCCCCGCCATGAGGGTGAGGGGTATCTGGAATATGTGCTGCGGCTGATTGGCATCTTCGGTATCAGTTGGCTGGGAGAATGGAATTCAGGGACGACCTACCTCGAACGCTCCATTGTCCGCATCGGACCCACTGGCAACACGCTTTACATCGCCCTGACCGATAACACCAACAAACTTCCGAGCAGCAATCCGTCGGATTGGGAAGTCTTTGTCGTTGCTCCCTCTGGCCCACAGGGCGATCCCGGCCCTCCCGGTTCATCCAGTTCCCCGGTTCTTTCAATTGCTACAATCACAGCCGATACCACGGCTACCGATCTGCATGAGTGCATTGTGATCGATACTTCTTCTGGTCCTGTGACTCTGACGCTTTCCTTGATCTCCAGCTACCTCACCGGGAAGCGATTTAATATCGTCAGGCTCGGATCAAACAACGCTACAATCAGCGTGACCTCACCCAATACAATCCTGGGAGGTTCTACATTTGTCTTGGACACCGATGGCGCGGGTGTTCTAATTGCACCAATCGCAGCCACCAAATGGGGAATTCTATGAAAAAGATCGATCTTAAACAAACTCCCGAAAAGGACACGCCCAGCACGGTTGCTGTGTGTGAAGAAAAAGAATGGTATCCGTGCCTCTACATCAATGGAGTGAAGACGGACTTGGCCGATGTGCCCGAGGAAGGAACTGCCGCCATCAACTACCGGGTAAAAAATCTCGGCAAGGACATTAAGAACAACAAGTCCAATATCGAACTTGAAGTTCTGGACATCACTTTTGGTGAAGGAAAGAAGAAAGCCCCCGTGGCAGACCCGGAAGCCGATGACGAATCTGAAATCGAAAAGGGCCTTCAAGAGGCTGAAAAAGAAACCCCGGAGGAAGGCGAAGAAAAGCCCGACGACGAGGTGAAGGAGTAATATGGACGAAATGGTTACAATCACAATTCCCAAAGCCGCCCTCATGCAAGCCATGGAGGCGATCACTGCCGTCCAAGCCCTGCTTGATGCGGCCATTTCCTCAACCGCACAGCAATCCGCCGGTCGTCAGATGCCTCCGATGAATGCTGGCATGACCCCGGAACAGGCTGCCATGCAGCAGGAAATTGATGCGGGACAATAATTATGCTCGTTTCCGAAATCATGCCCGACATCCGGGAGATTTTGGGTCGTGCAGATGACGCCACAATCTTTCGCAGGTTGACCGATGCGGTAACCGTTCTCTCCAATAAGGGAAGATGGAATCCTTGCCTTGGTTATGTGGACATCTGTGCCGCTACGGATAGAGGAACCTTCACGCTTCCGTGGGATGTGGACACTCCGCTTGCTGTGATGATCGATGGCCAGCCCATGATCATGCGCAACAAGTGGGCCGAGTTCCATATCAATGGGGACGCTGGAATGCAGCGGGTGAACTACACTTGGGATGATACGGGAAGGTTCGCGACGTTCCGGGACATGATTGAGCCCAGCAGGTTGATTTGCGTAGCCGACCTCCAGACCGACCTCAATCGAAAAATCAGGGTGATTGGCTATGACCAAGAAGGTCGCTACATCCGAAGCCAGAATCCCGATGGATCGTTCATTGACGGATTCTATCTCCCGATCAACATCCTCGCAGACTACGCCGACGGAATGATCATCGACGATCCTGATCGCAGGTTCGTGAGAGACTTCACCATCACTCCGCTTTCCATGCTGGACTTGGCTTCTTCAAACAACAGCTTCATGACCGGGCAGCTTGCCATCCTGACTGCCACAGTTCCTCCAATTCCCAGTCCATTGCTTGCGGATACCGGATACTACCTGCGGGTTGACGGCGACACGGTGACGCTCCATGTCACCCGTAGTGGCGCACTGACTGGAAGCGGGGCTGTTCAATTCAGTTCTATTGATGTGGGATCAACTCTTAATCTCAGGGACGAACGCAAAATCGAAGTGGAAACTCTTTTCCAAAGCCCCACTCCACATCTCTTTTCCACGGGATCACTCCTTGAAATCAGTGGATTTATTCTCCCTACTCCGCTGGTCGAAGATACCGACTACTATGCCAGAGTAGTGGATGCGAATAGCTTTACGGTGCATGCCTCAAAAACAGACGCCGAGAACAATGTCGATCCCATCAACATGACCGATGCGGGTTCTTCCGTGGTTGCCCGACTCAAAGAGATTTCCAATCCGATCACCCGGTTCAGCTTCCAAGTTCCACACAACTTAAAGCAGGGCGACCAAGTGACCGTGGTGAGTCCATCGGGTGGTGTTCCTCCCCCTCTGGTCCCCAACATTTCCTACTACGTCCGCTATATCGACAGCAAGACGGTTACTCTCCACTACACGCTCGCCAGTGCAAATGCCGGAACCGATCCGATTGCCCTGACCGGAGCGGGAAGCGGGGTTTCTTCTCTCGTCAAGACGGCCAATGCCACGGCTTCCATTGGAACAACCAGCCAGATTACTTCTCCTAGTCATGGATTGACTGTGGGCGACTATGTCCAATTCTCCAGTAGTGGGGCATTCCCGTCTGTCGAAATCCCACCGGGAAGCGGCAGCATCGGAACGCTCGCCCAGAGCACGGTGTATCGGGTCAAAGGTCCGGTATCCACCGACACGTTCACCGTTGAAACTACGGCTGGACAGGAGATCAGCTTCCTGAGTTCCGGTGGTGGACAGCTTCTGATTGTCGTCAGCCGGGTGTTCTCAACGGGATTTACTGGAGTCATCCAAACCGATGCCACCAACCTCTCCACGGGAACTACCGTGAAGCTGGATACGTCGGTTGCTTTCCCTCAGGCCACGCCGACGATTGACCCTGACGCCCAATACTACGTCCGTAAGATCGATGACAAGCAGATCGAACTCTACGAGTCCGAGGCTGGATCGTTGTTCAGTCCGAAGTCTGTTAGCCAGCGGGGCAGGGCATCCGACGTGGCCACCCTCCAAGTTGTGGGCCATGGGTTTGTGACCAATGATTATGTCGAGGTTGCCGGGGTTGCTGAAACCCTCAATGGAGCACTTACCGAAATCAACGTCACCGTTCAAGGTTCGAGCTATGTGGACGGGGAAACCGCCACAATCACTTCATCTGGCAAGACCGCCACCGGGACGGTTAAGGCTTCTCCCGCCACCGGAGTCACCGTCAACTCGGGCGGATCAGGATGGGCGGTTGGTATGGAAACCACTCTGCGCAGCGGAACCGGAAAGATCGCCAAGGGTATTGTGACCTACGACGGATCGAATGCACTTGCCACAGTTACCGTAAATTCCGGTGGAACCGGATATACCACAAACACCACAGTCACACTGACGGGCGACACCAGTGGCGCAGTTGCCACGGGCATCATCACTGTCAGTGGTGGTGGAAACCCGATTACCGCAGTTGCTGTCACCAGTGCTGGATACGGATTCATTGCCTTGGAAAGCTTGACGATGACGGGTGCTGGAGGATCGGGTGCCGTGCTCAAGGTTGGGACAACCAGCAACGTCAACGCAGGACAGATCAAAGCGATCTCAATCTCCGATGGTGGAAGCGGGTTCGTCAACGGAGAAACCGTTTCGATCTCGGGTCTTGGAACTACGGGTTCTGGAACACTCGCTGTCAATACGGGCAAGCTGGTTGATGTGACCATCAACTATCCCGGATCTGGCTTCACGCTTTTGAGCACCCTGACACTTACGGTGACCACGGGTTCCGGTGCGACCATCACTCCAAAAACTGTGGTGAATGGATATGCCAATACCCCTAACGCCTATAATGTCGAGCGAGTCCAAGTCACCGTGACGGATGCCGACCATTTTACCTATACCTCAGTCGGCCCCAACGAACCGACAACCACGGTTACCGAAGGCATTGTGGATGCTGCCAAGCTCCTGATCCTTGGATTCGGAGAGGGCATCTTCTACGTTGTTCGTGAGCGTGGAGTTGATACCGTTCCGGCCTCTACCAACTTCCGCATTCCTGACGGTTCTTACATCAAGAGCGGTGCGCAGGTTACCCTGATCACCACCGGAACACTTCCGGCCCCATTCACCACTTCAACGACCTACATCGCCGTGGTCAATGGAGAGTCTGTTACTCTCAAAGACATTTCCGAAACCGTTGTGAACATCAACAACATTGGTTCCGGCGATCATGCCGTTGTTATTGAAGCGGAGTTCAATCCTGTGGCATCCACCACTCTGGAGGTTCCTTCCAACAACTACATCAACGGGGACTTGGTGACGATTGAAACCACCGGAACCCTTCCTTCGCCAATCTTGGTTCAGGATTACTACGTGCGTCGGATCAATGATGGACAAATCGAACTTTATGACACAGCAGAACACGCGACCGATCTCGAAGCTATCACCGGACGGCTCTCCTACACCAGCGAGGGAGAACCCAATAATTCCTTGGTTCAAATTATCCCCAATTATCTGGTTTCCAGAATCGAGCGAATCCACAAGGAACTCTCCGATGGGGTCATGCGAATCTACGCATGGGATACCGGGCGCAATGACAACATCACCGTGATCGGTGAACTGCAACCCTTTGAAACCCTGCCCCAGTATCGGCGGATTAGAATCCCGAACTCCTGTCAGACATGGATTCGGATTCGATACAAGAAACGGTTCTTCCGCATCCAAAGCGAGAATGACTTCATCCCGATTTCCAGCAGCATGGCCATTGTCTTTGCCGTCAGGGCGCTCGAACTAATGCGCGACAACTTTGTGGAGCAGGGCGGGAAAATGATGGACACTGCGGTTGGTCTTCTGGAAGACGAGAAGATCATCGAAGAGGGACCCGCTGTGGCACTGCTCCAAGTCAATGACCGGGTCGGAACCAATCCTTCCGATCACATGGAATAATGCCATGCGCCCAGAAGAACAAGCCAAGAGCAGGGACGAAAAAGCTGGAGCCGGGTGGTTCGACGGTTGCGATTCCCTGCGTATGCCATGGCTTCTCAAGGATAGCCAATTCCGGTGGGGCATCAACGTCGTCAACCGGGGTGGCGTTCTCCAGACCCGTTATGGCCACAAGTTGATCTATGTGGTTCCCGATGGGAACTTCCAAGGATATACCACATTCACCACCTCGAAAGATGGGATTAAAGCAACGACCTACCATATCTTTTCGGTGAATGGAATCGTCTATGCCATCGCTTTCGGAACCGCCCAGCCAAAAAACTGGGATGCCTATCGGTTAAACGGGGTCTTTTTCAAACCCACAGCCAAGATGGTTTACTGGGCAGCATGTGAAAAAAGCGCAGGACAGGCCCAAGGCGCAGTCACCATTGTTCCAACCTACTCCGTGCTTGTCATGCAGGATGGGATCGGTCCCGCTGGCTACTGGGACGGGGAAACGGCGGCCCTTCTAGACGAGACGGAACCCGCTTACGAGACTCCCACGGGAACGTGGATGAAGTGGTCTGGCAGCAGACTGTGGATTGCCCGTGAGAACGCTGTCCTTGCATCTGATCTTGCCGATCCCTTGACCTTCAAGGAACGGCTGACTGGAACCGGGCGTGGCGACGAGAAATACGACAACTTTATTACAGGCTTGGAGAATGGAACCACGGAGAACAGGCAATCTGCCCTCATGGTTTTCACCGAATCCAGCACTCACACGATCAAGAGCTACATCTTGGACCGCGAAACATGGGATACGACTACCGACTTCTCCAGTTTGGTTTATCCGGACATCGGATGTGTGGCGGGACGCTCCATCGTCAACCACTCGGGCTTTCTTTGGTGGTATTCGAGGGGTGGTTTGATCGGATACGACTCCGCATCTGCCAATTTTTTGACCAGTGCTGTCAAATATCGTGATACCGCTATGGCTATCAGCAGGGCGAAGCTTGCGGACAACATCGACGGAATCTGTGCGGCTTCTTTTGAGGGTTACCTGTTGATCAGTGTGCCTTCTGGCGACGGACTAAACAACCACACGATGGTTCTAGACAGTTCTCCCTCCTACAGCGACACCGACAAGGAAGGGATCATGGCTTGGAACGGGGTATGGACCGGGACCCGTCCGATCCAGTGGACCAGCGCACGAATTGACGGACGCCTGCACATCTTCCACGCCAGCATTGGGTATCAGGCCACCGAAGGCACACAAAGCTTCAACCAGATTTGGGAATCCTTTCAGCCCGAGCGACGGGATGTTTACTTTGAGGTGGATGACGGTGGAGAAGTGCAGGAAAAACGCTCCAGAATCTACTGCGCCGTCGAAACCAAGCAGCATGGGGATGGGATGGACTTGAAGCAGATCAAGTATGCCGACATCGACCTGTGCGAACTCAAGAATGACGTTTATTTCAGGGCATCTTATGCTTCCACACAGGGAACTTATAAGAAGATCATGGAAGTCGAGATCAACGCCCAAGTGGACAACTTCAATAGCACCAATCCGCTTTTGGACGAGATCGTGGGCCTGACTGGACTCCGTCCACAGTCCCGCAGACTCAGCACAGAGGAAGTGAAGGACATTGACAGAGACTTTTCCGTGGAAACCAACTGGAATTCCAGCATTGGCCGCGCATTCAGCATGCTCTTTGAGTGGTGCGGTGAAGGGGCTATCGAGGTTTACCGGATGATGCTCCAGCCGTGGAACGAGAAGTCGGTGGGCTCCATTGTGAAGCCCGAGGACTCCTACAACCTTCTGACAGAGGCTGGAAAGTCTCTAAGAATCCCGAGGGTCGGCGCGAAATACACCAAGAGCCCAACAGCCCCAGCCGTTGTCGATTCTTCCTACAGTGCCTATGCTTTTGCCATGCCGCTCACCCCCAAGTTCCGTGAGAGGTTTTATTCCTCGATCCCGGTGGCTTGGACGGAGGATACGAATTGCAGTGACTGCCTTCCCTGCTCAAGAAACACTCAAAGCTACGAGTCACAGCCCACGATAAGTATTGCTGGGAAAAAGGAGGCCCTCTAAGGTGTTGATTATGCAGAACTTGGAATTCATCCTTGTTAAAACGGATGCCGATAAAGCACGGCTGAAAGAATTTGCCCTGTCCTTCCGGCACAAACTTCATGATGCCGACTTTGAGGAACCGATCCTTGCCGTGCAGAAGGACGGACAGCTTGTTGGCTATGTGCAAATGACCATGGCACCCGTCCACTTCTTCGCATTCCATCCCGGCAAATCAAACCCGGCAATCACCATTGAAACCATGAAGCGGGTGCTTGGACATGGTCAGGTATCAGGCGCACTGGAAGATCGTCCCCCCGGCTATGTAACCGTCCCTCTTGGAGAGGCCAATTTTACACCACACCTTTTGGAAAAACTCGGAATGATCCGGCGCAACATGGAAATCTATGCCGCGCCGTGTCCTACCAAAATCGAGGGAACATAATATGGGCGGATCAGCATCAACCTATTCAAGTCCACAGGCATTTGCCGTTGCGGACAAAGCCAATAACGATTGGGCTCAGACACAGGCTGATGCCTATCAAAAGTATTACAATCCTGAGGTTGCCAACTTCGATCCCAAGAAGATGATGGAAGACACCATCGAACTGCAAAAGTATGCAGACATGGTGCGAAAGAATAACCCTGAACTTGATCCCTATGCGGGAATCAGGGACGAACTCAAGGCCCAAACCTTGGCCGACCTCAAGGGGCCGGATCAATACGTTAAAGACGAACTCACCAAGTCCGGTTTGGCCAGCGCCCTGAGCCAAGGTCAGAACATTTATCGAGGACTCAGCCGGGGAGCCTCGGCTACCGGGAACGTGTTGGGCCGTGGGCTTCTGGACTACCGGGACAAGCAGCAGGATCAGGCTGCTTTCTCGCTCAATCAGGGCGAGACAGAAAGGGTCATCCCCAATGCGGGTGAACTGGTGGGCTACAAATACGCCACCGATCAGGCCAGAATGGATGCCCGAAACAACAAGGCAGCCGGATTGGTCGGCATCAACCGACAGAATCTAGTGGACAAAAACAACCAAGACCAGCGCATGCAAGCGGCAATCCAGCAGTGGGGTGCGGGTGCGGCTTCGGCTGACAACGCCATGCGCGGAGCCAAGATGGCCATGACCGGACAGCTTATCGGTGCGGGTATCGGTGCCGTCGGTGCCATCGGTGGAGCGGCGATCTTCTGATGAAACAAGAACTGATCAACTCGGCATGCACGGCGATTGATGCGGCCCTCGGGTCACATCGGAAACCGGCCCTGCTTTGCAGCTTCGGCAAGGACAGCATGGTGCTGCTCTACATGCTCAAGCAGTGGTATGACCTGAGTAAGATCGACCTGATCTGCTTCCGTCAGAGTGTTGACCCTCGCAAGTGGACATTTGCAGACCGCATCATATCGGAGTGGAACCTAAACGTGATCTCCGACATCCCCCCATCGGCAACCGGACTACTCCATAGCAACGGCAGGACTGAGGTGATCAATACCTATTGCACGGGCAACTTCGGAATCTACATGCCCATCGGTTGGGTGGTGCCCGAGGACGGACTTCCCTACCACTGCGGCAAAGATGTCTTCCTCGAACGTCCGCTGGGCAATTACCAGTGGAGATGGGATTTGCTCCTGATCGGACATAAGGCCACGGACGAAGACCTGAACTACGGGAGGATCAAGATCGAGAACGAGCATGTGTTCCAGCCCCGGCCAGACCCCGACCTCACCTTCCCGCTGATCGATTGGACGGATCAGGACGTATGGGACTTCCACAAGGAAAACGACATTCCCATGAACCTGCTGCGCTATGCGCCGGATGGACAGTCGCTGGAAGACAAGACTTTCAACCCGGACTTTTACCGCCACTGTAACCACTGCTACAACAAAAACCTTGCCAGCACGGTTCATTGCCCCAAAATCGGGGCGAAGGTAAAAAATATCCATGCCAGTTTTCGTGAGATAAACCCTGCGGCCCAATCCGGCTACATCGAAACGGAGTCCTGACATGAGCCTTGATCAACAGCAAAGAGCACTAGACCAGAGCGCAATCGCACTGGAAAACGAACGTCGCCGTTTGGTGCAGGAGCAGGAACTTGCCAAGCAACAGACCGTGCGAACGGGTGTTATTGGTGATGTGAATAAAACCGAAGGACTGATCGAATCAGCCTTCAATCGTTACGCGGCCAGTGGCCAGACGATCAATCCCGAAACCCTGCGCCTCCAGCGTCAACTCGACACACAAAAGGGAATCCTGAGTGCCGTGACCAAGGATCAGGAGAATGTCCTCAACGTCACCCCTGATGTGGGTAAGTTCGGGGCGGATAAAGAATTCGTTGGTTCCCAATACACCGAACTCGTCAACTGGGCCGAGGGTCTGCGCAAGCAAATGAATGCGCCTCTCGAAGCTGATGCCCGTAAAGTTGAAGCTGCCCGTGCAAAACAGGCAGAGGAAGCGGCCAAGGCCGAGCAGCTTGCTGGGGTGGCCAGCACAATCGGATCAACTGTCGGAGGTGGAGCATCGTCTTCCAGTGGACTTTCAGATTTCTACAAAGGTGTGATTCAGATGAAGAATACCAAGGGTGCTCTCGGGAGAGAGTTGGGTGGTAACAGTGTGACGACACGCCAGCAATCCAATAAACCCACAGCATAATTAGGAGATAAAACTATGAGCTTCGGTGGATCAGGAAGAACAATCGACTCGGGAGCGGAAGCCGCCGCCCGTATTCAAGCCGAAACAGCACGGCAGAATGCTGAACGCGAAGAGTTGCGCTGGCAGCAGGAACAGGCACGCATTGAGAAGGAGAAATCCACTCAGTCAGCCGAGTCCCAAGCCCAAGCGATGGAGCGTCAGCGTGCCGTTCAGGCCGATGCCGATGCCGCCCGTGCCGCAGCCGCAGCCGCTGGAGCCACAGGAACCGGAGTGGATACTTCCGGGGTGGACAAAGGACGGCAGCTTGCCGGGTTCCAGAAGGTGCAGGACGAACTCAAAAAGCAGTATGATTCCTCGCTTGAAAGCGGACAGGGAACTGGTTACCTTGGGCAATCGAACACCCTTCTGAGTAAGCAGGGCGTCAATACTCGAACCTACCGCTGATATGAGCCTTCTTGATTACCTTCCGAGGATCGCCCCGTCACGGGGAGGCTCATTCGAGGCCCCCGCCTATCGTCCTTTGGAGTTCCGTCCCGGCTCGGAGATCGCCCCTCCGGTGGATTACCAGAGCCTCGCGGAAGGAACCAAGGAATTCGGAGCGTCCATCGCCAAGGGTATTAGTTCTGCTGCTTCGGGTCTGACCGGTGGCATCACGGGCGCTCCTGCTGAGAATCGCGCACAGGAGAGCTACCAATACTCCAAAGAACTCCGTCCACTCCAGAAGAGTCTTCTCGAAGCCGAAGTTGGCGCGACAGAGCGCAGATATACGGGAACCGGTGGACGCGGAGGAAGTTCTGGTGGCGACATCATCATCCCACCAGCCCCCACTGTTCGCCTGACAAGACCCCCATCCTCCAAGAAGCTTCCTTTGGGAACGCTCAATCAGGGTGGTGTCACGATTGAAACAGAAGATGAACGGTTTGCCCCCACCTCATTCCCGAGATAAATCCTATGCCACTCACTAAACTCCCGCTTCAAGATGAAGAAGATGCCGCACTCGAACCTGAGGCTGTAGAACAGCCCGAACCGAGTGAGGCTGACATTGCCAAGCAACGCTACGTCCTCGACATGATCGGGAGCAAAAAGGTCAACCAGCAACAGGTTGATGCTGTCGCCAAGAACTTTGACACTGCCTACCTCCAGCATGAGGGCGACATCGATAAGGCCATGCGCTCACTTTATGGCGCACGGAAGGACTACACCAAGCCCACTCAGGAAGAAGAGGATGCAAAGGAACTGCGCAAGCAGGAGATCGCCGCATCCGTGAAGCGGAAGGAAATGACCTTCGGCCAATACTTTAAGCGTGATAAAAAGAAGGACGACCAATCGGCCACACCACTGACAGCACGTTTGGAGGATAATACTTCCGATCTCGATGCCGACGGATTCCCCAAGGACGACACCAAGCTTCGTGAGTATTACGACCTCTACAAGCAGAACATCCACGACAACGATGAAGAGTCTGCAAAAAAGGGACTCGCCCCTGACCATTTCCGTCGCCTCTATCCCAAGCAGGAAGCCCCCAAGGAAGGGGTGCGTGCCAATATCCTCGTCGAGGAAGAAGACCAGAAGGCACTTGAGGATAGGCTGAACGGTGAAAAGGTTTCCGATGTGGAGGACATTGATCAATACGTCCAGCGCAACTTCGAGGGAAAGATCGGCAAGCAACTCCGCGATGTTCCTGAGTTCAATGAAGCCAAACAAATGTTTGAGCGTGATGTCCAGAACGGTGTGATCACAGTGGAAAAGGCCAACGAATCACTCCAGCGCATCTGGTCTGACTTGGCCAAGAACCAACAGATCGATGTCAATGGTGCCATCGCCACGGCATTCCAAGACTCCACCGCAATCCCCGAGCAGTTCAAGAAAGACCTCAAGGACGAGGACACGGTTTTCTCATTTGATGGTCGCCCGGTTGTTCTGAAAGACCGGATCAAAAACGATGCGGATTTCATCAAGACCTATGACGCCATCGATGCTGCGGTCAAGGGTGGGAAGATTCAGTCCGAAGACGGCAACATGATGAAGGGCGTGCTGGAAAAGCAGCGTCGTCAGATCGAAGAAGCCACAGCCGACGAGTTTATTAATCAGGGCTATGGAGACTTCAAGGACTTCATGGAAGAACGTCCCGGCATGTCCAAGTATCAGGCCATGCGCGAATACCAGAAGAACTACCTCAAGGACGAGGGCAAGGAAAAGGTTCTCAGCGCACTGCCCATTCTTGGAAAGGGAGCGGTAAGCGGACTGGCTACCCTGATCGGCGGCACGGCATCCCTGCTTGCTGGCGCAACATCTGGTTTGGTGCGAGTCAAAGGCTTTGATGCGGTAGCAGATCGGTATGCCGAGTCTCCCAAGCGGATTGACCAAGCGACCAATGAGATCGCAGACATGGCAGGGAAATACATTTTCAACAGAGGGATCAATCCCAATGTGGAGTCCAGCTTGATTGGTCAGGGAGTTGGCGTGATCGGGAATATGATCCCGGCCATTCGCACGGGCCTGATCAACGGAACCAAGTGGGGGATGTATGCCATCACCGGACTTCAAGAGTATGGTGGTGACCGCGCACAGCTTGAGCGCATGTATGCCAACGATCCGAACTATGCGGACATGACTCCTGACGAGATCGAAAAAGCCAAGCAGATTGAAGCTGGAGCACAGGCCATCACCGCAGTTGCCATGAACAAACTCTTGGGACGATTCGGTGAATTCAACAAGGGCAAGGGCTTGATCGAACAGATCAAAGCCGTTGGTGGCCCCGGTATTGCCCGTCGTGTTGCCTATCTGGCAAAAGAAGTTGGTCTGGACACCTTCATCAAGGAGCCCGTCGAAGAACTCAGCACGCAAGCCGCAGGAGATATTGCGGGCAGCGTCGTTCGAGATAAGAAGTTCGACTTGGATGAATACACCAACACCTACCTGCTCACCCTGATGGCATCCGGCCCCATGAGCGGGATGACCAAGATCAGCGAAACCAACAAGCTGTTCTCAGACGGGAAGCGGATTGGTATGGCCAACTTCAATGCGGCTGAACTCGCCTCGTTTGCTGCCAAAACCAAAGCCGTCATGGCCGGGAAGTTCCTGAGCCCCGAAGCCAAAGCCGCCGCCGAAGAACGCGCCAAGGTCAGTGCTGCCGAGTCCACTGCGGCTGCCGCCCAGACTGTGGCCAAAGTCAAAAAGGCCAAGGTAGCCACCACGGACACCACCATTGCCCAAGATTCTTCGACCCCTCAGGAAAATGAGGAAATCGTCGAAATGACGGACGAGGCATGGCGCGTCAGCGAGATCGCCAAGGCCAACGCCACCCTTTCCAACCAGCATGCCGCAGCCGGGATCAAATCCATCGAGGATATTCCCGCAGCCAAGGACGACACCGACCTGATTGAACGACTTGTTTCCCGTGATCCTGCGATCAGTTCAGCAGCACTGAGCGATCTTTCTGCCAGAGCCCGTGAACAAGCCCTGCGCAACTACGTTGCCCAAGGCGCACAGGTCAGCCCCGAAACCATCAAGGCGATGGATAAGGGTATTGGAGAAATGTCCTTGTCTGAGATCAGCCGTGGTCTGGATGAAGCTGTTCCCCAAGTGGACGCCAAGCTGGATGAGATCGAAATCCCGGAAGGCAAGCCCGAGGCCAAGACGCCTGAGTCCGTTGTTCCCGAGAAGAAGACCAAGGTGAAGGCTGAAAAGGGCATTAAAGAACCCAAGGGTAAGAGCGGGTTCCCGGTGATCAAGGACTGGGAAAGCGAACCCGGCGACAAGCCGACGCAAAAACTTTTGTCGCACCTGAATAAGATTCATGGACGGCAGGAAACCTCGCTCCGTGCCTATGGGTTCTCTGAAAAGGATGGGGCCTCATTCAACAGGCAGGGCGGCAAGAAAGCCTTCTGGACATGGAACAACGGCATTCGCTATTCGCGATTGCAGGAAGCACTCGGAGTCAAGCCCGAGGCCAAAGCGCCGGGGGCTGAGAATGAAACTGCCAACTCCATCAAGAAGTTCAACGCCGACATGGCCGCACTCAGGGCCAAGCTGAACGCTCAGAAGGTGGCCTACGAATCCTCCGATCTCAAGGGCAAGGAAGCCAAGGCCGCACGCGACGAGATCGATGCGACCCGCGAAGCCATCAAGGCCATGGAAGCCAAGGCCCGTGACATCAAGTTCTCCGCTGACCCGGAAGGACACTTCGATGCCGACAACCCAGACACCATCGGGTTCCAAGAGGACGTTGACGCCATCGCCGCATCGCCCGACTACCGGGCTCGCGCCTACGAACAGGCATACAAGGTTTACCTGATTGCCGAGCAGCAGAAGAACGAAGCTGGGGAACTGATGAAAGCCTCCAGCACGAAGCTTTCCACCAGCGAGCAGGTCAAAAAGGAGATCGAAACCCGCCGCCAAATCCTCCAGAAGGAAGTGGAAAAGAAGTATGGCGAGAACTCCAAGTCCGTCAAAATCCTCATGCCCGAGGAAATCGTTAAGATGTTTGGCCCCGAGGCCGCAGTCCAACCTGCGTTCATCGATACGGCATCCGGCACGATCTTCATCAATGCCCGGTATGCTTTGGCTATCCCGATCAAGTCGGAGATTTCCAACTTCATCGCCCAGAAATACGGACACGAAGCGACCCATCGCCAACTCAACAGCTTGCTCGAAAACGGGCTGATGACCAGAGACAACGTCACCGCACTGGCTGGACTGATCCAGAGTTCGGGGCCTGACTTCTTCAACCAGCTTGGCTACTACAACTTCGACCACTTCAAGGACACCTACGACAGGGTTCTCCGCGCCAACAACCCCAAGATCAGCGAGGCCGAATTCACGGCTGCCCTGAATGAAGAACTGGTTGCCCACCTCGGGGAAGTGTTCGCCAAGCGTTACACTAAGGACGGGCTGCTCGACGTTCTGCACTCCAGCAACATCGACAAGTGGGGCGATCTGGTTCAGGACATCGTCCAAGTGGAAGACAAAACGGGTAACGTCCAGAAGACTTTCACCAGCACCACGGATGCGATGTCCCAGTATGCTTTCCAGATCAACCGTGCCGCCCGTGCCTCCACGGTGCGCCTCAACAACCTTCGCCGGAATGCGGAGCGCATGGTGCGCAACTACATCAAGAACTCACCGTTCATGCAGGGGGTTGCCGAAAAGGCCAAGCGGCAGTATGCCAAGCTTCCGGTTCCTCGCACCCTCAAGGAAGAGAAGGAAGTCATCAGGCCCATCGATGCCAACAATCGTGGGAAGCTGAAAGACCTCCGAACCCTGCTGAAATCCGAAGTGGGAATGGATGATGAAGAAGCCGTTGATGCCACTGAGGGCAAGCGCAAGGAACTCCTTGCAGGACGCAATGAGAATGCGGACGTTGTCGCAGCACGCGAAACCCGTGGCCGCAAGACCATCTTCGAGGGAGGGATTCCGATCACCGACCTGACGCCCCAACAGCGCAAGGCCATCGACGATTACGCCACCGCACTGAGCGGCATCCAGAACCTGACCGGATTTGAGTTGCTGGACATCGCATCTGGTAAGGTTGGCGACATTCGCGGCGTGCTCAAGAAGATCGAGCAGACCTCCAAGGAAGCCAAGGAGAACACCATCGCCCTTGATCCTGACCTCATGCGCCTGTTCACCAGCCGCCTACCCGGTGTCGAGGGGCCAAAGGGCGGAACCGGATTCGACAGCATCCGTGAAATGGCCCGTAACCACGGTTACTGGTGGGGCAGCCGATTCGGTGGACAGATGGGGATTTCCCCTGCTGCTGCCGAAGGATTGGCCGAAGCCTTTGCCATCCAGCAGTTGATCAAGTGGAAGGCGAGCGGACGCTTTGGAACCACCAAGGGCAAAAGCGGAAACGTCGATCTAACCATCCTCAACAGCGTCCCCCAGACCGAGAACAACAAGGAACTCACGGGACTTGGTGACAATGCCGTTGAAACCGGGATGGAAGGAAAGAGCGCGAAGTCCCAATTCAAGGACGGGAAGCAGTTCATCCAACAGCTTTACGCAGCGATCAACCGTGACTTCGTGAGGCAGTATCTTGAGCCCGAGGTTATTGGCCCCGGCAAGATCACCAAGGTTCCGTTGATTGATGATGTGGACGGGGCTCCTGCGGGTGACTCGGATTCCCCGTCAGATAACGTGGCCACCATTGAAGGTGAAACCGAAGCTGATCGCATGGCATCATACGCCAGAGCCCTCACTGCTGCCATCTACCGAAACTCTTTTGAAGCACCGACAGGAACCTACACCGAGCGCAGCATGTCCCGGTTCCGTGCCAGACTCAACGCCGACATGGCCGAAGAGTTGAAGCAGAACTTTGCTGACATACAACAGCTTCGTCCCGATCTGTGGGAGGAACTGCAACGCTACAACAAGTGGAAGTCCCAGAACGAACAGGGCATTGACGATGGGCGTCTGGACATCAGTGACTACATCGACTCCGATGGAGCGCCCGGCCTCACCGGGAAACTGGGTGATGCTTTGGAAGCCTTTGACAATACGGCCCAAGAGATCAGGGATTCCTATAAGAAACGGATCATCGAAGAAATTCAGGATAACTTGGATGCGGATCGCCAGACCAACTTTGCTCGGATCGGAGCGAACTCACCAGCCTTGGTATATGCTAAGATCATGAGTGATCCCGATGCTTCGCAGCCTATCTTCTTCCCGAACCGTGGAGTGACCCGAGTTAAGAATCCTGACGGCTCCTATACGGATACTCCCGGTATGTCTGTTACGGTCAAAGACCTGATCGAAACCTACGTCGCCATGGGATTTGGAGGATCACAAACCCGCAAGGCCGCACTGAACCGTGCCGCCAAAGCCGTCTATCAGCGTGAGAACGAAAACAACGGGATCATGGATGAAGGCGGAAACGTCCTTCGCAAAGCTGCTGCCTCCAGCAACGAGATCATCAAGATCACCCGTGCCTCCAAGACGGACAACGCCTCACTCAAGATTCTGGGTGAGAACGATGATGCCTTCTCCCCTCTGGGTGTGACGGCAGCCATGAACCAAATGAGTTCCGGGGAAGTCCTCGGAATCCTGCGGGACTACTTCAAGAAATACGGCATCGATCTGAATGGCCCGAGGTTCAATAACAAAGTCGCCCAGCAGCAACAACTGGCCGAGCACGGTGAAGACATCGCCACCGGACGGGAACTCAGCAAGGAATCCCAAGGCAAGCGCACATGGATGGATGATCGCAAGAAGTCCAAGCCGCTTTCCAGCGAGCGTAAAGGCCCGTCCTTTAATCGGGATAGGTCAAAGGAACCCGGCGTGCCGAACCCCGAGGTTACCAACGCTATTGCCGAGGCACTGAGACAGTCCAATATGTCCCGTGAGGAACTAACGCTGACCCAACTCTTTGACGGAATCCCTGAGAAGAACATCAGGGTTATCACGCCGCAAGAGGCCGCAGAAGCCGAGAAGGTGAACAAGGAAAACGCCAAGCGTTACCCAAACCTCTCTGCCCTGAACCAGAAGATCACCGATCCGATTGAGCGCAAGCGCATCGCCAACATCCTCGGCCAAGTCCGCACGCACATCCTTGGTTCTTCCATGGGTGGTGGTGCCAGTTCTGACATCACGGGCGGCGGGGAAACAACCCGCATCCGTGGCATTGTGGATGAACTCCAAACCATTCCCGCCAGTCCGGTTCAATCGGATCGTGGCAAGGGGCCGTCGGCTCCTGAGTTTGAGGAAGCCAACAGACTTCGCACCAAACCGCTTGCCAAGCGCAGCGCGAAAAAAGTTTTGGAAATCGCCAACAGCACGGGCCAAGAAATCACCGGACTACGGGTCAGTCAGTTGCTGGATGATCTGGCTGGGAAATACAAACCCGGTAAGCCGTTCACGATTGATCCGAAGATCATGAAGGAATTCTACAACGAGTTCGGAGTGCCTCTGGAAATGCAAAGCTTCCCCACTACGGAGCCCTTGGGCAACAGGTGGCAGGCGGCACTCAAGGAACGCGCCGATGCGGAAGCCGCACAGGTCAAAGAACTTGAGGGAGTGGAAATTCCTGACAACGAGCCGAAAAAGAAGAAGCCCCTTCAAGCGAAGGAGTCTGCCCCCACTGATCAGGACAAGGCCAACGCCGAACTGGCCAAGAAACTTTCCGGTCTGCAATTCAGCCTTGATCCCAAGGCATCGATTAACCAGAAGCTTTCCTATCTGGCCAGCGAACTGAGCCCCGTGATCGTGCCAAACCGGGAAGACCCCGGCTACGTCGAGAAGCTGACCAATCTGGTGGGTGACCTCGGCCAAACCAACGCACTCTCTAATGAAACGGTGGCCAAGATTATTGAGAATCAACGTCAGGAGGATGCAAAGATGGCCCAGTATGGGACAGACTTCTCTGTTCCGGCCAGAGCCTACCCCCCGGCAGCCCGTAGCTCATTCGACATTTCGGACGAGCTTAAAAAAAAAGACTCTGACCTGAGTTATTCCCTCAGCCCGAAAGAGATTGCGACCAATCTGGTTGCACCCTTCCGCTTCATGGCGCACAGCCCAGAGGAAGTCCGTCAGGTGGTGGTCGAACGATCTGCTGCTCGCAACTACGGAATGGCAATAGCCAAGGAACTCCAGACACTCCTGACCCAAGGCGGCACAGGACACATTACCGGAATCACCCTCGATCCCAGCGAGGCTGATGAAACCGGACGCATCGCCCTGACCCTTGCACTCAAGGGAGAAAAGGGAATGACCCGCGACAAGTTGAGCCCCGGACTCCGCGCCATCCATGACAAGGTGAGACAGATTCTGACTGACGTTGGACAGGCGAGGGTGGACCGTGGGGAAATGAGCCAAGAAACCTTCGACTTCAACAAAGACAAATACCTCCCCGAGTATTACTACAACCGGGAAGCCAAAGAACTCCAGAACATGGTGGGTCAGGTGCTGGCCAATACCGACTCCGACCAGCTTCAACTCAACAAGCTTTCCGCATGGGGCTACAAACAAAAGGGCGGTATGCTGGTGGTTGACAACAAACGTGGGAAGCGAATCCGTTCCCGCAAACAGGCTGTCTCTGCCCTGAATCAGGTCGTCACCAAGGAAGCGTTCGGGCTCTACAACTCGTCCCGCACGCAGAAGGTGGGACTCAAGGAGTTCATCAAGCTGATCCAAGCCAAGAACGCTGACGCCAATGCAGCATGGGATTCTGTCCGCAGCAAATACGCTGTGAACAAACCCCTGACATTCGACGAGAAGGTGATGCTGATGAAGGATCAGGACACCGGGCAACTGATGGGCGGGATGATCATTGATCCTGCCTACATCATCCCACGCGCCATCGCCACAGCCTTCACCGACCAAGCCAACGCCGAGTTCTTGGATAATGCAGGTGATGCCCTACTCAAGGAAGGCGGAGTTATCACGCCGATGGAATACGAGAAGCTTGACCCCAGCGAAAAGAAGAAGTGGCATAAGCTGATGGATCATGAGAAGCGCCATGACCTTGCGCCCAAGAAATACGGGGAGATTCTGACAGGGAACTTCATCAAGGAGAGCGTGTATAAGGAAATTGCCGACCCGCTGGAATTGCCGGGAACGATCATGAAGTGGTATGACCGGGGCATGATGGGATGGAAGTCGGCCAAGACCAAATACAATCCCGTCACATGGACGCACAACGCGATCTCGGATTCGGCAATGGCATTCATCGCGGGTAATTCCCCGTGGTATCCCGGCAACTGGAACCACTACTCCAAGGCAATCGGCGACATCTGGAATGGTGGGGATGATTATGCGGAAGCCCTTAAGCTTGGGGTGATCGCGGGTAACTTCTCTGCCACCGAACTGACCAAGGGATATGGCGAAGAAATGGCCAACCTACTCAAGAACATGAGTGCGAAGGATAAGAACGCCATGTTTGAGGCCCTGATCGAATTAAACAAAAAAGTAGGGCGCGGGTATGACTTCTCCGAAAGTGTGACAAAGCTTTCCACCTACTACAGTTATCTTGCTGATGGCATGAGCAAGCAGGAAGCTGCCCGTGAGGTGAGGAAGTATTTCCCCTACTACGACATGACCCCGAAGACACAGACCTTCAAATGGATCAAGCGCACGGTGATGCCATTTGCCTCCTTTGCCCAGCAGACCGGAAAGATTGGAGAGAACATCGTCAGACAGATTCCGGGTGAAGTGAAGAACTTGGCCACGGATGCAGTGAATCTGGAAATGGGACGAGTCTTCAAGAACGCATGGCATAGCAAGAGTGCGCGGCTGGGGCTTGTCCTCGGACTTCCGATGCTCATGACCCAAGCCTTCAAGGGAATGTATGGAGCAGACGACGACGATTTGGAATCGGTGTATGAACGCTATGGCCAACTTTTGGCTCGGATGAATACGGGGCTGCTTCCTATCCGCGAAGGACAGGGATACCAACTGATGTTTGATGCTTCGAGCCTCAACCCATTTGGCGCTGTCCTTGGATTCCGCAACTCTTCGGACATCATCAATCCCGAGCGGCTTGTCGAACGACTGCTGAACTACTCGGCGGTCACTGACCAGTTGCCCTTGGTTCAGGCACTCCAGATTGTTGCCGGGTTTGATCCCATGACGGGCAGCAAATACACCGTGGACAAATACGCTTCGACCCGGAACTTCGCCAAGATGGGACAGAAGCTTTGGTTCCTGATGGCCCCCCCGCTTGTGGGGTATGGTGCAAATAAAGTCTTTGGAGAAGGCAACCTGCCCCGTGGACGCTATGAACTGACGCCTCAACCCCAGTGGATCAGGGCGGCACAGGTTGCGGGTCTTGACATTAAACGTGCCGAGCCCTCGCTTTACCAGATCATCGATGACTTCAATACGAAGATCGGAAAGAAAAAAGGCTCAGGCCAGTCTGATCCTTGGGATCAGCCGACAGCAGACAGGCGTGCTTTGCGCTACGGCCTGATCAAGGGCGACAGGAACGAAGTAAAGCTGGCCCTGCGTGCGCTCATTGGGAAGGAAGAGATCAAGACGGTTCAGGAGTTGGACAAGGTGAAGTCCTACCTGAGCCCCTACTCTGCGCCAGGTCTGGCCGAATCCTCGAAAGCGGACTTCGTGGCCTATGTGAATGACAAGGGTGGGCTGATCAAAAAGAAGGTCATGGAAGCTGCCGTCGAATACGAACGACGGCAGCCCCAGATGGAGAAGATGCTGGACGAGGTGGCCCTTGAGGTGATCAAGGAACTACAGCAGGCCAAGCATACCAAGACCTCAGATCAGCGATAGTTGTTTCCCCGCACTGGGGGCTATCCTGCGCTTCCGGCTGGTCTTGAGAGCGGTATGGGCCAAGGCGAGGGCCTCGCAGTTCTTCTCACGTGAACGTGGGGCGAATGCCTTGGCTGCCATAATCCCCTCAACAAGGGGGGTCAGCCTGTTACGGGCCTTGACCCCCTCGTAGTAATACTTCTCCCCCCGATAGACCATGTGCTTCTGGATGGCCCCGAGGAAGTAGGCTCCAAAGAACTTGATCACCGGGGATTTGGAATGAATGTCCAGAATCACGCCCTTCACCAGATCGCGATAGGGTTCCTCGTCCATCCCCACGCCCCGCCCGTGTAGGTAATGGGCAGGGTAGGTGATGGCTTGGAGGATCAGGTCGCGTTGCTGGAAGAACTCTTTTTCCCGGTCTTTGAAGAACAGACGCCTGATCAGCAGAATCAGTTCCTCACTGACAGATTGGTTGGACATTAAAATTCCCCCATGTCGTCATCATCGTCTTCACTACCAACCGGACACTGGGGGATTGCTTTGGCTTCATCAGAATATCGCTGGGCAATGATGAAGGCATGTGGAAACAGACGGGCAGCTTGAATCATCAGGTCATCCTTCTGTTCCTTGGCCAGCAGGGTTTCATCAAGGAACCCGCGCAGGCCACGGATGAACCGGACCATGGCCATCACATCTTCCTTTGCATCTTCGTCGGTCAGATTGTGCTTGGACCGTGCGACATCGATTGCCCTTTCTTTGGGCAGCCCCATCGAATAGCGGAACCGGAGTGCCAGTTCTGGATCGAATCCAAATAGGTCCTTGATGATATATGATCCCATGGCGAAAGCCTCCATCAAATCCCCACACTGCGAACACGCTGATCTTTTCTCACCGGTGATGTCACTTTCTACGGTGATGATGGGTCGGTCAGACCCTTCGGATTGGATAAGCAGTTTGAAGCGTTTGGTGTTTTTGGAGGTTTTCATGGGTTGATTCCTTGGCGTAATCATACACCGGGGGGTGCCGCTGGGGCAACAATTTCAGGGGGCAGACCATAGGATTTATCACCCTTGAGCCATGCCCATTTGCGCGCACCACGTTCAATGATGCGAACAAGGTTTCTGGCAAAGTCCAACTGAGTTCCATTCTCAATAATAAACCCTGCCGCACGAGCAACATTCACGCTTTCGATATGGATTTCCTTGGGATGGACAGAACTCGACACCGGGATGAACAGAGTCTCGTCATGCTCCAGTTCACCCACCCTGCCATAGGCGTGATGGATGGTGTCGGATGGCACCAACTGGCCGTGGATCACCAAAGACCACCAGCACCACGGATGCTTCTGGAGGAAGGGGATGCGCTTCTTGGCATACTTCCGCTTCGTTCTGGCCTTGGCTTTGGACACGGGGCGAAGCCGTCCCCCTCGGTTGAGGGGAGTGCGGCGTTTGAGTAGGCTCTTTTTCATCGGGGGTCGTCCCTCCACTCGCGGAATCCAAGGGTCAGGAATTCCTTCCCGCTATTGGAGCCGACTTTCTTGCGGATATAGACTGCATACTTCTTCCCGCCAACCAGGCAATGGCCACGGAAGTCCGGGTCACGGTCGCTTTCTTTGCGGTCATTAATGAAGGCAACTCCGTCGTTGTCCTTCTGCTCGTAGGGTCTGCGTCCCCCACCACGGGGGGATTCGGAACGGTGTTCGCGTTCCCGGTAATCTTGGGGGTCTGCACCACCATCGTTGTCGGATGGCTCGAAGTGACGGCTCTCGCCTTCGGTGGGTTGGAATCCTTCTTCGTCTAAGAATGAGGGCATATTATCTCCTTTGTTTACGTTCTGTTAATTTGGCTTTGTTCTGCGCTTTCTGGAAGTCCTTCATGCAGGAGTGAAAGACTTGGGCATCGAGGATGCAGGTAGCCGCGTGTTGTTGCGGGGTCACCTCGGGGTGCCTGTCCCTGCGCAGGAACAGCATGGTAGCGAGTGATTTAATGTTCATGACTTCTTCAACCTTTCTCTGGCATCGACCTGTAACAGGCCGCGATCATCAAGCATCTGCGCCAGCATTTCTTTTGCTTTGGGTTCGGTGGTTCCATACTTGGAACACAGGATGGCCACCATGTCGGTCATCGTCAGCCGGGACATGGCCAGCAGTTCGGCGCGATTGATCACACCGTCACATGCCTGAACCAAATCCTCCAGTGATGCCTTCCGGCTGATGGTGCGTTGCTCGTAGGCTTTGAGGGCATACCCTTCCACCTTCCCGGCACGGATCAAGTTGCGCAGGTCTTCCTCGCGCTTCTCGATCACCTTGCTGGCAAGCAACGCCCAATCCATTTCCTGCCGTAGGTCACTCGGGGCCATGTCGCCACGGATGATGGGCTTGGCTACCACCTCACGGGTGACAATGTCAGCCGCAGGGCAGCCCCCACGGGCAGGGCAGTATTGGCACTGGATCAGACCCGCATGGAAGTCCTCCCGACCCGACTGAATCCTTGGCGACTTCGCACGGATCAGATCAAGGTCAGCCTCCATCTGCTCTCGGGTGAAGGTGAACCGCTGCATTGGGCCATTGGGAGCGTGGGGATGGAGCAGGAATGCTTCACCCACTTCAATCCCATACTGCTCACCGTAGTGGTGGTAGAGGACGGCACACTCTGTCCTGATCTGGTAGTTGATTTCAATCGGGGTGACGTAGGCAAAGCCAGTCTTATAGTTGGCAGTGACAAACATTCCCTTCTTGAGATAGGCCACATCAGGCTTGGAGGTGAACAACTCATTCCCGTTTTCGTCCTTGAGCCAGAACCGGGTTTCACGGATCACATCAGCAGGGGCCAGATCGTATTCGTCAAAGAGGCCAGCCTCCTGATCCATGATCATCTTGGTGGTGACAATGTCATCAGGCTCCAGACCGTCCAGACTCGACGAGTGGAGGGCCGCATGAATGCGATCCCCCCTTATCGAAGCTTCTGTCGGAGGATTCGGAATCTCATTCTCCGTGATATACATCATGGCCGCACCGCAACGGAAGTCGCGGTCAGCACTGGACGATGACGGAACTCCAAGCCGCTCGTCAACGAGTGAGGTAATCATTGGCTACCCCGCAGCGAATCCTGAAACGCTATGTTGATCTTCTCGCGATTTCGGAACAGGTTGTTGAGCATGGGTTCGGTGAGTTGCTTCAACTCTTCCACATCAGCCGCCACGGAACTGTCTTCCTTGAGCCGATCCAGCACGAACTTGAGCGGGATTTTCTTCTCGTCCAGATAGGACTTGAGCATGTCAGCGATAGGCGGAGGCCCATCACCTTCCGGGATCTTTGACCCACGGGGGACACGGCGACTTGCGGGTTCCTTGGCCGCAGCTTTGGGGGCGCGGACAGACTCCGCATCATCATCCTCGGTGGCAGACAGGCCGATCACCGACTGCCACGCATATCGACGGGCATAGGTGACGGCAGCACCAGACGCCTGAGCATCCCACTTCTCATTGGGAAGGGGTAGGAGCAGGGTGCTTTCCAAGAACTGGCCCGACTCATGGAGCAATAGCGTAGTGCAACCGCACACCTTGAGTTCGGGTTTGCTCTCGGGATGCTGGCTGACCGACAGCCCGTGACTGTTGAGGATGGGCCGGGTCAGTTCAATGATCTGCCCGAGGTCGGCATACTTCGACTTGAAGTAGGGGTTATCCGCATCCTTGATGACCGGGGCGATTTCTTTCTGTGCTGCCAGCAGGGCTGCTGAGAGCAATGCAATATCAGGGGACTTTGTAATCATGGTGTTCTCCTTTAGCCCATCATGGGCATGTTGTATTTCTTGCACAGATCACGTGCCAGTTCCATGTTTCCACATAGCTGGGCGTATCCGATTGCTGCATTACAGGCAGCGTTTCTTTTGCGGCGGTCTTCGTGATTAAGACGGAGAACGAAGTATTCGGAATCAACCGGGTCATTCTTCCCATCCACACGTTCGACTTTATATCTCAACTCTAAACCGTCACTCATTCTTTGTCCTTTCGTTCACTGATTAAGCTAACAAAGTCTTCCAGTGATAGCAAGACTTTGAAGCTGTCGTTGTTGATTTTATACATCACCACCGGGGTCTTCCCCTCGCCAGCATCTTCGACTGCCTGACGATACCAAGCGGCAGGGTCGGCACGCTTGGCCCCCTTGCACTCGATGTGGATGTTATTGAGACTCAGACACACGATGTCCGGGGAGTTGTTGCCACCCGAGAACTGCTGGCCGCGACGGGCGGGGTGGCCCAGTTCGGTCAGCTTGTGTGCTAGTTCCAGTTCGATGCGCTTACCTTTGGCTCTACTGTTTATGGGCATGGGGTTCCTTTCTTGGTGAGGACGGCTCGGGCTGATCCCATATAGCCAATTCCTCATTTGATATTTCATACAGGCAGTTTCTTGGCATGTTTAGGGCTTTCTCCAAAGCCCCTTCCAGTACCTTGTTACGGGACTCGGACAAGGCGAGTCTTGCAATGTAGTAATCGACCACCTCAATAGCGCGAGTTACTTCCACGCAACCATGACTTGCCTGATGGGGGCCGTCTGAATGACGCAATACATCGCCTAACTCCACCCTTGCTTGTTCTCTGGTGGGAGTCGCCTCCTCCAACTCTTTGCGTAGGGCGGCGAGTTCGCGTTCTAGCTTGCCGTATCGGCACCCGTCACGATGCTTCGCAATGTTGTTGCATTCAGGGCATTCCTTGGGCGTGTCGCTGTTCATGACTCCTGTTCCTTTGCAGTTTTCACATTGTTCTTGGACGCATTCACCGCTGTTGTTTATCTGGCGCGGATTCCATCCTATTCCCATGCACTTATCACAGGTCATGACTCCCTCGCTTTCAGTTCACGGATGAACCCGGTGATGTAGTCCCACACCAGATAGGTGGGGCCAGCCAATCCGAATATCCACATCTGCCAGAGGCATAAGGATGGGATGTCAGACACGCCCCACCCAATCCCAAGCATGAGCCCCGTGAAGATGCCGAACCCTCCAGCAAGGGCGGCAGCAAGGCCACACGCCACGACCACAAGTATATAGAACGGCAAGAATCTCATGACGGCACCTCCAGCTTGAATACAGCACAGGTGGCCGGGGCTCCCTGCGGAGTCCAGACATGGAGGACAAAGCACTGGCCGAGTTCCTGCCCGTTCCATGCTTCCCACCTGTCGTCGAATCCAGCTTGGATGGTGTAGTCGTGCTTGATCTTGAAGTGTTCAAACTCCAATACGACTTCTCTGTAATCTCTCATAGTTATTCTCCTTTGTTAATCAATCACATGAGGCAGCGTGGCGAGTTGTTTCTTGGTGGCCTTTCCTTCATTCACCCAACCAATGCCCACCCACTGCATTACTGACCCGTCGATAATTACTTGGCTGATCCTTTTCTCACCACCAGTAGCCATCTTCATGTTGCTCAATTCAGAGCGTTTAATTGTTTTCATTCACGATCTCCCCAGATAGTTGTAGCACCAGACCAACCGACCATGCTGCTCTCGCAGTTGGGACGGACGGCTTGAGTTGATGCGTTCGATCCGTCTTGCATGGAGCAACCGCTTCATGGCAACGCCGATCAGGTTGGCATCGCGCAGGGGGACGAATCCAAGGTTCAGTTTATCCATCCAGAAGTATCCATCCCTGCGTCCCCGATTGAGGATGTGACGGACGATACGACGGATCATGACTTCGCGTTCATGGGCGAACTGTTTCTGGAACCACCCATCTTTGGTAGAACGGGTGTGTTCAATATTCGGACGACGATACTTATTCTTCATTGGTATCTTCCTCTCTTTGGTTTAGGATTTCTTCGGCATATTCTTCAATACTTACAGGGATGATGCGGTTGCTGGCCACTGCGCGGATGGTTATCAGTAATCTGCACGTGCACATGTCACAACTCCTGAGTCCCGTGAACAATAGTTCAAGGATAAACAGGAACAGGGCACAGGATACCACATGTAAAAACATGAGTATGGTCAGTACAATCTGGCATAAGCCAACAAACGGAATGGCGACAACGGCAGAGCCGAGTGCCCACAGACGATTCAAGTTATACTTCATTGTTTCCTCTCCGAGAATTCCTTCTCGATTTGTTTTAGTTCTTCGGATGTGGTGTTGAACACGGTGATCTTGCCTCCTTGGCGATTCACCACGAACACCTTGCCATCATCCATTCGGATTGCTTCAAGCAGGAACTCCAGCTTACCTCTCTTGATTACTACTTCCTTTGTCCTAAGCATACGTTTACCCCATCACGATATTGGCGCACCAGTTCCACGCTCCACCAGCGCCGTCCCAGTTCCAAGTCGCACAGATAGGCGGCGCTGATCCCCATCTGTTTGGCCACCCGGCGCAGAGAAACACGATTGGCATCGCGGACTGACCGCAGCATATACCCGGCACGCTTGTTGGTTTTATCAGATACGACATGGGCTTTCGCATCCATGTCCACCTGTGATTTGATTTCATCGATGATCTTCTTGTATATCTCTGTCGAATTCATGCGAACAATTCCTCTTCTCCAAGACTGTCCGAGTCAGTCATGGCTTCTATGTTTGTTAAACGGGCTCGAACTTTGACACAGGCTTTCTCTTCCTGAGTCCCCGCTACAAATACTACGTGCTGGAAACTATCCTGACCTCCCGCCCTGCGCACCCGGCCCAAGACCTGCTTGAGGTCAAAGCCCGACCAGCATGGGGAGATATAGGCTTCCCTTGGTTTCATCCCGGCCTTGGCATGGAGGCTGATGGACTCGCCCCCGGCTTGGATCATCAACAGGATCACATCAGTTTCACCTGTTTGGAACCGTTCAATTTGACGGTCACGGTCTTTCTGCTGGCCATAGATCATGGAGGGCTTGTGCTTTGCCAAGAGCCTATGGAGGGCAGACAGCGATTCGCGGAAGTTGACGAAGACCGGGCATGCCCGTCCCACCTCCAGCGAATCCTCCACCAACTCAGCAGTCAGCCTTGTCTTGGCCAACTCCACGATCTGGTGGGCGGTCTGCAACCTGCCAAGACGGGTGAACCCTACGCCCCGCTTCCTCTTGTCCTCACGCAGGGCATCGATGTCACGGGCTGCCGAACGGTATGCCTGTTTGATTTCTTCCGCACACTCCGAGTCGTAGCACTTCGCATCGATGTAGGTCATGGGGAACTGATCCCCAAGCTGGGAGGGGAGGATGCAGTTGCCGTATTCGGGCAGTGCAAGGTTCCTTACCTTGTCCATGAATGACGTATCCCCATAATACTTGGGACCATACCGGGTGATCTTCACTCCATTGCGCAGCATCCACGGGAAGTAATCCATCAGTCGGTGCATCCCAAGGAAGTATCCGAGGGCTTGCATATCGATGGGACTCTCTGCCGGGGTAGCCGAGGCAATAATCATGGGGACATTCTGCATGATCGAGGACACCATCATCTGGGTATTCATCCCACCGATGGCGCGGCACTTGTGGTGCTCGTCCATGATCAACAGAGAGTCACTGGGCAGCGACCAGTGGAACCGCTTGGCTTTGCGACCAGCAGCATACCATCCACCCCACCCGGTTCTCCCAGTCCTGATCTTCTCGTAGTTGGATACCTCGGCATCGCAGCCGAATGAGCGATAGACCCTCTTGGTTTCTGTCAGGTGGTTCTTCCGACAGATCACGAATGGCCTGAGCCCACTGGCCTGAGCCACAGCCGCCAGCATGTAGGTCTTACCAACCCCCATGCTTGACCAGTCCAGTGCCTTACCCCGCTTGCGTAGGGACTTGAGCATCAGGTCTGGAGCCTCACGTTGGTAGGGAAGCAGAAGCTCCTTGAGGTCGCCGGGGCACACCTCGGGTATGGATTTGAACTCACGAGTTGTGGTGAATCCTGCCAACCAGTCGTTAACTATTTGTTTGGCAGAGTCCAAAACGCTCCTTCATTTTCACGGGCCACTTGTTGATAGCGTCCCATTGTTCCTGAGTGACCAAGCCCCGACGCTTGAGTGCGCCTCCCAACTGCACCCCGAGGATGGATCGCTCCACCCCACAGGATGGGATGCGTCCGAAGAACGTAAGGATGGCGAGGTCTTTGTCAGACCGTGCGATGACCACCTCGGCGGCGGCGGCAAGGCGATTGAGGTAGTCGGTTGTCTTACGCTGACTTGCCCGACGTTTGATGGTCCTCTCCACATAGAACGGAAGGGAGCGAGGACGGTAGCCTGTCAGCCTGCACATGCGTTGTCCGACTCGTTCGCGTGATATGCGCAGGGACTTTCCTATGGCAGACGGATGACCTGCCACGGGATACTCGGGATGGTTGATGATCCAATCATAGAGCAGGGCATCGATGGCCCACTGACGCTCCTTCCGTCCTAGAGCAAGAAGGCTTTCGGCAATCCCCACGTAGGTTTCAAATCCCCGAGTGCTCCTGCCATAGAGTGAGGCAAGATGCATGGCAACAAGGGGCATGGATTTGTTCTTGGTGTATCGACCAGCGTTGAGAGTCTTCCATCCCCGCTCGAAGCACAGGGTCTTCCATATTTCATCGGTTCGCATATTTGCAAAGTCGATGGATTCCAGAGGGACGGTTGGTTCCTTCCCGATGGCAATCATAAACGACTCGGCAGGTTTGGCGTTGGCGTCTCGCTCCAGTGCGAGTGCGTGAACCTTCTCCCGCAGTGCGGTAAGTTCGGCTACGGTGAGTGGTTTTAGTGGACGAGGTTCAGTCAGTTGCGTGTTGGTGGATTGCATGATACTCCTTGGTTCGTTGTTTATAGGCGGGGCAGTCTGACATTCCGAATGTCTTCGCGTTGAACTCAGCACACCATTTGGTGGACGGAGTCCAACTGCGGCAGGAACTGCACCCAGATGCTCTGGGTATATAGGTTTTGAAATCCCTCAGGATATTCACGGCTTGGCACATATCCTCATAGCGGATAAGCCGTTCCTTGGGACTGAGTCTGATGACGTTGCTCCATGTATTGCCGTAGGCGATGGAGCAACGGGCATCGAGGATGACGTATTTGCGGTCGCTGTGTGTCCGATCTTTAAGCCACTTATCGACACATCTTGAATAGCCGTCTGCGCTATCCGTGGGCCATGCTGGATGGAGGATATTTCCTGTATTCTCCAAACCAAGAAGCTCGGCTTGAATGATCATGGCGTCGCGACTGACACAGAACTGGTGTTCATTCTTTTTCATGCGGCCCAGCGGAACAACCCAGCATCCGGTCTGCTCGCAGATGTTATCCAAGCGGACTATGTTCTGGGATTTATAAAGCAGGGACATATCGAGGAACAGGGCGGGTCCATCGAGTTTGGGTTTGATGTTATCCGGCTCTTTGTTCTTGGCGCAGTAGCCGGATGGTTTGGGTGCGATGACGAAAGAGGGCATGGCCTTACTTCCAGAGCATCACAACCACGTGACCGCAAAGTATTGTGTTGATCGAATCAATCACAAGAATCCACGGCAGGGTGATAAGCACGACGGCGAACAAGAGTTGGCCAGTCAGTGACAGCTTGCGTAATGGGGTGGACATAGTGTAACCTTTCTGTTGAATGTGATAGCAGATTGAGCGAACATGACAAGAGATAAACAGCATTGGCTTGACCTTCTTACTCCCGGAAAACGACGTGGGTTGATCGACCCCGATCATCCCGCATCCCGCATCAAGGGTGAGTCCTGCGTGGAGCACAATCTTTTCATGTGCTACTTCGGACTCGGACTTCGTAGGACGTATCCACTTGCAGTCAGGCTGGCCATCGAGCAAGGGATTGGCACAGACGAGAATGAGATTCAGTCCCGCATGCGCCTTGCCTCCCGCAAATATCATTGGCAAATCAGATGTGATATGCACTATGATTTGGTCATGGATGGAATCGTTAAAGACCAGACAGCCGAACTGGTTAAGCAGACAAGGCAGCGCGTCGCAGCCCAAGCCAGCCTCCGTTCCCAATTGTCAGATGGTGCGCTTACTCTTACCGGGATCGGACTGTCGCGCCTGAACCAGAAGCTACAGCAGGAGAAGACGGCGACGATCTCCGTGGCAGATCTGCTTCGCCTTGCAAAGGTCGCAAACGAGTTGCTGGATCAGGTTCAAGTAGATCAAGAACCCCTTGTCCGGCGTGAAGAAGTGCTCGTGGATTTCTCGGACGCCGTGATACAGGTGCCGGATGCTGGTCGGCAAACGGAACCACAGGCATCGCCATAACTTCCTTGCTGGACACGACAATCTCCGACATGGAGTAGAGCGACGAGATCATCCAAGTCCCATCAACCCTCCACTTCAAATCGTGGAAGTGTTCCCCCTCAAAGAGCAGGGCATCCAACTGCTTGAGTCCCTTGCGCTTGCACATGATTGCATAATCCATACTCTGGACGGCTCCATTGTTGGGAAAGGGGGCTTGATTCATGAGGGTTAGATTCCTCTTCATATGAGAAAGGAAGTTAATTAAGTGTTCCTGATGGTAGTAGAACCGATCTTCTCCCGTATGTTTGGTGACGGAGAACAGTTCTTGCTCTCCGAGCCGAAAGGACATGAGGGAAAGATCGCCCCCAAAGAACCGCAGCCGCATGTTTCCCAGACTGCCATTGACGCAGCAATAACAGGCAAACAATTCAATAAGGCCGAACTGACTATTCGGATCGGCATTGCGCGGAGCAAAGATGGGCTGGATTGCCGCACCAAAATTATGAACACCTAAGATTCCGCTGTGTACATTCATATATCGGTCCGTGTGCGAGAAGACCTCAGTGAGCTGCATGTATTTGCTGCCCATCAAAATCCCCAGGCACTCGATTTCGCTTGGGCCTAATACGATACGTGATACTTGGGTATTCATCAAAGACTCCTTGATAAGAACGAAGGGGCAGGAGATTGTGGTTCTGCCAGCGCGTCCAGTTGGGATTGGTGTTCGTTGCTGAACGTGTAGAATACGGACCGAGTCCTTATCCACAGCCGCATGCCTCCAGCCTCATGGTCATTCACGTAAACTCGTTCTATTCCGCCATCCGTTTGAACCGGAACAGGAAGCGGACAGTTGGTCAGGATCCCGTGGCGATCATAGCTGAACTGTGTGGCGCCTGTGATGAATGCCAGCACATGCTGTGGCCCACAGATAGGTGACAGTCCTTTCTTCTTTTGTCGGATGATGAAGTCAATGGTTGCCAGCTTCATGACACCTCCACCATAAGGGATTTGATTTCATCGATGCGAAGGATGACATCGCCGTACCCTTCTCCCAATGGAACATTGGTTTCAAGGTTCATCCACTGGGATTCCCCGCGTCGTATTCCGCAGAGAACATTATACCTGTCGGACTCTGCCATTCCAAAACCGGAGGACATCCCGAGGCAGGCAAGGGTATCGTAGCTGGTTCTTACTGGAGTGAACAGGGTTCCCGGAACTACGATGGCAGCCAATGGTGATTTGTAGCGGTATCCTGCCATTAGCTTATTAATGAATAACGATGTTCCTCCACCATGACCAATGGTGAGATAGCACCCCTTCCTGAGCATCTGGCACAGGAACATGGCGGTGAGTGCGGGCATGGTAACGCGATCACTCATGCGTGCTCCAAGTTGCGGAAGGTTTTCATTTGTGTATCCGAGGTGACCAAACATGGGTGTGTTGTATCCAGATCTTTGCAGCGTATAGGCATTGATGCTGTCAAAGAGACAGAAGATCCTACCGTGTCGGGCCGTTTGATATAAGGCGATATTTAGTGACATAGATTTCCTTTGGTTAGATTGTGATTGTTATACCAGTGCGGGTGGCAGCTTGATGGCGGATTTGAATTCCTTTCCATCCTTCATGTAGCATGACTTGACCGGGTCCCACTTGGCACCGATGTCGGGAGACCATGAATAAGTTGTGCCATAGTTACCACGGTAACCGTAGTCCATATACTCCCTATCGTAGTAATCCTCGAGCCGATCATGTCTTTTGGTTTTGTGTTTGTTCTTTCTGACATAGTGCGACGAGTATTCCCCGGCACGCTCGATCTTGCTGCCGAGCAGTTCGTCCTTCCATACCG
>Ga0172380_10000640_pt1 | contig 65480 bp, 101 predicted proteins | sample Leawe162metaG_FD_119747 | JGI IMG/M metagenome (GOLD analysis project Ga0172380, IMG submission 119747) | Leachate microbial communities from a municipal landfill in Southern Ontario, Canada - Leachate well 162 metaG | ecosystem: Engineered > Solid waste > Landfill > Unclassified | place... | reverse complement strand
CGCCGACGTGCTCGAAGATCCCGCAGACGTCAACCGCGATATGCAGGTCAGCATCTACGGCACCGACGGCGGCTTCGACGAGACGACCTGGATCATGGATCGCACGCTTGGTGCGCCGGACGGGAGCGAGGATCTTGACTGACGTGTCGCGACTCGACGTGCTCCTACAGATGCTGCGGATCCTGTCCGCGTGCCAGGTCTACCTGCTCGGGAACGAACTGCAAGCTCCAGACGATTGGCCGCTGACCGACGAGGTTCCCAGCTGATGCGACGCTACAGCACGATCGGACACTTCGCCGAGCGGTTGCTTGACATCTGGTACCTGGAGGGCCTGGCCCGTGGCTGAGGCTCGCCGTGCCGCTACGGTCATGGCGTCAATCAGCGCCATTGAGACCGACTGGGGCCCGTCGATTGCGCACTACGCGATCCCGTTGGACCAGCCGCACCTATACCGCTGGATCCCGGGCGACACGACCACGGCCAACAGCGAAACGGTTCTATCCTACTCGGGCGGCACCGTCGGGCGCTGGCACCGGGTCAGGGTTCAGCAACTCGGCGCGAACCTGACGAACGCCGACGCGACCTTGTACGCATCGGGCAAGCGCTGGCGCATTCTGCCCGCCGCTACGCTGACCGCGAACCACGTGGCGACGCTCAGCACGACCGGTGCAGCGGCCGGTGACGAGCTGACCATTACGCGGCTGGACGTGACGGCCAACACGTACGCTGTTGTCAACGGCGGCGCCGGTGCCGGCACGCTGATCACTATGCCGGTGTCGGTGCGCTACTTCGCCGACTTCTACTTTGACGGCACGAACTGGCGACTGATGCGCGCTGGCCAGATGGCCTAGCAGCGAGCGCCGCAGCAACGACGATTCGGGCTGCCCCAACCGGGACGGCCAGGGAGAGATCATGCCCCGATTCTTGAAGGTCCAGGGAGTGCCAGGCGCCGCGGTAAGCAACCCGTGGGCCGATGCGCCCGTGTACGTCGGCACCGACCGGCGCCGCGAGAAGCAGTTCGAGCAGGTCATTCGCGACCACGGCGATCTGCGCAAGGCCATTGCGAAGGGCGATCTGGTCCTGGTTGACCAGCTCGTCGCGCAGTCGATTGGAGAGGCGCAGGCGAAGTTCGCCGTGCCCACCCAAGTCAGCAAGCCGGCGAAGTCGGCCAAGGAGTAATGACCGATGACCCTCACTGGTGTTGATCCCCTTGACCCGACCCCGAGCGATCGGCGTGAACTGATTCTTGGTGCGGGCCCCGGTTCGTCCGGTGGCACCGTGCGCACCGTCGTCCTGTACGGCAACAAGCAGGCAACCGGCTCTGAGACCGTCGACACGCTCGACCCGACGCTGCCGATCCTCGACGAGGCCGACTGTGTTACGCGCTTCGGCCGTCGAAGCGAAGTCACGTGGATGTACCGCTACTATGTGGCGGTCGACCCGTCCGCGACCATCTACGGCGCAGCGGTCACCGAGTCCGTTGGCAACGCGGCTCACGTCGAATTTGCGATTGCTGGCGGTGCGAGCGCGACCGCAAACTCTACGCTGCGGTTCACCATCATGGGCCGCACCGTTGACGTTGCGGTGACGAGCGGCGATCTGGTTGCGACCGTTGTGGCCAATGCCGTCGTTGCGCTGAACGACGCGGAGCAGTCCAGCCTTCCGATTGTCGTGACCGACGCATCGCCGAATGTCACCGTTACGCACGTCCACAAGGGTCCGCGCCACGGCCAGATCCTAGGCGGCGCCGGGTTCGGCTGCCGGGCACGCTTCACTGTTCCGTGCACCCTGACCGTGACGAAGGCGGCCGTCACTGCCGGCACCACCGAGGACGACGGCACCGCCGTCATTGCCTCGGCGATGAATCACGAGAACTACTACCACGTTCTCCCGTGGATCACCACCGCCCCGCTCGCGACTGACAACCAGCTCGGTGAGTTCCTGGCCGCCATCGTGGCGCAAGCCGCACCGGCGAACGGCAAAGAGCAACTCCAGTTCTCTGGCTTCACTGGCACGCAGGGGGCGCACACGACCCAGTGCGTTGCGCTCAACTCGACCCGCGCCCACTCGTACTGGGCCGAGAACAACGATCTGCCTGGCAGCATGATCGCGGCCCACTGCGCGGCAGTGAAGCGCGTGTCTGAGGTTGCCCACCCGTCGGCCAACATCGCCGGCTACTGCGCCACCGACAACACGCCCTGGACCATCCCGGCCCCGGCGCTCATTGCAGACCGGCCCAGCGCAACCGAGGTCCGAGCCGACCTGAACAACGGCGGCTCGCCCATCGCGACGCGGCCCAACGGCAAGACCTACCTGGTGCGCGATATCTCGTCGCGCAGTGAGTCGGCCACCGGCGACAAGGACTACAAGGCGCGCGAGGGGCACATCCTGAGCGCCGTGACGTTTGCCTGGCAGCTCTTTGCTGACCGGTATGCGGCGCAGAAGCAGCCCTTCGTGGATGACAACCCCGCCGCGGGCCAGATGCCCAAGGCGCGCACGACCACGCCCGACAGCGTGCGGAGCATCATGATCGGCGTCATAGACGACCTGACCAGCTCCAAGCCGCTCGGCATCTACGACGGCCCGGTACTCGCCCCGAGCAAGGCCGACAAGATGAAGGCCAGCATCATCACCGCGAAGATCCCGGCCGGCGTCACGATCTCGGCTGAGCTGTTCGCGATTGAGCACAACCTCAAGAGCGAGACGAAGATCCTCGAAGTTGGGGACGCCTACTAGCACGGAGCCCGACCATGGCACTCTATAGCAACTGCGTCCTGTACTGCGACGGCATCCTGCTCGCCAACAACACCACGATCGATACGGAGCTTGTCAGCGACGACCAAGAGGTCATGACGATCCCGCTCGGCTGGGCCGGGCTGTCGCCATCGCCCGACAAGCGGACCGTGAGCGCCACGAACGTTTCGCCGATTGCCGGCGAGGACTACGACTTTGAGGGCGCCAAGATCAACCGCACGAATGTCGAGCTGAAGATCCAGCAAGTCGGCAGCGGCAAGTCCTGCGTCACCAAGGGCTACATCACCTCGGTGAAGCGCTCGGCCGGCGTTGGCCAGACCGCCAACATCAGCTTTGACTTCGTGGGGACTCCGGCTCTGTTCGAGTAGCATTGGCATGCGCTGGCCTACGGAGCCCCCAAAGCACGTAGGCCACGCTCGCCTGTGGCGTCTTCTGGCCAGCTGCGACCGGCCGACGCTCCACATCCCCTACCGGCTTTCCTTCGCACCCGACCTGCCTCTGGCGGTCCGGGCTCTGACTGGGCTGGAGTTCGCAGCCGCTACTGACTCTGAGGGCGCCGACAGGCCGACCGATGGGGCACTAAGCGCGCTCGTTTCGCTGGCACTCATGGCCGGCGAGGGGCGCGCTTTTCGTGCATCTGCTGACGTGGATCGGCTGAGCTGCGCAGAGCACCGCGCGCTGTCCGTTGCGGTGTTCGGGGCGCTCCACATCGTCTCGCCATGCGAGGTACTGGTCGACGCTGACCTGTGGGATGCAGCGCTCAGCGAGGGCGCTGTGTCGGCGCAGAACATCGCGCTAGCCGCCGCCATGGCCGATTGCTGCGACGTGTCGCTTGGGCCGCACGGCACGTGCCGGAACCCGCGCCCCGATCGCTGGTTCGGCCGGTGCGTCGGCGAGCTGACGGGCGGGCAGCTCATGGCGTACCGGGCCGCGTTCGGCCGCATCTGGAAGATCCGAGGAGGTACAACCCATGGCTGAGAAGACTGCGGCCGTACCAGTCAGCGAACTGACGAAGATCCTCGACGCGCGGCAGCGCAAGGCGCACCGGTTCGACGTCTCGGGGTTCTTCGGCCTGGGCGGCAAGGCGATTCCAGAAGTGGCCTTCCTTGTGCCGACCAAGGCCGAGGAGGACGGCGCCGTCGTCGCCGCGCACCAGCACGCCAGGGAGCGGGCCGGCACGGACGAGATGGCCCGGCACGACCCCGACATTCTCTGCGACGCCAAGATCGTCGAGGTGCTGTTCAGGACGTGCAAGGTACCCGTCGAAGATCCGGGCGCCATCCCGTACCCGGCGTTCTCGGGCGGCCCGCAGTGGATGCGCAAGCACCTGACCAGCGACCAGCTAGCCTGTCTCCACAACCTGCTAACCGAGGTAAAGCGCTCCGAGTCGCCGCTGCGCTCTGAGCTGGACCACGAGACGGTCGAGGCCGTCGCGCGCGGGTGCTGGGCCGCTCGACACACCGAGATCCCCGAAGCCGTGCTTGCCGACTGCTCGCGCGAGTGGTTGACGCAAGCGTTTACACTTCTCGCCATGCGGTTGGCAGACCTGCTCGGGTGGGGAGCGCCCACGCCAGTCGAAGCCGAGCCGCCCGCCGCAGAACCGCAGGACTGACCCATGTACAAGGTTGACGTTGACGACTCCGAGGTGCGCGCACTGACGCGCAGTGCCGAGGCGTTCTTTCGTCACCTACCGGACAGGGCTTTGCGGGCCGTTCAACGCGCCGCCGAGTTCGAGCGCGACCGGCACCCGTACCAGAACAGGACCGGCCGGCTTGAACACTCGACCATGGCCAGGCCAATGCCGGCCAGTGTCGAGGGCGAGTTTGATATCGACCTGCTGATGGGCATGGAATACGCGAGTTATGTTGACGCGCTCGGCTACTCGCGCATCCGCGACGCGGCCGAGATGGCAGACGCCGGGATCGCGCGCGTCATCGCCAAGGCCGACGCCAAGCTGGGGTCGATGTGAGTTCGGTCCGCTACAACTTCAGCTCGACCGGCGCGGCCGAGGTCATCGCTGCCTTCAAGTCGATTGAGCAGGCGGCCAAGGGCGCGTCTTCCGCGTCTCGCGCATTCGCTGGCCAGGGCATGAAGCTGCGGGCCATGCCAGGCGCCCCCGGCTCCCCTCGCGCTGGGCGCGCACCCGCACAGGACAGGACGCAGGAGCGCGAGGCCGCGCGCTGGCAGAAGCTCGCACAGAAGAGTGCCGACTACCGGATCAAGCAGGAGCAGAAGGTCCACGCCGCGACGGAGAGGGCGCAATCCAGGTCCGTCGCTGGCGAGGCCAGGACGCAGAAGCTACGCGAGCGCCTGATCACAGACGCACTGAAGCGACAGACCCGAGCTCAGAAAGAGCAGGCCAGGAACGCGCAGCGCTGGGCACAGTCCAATGCCAGGCTCCGCAACGAGCGCATTGGCAAGATCGCCGGGTTCGCTGGCGAGGGCGCGCGGCTCGGCATGGGCCTGGCCGGTTCGGCACTGGCCGGCGCGTCACTGGTCGGCGGCGCTGCGTTGCGCGAGGGCCTGGACCTACAGACCATGGCCAGCAAGGTAGCCGTGCAGGGCCGCATGCCGGGCGAGAAGGCACAGAGCGCTACGGCGATTCGAAGCGGCTGGGAACAGGCCGCGCTCGGTACGCCCGGCGCAAAGGCCGAGCAGATCGGCGCCGCCGTGTCGCAGTTCACGACGCGCACGGGCCGGCTCGACGTTGCCCAGCAGTGGCAAGACCAGATGGCCGAGATCATGGTCGCGACCGACGTGGCCGGCGCCGACCTCGGCAACACGATGGCGACGCTGTTCCAGAAGTTCGGCATTGAAGGCACTGGCGAGATGACCCAGGCCATTGCCGATCTGACCTTCCAGGGCAAGAAGGGCGCCTTTGAGCTGTCCGACATGGCTGCCTACATGGCCGAGATCGGCGCTACCACTGAGCGCTTCGGCGGGCTGAAGGGTTCAGAGGGCGTGCGCAAGGTGGGCGGCCTCATGCAGATCGCCAAGTCCTCTACTGGCGAGGCGGCCGAGGCGAAGACCGCGCTCCAGAGCATGTTTGGCCAGCTCGTGGCCAAGAGCGACGACATCAAGCGCGGCGCCGGCTTCAGCATCTGGAAGAAGGGCAAAGAGGGGCACGAGACCAAGGACATCAACGACGTACTCGTTGGCGTCATCAAGGGCTACAAGGGCGACCAGCGAAAGATGGAGGACACCTTCGACAAGCGCGGCGTCAAGGCCATCTCCCCACTCATCGCAGCGTTTGAGGCGGCCAGCAAGGGCGGGAAGGATCTGGCCGCTGGAGAGGCGGCCGTCCGCGAGATGTTGGCCAATGCCGCAACGACCGGCGCCCAGTACAGTGACGTTCAGGAGGACGCGGCCATTCGTGGCCAGTCCGCCAGCGCACAGCTCACTACTGCGTGGGAGTCGCTGAAGTCGTCGGCGAACGACTCGCTCATCCCGGCGTTCACCGGCCTTGCAACGCAACTGTCGAGCCTACTTCAGTCTGACCAGGGCGCGCAGGCCATTGACTTCTTGGCCGAGGCTGCCTTTGCGGCGGCCGACGGGCTCGGCGAACTAGTTGAGAAGCTGTATGCAGCCGGCATTCTCGACAAGGGCAAGGCCGATTTCCGCAAGGGTACGCGGATGGCAGAGCGTGGCCAACAAGGACTTGCCGATCTCGCCCTGAGCGGCTCAGAGCAAAGGAAGCTTGCCGAGATTCGGGAGACGATGGGGCCGGATCTGCCGCTTGAGAAGGTGGCCGAGATTGCCGGCGCCGAGGGAATGGATCCCGAACGAGCCAAGAAGTGGGCGAAGTACCAGAAGCTGTATGACGAGGGCTTCAACATGGCCCACCCGCTAGGCAGCGCAGCCGAAGCCGCTGCAGCCGGTGACGTAACGGCCCAAGAGGCCGACGCATACGACGCCGACCAGATCGGACGTCAGCGCGCGCTCGGCGGAATCCTCAAGTACGGCAGCGGCCTCGGGCTACTCATGAGCCAGATCCCTGGTCTCGGCAAGATCCCCGGCCTCCAGACCTCGGAGAAGGATGAGGGCACGGCCAACGAGATGGGCGGCGCCCTGTCCAACCTGGTCCGGTCTATCTCTGGCGCGGCCGACAAGATCGACGGCGTGAAGATCGACAACCAGGGCGGCGGGCGTAAGCCCGGCGGCAGTCCCTGGTCCGGCGTGAGCCTGTTCTGATGGCAACCGTATCGCCCATGTCGGCCGTACTCGGCCTTGCCCGCATGAAGCTCGACGGGCTTGTGTCGCCCGAGTACGACGTCGCTTCGTTCGACTTCGACAATTGCGTCACGCCGCGCCACTACCCGTACATCGACCGCGACGGGCACGACAACGTCGGGCGCAAGTCGCACGCGGGCGGCTTTAAGCTGTACTTTCTGAACAGCCTGGAGCTCGAATCGTTCCCGCAGAAGTGGGACGAGTGGAAGCGCGTCCTGTTCGACGGGTCATCCAAGGAGATGATCCACCCGCTGCTCGGCCCGCTCGACGTGCGCATCATCAGCGGGTCCGTGACAGTCGAGGCGCGCACAACCTCGGGCGTGCTCGTCGAGTTCAAGTGGGAAGAGGACTTGACCGACCCGACCGCGGACGCATGGGACGACGCAACCAACGTGAGCGTCGCGGCGGCCAAGACCGAGGCGCAGGCGTCCGTTGCGGCGGCCAACATCCCGTGGCCCAGCGAGGAAGCCGTGACCGATGCATGGGACGCAATCGCCATGGTCGAGTCTGCCATGTACAGCGTTGACCTGGCCATTGACGGCATGATCAACCAGGCGCAGGGCAAGATTGACGAGCTGATCGGCTTCATCGATGCCGAGCAGAACCACTCGTACTACGCCGCGAAAGACGCGCTCGTGAAGCTCTGGGGCGCGTTTGAGTCTCTGGGCGAGAAAGCCGGCGTCAAGCTGTCGCGCACAATCGCAACCGGTACGACCGTCGGCGATACGACCCTGGACGAGCTGGCCGACTCGACCGGCAACAGCCTTGCCGACCTGATGACGCTCAACCCGACGCTACTCGGCAACCCGATCGTCAAGAGCGGCACGGCCTACAGGTACTACGCCTGATGGCTCGCGGCGGCTCGCTCTCTGTGCGGTTCTCTGACGGGACCGACTGCACTGCATGGACCAAGGCCAGCATTCGCGAGGGGTTCTCTGATGCGCTCGGCTCGTACGACCTGACGATTGTACCGCCCCGCGAGCAGTTCGCCGACTATCGTAACAGACTGCGCCGCGGCGAGCCGTTCGAACTGTTGGTGAACGGCAACCCACTGGCCACGCCGATCATCGTATCGACCGACGCCAGGCTTAGCAGCGACGGGTGCGTGCTGGACGTGGTGGCGCAATCCAAGCTGTCCGCGGCGAACGAGGGCAGCGTTGACCCAGAGCTTACGCGCCGGTTCAAGTCGGACGTTCCTGTGTCGAACGTGCTGCTTGAGGTACTTGCGGCGTACGGGTTCGACACGCTGATTGGCGACTCGTCCGCGCACGTCAACGCGCTGACCGGCAAGGCACCGAAGGGCCGGGCGGCGGCTCGCGACGTCAAGGCGCTGACGCTCAAGGAACTGCAGGCGCAGGAGGGCGAGACCGCTTACCAGTTCTGTTCGCGCGTGTTCTCGCGGCTCGGCGTAGTGCTGTTCTGCAACTACAAGGGCGAGTTGTACCTTACCGCGCCGGACTACGACCAGGCCGCCAGCTACACCATCGTTCAGGACTCGGCGCACAAGGTCAGCGGCGACTATTGCGTTGACGAGTTGACCATTCACGACTCGAACGACGGCCTCTATTCCGAGGTGGTTGTGCGCGGTCAGTCCAGCGACGACGACTCGGCCAAGGCTTGCGCGATGCCGGGCGCTCGCTGCTACGTCGAGGGGCTGACGCGGCCCAGCGGCGCACCGTACGGCAAGATGGCGACCGTTCCAATCCAGGCCGGTCCGGGGTCGTACTCGTCCAGCTCGGCACAGTGGAAGCCGCGCTTCGTGTGCGACAAGGAAGCGCGCGACATTCAGCGCTGCAAGAACATGGCGCGGCTCATCATGGGCACGCGCGCGGCACAGGCGTACTACTTGGAGGCAACTGTTGCCGGATTGGTTGCCGCAACCGGCGCCGTGTGGACGCCTGACACGATCTGCCACTGCTACATCGAAGCGCTCGGCATTGACGACGACCTGTGGGTGATGGACCGCGAGTTCACGGTAGACGACCGCGGCGAGCGGACCAAGCTGAAGCTGATTCCCAAGGGCGCGCTTGTGCTCGGGGTTGACTGATGATCATTCCGAGCTTTGCGCAGTTCCGGCAGATGTTCGCACCGGCCCATGTCTGGACGGCAGCGGGCGGCGTCACCGCGGCGTTCTCTGCCGCAACGAAGCGTATCACGCCGAGCGTTGCGCCCGGATTCGTGGCGCTCGGGTTCGCTGCCGGCCAGCGCCTGCGCGTCACGCTCAGCACGAGCAATGACGGCTGGTACACCATCGCAGCGGTTGACGCCACCTACGTCGAGACAGTGGAGCCGCTGGTCAACGAGGCTGCGTCTGCCACTGCCTCGCTCATGGCCCAGGCGTGCGACACGGACGGTTACCCGACGTGGCCGGTCGGCAATGTGCGGCTCCCGGCGTCAGGGTTTGGCGACACTGGCTCAACCCTGATGGGCATCCCGCGGCCCTGGACCGGCACGACCGCGGCAATCTACGTGACGTGCAACATGGGCGCCGACGATGCTGTGCTCGGTGTGGACGACTACGACTGGTACTTGTCGCAGCGAACCGACGACCCCGCGCGACAGCTGCTCACGGTCACGGAAGACCTGTCGACGTGGCCGCTGTCAACGCTCAGCGGCTCTATCGTAATCACTCCCAACTCGGTAGCTGTGAGCGACATCGGCTACTCCTGGGCCTTCCCCGGATTGCTGCCCCGCGAATACCTCGCGCCAATCTTCACGCGCTGCCACCTGTACGTGATGCGCAGGTTGGACGGCGCAATCCAGTGGGTCGACCTTCTGCAAGCGCAGATCGCCACGTCGTAGCCATGCCCCCAGCAACGGTGTCCTCTCGCGTCGGCGTCGCTGACGTGTTGTCGAGTACTGCCGACGAGGGCGAGGTTCGTTGCTCGCTCGGCTACCAGTCGGATGGGCGCGGGGTAGACGCAACCTCGCCATTCTGGGGCCTGGACGGTTTCATCGCGCGGCCGAACGACCCGAACGACGACGGCTCCGCGCAGGCGCTCTACCTGCAGGACGCCAATCGCCGCTACGTGCTGGGCGTTCGTGACAATCGCTTTGCGTCGCTGGTCGGTTCGATGGACCCAGGCGATCGTTGCATCGTCACGGACGGCGAAGCGCGGGCCATGGTCAAGCAGGTCCGCGACGCCGTTGTGCTCTACACGGTGAATCAGCCGGTAGACGCAACGATGATGGTCGAGCTGAGCGGCCAAGACGGCACGCTGACGATGACGAACGGGCGTTCGTTCCTCGTCATGAAGGACGACAGCATCACGCTTGGGGTCGGGAACGCCCAGCTCAGCCTACACGCGGACGGCACAGTGCAGATTGACGGAGGCACGTTCGTCTGTGCGACCGCTGGCGGGCAGCTCGGGACCATGGCTCCCATGTCACCGCCGATGCCAGCCCCGGCGGCGTCGATTCTGTACGGCCCGACTGGCGTGGCCGGCGTCGCGTCGACTCGCTGGACCATCATCCCGTGAGTCTCTGCAAGTTCCCGCCGCTGTCGCTGCCGGCGCTGCCAATTCCCCCGCCGCTCCCGTTGCCGAAGCTGCCGGTCCTGCCCTTCCCGCCCCTGCCGGACCTCGGCATTCCACTCAAGCTCCCGCTGCTGACCCTGCCGGCGCTTCCAATCCCGCCGCCGTTGCCGCTCCCCAAGCTTCCTACGCTTCCCTTCCCCCCGCTTCCTGACCTTGGGATCCCGCTGAAGCTGCCGATCCTGAACATCCCAGCCATCCCGATCCCCCCCCCGTTGCCGCTTCCCAAGCTCCCCACGCTACCCAACCCGTTCTGCCCCCTCGACCCACCGCCAGGAGCCTGACGCCATGACCATGACAGCTGGCTCCGTGACTGTGGCCGACGATGGCGCCGTGACCAAGACCGGCATGGCGGCAGCGATCTACGACGAGTTCGTGGGCAACTACGCGGCCGACACCAGCGTGGAGCTGCCGGCCGTTCCAGACTGCATTCCAATCCTCCGCGGCTTTGGCTCGCTCGCAACGAATCTGGCGCAAGCGATCGTCACGTACATCCGCACGAACGCGGAAGCGAAGATCGCGTCCGACGTTGGCGCGCTTCAAACGTCGACCGCCGCCGGCAACCCGACCGACCCGAACGGCTTCGAGGACAAGTACCTGCCGATCGTATAGCCCCATGCCGTACACCCGAGGCCCCCACGCGCTGCCCGTCACGCTCCCGGTGCTGCCCAGGCCAGATCTGCATTCGTCGCGGTCTGTGAACGCACAGACGAAGCGCTACGAGCTAGACGCGACGACCGGCGGCAACGATTCGATGCAGAGCACCGCTCAGCGCGTGCTGCTGCTCGTCTCGTTTGCCGACGTCCCCAAGCGCTTCATCTCCGAAAGCGACATGTCCGAGGCGCGCTACCGCATCATCGCGGCCCTGTCGGTGCTGACCGCGAGCAAGCCGCCCGCGATTGAGCTGCGCAGCGTCGAGGTGGGCAGCAACTCGGCCGGCACGACGTACCGGACCATCACGTACCGCGACCTGACCACCGGCCAGGACGATACCGTTCAGGCGTAGCCATGACCCTAGCAGTCCAGAACGAAAGCTACCCGACGCCTGACGAGATCCGCGGGCAGATCCTATCGGACATTCGCTGGTCGTATCACCAAGCGGGGCTGACCGCCAACGTCGCCAAGGGCTCGGAGCTGTACTACCGGGCCCAGGCGTTCGCGAACCGGCTCAGCATCGCGATCGCCAATAACCAGATCGTCGTCGCCCGGTTCTCGCCGCTGACCGCGACCGGCGACGACCTGGCTGCGATGTGCTCGCTGTACGGCATCACGGCCCGCTCCGCGTCTTTCGCGGCCGGGCTGGTGCGCTACACCACAACGCCCACAACGCTGTCTGTGACCATCCCCGCGTCGTTCAAGGCGACCAGCGGCGACGGCGTACAGTACTCGGTCACCGTGGCTGTCACCGGGCCGTCTGGCAGCTACGTCGAGATTCAATCGGTCGAAGCTGGCGAGCTTGGCAACCTAGACTCAGGCGACATCCTGACCTGGGACAGCGCGGCGATTGGCGGTCTGGCCCGCACCTGCACCGTTTCGGCCGGCGGCATCACCGGCGGGGCCGCGGCGGACGACGACGAGGCACTGCGCGAACGGCTCTTGCGCAGGCTTCAGTTCCCAGCAGTGGGCGGCAATCCGTCGCAGGTAATCGGCTGGTCCGAGGACGCCAGCGCAGCCGTGTCGGCCGCGTTCGTCTACTCGGCAGCGCGCGGGCCCGGCAGCTATGACGTGTGCGTGGTGACGAACGACGACCCCACGCGGCTCCTGGGCGCGTCGGTCACGTCCAGCGTTGCGGCGGGCATCATCGCTGAGATGCCGGGCTGGTCTGACCTGCTCGTCACGAGCATCGTTGCACAGTCCACCATGATCGTCATTGACCTGGACCTGCCGCTGCCAATCGCATCGGGCGGGGCCGGTGGTGGGTGGCGCGATGCTGTCCCGTGGCCAAGCGACGCGGAGACCGCAACCCACGTGCGGGCCGAGGTCACGACGGTGACGCCAGCAACGCGCCAAATCATCGTGAACAGCACCGCCACGAACGTTCCGGCCGCTGGCAACCGCATTGCGATCTGGAACCCGACCGGCGGCGATGACGGCTTTGGCGAGTTCGCTGAGTTCACAATCACCGCGGTAGGCGGCGGCGCGGGCGCGTACTCACTGACGCTTGACGCCACCGTCGATGCATTCAGCAACATCACGCGCGGCATGTTCGTGTCGCCCGGTGCGTACAACATCAAGCTCTACGGCAAGATTCTGCGCGATGCCATCATGGCGCTCGGGCCCGGCGAGAAGACGGACAGCGCCGACCGGCTACCACGGGCCGCGCGCAACCCGTCGCCAGACGTCTCGTACCCGGCCGACCTGGCATCTCCGCTGCTCGCCTCGCTCAGCACGGCCTACCCGGAAGTGCGCGATGCGTCTTTTGCCGAGTGCTTCTTGCACGGCACCGGCGCGACCGGCACATCGGCCTACACGCCGAGCTACACGCCGGACGTCCCAGCGGTTGTGACCAGCGCGCCGCGCATCATCACGATTTCCTGCCTGGCGTTCCGCCGAAAGACCTAGCGCAATGGATGCACGAGACCTAGCAGACTACGGCGGACCGAAGGTTGACGCCAAGCCAGTACAGAACCCTGAGTCTGAGCTGACCGCTGGCGAGTACAATCGCGAGGCCGAGGACGTCGCGCAGCTCACGTGCTGCAAGGTGCAGGCCGTTGTCCGGTTCAACACAACCGCGGTGGCCGCGCCGGTAGTGTATGCAACCGCGGCCGTCCAGCACCGCTCACTATGGGGCAACGGCGACGCGCAGAAGCCAACGGTCACGAAGACCGCTACTGGCCGCTACACCATCGCCTACCCGGCCACGTTCACCGACTCGCTTGGCATCGTCGAAACACTCAACTTCCTTGGCGCCACTGTTGAGATCATCTCGGCGACGGCCGGCGACGTGGTGCAAGGCAGGCCGCTCACTGTTACGAGCAGCGGCGGCACGTTCGTCATTCACTCCCCGCACGGCACAGACGCGGACGTGGGCGACGTGGGCGCAGCGGTCCTGACCGTTGTCGTCACGTTCTACTGAGCGCCGCCATGGGTCTAGCCGTACAGTTTCCAGTCCCGATTGGCGAGGACGAGGACTTCCACAGCCTAGAGCAGCGCGCTATCCTGGGCGCGCTTGAGCCGGCGCTAGATCCGAACAGCGGCACCGAGAACTGGTGCGAGGCGTACGGCGAGGCAACGGTGTTGGCGTCCGCGTGGGCGTGCACTCGGCGCGCAGCAAACCAGGCCATCCCGACCCGCATGATTGAGGCGCTGCCCGGCTGGGAGACGTGCTGCGGGCTTCGGCCTGTACTTGAAGATTCGGACTACGAGCGTCGGCAGCGGCTCGCGGCGCACAATCGCGCGCTTGTAGGCAACAGCTACGGCGACCTCGAAGACGTAGCCGCGCGAGCACTGGGCGCAAACTTCGAAGAGCTGCGCGTTGTGGACCCTGCCGACCACACTGTCTACTGGCCCGGAATCAACCCCGGCCCGCCGTCGCTTGAGTGGTCAACGAACCGCTGCCGGTACGGCGTTGTGCTGAACACGAACGCGCTGAGCACCAACGCGAGCTACGACGCCAAGCGCGACGCGGTGGCCGTTGCGTTCGAGCGCTCGCTACCGGCCTGGGCCGCGTATTGCGTCGGCGTTGGCAGTTCGTTCGTTGTCGGGATCGGCGTTGTCGGAAAGACCTACCTATGACCATCGTTCGAGTCAACCCGGGCAACTGGACCGACGACACCACCACGATCAGCGCCGCGCAGATCAACGGGATCGACACCAACACCACGCGCGCGATTGATGGTACCGACGGCGGGACGTACAACCCAACGGCGACGATCCTTGTCGGCGGACAGGGGCTGACGTGCGCCGGCACGTCGCTGATCAAACTCGCGTCGCGCGACGTTCCCAAGACGATGCCGCTCTACTGCGCCCAGGTGCTTAGCAACTGGGCGTACGATCTCGCGGGCATGTTCTGGGAAAACACGGTCGCCCAGGGTGCGATGGAATTCGAATTGATTGGACTCCCGCACAATCAGGCGATTCAAAAGGTGGCGCTGTGGTGCCGAGGAGGGCAGGCTCACGGAGCCTTCCCCGGGGGGGCTCCAACTCCGCAGTACGTAGAGCTGTCTACAATCAACGACACTGGGGCCCGCGTTGTGCTTGAAACCATCACGGACAGCGTTGCGGACAAGGCTACTTACGAGGGTAACCACTGGCTGTTCAAGGACGCGCTCGCCATCCCGATCAACACGGGCGGCTTTCGCCATGTACTGACATTGTACAGCGAGTCGGGCGCAAACTGGGCGACAGACTCCAGGGTGTGGAGCATCATCATCACCTGCACCTGCACCTCCTATCCAGACTGGTAGCCGATGGCTGTCACCCACACCCCAGCCAGCCCGCTCGCTGATGACGAGGTGACGCTTGACGTCACGGCTACGACCGGGACCGCCTTTGCCTACGAGCTGACGGCCGTTCCCGAGTCGTCGGCGCTCGCCACCGGCCTGCTGCTCTCGTCTCAGTACGCGGGCGACCCAGTGCCGGGCACTGCGGCCGAGGCGTTGGAGCGCGGTCTTGCAACGGACGTGTTCACGCCGGACGCGCCGGGCGTCTACAGCGTGACGTGCCACGAGTACACCAGCACGCTCGGGCAGCCGTCGTACCAAGGCGACCCGGCCGGCGAGGATCGCTACATTTGGGCCGCAACTCAGACCGGGACTGTTTCGGTGCTAGCCGAGGTGGACCTGCCGATCGTCACCGAGCGGGGCGACGGCGCGACGCTGCGCATGGGAGTCAACAGCACGACGATCCTGACTGCCGAACTGGTCGACCACACGACCGAGGCGGCGCGCGAAGCAGCGATCATGGCCGGACCGGTAGCGGCGCTGGCTGGGCTGGTCGGCATCGCGCTTGACGTTGCCGGCGAGTATGGCGCGGATGGCAACTCGCTACAGAACGGCGCCAACGACCTGCGCACGCACTACGAGGCACACCGCGTGCTGGTCGGCGCCGGCCCGTGCCACCCGGTCGCGGACGCTACCAACCGCACCCTGTCCACGGCGTGCAACAGCCAGGTCGGCGCCATCGCGCTGCTCAACAGGTTGCGGCAGGTCATCGTTGCGCACTGCCGGAACGGTTCCGCTGCGGCTGCGAACTGGCACAACGGGGACGACCTGTTCTGCACCCTGCTCGCACCGACCGCCACCAACACGGCCAGCGCGACGGTGCTCAGCGCGGACCTTCGATGGCGCATCTATGAGCGGCATCGCGTGTTGGATGGTGACTTCGGCCCGCCGCTTGAGCCGTTCTGTCACACGACCGAGGACGTGACCAATCCGCTGACCTACTCAATCTCCAAGCTGGACACGCTGATTGCTGCGTACCTAGACGCGCTGGCGATCGTCGTCGCGACCGCGCCGGCCGGCGAGCCCCCGGGCGCCGTGTCGGCCTGGCACCGCTACGGATTCGTTCGCCGCACACTGTAGAGAACCACCATGAGCCTTGTTGATCTGTTCGAGCTGAAGAAGGACGGGGCCGTGGTGGCCTGCAGCGCGCGGACCACGTTCGATTTTGTTGGCGGGCTAGCGCCGACGCATTCGGGCGGGACAGTGACGTTCGCTCTTGGGCAGTTTCTGTGTTGGGCTTACGACGTTGCGGCGCCGAATATCTACCAGGCCACCGACACGACCCCGGGTGTAACCGGCGAAGTCCTAACGGCCCACGCCCAGGACGTAAACAGCGCGGCAGCGGCATCGACCGGCGGCGTCTACTTCTCGCGCGGCGGCGACGGGCTTGGCGCCACAGACATCGGCGGAAATTGGGTAGCGCGGCCAGGTCACGGCGTCGCGACGCACGGGGCGTTGGAGCTACAGGACGCCTCCGCCGCGGTGCGATTCCGCATCGACACGGACGGGGACGTGGGCGTGTCGCCACCGAACGACTTCGCCATCTGCCCGGGCGGTGTTGAGCGGCTGTTCGTTTCTGCTACCGACGTGTTCGTTGGGGCTCCTAGTCTGCGGTTCGGCTACGCGGTGGCCGCGCCAGCGGTTGGGCAAGAGTCCAACGACCTTGGCCACGGGGTTGCACCGGCCACGCTCTCAATCGGCGCGCAGAACAACACACACGCAGACACGCCGCTCACGGGCAATGTCGCGCTTACCAACCCGCTCGGGCTCATGTGCGTGACGACAGCACAGCGCGGGGCACTAACGGCCGTTGCTGGGCTCACGGTCTACGACACCGACCTGACCCAAATCTGCGTCTACAACGGCGCCGCGTGGCGAAAAGTGACTGACGCAGCCGCCTAGCCCAGCACGCCAAAGACGACGATTCCCGACCACGCGCCGGCTTGTGCCGTGACGCACCGGACTACCTATGCCCAGCCCAGCCTTCACGATCAACGGCAGCGCGACGACGACCAGCGTCAGCATCGCTGCCGGCGGCGCCATCACGGCCACGCTCGCGTCAACCGTCGGCGTCAACACGTGTGCTTGGACGCTCGTGCGCACGGACGACACGAGCCTTACGACCAGCTACGCGCTGGCCGTCGCGGGCGCGCACAACGAGACCTGCACGACCACGGCCCTGCTCGCCGGGACCGCTGCGGCTCTGCAGTGCGTCATCAATGGCGGCATCGACACCGCGACTGGCGAGCCCTCGTCGGCCTGCACGGCCACGGGAAAGTTCTATGTGCCGACCAGCGATGGCGTCGAGGTGCTGGTTGCGGACGAGCAGAACGACACGAACAAGGAAAGCTCGGCAGCGTACGGGATGGTGCGGCCCATCAACCGCGCGCTGCGGCTCTCGTCGTCGCTCGGCACCTTCCGCCCCGAAGCGTACGGCGCCATCGCCGACCTGCAATTCGTGACCAACGGCACGACCGTTGCGACCGACGCGACACTGACGAGCGCATCCAACCCGTTCGTGGCCGGCGACGTCGGTAAGACCCTGCGCGTGCGCGGTGCTGGCCTGGCCGGTGCGGACCACTTCACTACGATTGCCTCGTTCACGAGCGCGGGCAGTGTCGAGATGGCCGATGTCGCGCTGACCAGCGTCGCCGGGACTGCTGATTGCGACTGGGGCACGGACAATGGCCCGGCAATCCAGCTCGCGCTTGACGCGGCCAAGGCGGCGGGTGGCGGCGTTGTGCAGCTCAGTGCCGGTTCGTACGGCGTTTGCCAGAACCTGGGGCTCACGAGCGCGACCGGCGTGACCGTGCGCGGCTCAGGCAATGGCGCGACGCGCATCGTGGACGGGCGCGCAGACACCGCCGTGGGAGCCCCCACCGGCGCCTATTACGGCCTGCTCTCGTTCGTCAACTGCTCTGACTGCGCGTTGGAAAACGTGCAGCTAGAAGGAGCGGTGGTCGCGTTCGACGGAGTGCAGACGGCGCAGCTCGGGCGCAAGGGGCTCTATGCGAACGCTTGTCCACGCTTCCGGTACGAGCGGGTCACCGCCAAGGCGTTCCGAGACGAGGCGCTCTACAACGATGGCGACTGCCCCGGCATCAGCGGATCGTTCTGCATCATCCGCGAAACGAACCTGAACGGCATCAACTGCAACTCGACAGCGGGCCAGAGCAAGGGCGCTCGGTTCATGGGCAACTGGGTCGAGAGAACTTGGTTCTCGCCGATGCAGGTGGCCGCCGAGTCGGCGGAGATCGTTGGAAACATCCTGAGCAACACGACCGCCGAGATGATCGGCGTCTGGCTGCTCGTCGTCGACTGCCACGGGCATGCAATCGTCAACGGAAACACCGTCTACGACTCGGACATGCACCTGTCAGGCACGAGCGCCATCGCCGTGTTCGGGACGGCGAACCCAGACGCGGTGTGCGAGATCGCGAACAACACGATCACTGGAATCGACGGCTACTGGTTCACGAACGGTGTCCCCAACTACTGCGGCGCCGGCATCGAGGTGCGCGGGCACTCGGGCACGGTCTCAATTCACGGCAACACGATCGTCGGGTGCTGTGCGACGAACGTCCAGCCGAACCGCGCGATCCTTGTGCGCGACCTCGCGGCGACTGGCGTCGTCACCATAAGCGGGAACACGATCCGCAACATCGCGGGCGACAACCTCACAACTGGGATCGAGGTAGTTGCGAGCGTGGCTGGCGGGCTCGTCATCGACGGCGGCAACCACTTCGTCGGCATCGCCACGCCGTGGAAGACCGACGGGTCCGCTGTGGTTCACTCGGGCACCTGCTACGTGTCGAGCATCACGGTCGACCACACGACCAACCCGAACCCGATCCCGATCGGCGTGTCCCGCGTGCTCGTGGACTGCTCGGGCGGTGACGTGACCTGCACGATGCCCCCCGTCGCGGCCAACGCTGAGCGCGAAGTGCAGTTCCTCGACCACACGCGATCGGCGACGACGCACAACATCACGATCGAGGGAGACGGCGCCGAGCAGATCAACGGCGCGGCCAACGTCGTGAGTACGATCAACGGCCAGCCCGTGACCGTCTACGGACTGCCAGACGGGAGCGCGTGGGTCACCACGGCGCCGGTGTTGTAATGGGTACCTGGGTTGGAGTTGGGGTGAGCGCGTGCGGGTCGTACGGCCGATCGCTGTGGACCCCGAAGCAACTCGGAGCGAGCGCGGTGTGGATGCGCCCCGACGTGGCTGACCGAACGACGGTCGACATTGGCGGCGGAGTGCTGAAGCTGTCGGCGCTCACCGACAAGGTGGGCGGAATCATCCAGGCAGTGAACAGCAACGCCCCGACCCGCCCAGGCATCGACGACACCGGGGCATGGCCAGCCATCGTCTATGCCGGCGCGCAGTTCATGCCGTTTGCGGCCGGGCAGCTTGTAAGCGCGGCCGTGTCGCACACCGTCTGGTGTGCCTACGATGCCACCAACGCGGCAGGCACCACAGAGTGCCTGTTCGACGTGCAGACGGGCCGGTTCTTCCTGTGTCACCTCGTCAACGCCGGGAACAAGAGCGGCCACTTTGACAACACCAACGCCTACGTCGGGATCGCTGCCGCTGCGTCGGGTCGCCAGCGCATGGTGTGGCAGCTCGACAACGGCACGAGCAAGGCGACGCTTTACCGCAACGGTGGGAGCCTGGGACAGGGCAACTACCACGGGTATCCGGTGGGAGGGGACGCTGCCATCGGGGCGGCCTTCAACAACTCGATCGGCTTCAACGGGAAAATCTACGACTGGGGGTGGCGCCCGTCACTGCTAGATGCGGCGGAGCTGGCCAATCTCCACGGCTACCTCGCACGCTACGCCTGACCCGCCCCGCACCCATGAGACCCTTCCCATGCCCACCCTCATCGCCGCCTACCAGTTCTGCATTGCCCACCTCGACTCAATCCTGCTCGTGGTCTCGGTCGTGGCGTACGTCATCGCGAACGCCGCGCCCAGGCCCGACCCGGTTTCGCTCACCGGCTGGCGCAAGGCGTTCTGGGGCACGATTGACCGCATCTGCTTTCTCACGGCCGCGCGCGTGCCTGGCGTGTTCAAGGCGCTCTTTGCCCCCACGACCCCGGCCGGCACTGCGCAGAACGGCCAGGACAAGCCCGGTGCCTGAGTTGCACGGCCTGGCCGCTGGCGCCGCTGTGGCGCTCGTGTTCGGCCTGATCCTAATGCTCGTGGCGATACTGCCCGGAGACAGACGATGATGCTCAGCCCTTGGCCTGGTCGGTTCGTTGCGGCGTCGTGCGCGTTGCTCGCGATCTGGATGGTGGTCTTCTGTTCTGGCTGCGGCGCGTCTGCACTGGCCGGACAGCGCGCGGCCGTCAACGCCGTTGCACTGGCCGCGAACGCCGCTATCCCGCTCGTAGCCGAGGCAGAGCAGCGCGAGGCGTTGGCGGCCATCACGGCTGCGGACGACCTGCCCGACGCTCAGCTGCGGCTCATGGCGTGCCACCGCAAGTGGGATGCGATCTGGCTCGCGCTGGACGCTGTGGCCACGGCGCAGAACGCCGCAGCGACCGACCTGGAGACGGGCCGACCGCTCGACCTTGGCACGCTGCGAGCCGCATGGTGTGCGCTCCAGACCGTGCTTGGCGGGACTGACGTGGACGTGACGGCCGGTGTCGAGTGGGGGTGCCAATGAGTGCTCTAGGAAGCGTAGTGCGGACGGTCGGTTCTGGCCTGTCCGCGGCGAGTCGTGGCCTGCCAGGTGACGCCGGGGCAGCGCTAGGCATCCTTGGCGCGATCGGTGCGGTTGCGGCCGAGTTGATCGACGGCGGGGTTGACCCGGTGGCTGAGCTCCAGCGCGTTGCTGAGCGAGCCCCGGTGCGCAACCGAGCGGCCAGCAAGATCCAGGACGCCCTGCGCGCACGGTTCGGCGCCGACGCGGCCAGCGTCTACACGAGGGAATAGGCCATGGTCTACCGATACGCCACGCCCCTACCCGACCAGCGCGCCGACCTGCTCTGGTGCGCCAGGGCTGACCAGTCCAGCGCTGACGAGCTTGCAACGGTGCGGTGGTTGGCTGAGCCAACCTGGCCAGAGCGCATGACTGCCGCTGGCTGCCACGTGGTGCCCGATGCTGCCAGGGATTGCCAGCCATGACGCCTCTTCCAGCCGCACCCAGCACCCCGCCGACTGGCCACTACTGGCGCGAATTCATCGACACCAATCAGCGCCTCGTTCGGGAACTGATAGACGAGAACGTGCGCGAACGAGACGCGCGCGAGAAGCACCTAGCGATCATCTGGGACGTCAACAAGAAGGTTGACGAGTCGGCGGGTGCCATGGCCGAGATGAAGGGCGTACTGATGACGGCCAACGCCAGGCTCACGCTCCTGGAGGGTCGCGCCGAGAAGCTTGAGGGAAGAGCCAACGGGCTCGCAGAAACCACCGGGCAGTTTCGCGTTGATGACCTGCGCGCTCAGTTGAACGAGCGCAAAGAGCGTGGCCGCCATTGGGTGCGCTGGGGCGTCGCTGCCCTGGTCGCGCTCGTGACTGGCGCGGCCGGCACTGCGATCGCTTCTGTGCTGCACGGCTGCGGGTAGCACAGCACCAATCAGCGCTGGCCGGCCTGTACCGGCTCGCGCCAACGTAACGCGCACTGTGCGCTCGGCTCTGTCGGGTGCACTGCTGCGCGTTTTTGCGTGTGTAGTGCGCGTTCCGTCTGGCGGTGCGCGCGAAGGGAGTAGGTAGGTAGTATGACGCGAAGTCAGGCGCACGCGAATTGTCTGGTAGTGCTGGCTCAACTCGGTACCGATGAGCTGCGGGTCATCGCCGAGCTTGCCAAGCGGCTCGAAATGGGCCAGCGCCGCTATGGTCTGCTCGACCTGCTCCGCGACGCTCGAGACTACCTGCGCGAGCGCAACGAGGAGGTGTTGGACGCATCGATCTACGCCGCGTGCGAGATCGTGCGGGCCGACCTGATCGCTGCGGCCGATACCGCACCGGCCCCGCCGCCGAGCAGCGACGAACTGGAGAACGGCACGCGCGTGCTGGACGTGCCGGACGCTGAACCAACGGAGCGCGGCCAATGAGCGCACCGAGGAAACGGGCCAAGACGCTCGGAGTTGGCCGGACCATTCGGCTACGGGCCTACGACATCTTCAGGCAGCATATGGGACTGACGACGCGCGCCATGTTCCGAGCTGCCGCGGCTGAGCACGATCTTGACCCGCGTGGGGTGCTCACGGAGGCGCAGTGGAGCCTGGCCTGTGACGTGCTGATTCGCGACGCATGCGAGGTGCTGGACTTCAACGACCGGGGGAGCGATGCGTGAGGCCGACATTCTCGCCGCGGTCCGTGCTGGCCAGCACGAGCCGCTGGAGTGGGCTCGCCTTGACCTGTCTCCCGAGGTCACTATCGAGGTGACCTGTGACGCGCTGAGCGTGGGCGGGATTCGACGGGCCATGTCGGCGCGCACAACGCAGCACGTGGCTGACCTGCTCGACTGCGCACTGCTGACGCCCGAGATTGACGACCGGATTGCTCGCTTCGCCGAGGTGCGCATCCAACCCCAGTCGCAGGCGCCGCTTGACCCAGCGCCGAAGTCGCACGCCTGCGTCCGGTGCCGGGAGGTGACGCACGACCCGTGGCCGCTCTGCTTCGATTGTGGCGAGCGCGAGCACAGCGCGATGATTGAATCCGCGGTCATGGCCGCGATGCAGTCGCGCCACGTCAAGCCGCTTGACCGAAGCCCACTGCTTTACCCAACGGGCAAACCCTGGGTTTTGAGCAAGTACCAGTGGGAGCCGTGGCCGCACGACGACAAGACGCACCAGGTATGGATCTACGGGTGGCGCGCGATGCCCAGCGCCAAGCACAAGGACGGTAAGCTGATCCAACCGCTGAGCTGCGCGCACAACCTGGACCACGTCGACTACAGCAGCCTTGCCCGCTTCTGGCGCCCCCACACGCCGTCGGGCAACGCGGTGGGCTGGGCACCGGCCCTCGCCGTGCTGGGCATTCCAGACCGGCGCATACCGGGGGTGCCCCATGTCTAACCCGCTCGCTCCTGGCTCGACCGGCATTGACGTCATGGCCTGGCAGCGCATCATCGGCTCAACCGCGGATGGCCTGTTCGGACCGCTCACGGAACGGGCAACGCGCATCTGGCAAGGCGCGCACGGGCTCGCGATGACCGGCCGCGTTGGCGACCTGGAATGGGCGTGCGAGGCAGCCAAGGCCGAGCCGTCCGAGCACCTGCGCGCGCTGAGCAAGGGCGAGAAGGTCGCGGCGTTCGGCTACTTCCAGTTCAGAGCCGCGCCGACTGCGACCGACCCGGAAGCGATCACCATCACCGACTCGTGGGCGCGCAACAACGTCGTGAGCGTGCACCTGCAGCAGTTGCGCGGCATCGTGGGCGCCCCTGATTCGTGCCGCATCCAATGGCACAAGCGGGCCACGTCGCAGCTGCTCGACCTGTGGCTCGCGTGGGAAGCGGCCGGGCTGTTGCCGCTCGTCAAGACCTGGGCCGGCTCGTGGTGCCCTCGGTTCGTGCGTGGCTCGCGGACCAACCTGAGCAGCCACGCCTGGGCCACCGCGTTCGACATCAATGCGGGGTGGAATCCGCGCGGCCATGCACCGGCCGGCATTGGCTCGCGCGGGTCTGTGCGTGAACTGGTGCCCCTCGCCGAGCGGCACGGGTTCGCGTGGGGCGGGTACTGGGATGTGCCAGATGGCATGCATTTCGAAGTGTCGCGATTGGAGGCGGAATAATGGGCAAGGTACCAGGCACAGCTTGGAGCGACGAGCAGATCGGCGACGTGCTGCGACGACTCGCCGCGCGCGAGACCAAGGCCGATATCGCGCGGGCGTACGGGGTCACGCCCAGGGCCATCAATCATATGCTCGGCAGCCGGCGCGCCCAGGAGATGGCCGACCCGATCGTGCTGCGCTACCACGGGCCAGCGCCAGTCGAGACTGAGCGGCCAACGCCGCCCAACCCGTTCCCGTGGATACCGGGCGGGCATGTTGAGCGCGTAACCGAGCAGGCCGGGCCGTTCGTTGCCTTCCCGGGAATGCGACCTGTTCATGATCCAGATTCGTTCATGTGTCGTGAACAAGCGCCGAAAGTGAACACGCGCGACACCGTGCCGAGCGCGGGGCCCGTGGGCGCAACAGGCGACCCCACGAAAGACCCGGCCTGCCATGCGCTGGGCGCCCCCGACCTGTACCACCTGCGCGGCGTCTCGACGCTGCTGGGCAAGGACGGGCGGCCGGTTCAGCAGTGGGTCAAGACGGCGCGAGACGCGGACCACGACCTGCTTCCGTGGATGCACGAGGCCATCAAGGGCCTGCCGGATGCGTGGTTCTTGTCGCACAAGCCGCAGCCGCACCCGCTCACGGCGGACGCGGACCGGCTCGCAATGTATCCAATCGTTGACGCCCATTTTGGAATGTACGCCTGGGCGAACGAGACGGGCACCGACTACGACACGGACATTGCAGAGCGGCTACACGTCGAGGCCATCGCAGAACTGGTCGACAACTCGGTACCGGCAGACCTGGCCGTGGTGCCGATTCTTGGCGACCTCGTGCATTGCGACAGCAACAATGCGCGCACCGCTCGGGCAGGCAACCAACTGGACACGGACACGCGACTGCAGAAGGTTGCCCGTGTTGCGCTGAATACCACGTGCGCCGTTGTGCATACCTGCCTGCGCCGGCACAAGCGCGTGCACGTCGTCCTATGCCCCGGGAATCATGATCCTCTAGCGGCGATGTTCCTGGGCCTGGGCGTCGAGGCATTCTTTCGCAACGACCCGCGCGTGACAGTGGACAAGAGCGCGGACGTGTTCCGGTGGTTGCGGTTCGGCGCCAACCTGTTCGGCTTCACGCACGGAGACGGCCCCAAGCTGGAAGAACTGCCGCTGCTGATGGCGCAGAAGCGCAGCGAGGATTGGGGCGCAACGAAGCACAGGCGCTGGCTGACGGGTCACATTCATCACCAGAAGGTGCACGAGATCAAGGGCGTGTACGTGGAGGCCCTGGGCACCCTGGCACCGACCGACGCATGGGCGCACGGGATGGGATACCACGCGAACAGGGTGATTCGCGTCGACTTCTACCACCGAGAGCAGGGACGCAAGGGCTACTACGAGACGACGATAGAGCCGAGGGCCACGTCTTGACCATCGTTGCCGGTATCTCCCACCGCGGCAAGTGCTGGCTGCTCAGCGACACGGCCGTATCGGTCGGCGACGAGCTGCAGCTATCGGCCAAGCCCAAGGTGCGCAAGGTCGGCGGGTACGTGTACGGGGTCGCGGGAGACGGTCGTGCCTGTGACGTGGCGGTCAGGTGGGCACTGCCCCGCTGGGACGGCTCGGACCCGCGCGCGTGGGTGGTGGACCAGCTCGCCCCGGTAGTGCGGCAGCGGCTGCGGGACTGCGACGAGCGAAGCGCAACCCTGGAGGTGCTGCTCGGCGTCGGCGGAGTGCTGCTCTACCTGGACGACCAGCTTAACGCCACGGTCTGGCCAGACGGGTACGGAGCCATCGGCGCAGGGGCTCAGGTTGCCCTTGGGGCGCTCTATGCCACCCGGTCCTGGCCTGGACGCCCGGCACGGCTCAAGGCCGCTGTGAGAGCAGCTGAGCGGCACTGTAGCTCGTCGTGCCGCGGCATGGGCCGCGTAGTGTCGGCATAGCCGCGCAGGTGCCGACGGTTCGGCTAGTCTCGGTCCCTTTCCCAGCTATCTTGCACAGGAAAGTTATCTTGCCCAAGATAAGAAGGTAAAACCTTTTATGCTTCCGTGCGGTGTCACGCAACCCCGCGTGACATCTAGGTAAATGACGGCCCGGCCTGCCTCGCGGCGGGTCGGGCTTTCGTCGTTGCGGGCGGGGTCAGCGCTTGGCCAGCACGTCCGCCCCCACCCGCACCGCGTAGCCCACGAGCTCGGGGCGGGGCGTGACGAGGCGGGGTAGCCAGTTGGTGCATCTGCTCCCGGCGTGGCCGTAGTCGGAGCGCCACGGCGACATGGGGAACAGGTAGAGTCCGAGATGCCAGCACGACGCAGCACGTCGGCGAGGCCCCGGGCGGCGCAGGTTGGAGCACGTCGCGCAGCAGCGCCATCCTTCGGCGCTCACATCAGCCTCCACCCCGCCGCGCGCAGCTCGGCATCGGCGATGCGCTTGGCTGCGGCCACGGTTCGGCGCGCGCCGCTGATGTCGCCCTCGACGCGCCTTACCCACATGCCGCCCTCTCGCCACACCAGCGCCGCCCAGCGGTCGTACGGCCCGCGCTCAGCCCGGCCCCACGTCGTGCCGACCTTGCGCCACGGACCCGCGATCAGCGGCGCGGCTTCGAGTAGCGCGACCTGCTGCGCGATGGGCAGCGCCGCCCACCAGTCGGCGGGGGTGAGGGGTTTCGTTGGGGTGGTCATCGGCTCGTGTCCTTCCGTTCTGTTTCCTCGCTGTCCAATCTCGCGCAGTCGTCCAAGTACTCGCCGAAGTACCAGAGCAACTCTGCCCTGTGCTTGCTCATGGCGCCAGTGACCGCGGACAGGTCGCGCCGGTCGTGCATGGTGCGGACTTCGTCGTCCGTGAAGTAGTGTTCGCTCGGGCCCAGCACGGCCAGTTTGCCGCACACATCAGCGTAAACGTACCAGTCTCCGGTGCCGTCGTACCATCGCCCGCCTACCCTGTAGCGCCCAGGCGCGCCCCATCTTGAGTAGCTCATCGGTCCAACTCCTTTCGCCAGCGCTCGATTGTGGCGTGCTCTTCTGGGTACAGATTTAGACACCTGATACAGTCGGCGTCGGCCTTGGGCTGGCCGCAATCGTCAGGGCACGTCTCGAACAGACGAGCGCGCTCGCGTTCCTGCATCTCCACGCACAGCCGCGCCGCCTCGTCCCGCTCACGCTCGGCCTGCTCGGCGCGTTCGAGTGCGTCGTCAAGGCGCTCTCCGACAGCAGCGATTTCATCGTTGCGTTGGGCGACAATTTCGGCGAGCCGATCACACTCCCGCTCGGCCTGCTCGGCGCGGTCGAGAAGCTGTTCGCGGCTCGCGTTTACCTCGTCAACGATCACCTGCAACGTTTCTGCTCTGGCGAGGGCGGTGGTAGCGGGGGCGACAGCGAGCAGCGGCCGACGTTCGACCGACTCCCCCATCGACTCCAGTTTACGCTGCGCCGCGCACCATCCCGGAGCCCTCAGAACTACCTTGGATCGTAGATCATCTACGTCACTCATCGCTTTGTCTCCTCTGCGTCAGCGCCGCACGGCTTCGCCACCACGAAATCCTCCGGGCGCACGTCTGCCGCCGCCGCGTCGGCTCGCTCGACGAACTTCTTGGCGCGCTCCTGATAGCCATTGCGGGCGAGCCAGGACATCGCCTGCATGAACACGGCGCAGCGGGCCAGTTGCCGACCGGCATCCATGCGGAGCCGTTCGACCTCGGCGCGCAGCGGGGCGGCTTCGGCAAGCTCGACGGCCCTCATGCCGGGGTGCCCAGCTTCGGCGCTGTCCGCGTCTTCCTTACTCGTGGTGACGCGGGCAAGGCCCAGGTCGGACCACACCAGCGCCCACGCTCGAATCGGTTCTCTCATCGCTTCACGTCCTCCAATGCGGCGCGGGCGCAGTCGTGCGTTCCCGGCTGGTAGTATCCTGGCCCGTTGTAGCCGCACAGGCAGCACGGCGCCGTTTGCCACAGGCCAGCGCGGAGAATCACCGCCCGCAGCCGGTCCCGCTCGCGCTCGGCCTGCTCGGCGCGGGCGAGGGCGGCGGTGAGGGCCGCTATTGTGTCAGGCGCCACGAGCGTGGCCGTGCGCGTGTCGTCCGTCGTGCTCATCGCTTCGTCTCCTCCAATGCGGCGCGGGCGTCGTTGGCAGCTGAGTACATGGCCACCTCGGCGTCCCCGGCCGCGATCGTCCCATAGTCGGTGGTAATCAGTACCTCGACGCAGTTCACCAGCTCCGCCAGCGCCTCCCGAAGCCGGTCTCGCTCGGCCACAACGCTAGCCAGTTCCTTCGCCATGCGCTCGACGTACGGCTCGCAGATGGCGAACGGTCTACAGCCGATCACGGCGCACCTCTTGCCGTCGTACTGCGGGCAGTCGGTCTCTGAGCAGTGCGGAACGCCGTCGCGCACCCTGGGCTTGATTGTGTCCGTCATCCCTCGTCCCTCCTCTCGTCGCCCCGTGCCGCGCCGGTGCAGGGCGGCTTCTGGGACGTCCAGGGCAGCACGTCCCATTGCCAGCGGAGCCCGCCCGCGTCGTGTGAGAAGTGGGCGCGCGCTCCGCAGTCCACGCACACGAAATCAGCAAGCCAGTGCTCTGACGCAACGAGCCGATGCCCCAGCCCGCAACAGTGCCGCGCAAGCTCGGCCGGCGTTGGGCGCGGCGGGGCGGTCATGGGGACACCTGCCCGTCCGTCGCTGCCTTGGCCAGCGCCCAGCATTCCGGGCACAGGTCGAGCCGCTTCACGCCTTCGCGCCTCATGTGCCATCGCGGCGCCGCTCGGTTGTCGAGTAGCCACGAGTAAGGCTGGCCGTGGCGGTTGGTGACGCTGCGGAGAATGCCGCAACCGTCGCACCGCAGACCACCGGAGCGCGCTGGTAGCCCTTGGATTCCAGTCCCGATTGCGCATTCGTAGCTCACTTCTCCCCCTTCCCGCGCCAGTCGGCACACCCGTCAATATCACGGCCGCAACCGACCAGTTCACCGCGCACGGAGCGATTCCGGGCGCACGTCTCGCACCGCTCCCGCTCTCGCCGCTCCCGCCACGCCCGCAGCTCGCGCAGCTCGGCTAGGAGCGAGGGGGCGGCGTTGCGTAGGGCGATGATGCCGGCCGCGTCGCTGTGCTCTTGGACGTCCACGACCAGCCTGGACCCGTACGGGGTAGCGTCTGTTACAACGTCGTAGTGGCTCGCGACCGATCTACGCCACTCTCCCGGCGTCATCCCTGCCACCGCCGCGTCAAGCGCGTCGAGGTCGATTCGGTCGCTCATCGCCACACCCGCACTTGCGCGTCCGGGTTCTTCTCGCACGCCGCTAGGTACTCGCGCACGAAAGCAACGAGCCCATCGTAGCTCCCCCACCCGTTGCTCGGGTTGTGCTTCGCGAACCGCTCCGGCTCGGCGATGAGCAGCGCAAGTCCGGCACGCAGCGGCTCAATGAGCTGCCGCGCGTGGGTGATCCCGTGCTCGTCTGGGCGCCATAGGGCCTCATAGATGCCTGCCTCCGCGGCCATGGTGTTGAGGTTGTGCGTTATGTTGGCCTGGTAGATGTCCACTGGCCGCGTCTCGGATAGGTACACGTCTAGGCTCACTTCCCACCTCCCTGCCGCGCGCCGCGCAGCCCGTCGCACCCATGCCCGCACCTCTCGCACCACGCAACGAGCCGCTCCAGCTCGCTCTGCAGGTCCTCGGCGCGGTCTACCTGCCCTTGGCGCAGCTGGTCGGACTTGACCCACAGGTCTTGCACACGCACCAGCTCAGCTTCGGCTTGCTCAGCGCGGCGCTGCTCGGCGATGCGCAGCGCGTCGGTTTCGCGCAGAGCCGTGACCAGCCGCCCATAGTCCTCTCGGCACGCGCGGTACAGGTCGCGCATTCGGCAGGCGCCGCGGAGCACGGATGCGTAGCACGCGCCCAGCACAGCCGCGGCCAGTACGTGATTTGGCACGAAGCGGCTGCCGATGCCCAGCTCGTCCGCGATTACCTCCGCCCTCGTCGGTCGCTTGTCGCTCATCCCCTCATCCCTCCTTCGCCGCTCTGGCGATCACCCGCAGCAAAATCCGCGTCTGCGCCGCTCGTTCCGCAGCCCCCGCCGCAGCCCTCGCCGCATCCCCCGCCGCAGCCCACGCCGCATCCCTCGCCGCAGCCCACGCCGCATCCCTCGCCGCAGCCAACTCATCGCCTCCGATCTCGCCGCGCGAATGGGCCAGAGCCGCTCGGACCGCGACCCAGCTGTCTGCGTGCGGCTCACGTCCAGCGCGGCGCTCGCGGCACAATGCGCGCCAGGCACATAGCGCAGCGAACCGGCGCGCAAGCGGCTCATCCCATACCGTGGGCGCCACTAGCCGCACCCGCTCGGCGCAGACCTTATCGTCGCCGACCAGGATCTCGCCGCTCGCCTCGGCTCGCCAGATGCGCGGCCCGAGCCAGTGGACCAAATCCTCGTCGCGGCATAGGTGGTAGCCCGACACGCACAGCACCGGATCGCGCTTGGGCATCCACTCGCCGGGCCGACTGTCGCGCGGCAGGCTCCACTTCGCGTCCCCGCCGTGGCAGCTCGCGCCGTCCTCGCTCAGTACCTTCCATAGTCGCATCGCTAGACTCCCTCCTTTGCCGCGCAGGGCGGGCGGTTCACTTCGCTTCGGGCGCCTGCCACGGCCACGAGCTGAACGTCTCTTTGCCGATGATCGTGTTGGCCAGCATGCGCATGGCCAGCTTGAGCGCGTCCGCCTCGCCGTTGGCATGCGCGCAGGATGCCGTCTGCTTCGCCAACTCGGCGCGGACTGCGGTGAGCTGGGAGGCTAGGTCATCGGCGCGTTTGGCCACCGCGTTCCCCTCTCGCAGGTGCTCATAGATGCGGTCCTGCAGCTCGCGCACTTCAAGCTCCCACTGCGCCTTGGTCTTGGTCGTTCGCTTCGCTGTCTTGATCTTCTTTGCCATCGTCGTTTCTCCTGTCGGTTGGTTTCGGTCACGGCCCGCGCAGCGCCGGTCACATGAACGCCACATTGCCCTCGACGTGCATCACGAGGTTGGTGTCTAGCATCTCGCGCCACTTGGCAGCGCTCGCACGATAGTTGGCGAACGTCGTGGCGTTGTCTGCGCACCACGAGCACAGCTCGTCGAGCGAAGCGAACACTGGCGATTCCGGAGACCCCTCGGAGGTCGTCTCCCATAGCTGGTAGCCGTCTCCGGTAGGTGGGTGCGTCGGCTCCCAGCTCTCGGACGCCGCGATGTCGTCCGGGTGGGTGCCAGTTCCGTTGCACACCTTGCACCAATCCCACCGATCGGGCATGCCCGCGACCTCTGCCAGCTTGTGCGCGATCCGGTACGCATCGAAGCCGAGGAGACTGTTGCCGTGCTTCGTTCCAGATAGACCCTCTACCAGCGCGCGCAGGTCGTCGGTCAGCGGGACGAGCCCGCCGCGAACGCGGTTCCTTGGTGCCTGATCCCATGAGGTAAGGTACGGATGCGGGTAGGTTCGTCCGCGCGCCCGAAGTCCCGCCGCCTGGGTCGAGACCGCGCCCTCGTCTCCAACCATGGCGATTAGGCGCGCAATCGACTCCAGCCACGCGCCGGCCGCGGTGCCGCCGCTGAAGCAGTCGACGCCAGACTTCGGGCACGGCCGCCAGGTCGGCGGTACGTACCCGGGCCACAGCTTGCCGATTGGGTGATCGAAATCCATTGGCACTCGCCTCAACGTTCGTCCCATCGTCGTTTCTCCTGTCGGTTGGTTTCGGTCACGGCCCGCGCAGCGCCAATCGCTGGCCGCTCACGAATGCGCAGGTCAATGGGCCACTCGGCCATGTCGGAACCGGAGCGCTGTCGTGGGAACGGGTGGCTCGCTCCGAAGTCGTAGCGCTGATTAGCGCCGAGCTGCTTGACCCACACCGGGACAGCCGCATCTTTGCACTGTCGCACGATGCTGGTGACCCATTCCCGGTGGCACGGCCTCGCGCCCGGCCCGCTCTCCCCGCCAACGATAACCCAGCCAACCCCGCGCAGATCGAGCTTGACCGGCCCGAGCAGCGGCTCGACCGACAGGAACCGCAGCGCGGCGGGCGTCTCGCGCAGGATGGGCACGCGCTCGTCGTGGCGTTGCTGGTCCTCGACGGTGGTGCCGAGCCAGATGTTGCGAATCGCGTCGTCGTCGCTGGCGGTCCGCGCGGTCACGTACTCACACATTCGCTGCGGCCGTTTCGTCAACATCAGGAACGTGTGTTGCGACAGGTAGGCGGCCGTGAACACTTCGGCTATGAACCGGTCTGGCACGGCAGCGTGGAACAGGTCTCCGCGGTCGCCGACGAACACCACGAGCGGAGCGCGCTTGTGGAACGGCCACGTGAGCTGGTCTCGCCGGCACACCACCCTGCCGGTCCAGTGCGCCTTCCGCTCGCCATCGCCGCTGTCGTCGTACACTGCGAGCCCGCGCGCCCACGGCAGATGACGGTGGCGGGTAGCGAGCAACCGCGCACTGTAGCAATTCGCGCAGCCGGGAGACACTGGGGAGCAACCCGCTACGACTTGCCACGTCGCATCGCACCAGCTGATCTTGGACTTGTCTGCCATCGTCGTCTCTCCTGTCGGTTGGTTTCGGTCACGGCCAGCGCAGCGCCGGTCAATGCACGACTTCCCACTGCGTCGCCGCCCAGCACTTGAGGCTCACGCCTTCCTTGAAGAAGGCCTGGTCGCTATGCGGGTCGGCATCCTCGTCCGAGCACGCATCGATCCGGTCGAGCATCTTCCCGGCGTGAACGGTCGTGATGCCCCAAACGCCGCCGCAGCCGGGCTTGCCGTACTTCACCACCAGGATCGTGCCGTCGCTGAACGTGAGCAGCACGCCGGTGTGCCCGTCGTCGTCCGTGCCGTAGCAGCTGACCTCGCCGCTTAAGTCGCCCTCGAATTCGATCAGGTCGTCGCTCGCGCCATAGACTCGTGTTCCCATCGTCGTCTCTCCTGTCGGTTGGTCGCCAGTCCGAGGCTCGCACTCGGATGCCGCTGGGCTGGCGCGGCTTCAAAACCGAACGGTGCAGTCCTTGAACCACCCGCAACAGACTACGCCGGACACCTTTTTTCCGGCCTGATTCGTCGCGCGGAACCCGGTGTGGAACGTGTCGCTATCGGAACACGTGGTCCACTCGTAGCCGGTTAGCTGAATGTCGCTCATGCCCATTGATTCCAGGGCGCGCGTGGCCCCCTCGTTGTCGGTGCACGCCGTTGCCGTGAGGGCCAGAGCCAGAACAAGTAGTGAACGCATCGCTATCCTCCTACGCCCTCAAGCCCGGGGCACCGTTGGGCGCTGCCGGGCGGGCGCTGCGCGAGCTGGGTCAGAATGGCAGCGGATCGTCATCCACTGGGGCGGGCGCGCGGTTGCCGCTCTGCGCAGGTCTTGCCGCCGCACCGTTCCCTCCGGTGCGCGCAACCTGTTGCTTGTCGAACGCGAGAACGTTGCCGCGCATGCGCTGCGCGAACTGCAGCGCCTGCCCCTGGTCCATGCGGCTCTTGAGCTGGATTGCTCCCGAGCCCGCGCGGTTCACCCACTTCACGCGGACCTGCATGTCGCCGTTCTGGTCGGCCTCGTGCACCACGACCAACGAAACCTCGTTGGCGCTGATGCCGTCGAGCTGCGCGATGTTGTCACCGGTCCAGCCGCACGCGCGCAGGCTGTCGATAGTGCGCTCCGTGGTCTTCTCGGTGAAGTAGCCGTACCACTGCAGCGCCTCGCCGTCGTGCTCGCCGCCGATGATCTGGAACGCAACCGCGACCTGCTCCTTCCCGCCTGCCGTGTAGCCAAGCGCCGCATCCACTGCGCGCGCCGTGTATCGTCCTGGATTCATCATTGTCGTTGTCTCCCTACTGCTGTTGAATGTTGAGCTTTGCAGTGAGCTTGTCGAGGATGCGTGCGAGCTGGCCGGCGTCCTGCTTGGCCGCGTCGACCGCGACGCGCACCTTGGCTGCCAGGTCGGCCGGCGCCTTTTCGAGAGCTTCCGTGATGCGCGCGGCGAGCGCCGTCGCGCTGGCGGGGGCCCCGACCTCGACGGCTTCGACGAATGCCGACCAGTCAAGCGGGAGCTGCGCTGGAAGCCCGTACCGGTTCTTCGCGTCCCAGGCCGCTCGGCGTTCGGTGTGCGCGATGCGTGCGCCGGTGTCGACGCCGCGCACGCGCTTGTCTTTCTCGGCAACGAGCGTCTCGTAGGCCGCGAACAGTACCGCGTCGCACCACTCCTTGACGAGCCCCGCAGACTTGGCGTGGAGCTTCAGCTCGTAGCGGTCGAAGTCGTCAGCCTCGGGGTTGCGGAACGTCTTGATCCACGAGTGAGCCAGCAAGATGACGTGCATCCCGCGCTTGTCGCGCAGCACGTCGAGCCTTGCCAGCAGGTCGCGCCAGCGGTCGAGCGCAGCCACGTAGCCTTTGCCGTAGCCAAGCGATTCGATGTTGTCGACGCCGGCCTTGCCGCACACGTCATCCCACGCAAGCGGTTCCAGCCAGTCGAGCGTGTCGACCACGAGCGTCTTGTAGACGTGCTCCTGCGTCGTGAGCGTGTCGACGGCTTGGAGCGCTTCACCCCACGTCTGTGGCTCTGGGAAGCGCGCGACGTCGAGTTGGGCCGTGCCGTCCTCGGTGCCGAGGTACACGGGCGCCGGGGCACCACTTGCCCACGTACTCTTTCCGATGCCTTCGGTGCCGTAGAGCAAGACGCGCATGGGACGCTTGCGCCGCCCGCTTGTGATGGCGTCGAGCGTCATCCGAAGCGGCTTCGCTGGCTCTGGCTTACGCGGCGTCGCTGGCTTGAGTGCTGTTGCTGCTGTTTGCATTGTCGTCGGTCTCCTTCGTGCTGACTGGTTGAATGGCTGTCGAAAGTTCTTCGTGGGTGCGCTCGGCGCGACGGAAGCGCAGCGGATCGTCCAGCGAAGCGGTGCGCGTGCACACGTCGAAGTAGGGACACGTGCGCCCCCATCGGTCGCAGGCGTCGGGGTTGCGTGGCCAGCGCCCGGCGCGGCGGGCTTCGCGGATGGCGGCGGCCGTCTGCCACCGGTCGAAGGCCGCATCGCGCTCGTCCTCTTCGAGACGCACGACGATTCCGCGGCGATAGTAGCGGCCCGGCTCCTCAACGATGCTCTGGCGCAGCCGCACGCGGAAGTCTTCTGGCGTCTCGTCGGCTTCGTGCTGGTTCGCGTAAAGCGCGCTCGGCTTGTCCTTCGTAGCCTTGGTGTACTTCCTCAGCTCGACCGGCGTTGCCTGGTAGGGGCGAATCGTCGGCTTGTGCACGACGTCATAGATGCACCCTTGCGGCTCGTGCCCGAGCGCTCGCGCGCCCTCGTAGTAAGTGCTCACCTGCGAATCGAGCTGTAGGCGGCGCCAGTACTCTGAGCCGTCGGCTATGTCCTTCGACGTTGTCTTGTGCTCGACGATGAGGGCGCGCTCCGCGGCGTCTAGCGTGACGCCGTCGAGCTTTCCTCCGAGCTTGAACGTGCGGCTTGCGGCGCCGGTCTCGGGGTTGCGCAGGTCGCACGCAAACTCGACCTCGACGGCGAGCACCGTGAGCGCTTCGCCGCTCCACATTGCGTCGTAGCCCAACAACAACTCCTCGGCCTTCACGGCGTCGAATTGGTATGCCGAGTTGCGCCGGATGGCATCGATGCCGGCCTCCAAGCGCGCGCTGTCGGCGAGCCACCATGCGGCCTGCCCCTCATGCCACAAGGTGCCGAAGCGCAGCTCCTCGGCTTCGACCGCGAGCCGATAGCCAAGCTCATACTCGTATTGGTGCAGCCTGGGGCACGCCTGGTAGGCGCGCATGCGGCTTGTGGTTAGCAGGTCCATTGTCTCATCCCTCCTCGTCCAGTTCGTCGTCACAGAGCCCCGCCGCCTCGACCGCTTCCGCTAGGTCCGTCGCTTCAACGATCCTTCCGTCGCCCAGCACTTCGCAGAGCACGTCGGCAGCGAAGTAGTCGGCGCGCTCGCGGTCGCGGGCGGTCATGGCCTGCGCGCCCCCGTGCAGAACACCTCAACCCCGTCCCCATAGTCGCCGTCGTCGCACGGCTCGAACCTGCGCACGTCGGCCCAGAACTCGCGGTCCTCGCACATCCTCTCGTAGTTCTCGTCAGGGTCGCACTCGGCGCGGTGGTACCCGCGACCACCGCACTGCCCGCACCGGCTCGTGTCAGGGTCGCCGTGGCCGATGCCAGTGCCGGCGCAGGCGCGGCAGGTGTTGTCCTGTTCGTCCTCGTCCGGTTCGTCGCTGCAACACTCGCACTCGGCCAGGTCGCAACCATGGCAGCGCTGGGTCGTGGCGCACGGGTCGGCGTCGGCCGGCTCGCACGTAGACGATTCGCGCGCGCGCGTGGCATGGCTGGTCATGGCTGCACCTCACCGACCGGTGTTTCCGTGTCGCGGGCCAGCGTCCCATTGTCGAGCCGTCGCCAGCCATGGATCTGGTGATTGGGACACGAGCAGCGAGCTGCGCCGCGCAGGTTCGCGCCGCTCAGTTCCACGCCACCCAGGTTCGCGCCGCTCAGGTTCGCGTAGCTCAGGTCCGCGCCACCCAGGTCCGCGCCGCCCAGGTTCGCGCTGCGCAGGTCCGCGCCGCCCAGGTTCGCGCTGCGCAGGTCCGCGTAGCTCAGGTCCGCGCCACCCAGGTCCGCGCCGCCCAGGTTCGCGCTGCGCAGGTCCGCGCCGCCCAGGTTCGCGCTGCGCAGGTCCGCGCTGCGCAGGTCCGCGCTGCGCGCCCATGCGATCCGCCCGCCCACGAGCCGCCCGAGCCTGGCCCCCGGCAGCACGACCCAGCACCCACCGAGTACGCACGCGCGCTCGTCGGCCAGCAGCTCGCGCGCCACGACAGCGCGAAGCCGACGCGCACAGTCCGCCTGCACATCGTCGGTCCACCAGTCTGGCGCGGACGGCTCGTCCAGGTGCAGCGTCCACGCCTCGACGTCCGCGATGCGCTCGGGGTCGTCTGGCCAGACCAGCTCGACGCGAACGAAACGCCCGAGCTGTGCGTGGCCGTCTCGCAGGCCGCGCGCCGCGATGAGCGCCTCGTGGCTGTCCGTCACGTCGCTGTGGAGTAGCTCTCCACCCTCGATCAGGATCGCTGATAGGTGCTTACACACTGGTCGCCTCCCGCTCCGTCTCGGCACGCATCGTGCTACGCGCGCGTTCGTCTACATGCGCAGCGACCACCCGGATCGCCTCGCGCATCTCGTCCCGGTGCTCGTCGCGCAGTTCACGGGCGCGGCGGGCAAGTAGTGCCGGCGCCGTGCCGGTCGTCATCGTCGCGAGCCAGTCGGCGCCGCGTGCTGCGTCGAGCAGCCGTTGAACGCGCCGCGCCGTGCGTCGCTGGTCTGCCGTCGTTGCCACCTTCATCTGTCGCCACCTTTCTCGGTCGCGCGTTGAAGGCTGCCTGCGTCGCAAGGCCAGGTGGCGCCGAGCACGAGAGACGCTTGCAGCCTTCAGCGCGCCACCTGGATCCATCTATAGCAGGTGTAATTGCGAATGCAAGAGTAATTCCGCCCCCCCCCGTTTTTTTCTGCTAGCTTCGGATTTGGGAAGGTCGGGGAGATTCGATGCGGAGGGAAGTGGTCCTGCTTGAGTCGCGCGATGCCCTTGATTCAGCGGCAGATCGTGATCTAATGACGGCGCTACGGCTCGTGCGAGAGTTGGGCCGAGCGCACGAGATGATGGTCGGAGCGGTCGCGCGCGCTCAGGCCAGGGACGACCGAAGCGACGTGGCGACGATCGCCACCGAGCTGGACGCGGCTACGCGCATGGCGGTTACAGCCATGTCGGGGATCGCGCGCGTTTCGGCTTCGCTAGAGCGGATCGCGTGCTGCCACGGCTACCTCGACGATGCGGAGCGCGTGTCCGATATCGCGGATCGGCGCTACGGCTAGCACGCGGCGGCGGCGATCAGCGCGAACACGATCACGGCCGGGATAAGCACGATTGCCCAGATGCACCCGGCCAGGTTCGCCTTCGCGTCTAGAAAACCCGGCTTCTCGCGCACGATGATGGGGCGCTGCTGCGCAGACATCACCGGCGCCTGACGGTACGGCGTGAATCCGCAGTGCGGGCAGCTCGGCGCGCTGTCTGAGACCTGTCCGCCACATTCCGGGCACGTCGTGATCATGCGTCCTCTAGCGTCGCCTCGTGCGCACGAATCAGCGTGAGCCACTGCGCCGCCGTGAGCTGAGCGTATCTCGCACCTCGCAGGCCAAGCACATACGCGACGGCCTCCTCGCGCACGCCGTCGGTGCGGGCCAGAGCTATGGCTGCTGCGCGGCGGTGGTACTCGTCCGACGCCTGCTCGTCTCCGATCCGCTGCGGGCCGGTGCCGTAAAGCAGCCACTCGACGCGCACGCTCAGGCACTGCGCAACCCGGCCGACCAGCGCGGTGCTGAGCGAGCCCTTGCCGCGCTTGCCCGCTTCCCAGTTCCAGATTGTGGGCTGCGGAACGCGCGCCCCCTCTACTAGTTGCGAGACGGACAGCCCGGCAGCGGTCCGCGCATCGATGAGCCGTTCGGCGAATCCTGCGGCCGGGCCGGTGTGGTCGCGCTTCGTCATGGGCCGAATCCTAGGCCGCTCGCTGCCGGTGTCCACCGGTCGTCGCAATTACAGTTGACATACGAACCGCACCTGTAATAGAGATAGAAGCGAGGTGGCGATCATGGTGGCACAGAACGAGCGTCGCAGTTCGGCCGAGAGCGCAACAGTGCACGAGCGCGCAAAAGCTCTCCCTGCGCAGATGCCCAGGACGCAGCGCACTTTCGCAACCGAGAGCGTGGCCGCGCTGGTGCGTGACGCGCTGGCCACGGCGAGCACCGCTCGGGTCAGCGTCGCGTGCGTAGCGCAGCGGCTCGGGCTGAGCCAGTCGCGCATCAACGCCAAGATCGACCCGGCCAACGAAGACGCGAACTGGTCGCTGCGGGACAACCTGCTGCTTGCGCTCACCGGCATGACGTCGGTCCCGCTCGCGATTGCCCGCGCGCACCTGGCCAACCTAGAGCGCATCGCTGCCGACAAGGGCAGCGCCGCCCCGCGCGCGCCGGAAGACCACGCGCTGAACATCCACGTCCAGGCCGCCGACGCTGACGCCGCGCTGCTTCGCTCGCGAATGGCCACGAGCCAGGCCGGCTCGGTGCGCACTGTAGAGGAGAGGCTTGAGCGGTTGCGCGAACTCGATGAGCTGCGCGCCGCTGCTGATCTGGCGTACCGCGACGAGCTGGAAGAGCTGGCGCAGATGAGGGTGGGGCGATGAGCCGGCAGGACTACGGAACGCCGAGCGAGTTCTTCGCTGCCGTCGCTGGCCGGTTCGGTGCGCCGTCGTGTGACCTCGCAGCCTGCCCCGAAAACGCTGCCTGCTCGCGCCACTTCTCGGAGCGCGACGACTCGCTGGCTCAAGACTGGACGGGCCTGTCTGGTGTGCTCTGGCTCAACCCGCCGTTCCGCACCATCGACCCGTGGGCCGCGAAGTGCAGCGAGTCGGCCGGTCCGGGTCGCACGATCCTGATGCTGACCCCGGCGTCAATCGGCACGAACTGGTTTCGCGACCACGTGCTCGGCAGGGCGCTCGTGCTCGGGCTCAACCCGCGACTCACGTTCGTGGGCGAGACGGCGCCTTACCCGAAAGATCTGATGCTGTCTGTGTGGGACGGGTACGGGACGAGCGGCTTCGGGCAGTGGGAGTGGGCGCCGCGGGGCGCGCGGAGGGCAGCGGCATGATGCGCGACGAGTGGGTCGACACGATGCTCTGCGCGTGGCGGGGGCGGCCAGTCGAGGAGCGCGATGAGGTGCTCCGCGAGATGCACGACGAGGCCGCCTACAGCTCGGCGCCCGAGGCGTGGCGCGTTGCGATGACCCTACTGCGCGCGTTGGAGGCGGCGTGACCTCCCCCACCATGCTCAGCCCGGCGGACTTCGGCGCGCGGTGGATGCTGCCCGCTCGCGCCGTGCGGCGGCTGCTCGCCGCTGGCCGCGTGCCTGGCGCTGTGCGGATCGGGCCTCGAACGTGGCGGATCCCGGCTGACGCGGCCGTGGTAGAGTCGGCGGATGCCGGTCTATCGCAGCTCTCGCAAGGGGCAGTGGCGGGTAGTGATCTGGTCGGGCGGGAAGCCGCACGAGAAGCTGGTCAGGGGCTCGAAGGCCGAGGCGAATGCGTTCGAGGCGAGCGAGCGCCTGCGCCTGCGGGCCGAGGACTGCCCGGAGGCCCGAGCCGGGATGACGTTCGCCGACTTCTGCGCGCACCGCTACCGGGAGCACGCGGAAAGGCAGCTGGGGCGTAGGACATGGCACGAGTCCAGACGCTACCAGATCGAAACGCTTTGCTCCGCGCTGGGCAACGCGAAGCTCGCTACGCTCTCGACGGCCACGGTCGAGGCGTTCAAGGCCGCGCGCGTGCGCGCCGGGATGCGCCCCTCGACGGTCAACTCGGAGCTGCGCGCGCTGTCGGCGGTTCTGTCCTGGGCTCGCGCGAGCGGGCAGCCGGTGAGCCGGCCAGCGATCAAGCCGCTGCGCGAGTCGGGCCCGTCGAGGGCGCGAGCGTTCGGAGCGGACGAACTGGCGCGCTTGTTCGCTGCATGCTCAGCCACGGCCCGGTGGCTGACCCCGCTCGTGACGTTCGCGGTCAACACCGGGATGCGCTGCGGCGAGATCATCGCGGCCGAGTGGCAGTGGGTGGACGTCGATGCCCGGCTCGTGCGCGTGCCCGTGACGCGCGAGTGGCGGCCGAAGTCGGGGCGGGCTCGGGAAGTTCCGCTCTCGGATGCTGCGCTCGCGTCGCTCGGGCCGGTGCTGCCGAGCGGCCCGCTGTTCTGCTCGCGCTACGGTCGGCACCGACTGCAGTGGCCCGTGAAGCACTGGCAGCGAGCGGTCAAACTCGCCGAGTTGAGCGGCGGCGCCCACCAGCTACGACACACCTTCTCCTCGCACTTCCTCGCGAACGGCGGGAGCATGTTCGACCTGGCGCGGATCCTTGGCCACACGACGCAGCACACGACCGAGCGGTATTCGCACATGCTGCCCGACCACATGGCGAACCTGCGCAACGTCGTGAACCTGGCGCCGCCGCTCGAAACCGTGATCACCGACCATGGGCACGGCGCGGAAAAGAGCGAAACAGCCTAGACGTCTGCCAGTTTCGCGCCAGTCCCGCTACCGTCTTGATGTCGTGGCTTCGGCTACGTGCCGGACATTGCTGGCCCGTAGCTGACGCTATCTGCGCCGTTCGGCCATGGCTGACTGCAGGACCATGGCGGAACCATGGCGCCGAGGTGCGCCCATGACCGGCCAAGCGCTACTGTCCTTCGCCGCCCGGTCCGGCCCGTCGCCCATCGGCCCCCTCGACTGGCTTCACGTCGCCGAGGCGTTGGGCTTCCCCGTGGCGCTGACCGTCGAGACCGGCTCGGCTCGGCTCGTGGCGTGCTGGTCCATGCGCGTGGACGACCAGGCCGCACCGTGGGGCGCCGCCTACGTGTACGCCGCCGTGCGCCGGGTCGAGTGGCGCGGCAAGGTTCGGTACCACGTGGAGCTCCAGAGCGAGCTGGCCGACGGCGAGCGGACCCAGTTCAACCGCGTCTCGCAGTACGACGACCTGAGCGACGCCGCCGAGGAGGCCGCCGCGTTCGTCACCACGGCCACGAGGCTGGTCGTGCTGAGCCTGTTCGGCTTCGTGGTGCTGACGCCAGCTACCAAGCGCTTCGACGCGCTGGAGACGGCCTGGGACGCCAGCGACGAGCTACGGGCCGCGCTGGCCGCTGAGGCCGACGATGAGCGGGGCTGCCCCGACTGGCTCCCGTGCCGGTGGGATGGGCGCCGGTACCTGTCGAGCCAGCTGGACCGCAAGTGGCGCGAGTTCGTCCGGCGGTACTGCGACGAACACGACTGGCGGGGGTTCGCATGACCCGTCGTCGCCTCCCCGCTCGGCGCAAGTGCGTCACGGTCGCAGCGCGCGTCGCCGGGTTTCGCGTCTACGTATCGACCGGCGAGTACCCGGACGGCACGGTCGGCGAGCTGTTCGTCACGGTCGCGAAGGTCGGCTCGCCGCTGCGCACGATGATCGAGGAGTGGAGCGTCACGTTCTCGATTGCACTGCAACACGGCACGCCACTGCGAACCCTGGTCGCGGCAGCGCTGGGCAGGCAAGGCGAGCCCAGGGGCATGGTGGAAGGCGGCGGGCCGATCCGCGAGTGCACGAGCCTGACCGATTACGTCGTGCAAGTTCTGGGTGGGTTGTATCCGGGGGAGGCGGGGCAGGCATGAGCAGGGCAGAACAGAGAGGCGATGAATGACCTGGGGACGACTTGACGACAAGGCGCACAGCCACCCAAAGCTGGTAGCGGCCGGCAACGCCGCCGTGGGGCTCTGGACGAGGCTCCGATCGTGGGCGCTCGACCAGCTCACGGACGGCTACGTGCCGGAGTGTGTCGCGCGCATGTTCGACGATGCGAACGGCGAGCAAACGCAGCGTCTCGTGCAGGTAGGATTGCTCGAAAGTGCGCCCGACGGGTACGCGCTGCACGACTTCACGCGGTACAACCCGAGCGCTCGCAAGACTGCGAAGACCAGAAAAGCGCGTCAATCCGCTGGGGTGCGTGGTGCCGAAAGCCGATGGCAAAACGATGGCAAACCGCATGGCAAACACGATGGCAAAACGATAGCCGAGGCATGCCCCAGACCCAATCCCAATCCCATACCCATAAGAGAGGATCCTGCGGTCGATTCGGTCTGGTCGCACTTCCTGCTTCGCCGCTCCGAGTCGGGCAAGTCCAGCCCCCTGACGCTCACCCCAAAACGACGCGCCCAGATCCGCGCCAGGCTGACCGACTCGACCGAGGCCGAGCTTCGGCTGGCGGTTGACGGGCTCTGGTCGTCCAAGTGGCATCGCGACGAGGGGCAGACCGACCCAGAGCTGGTCTTTCGGTCACGCGAGCGCGTCGAGTTCTTCCTTGGCAAGACCGACCAGCCAGCCCAGCACTCGTTGCCCGTGGCTGGCGACCCAATGCGCTGTCGCGAGCCCTTCATGGTGGTCGGTGCCTGTGCCCCGCCCCGCACCCCAACGCGCCCACAGCCCGCCCCTGAGCCCAGCAAGGCGGTATCGTGACGACCTGTGCCGGCCTGGTCCCGCCGAACGACCTCGACGCTGAGGCCGCGGTGCTGTCCGCCTGCATGCTGTCCGGTGAGGCGCTGGACGAAGTGGCCGACGTGTTGCGGCCCGAGCACTTCTACAGCGAGGCCAACGCCGACATCTGGCGGGCGATCACGGGCCTGCGGTCCGAGTCGTCGCCGGTCGACATTGTTCTGGTCGGTCAGGCCATGCGCGCGGCCGAAACGTTGCAGCGCTGTGGCGGGGCGTCGCGGCTCGCTCAGATCGTGGATGGCACGCCCGCGACCGCGCACGTGTCGCAGCACGCCGAGCTGGTCGTGGCGCTCTCACGCCTGCGCCGGGCCATTGCGGTCTGTCACGAGCGCGCGGCCGTTGGGTACGGGGCGGCGTCGGACGTGGCCGGCTACCTCGCTGAGCTTGAGGCCGAGGTGATGCGGCTTGGCCAGGACGATTCGCACCGCGACGGCGTGACCCTGCGCGAGTCGCTGTGCTGCGTTGCCGAGCAGATGGTGGCGGCCGAGCACCGCGGCACGGTCGGGCTCGAAACGGGGCTCGTCGACCTGGACCGCATGCTAGGCGGTCTGCGCGGCGGCGATCTGGTCGTGCTCGCGTCCAGGCCGGGTATGGGCAAGTCGGCACTTGCCGGGGCAATCGCGCGCAATGCGGCCGAGGTGTGCGCCGTGGCGTGGTTCTCGTTGGAGATGCCACACGAGCAGTTGAGCGCACGGCTCATCTCGGCCGAGTGCGGCGTTGACCTGCGCAAGATTCAGCGGCCCTGGACCATGACGCACGACGATCGCAGCGAAGTGAACGGCGCGGCGCAGCTCTTGGAGCAACTGCCGATCACAATCGAGGACCGCGCTGGACTGACTGCCACGGACATTCGCAGTCGAGCGCGGCGCATGGCCAGCGCAGCCAAGCGCGGCGGGTTGCCGCTAGGGCTTGTGCTGGTCGACTACCTACAGCTCGTTCGCGCCGAGGCCAGCAAGAATGCGAGCCGCGACGAGCAGGTGTCGCAGATGACCCGCGCGATGAAGTGCTTGGCGCGCGACCTGAGCGTGCCCGTGCTGCTCCTGTCGCAACTGAACCGCGGCGTCGAGAGCCGAAGCGACAAGCGACCGATGCTGAGCGACCTGCGCGAATCAGGCGCGATTGAGCAGGACGCGGACGACGTGCTGTTTCTGTTCCGGCCTGGGTACTACGACGAGCAGCGCGGCGCGAAGGACACGAGCGGCGAAACCGAGATCATCATCGCCAAGCAGCGCAATGGGCCGACCGGGATCGTCAAGCTGCGTTGGTTCGGCGGGTCGTGTTCGTTCCGCAACACAGCGGGCGGGCGCGACGAGCCGCAATCCTTCGAGCAATGGGCAGCCGACACCACGCCAATCCCACCACACCGCGACTGGACGGAGACCGACCATGACTAAGCGGCCAGCAAAGTCGACCTGCACCGGGCAATGCCGCACCTGCCGCTACGTGCTCCCCACCGGCCTGTGCTGCCTCGACCTGGCCGACGAGGGGCCAATGAGCGACGAGCAGATCGCCAACGAGCTTGGGTGCACTGAGGCCGAAGCCAAGCTGACCACCGATGCGGCGGAAGATTCGTTCCGGTGCGCGGCTGGGCGTCTCGAATGCCGAGCGCTGGCGGACGACGCTGGCGCGATTCGCCCCGAGTTGTGCGCGTTCCGTCTTGGGTAGTGCGGATTGGAGGCATGATGCACGAAGGCACAATGAGCAGGCAGATTGGGTTCTCGTTCGTTGGCGACGATGCCGTGGTGATGCGCGAATGCCCGCGCTGCCACGTGCTGCGTCGCCGGCACGAGTGGCACGAGGGGCAGGTATGGATCTGCCGAGTCTGTCGCAACGAGCTGGGGCGCACATCGTACCGCGACAACCCGGCCGACAGGGAGCGGCGCCTGCACCGGTCCGTTGTGCGCCGACAGGTTGCGACCACGACTTGGCGCTCCCGACAACTCGCCGCGCTGCACAGTCCAGCTGGGTGCCCGTGCGCGCAGCCGTGAGGTGATGAGATGAGCCTAGACGTCTACCTGACCTGCAAGCACTGCAAGCACAGCGTGCTGGATCTCAACATCACGCACAACATCTCGCCGATGTGGAGCAAGCTGGGCATTCGCGATCTGCTCTACACCGGCCAGCCGCGAGCCGGCGATCTGGTTGAGCCACTCACGCTCGCGATCAGGGCGATGCGCGACGACTGGCCAGCATTCGCGGCGCTCAACCCAAGCAACGGCTGGGGCAGTGCGGACGGTGCGTTGCGGTTCCTGGTTGAGCTGCGCGACGCATGCGAGGCGAACCCGGAACTGTCGCTTGAGGCATCGCCATGACCAAGCCGCTCCTATCGCTCGGCATCGACCCAGGCGCGCGCGCCGGCGGCTATGCGATTCTGCGCTTCCGTGAGCCGGCCCGCGCGTTCACGTCATCGCCAGAGCTGGTCTGTGCCGGCAAGTTCAACTGCGCCGAGTCGCGCGAGCACATCGGCTCGGTTCTGTCCCTCGCTGGCCTGGTCGAAACGGTGCTCGTCGCCGTCGAATGGCCCAAGCTCGCTATGTGGGGTGGCAAGGGCGTCACGGCGCAGGAAGTGTACGCACGAGCCAAGAACGTCGAGCGACTGCAGGGGGTCGTTCGCGGCATCGAGGAGGCGGCGCACAACATGGGCGTGCCGCTCGTGCTGGTCGAGCCCGACGAGTGGAAGCGCGCGCTGGGCACGAAGCGGCGACGCAAGGGCGAGCGCGACGACCTACTGCTTGTGGCAATGCTGCCGCGAATTGTTGCCGGCTGGCCGGCACGTAGCAACACACACGTGCGCGATGCGGCAGGGATCGCAATCGTCGGGGCGCGCAAGTGGGTGGCTGAACAGAACCAGGCCGCAACGAACCTGCACGGCTCGCGCGCGTGCCTGGCTGCGTTGGGCGTGGATGAGAAGGGAGCGGCGTGATGCATGATGATCTGTGTGCTAGGTGCGGGCAAGAAGTGAGGACATACGGAGCGGTGTGCTTTGGATGCGCGAAGAGGCTCGGCAACGACGTTGCGGTCGGTGTGCGCATCTGGAACCTGACGCCACTGGAGAGGATTGGCGGCAAGTTCTTCCCGAAGTGGAAGTGTCAGTGCCATTGCGGAGAGTCGGACTGTCTTGGAACGGTTGTAGTTGGGAAGACGCGGTTCGCACACCGCATAGCTCGTTCGTGCAAGACCGAGGCGGACCGCGAAAGCAAGGATGTTGCGTGATGGGCAAGACGAAGACGAACAGCGAAGGGCCGTATTGGGTGAGGTTGGGCGGTGCGCGCGGGATATGGTCGGTGTGTGGCGCCTTTGACCGACTGCGTGGCGCTCGCGCGTGGGCCGACGAGTCGTTCTGCTACGCCCTGGTCATGACCAGCACCGGACGAATCGTCTACTGTACGGACAAGCGCAAGTCGGTGCTGCGCGAAGTCGCCAAGCACAACGCGGCGCTGAGCGGGAAGGGGCGGGCATGATCCGCCGCGCCCTGTCCCGCCTAGTGTGGTGGCTGCTCGGGCTTGAACCGAGCGTACCGATTTCGGAACGCGAGTTGGAGTGGAGGGCGAGGCGATGAGCTACAACATCGACCACGTTGAGGTGCTGGTGCTGGACGCCAGCATGCGGACCGACGACTTGGTTCGGCTACGGGACGACGACAACAGGCCAGAGGGGTGCTTCCTCGACGAGATGGATCCCGGCGATCGAGCCGATGTAATGGTCGCGCTTCCTAATCTCTGGTGGTACGGGGAGCGCTCGGGCACGAGCTACGACGAACTGATCAAGATCGTACTGCCGGCCACCCGCGGAACCATCGAGGCGGTGATGTTCTGGGAGGGCGGCGACGGCGTTTCGGGAGTGCGATGCGTCGATGGTGTCGTAACCGAGTGTGACGTATCGTACGTCCTAACACCGGTAGGTGACAAGTGACCTTCTCAGCACCGACCAGACCATGCCCGCGCTGCGGTCTCCCGATGAGCAGCACGACGCACTGGCACAAGCAGAGCGGCGACGCGGTGGTCCGCTACGAGTGTCGCCGGCACATCAAGTGGGAGCGCCAGACGAGCCGGCACAGCACGAGCAGCGCGGCACTGGCCTGCGCGGCGGCGACCGACCCGGCCGAGCTGGGGCGAAGGACGCCGGCTTACATGAGCGGGCCGGTCGTCTGGGACACGAGCGGGGGCGTCACGACGATAGTGCTGCCTCCTGGGCAGTGCCGCGGCGTGACGATCCGTCCAGAGCAGCCCGAGACCGACGAGGAACTGCGCGAGCGGGTGTTGCGCAAGGTCTACACTCCAGAACTGCGCAGCCAGGTGACGGAAGCGTCTGGCCAGCGGCTCGACAAGATCGCCTACCACTTCGGCCTAGATCGCACCGCCCCGCTACTCACGATCAACGGCGAGCCGGCCGACGAAGCGCTGACCAGGATGGTTCTGGGCAGTGAGTACGTGGATGCGGTGGACGAGGGCAAGCGCGACGACGGCCCGCACGGCGTCTATGAGTTTAAGGGCGTTGGCGAGAGGGTAGAGCACGACCCGTGTGCCGATGCACTGGCCCGCCACGTTCTGGGCAATGCGGGCTGGATGGTCGAGCGCAAGCCTGAGCCGCCCAAGCCGGCGCAGAAACGGCGGTTGCGGTTCTGGTTGGACAAGAGCGGCATTGCGCCGGTCGACTGCGATGTGGAGTGCCGAGAGATACACGACGGCAACTGGCGCACCCTGATGACCGCCGCTCCCGACGTCACCGAACTGCCCAAGCCGGCGCGCGTCGAAGTGGGGCAGTGGTGGCAGTACCGCCGGTATGCGTGCGACACCGGGCCGGCGCGCGTCGGCGGGGTAGTTGGTGGATACGACGGCACTAGGGTCACGCTCGGCAATGGGAGCGAGTGGCATCCGCTTGTGTCGGCGATGGCAGAAGACGACGGCTGGCACTACCTAGGCGACGCCGAGCCGGTCATGCTGGACGACGACGGGAGGCGAGGATGAGCAGTTCAAACCGCTACTGGGTACGCCTTGGCGCGAACGACGAGTCCGCGCAGGCGTGGATTCGCTTCCCGTTCACCAGTCGCGAGGGCGCGCAGTTCTGGGCCGATGCGTTGCCGCCCGCGCTCATCGTGGACAGCGCCGGCCAGATCGTCCACGTGTCGGTCGGTGGCGGTTGGGACGCGGGCTACCTGGTCTGGCGCGCACTGGAGCACAACCAGAAGCTGCGCGGGTGCCGGCCCGGTTTCGTGATGAGCGTGCCGCATTCAGAGCCGGACGAGCCAGAGCGGGTTGGGTACTTTGCGGACGTCGTGGCGTTCGTCAATGGGGAGCAGGTGTACCCGTGACCAAGCTGCAACGGCGCATCAGGAAGTGGCGCCGACGCGGCTGGCCAGTGTGCGGCGATGCGCGGCGGCGCGGTTACGGCCTGCGCAGCGTTGACGGCTGCGAGCAGTTGCCGGGCGCGAGCCGGGAGGTCGTGTTCGGAGATAGCCACATCGGCGCCGAGTCTGTGCCGCTCTACCTCGTGCCGTTCACGGCGAAGCTGGGCATGCACCGGACCGGCGAGAACACGTGGGTCAGCGACGACCCGCTGCCCGGGATTGGCCAGTACACGGCCCACATCGACGTGGACGCTGGCGAGGTGTGGTTGGATTGGAGCTACGGCGGGAAGTGATGGCCATGCACACACCAGACGATCCGCAGGTCTTCGTGTCGCAGGAAGTCGGCGACCAACTGGCAGAACTGTTCTGGCACGAGCTGGCAAGGCAGGCGCGGAAGGCGGCGGGCTGGACCGAACAGCAGCCGGCTCCACCGAACAGGAAAGAACGGCGAAGGCTGCGCAGGCTAGCGCGTTCCGTCTAGAGCTGCGCGAAACCGTGAGAGGGTGATGGTATGTTCCGCGAGTGCAGCGACGGGCCGTGCGAGAAGTGCCAGGCGGCGATCCGCTCGGTAACGTACCGCACGGACGAGAAGCCGCGCAGTATCGAGATCGGGCAGTTGTGGGCGCTTCCTGGCGGCGGTCGCCCAATGCGAGTGCTAGGCCCTTGGTGGCGCAAGGCAGACAGCTACGAGCTTGAGTCTGACTGCGGGAAGTGGGGTGTCTGTGCGAGCACGGAAAGGATCGTAGCGATCATGGATTTCTTGGGATGGGCGCCGCCGGTCTGTCCAGGGCCGGTTCGGCTCGAACCGTGCGACTCCGACGAGCCCGGTTGCCACGGGGACGACGCGGCAGCAGTTCGCTACGAGAATGTACAGCTATGAGCCACAACTTGGAGCGAATCATCGGTACCGCGCACAGCACCGCAGAGCCAGGCGAGCTGGTGGACGTCGGGTATGAGTATGGCGTGTTCCGCATGATCGCCGCGGTGCACATCGACATTGGGGCAAGGCTGGTCGTGGTCGGCGATGGTATGGTCGCGCCGTTTGGCTATGCGCCACCCCGCCTCGAACCGTGCGGGCCGGCGCTGGGCGAGCCATGATCGGATACAGCATAATCGACGACGACGGGAAGCTGCTGCAGTTGCCCAAGAGCTGCACCCAGTGCAAGTCGACCAAGCCGAAGTGGGAGCAGTGGTCATGGCGCGGGTGGAAGCTAGACGAACAGGCCGAGTTTAACGGCGAGGTCGTGTACAGGTGCGGCCGATGTGGGTGGAACCTGTTGCTCGAAGGCAAGTGGGTTCTGGTTCTTGCTGCGATCTAGGAGGCGTGATGGGGCAGTACTTCGCGATCGTGAACCTGACCAAGCGGCAGTACTTCGATTCTGGCAGCTTCGGCGGCTGCGTCAAGAAGTGGGGCACCATTGGCGGCAAGGCGATGCGCGCTACCGGGCTGCTGCTGACGGACGAGTGGGCGGGCGACAAGATCGCAGTGGTCGGGGACTATGGCGGCTGGGGACTGGTGCCGGCCGACGACCTGGCCGAGTACGAGAAGGTACACGGCACAGACGATGAGGGTCGGAACCTGTACTTCGTCGCGCTCAGTCTGTACGAGGACGTCGGCAAGCGCGCGGCCGAACTGCTTGCTGCGTTTGAATCGGCCGAGGGAGTGATCAATGGGTGACCTGCCAGACCCTGGATGTCTGCCCGGATGCAGCATGACCGAATGCGACGAGCCAACAGTCATCGCTCCGACCAGTGGAACTGGGCGCTGGGTAAGGTGCGAGACGCACCGCGAGAGGCGCAACAGGGAACTGCTGGATCTGGGGCTAAACCGACACGAGAGACGTAGGCGGCTGGCAACGGAGCGGACTGGGAAGAATATCCATGACTGACTGGCACGACACGTGGGCGCAGAACAAGGCGCGGTCTGAGATGCGGCGCGGGCCGGTCGTACCAGAGCCGATCCGCGAGCTGATCTGGCTCTACCAGGACAGCGCCGCCACAATGGGGTTGCGTGGGCTGCCGTGCCCGCCAGTCGAGCACGTGGACGGCACGTGTACCTACGAGGGGCCCGGGGCTCCGCAGATCGCCGCAGCGACCGCCCAGCGCGCCATTCGCTCGGCGCTACTGTCGCTACCAGGCTGGGCCCGCACGGTGCTTGGCTGCTGCTACTCGGAGCCCACCGGCCAGAGGGCAGCCGAGGCGTGCCGGAAGTTGGAGGGCGAGTACGGCATCGCGTCGGGCGCCGCCGCGGCCTGGGCACGAGCGAACCGGGCCAAGCTGGACGCTGTGAGCGGGTCTGAGTTGTTGGCATGCGTGCGGCAGGCCCATATGCTCTACAAGGCCGCCCGCGAGCAAGGCAGGGCAGAGCACCGGGCCGACCTCGAAAGGGCGCACAGCAGGCAAGCGGCGGTCAGGGCGGCCATGCTGGCGCACAGTGGCCACGAAGTGCGACGCAGCGCGGAAGTCGACGAGGTGGCCAGCGTCGTAGCGGCCTGGATGCGGCAGCACAAGGTAAGGGCGGCAGCATGACTCGAAGCCAACGCTGGTATGGGTACCTGACGGTGCGGCAGGTCGCCAAGCTGATGGGCCTGCCGGAAAGCGAAGTTGGCCGGCAGCGAGCCCTTCGTCGCCTGTCTCGTCGGCAGCTGGTAGTGGGTACCAAGCTCCTGTACCGCGACGGCCGGCGCTGGCTCGTGCCAGAGGCGGCGCTACGCAAGAGCTTCTCCGAGCTGCGCGGCCCAGAAGAGGGTGAGGACGCAGACCACAAGCGCCTAAGTGGCCACGACCGAGACATCTGCGAGCTTCGGCAGCAACTCGACGCCCTGGCCGATGCCGTCTCAGAATTACAGGGCGCAGCGCGTCACGAGAATCCCAAGGGCGGTCCCGGAGACGATTCCGAAGATAGTTGCAACACAGCGAAGCGGCAGGAACAATCGGTCCAAGGATGGCGCGTCCACCCATGACGCATCCTTGTTTGGCAAGCGCTGACAAGCAGATCGCGCCGCTAATGTATAGGGGGTGCGAGTTGCGTGCCCGCTAGGGCATGCGACGAAGCGCACCCGACAGGCCATCCAATGCGGTCTACAGCCGATTGCGGACCCACGGCACCGCATCCCAGTTGGTACTACGTCGCCGAAGTGGCAGACGATGACGTTGCCCGAGGCCAAGACGCCCCGGATCGCAACGCCAACGTGACAGCCCAGCCACGCAGCGACCTGTCCACTCGCTGGACTGACGCCCACGACTACGCCGACGAGTGCGACCGGCTCTGCACGAGCTGGCCAGAAGCGTACCTCTGACAGCCGGCGCACAACGTCCCGCTCAGCACAGGCCAGTGCCGGCGCTCGACAGAACGCCCCAGCTTGAGCAACGAGTCAAGCAGCACAGCAGCGACAAGGCCAGGATGGGGTAACGCTGCCGCACAGTGACACGCTGAGGGCAGGCTGGTAGCGGGTTGGTGTGCTAGGGCGTGCGCTGGCAAGAGGGCGTACGGGGCAGGCTGGAGCAGAGCGGCACGGGGAGTTGGTGGATGGTGCTGCGATGGGTGGGCGTGTCAAGGCTGACACGGTGTGAACGATTGGATACAGTGCGAAGTAGCGGTTCGCACCGCGTCAAAACTGACACACAATGCGCGCTTGGCCGCCTCGGACTCTTAGCTACGATGTAGGCAAGCGCCCGCAATGGCCGTGCCGACACGGTGCGGCAACATGCTGCAACTGGCGGCGTTGTCCTACACTGGGCGCCACTGTGCGGCGCTGGCCGCTGGGACTGAGACGTGGTCGGCTGCTAGTGGTTACGGGTGGTTGGGCGCAGCACTGAACGGGCAACGGACGTTGGGCGCTCGAACCGACCAAGCGCACCGCGTCAACGACACTTGCCCGCAGTATCCTACATGGGCGTTCGTGTGTTCCGTGGGACGACAAAAACACACGCGGCCTCCCCTCCCAATTTTTTCCCCACCATCCCGCGATAGTTGGCACGGTGCGTGCAACGGTTGCGGGCATGGCACGCGCAATCGGTTACATTCGGGTCTCGACGGGCAAGCAGGCTGACAGCGGGCTGGGGCTCGACGCTCAGCGGGCCGGCATCGCGGCATACGCGGCCGCGAACGGAGTTGAACTCGTCGACGTCGTGGTGGAGGCCGTTAGCGCCAAGAACCTGCTCAGGGCAGGACTTGGCTCGGCGCTGTCTCGCCTAGACGCTGGCGAGGCCGACGCCCTGCTCGTCTACAAGCTGGACCGTCTCACCCGCGGCGGAGTGGTCGATCTTAGCACCCTGATTGAGAAGCACTTTACCGGATCCAAGTCGTTGCTCTCCGTGTGCGAGCACATTGATGCCCGCACCGCCATGGGCCGGCTCGTGCTGAACGTGCTGGCCAGCGTGGGCCAGTGGGAGCGCGAGGCTATCGGAGAGCGCACCAGGGACGCCCTGGCCGCTCTGAAGGCCACCGGGCGCAAGCTGGGTCATGCCGCAGCAGAGCACGACCAGGCCACCGTAGACTATGCCTCGGCGCTCCGTGCCGACGGCCACTCGTTCCAGGCCATTGCCGACCAGCTCGCCGCTGCCGGGCACAAGCCGGCCGCCGGGCACTGCACCGGAGACTCCTGGACCAAGGGCAGCGTGTTGCGCATGCTCGCGAGGGCCGCGTGATGCCGCGCACTTCGGCCCGTAGCAGGGAGTTGGGCGCCAGGCTCGAACAGGGCCACACGGCCGAGGTCGAGGCGGCCCTGTCGAGCTCGCGAACGGTACCGGATGCCTCCGCCAAGCTCGCCGTTCCGGTCCGCACGCTTCAGCACTGGCTGGCCACGTACCCGATTCTAAAGGCCGCGATGCTCGCTGGCCGAGACGCAGCCGGGCTAGACGCTCGTGGCTACCGTAAGATACCGACCGCGTAACGCACTACGCGGTAACGCACTACACATGCGTAAAAGCGTGCGCGCAAAACTTGCGCAACTATGACACGGCTGTCATGGGGTCAAGTGCGCGCAGCTACTCACTTTGCGGTTTCTGCTATGACAGCGGTGTCATAGTGTCACCGCCATACGTCATCGCTAACTAGTCGAAACACGAACCGTGCAACGTTGGCACGCACCGTGCAATGCTTAGTTGGCATGACCACGAACGTTGACCTCGCATCCCTCGCCGTTGGCCAGACCGTCAAGCTGAACGGGCGCACCTACAAGGTCGCCACGGTCATCGACATGGCCGCGCAGCCCAACAGCGCCAAGTACGTCTGCGCTACCTACGCGGTCGAGGGAAAGCGCGGAGCCGTCTACTCGCTCAACGTGCGCGCAAGCCGACAGAGCGCCTACCTGTACAGCATCACCGGCATGACCTGCCCGGTGGTCGAGGTCCGCAGCGCCGAGGTGGCGTCGTGACGCCGGCCCAGTTGGAGCGCATCGCCAAGGCGGTCAGCGCCGACCTGGCCGAGCGCGGCTACGCGGTCACGATCGAAGAGGCGCGCGCCCTGGTTCGGCTCGCCGGCGCCCACATGGCGATCACGAGTGCCAACCCGAAGCTGCGCGCAGAAGGGTTCGCCTACCTAGACGGGCTCGCCAAGTAGTCCCGACCCGTCCCCAGCAGCGGCCAGCAAAGACTTCGGCGGCGCCACAACAGCCGCCTGTGCCCCGGGTTGTACCGGAGGCATCACTACCCGCCGCAGCGACGCCATCAGCGAGCGCACGGCTACTGTCAGAGTGGAGCAGTTGGCAGCTCGGGAGGCCCATAACCTCCAGGCCGCAGGTTCGAATCCTGCCTCTGACCCCAGCTGACCGGCCACGAGCCGGAACAGCATCGACCTGGGCAACACCGGGTCAGCCCGGCCCTGGGTGCGGCCAAGCTGTGCTTGCACGGCCTAACGACACCTACCCTCACCGGCGCCACAACGCCCCGTGGCCGCCCTCACCTGCCCTACCCGTGCCAGTACCTACCTACCACCCAAAGCCCGGCAGCGGCCAACGTCGTGACAGCTAGGGAGCGGGACGCCGCCGCAGAGGCCAGGCGCTGGCAGCACGCCGCGATCCTGTACCGCGCTGGGGCTACCACTCGCGAGATAGGCGACACGTTCGGCGTGTCCGGCGATACCGTAAGGCGGCGCCTGACTGGCCTGGTCACGTTTCGCGATCCCGGCGCTCAGCTGCGCCCCACGCTGGATGCGCCGACCGACCCAGTGCCGGACGAGCTGCGCGGTCAGCAGCTGGGCCGACCCAGGCGGTACTTGGACGAGGAGTTGACCTCGGCCGACATACGCCGAGAGGCGCAGGCGGCGATCTGTCGCCAGGTCGAGGCGGGCAACCTACTTGAGACCGCGGCGGCTCGTGTCGGGATCAAGAGGGTAACGATCTACACGTGGATGCAGCGCGGGCGACTTGGCGAGCCCGGCTACTCGGACTTCCTGCGCGATTACGAGACCGCGAAGCACAACCATCTCGCAAGGCGCATCGGCCGCATCAACGAGATCGCGGACCTCACCAACGTCAAGGATCTTAACGCGGTACTGAGGGCCAACCAGTGGATCGCCACTGTGCTGGACCCAGTGAACTACGGCCAGGCGCTGCCGCCCGACGCGCGCAAAGTCTACGACACGATCCTTGGCCTAATCGAACGGCATGCCCCGCCCGAAGTTTACGCAAGAATCCTGGACGATCTTGGGAGACTTGCTGGACGAGCGCCGCAGCAGGTTGGACCAGACCCGGCCGACCGACCTGGCCAACTGGGCGAAGGACCCGGAACTGTTTGCGCGGGAGTGCTTGGACCTGCAGCTGATTCCGGAACAAGCGGAGATCATCCGGGCAGTCGCTGAGCACAAGCGCGTCACGGTCAAGGCCGGGCGCAAGGTTGGCAAGAGCTTCATCGCTGCCGTGCTGGCCTTGTGGTGGCCGATTCGGTACGACGACGGCCGCGTGGTTCTGACCGCCACGGCCGACAGACAGGTCCGTGAGATTCTGTGGGGCGACATCAATCGCCTCGTGATTCGGTCGCGCAAGATCGGAATGGGCGGACTCTGGCCGCACATCCCGAAGATGCCGCACACGGGCATTCGCTGGCCCGACGGAAACCGCTCCGTGGTGGGCTACACGACGTCGAGCGCCGAGGGCGGCGCCGGCATGAGCGGCCACCATCAGCTGTACATCGTCGACGAGGCGAGTGGCGTCGAGGACTCGGCGTTCAACACGATCCTCGGCAACATGGGCGGCGGCGGCACGATGCTCATGATTTCGAATCCGACCAAGCCGGCCGGGTTCTTCTACGAGTCGTTCGCGAGCAAGTCGGCCCTGTGGCGCACGTTCTCAATTAGCAGCCGCCAATCGCCGAACGTCATAGCGGGCCGCGAGGTCGAGGGCTTCGAAGGCTTGGCCACGGCCGAGTGGATCGAAGAGATGGCCGAAGCGTGGGGCCAAGGCACCGCGCTCTATCAGGTCCACGTCGAAGGCGAGTTTCCGACCGCGGCCGATGATTGCATCATCCCGCTCGGCGACGTTCTGGCCTCAATCGAGCGCTACAAGTCGCACTGCGACGAGAAGACGCACGAGCTGGTCTGGGACGCAGACGACGGGCCGCTTGAGCTTGGCGTGGACGCGGCTCGGTTCGGCGACGATGAGAGTGTGGTTTGCGCGCGACGCGGCAGGAAGATCCTGGCTATTCGACCGTTCAAGAACCTGGACGGGCCGACTCTGGCCGCGAAGGCATCGCGCATTGCGGCCGAGTTTCACCGAGGCCCGATAGATGGCCGCCCGCTCGTCAAGGTGGACGTCATCGGCGTAGGTACTTCGCCGTACGATTGGCTAGCCCGCGACGAGACCATTCGAGTGGCAGCGGTCAACGTTGCCGAGCGCGCAGTCGACGCCGACCGGTTTGCTAACAAGCGCGCCGAAGTCTGGCACCACTTGGCATTGTGGCTGCGTAACGGCGGCTGCATCCCAGACGATTCCAAACTCCAGGCCGAGCTGGCCGCGCCCCGCTACGACTACAGCGACCCGAAGGGCCGCATGCGGGTTGAGGCGAAGGATCAATTCAAGCGCCGGCTCAACCGCAGTCCAGACCGCGCCGACGCTGTTGCGTTGGCCGTATACGGCCTGACCGCCGGGCCGATGTGCTTCCCGGTCAAGGCCGGCAGCGATGAGCGCGGCTCGTCGCGCACCACACCATACCGACTCGGCAGCGCTCGCGGCTTCGGCTGAGCAGCGCCTGACCGCACAAGTCCACACGGCGCCACGACGCGCCGACCGTATTGGAGCATTTGCACAATGGCATTCTCTCGTGGCGAACCGTTCTCCCGCAAGGTTGGTCAGCGCATCCACGCGCCCACTGCAACCACCACCACCCTGGCCGCGATTACCGCTGAGGACCGCTGCGAGGGGATGCTGTGCGTGGTACAGGCCGGTCCGCGGCTGTTCCAATTCGCGTCCACCAGTGCCGCGACCGCCTGCGACACCGTGATCGCTCCGGGCTCCGGCTCGGGCCGCTGGATCGAAGCCGGTGCCGGCTCGACGAGCGACTACAAGGAAGCGGTCCACCTCGCGACCGCTGCGGCACTCCCTGCCAATACCCGCACCGGCAACGTGCTGCTTGCGGACGTCGCCGGAGCGCTCGGCAACATCGATGGCGTCGCGGCCGTCGCTGGCCGTCGCTACCTGATCCAGAACGAGGTAGCCGGCGCCAACAACGGGCTCTACGTTTGCGACTCGCTCGGCGGCGCTGGCAAGTTCCAGTTCACCCGCGCGACCGATGCGGACGAGTCTGCCGAGGTCACCTCGCAGATGCTCGTGCCCGTCGAGCTGGGCAGCACCTTCGCTGGCCACGTCCGGCAGCTCAAGACGACCGGCGCGATCACGCTCAACACGACCGCGCTGACCTTCGGCGAGTTCGACGGTTCGGCAGCGTACCATTCGCCCGTGGCCGACGCTGCCGCGCTCACGGCCATCGCAGCCGTTGACCGTGCGGACGGCATGGTTTGCGTGCAGCTCGACACGATGCAGCTCTGGGCATTCGATGCCGGCAGCGCCGCAGCCGCCTCCGACTGGGTGACCGTGCCCGCCGCTGGCACCGGCCGCTGGCTCCGAACCGACCTGCTCACTGGCGCCACGCACGCGCCTGTCGCGGACGATGCCGCACTGGTCGCGATTGTCGACGCCGGGCTCGTCGACGGCATGCTCGTCTGCAAGCTCGATGACATGACCTTGTGGATGTACGACCTGGGCAGCGCCGCTGCCGCGTCGGACTGGTGCCAGGTTCCCGCCGGCGCCGTTGGCCGCTGGCTGCGCAAGGACGCGCTGACCGGCGCGCTTCACGCTCCGGTCGCTGACGCTGCTGCCGTGCGCGCGATTGCTGCGACTGGCCGCATGGAAGCCATGGCGCTCGTCAAGATTGACGACATGACTCCCTGGGGATTCAGCGCCACGAGCGCAGCCGTGGCGAGCAATGGCGTCATCGTGCCGACCGCTGGCACGGGCCGTTGGCACCGCGGCTACATCTTCAGTGGCATGCCGGCCCAGAACCGGCTCCGCCTGCTCGGCGCTCCCGGAGCTGCCGCGGCCGGCGATACCGTGACGATCGGCGCTGACGTGTACGAGTTCCGCGGTGACACGCCACCGACCGGCGGCGACGCGGCCCGCATCTGGGTCTACAACGGCGCCGCATCGGTCAACTCGCGAACGAACCTCGTTGCGGCAATCAATGGCACGGTTAACCCCGCGATCATCGCCAACCAGGTTGCGACAGAGGCATTCTTCGCCGAGGTCGACCACGTGACGGTCGGCGACGTAACGATCGTTTCCGCCGATGCCGTTGGTGGCACTCCCTGCCCGAGCGCGACCGCCGCGGCCTGCGCCGATGGGCTTACCACCGTCACGGACATCTGGGACAACGCAACGTGCCGGTTTGGTGCGCTGGCCGGCTCGCTGCAGCACAGCCGCGCGGTCGTCACGGTATTGGCGGCCGACATTGCGAAGGCGACGCTGCAACTGCACTTCGACTTCACGCCGTACCATTACGTGGTGCTCAACCGCACGACCCACGCCAACATGGAAGCGATTACCATCGTCGGCAACTCGCTCAGCATCGCGCTGGCCGGCGGCGCCCCGCCCAACATCCAGGCCAACGACGTGCTGGACGTCTTCGTGTCTGAGTAGCGGTCAACAGCCTTGGCCATCTGGTCGCGAATCCGGTCCGCGCTGACGCGCTCGACACCGACGGTCGAGCTAGCGTCTGGGTCCTCTATCGGGACTCAGCCGCTAGCCGACCAGATGCGGCGCATCGGCGGGAATCTCACGCCCGCGCGCGTCAGCACGATCCTGCAGAGCGCGGATCTCGGATACACGACCGACCTGGTTGACCTCGGCAACGAGGCCCGCCAGAAGGATGGGCACCTGCATTCGGTGCTGTTCACGCGCGAGACCGCGCTGTGCGGCCTCGACCTGCAGGTACAGCCCTACGTCGAGCGCGGAGCAACGCGCCCGACCGCTCGCGCGCAACTCGTCGCGGACTTCGTTGAGGACGCACTGGAACAGGCGCTCGGCCTGTCGCCCGAGATCAAGGGCCTACAGGATCTGCTCGTCCACATGCAGGGCGGGATCTATTGGGGCTATGCGCAATCCGAGACCGTCTGGCGAGTTGATGGCGGCGCCATTCTGCCGGCGGGCTTCATCTGTCACAGCCCGCGCCGATTCTGCTTCCGCGACTCCGACGGGGCCCTCGTCCAATGGGACGACTCTGTCACCGGCATGCGCAAGCCGGAGATTGACGTACAGAAGGCTTGGCCAGGCCGGTGGATTCAGCACCAGCCACGAGTGCTCGGCGACGTGCCGGCGCGCGAGGGCCTGCTACGGGTTCTGATCTGGCCAGCGCTGTTCCGCAACTGGGACTTCAGCGATTGGCTGCGCCTGGCCGAGCTTGCCTGGAAGCCATGGCGGATTGGCAAGTACAAGGAAGGCGCGACCAGCAAGGACATTGACGCGCTGGTTGAGGCGCTCGAAGCGCTGACCAGCAACGGGATCGCGACAATCAGCGAGCGCGTCGAGCTGGACATTCGCCAGCCGAACGCCGCCGGGAAGGGCGACGCAAGCGACCACCAAGCGCTTGCCGAGTTCTTCGGCGCCGAGATCAGCAAGGCGGCGCTAGGACAGACGCTCACGACCGACCAGGGCAGGCGCGGCGCGCGCAGCCTTGGCGAAGTGCACGCCGCCGTGCGCATGGACATCCGCAGCGCGGACGCCCTTGCGGCGGCCAGCACGCTTCGGCGCGACCTGGTTGCATGGATCGTGCGGCTCAACTTCGGCGATGCCGAGCCCATTCCGCGCCTGCGCATTGTGACGACGACGCCGCAGAACGTGGCCGAGTTCGCGCGAGGCGTTTCGGATCTGGTCAAGGTTGGCCACCCGGTGGCCGTGGCGTGGGTCAACGAGCACATCGGGCAGCCAGAGCCGCGCGACGGCGAGCAGTTGCTTGAAGCTCCGAAGCCGCCAGCGCCGGCCGCGCCGCAAGACGACGGCGAAGACGTGGACCTGACAGACCTCGAAAGCGACGAGTCAGCCACCGATGACGAAACCGCATAGCGGCGCCGAGTGCTGCCGCAACAGAAACGGGCAGCCCGAATGGATGCACGACAGGGCGATCTCTGCACGCGAGACGTGCACGTGCGAGCGATGCGCGAAGATTCGCGCGAAGTCGACTTCACCTTCAGCACCGACCGCATCGACCGATACGGCGAAATCGTCGAGCAAACCTGGCGACTCGACAGCTACGCCTCAAACCCCGTAGTGCTCTGGTCGCACGACAGCCGCGAGCTGCCAATCGGCAAGGCCGTCAATGTCGGCGTGGTCGACGGCGAGCTGCGCGGAACCGTGGTCTTCGCATCCGAGAGGGCCAACCCGCGCGCCGAGCAGGCATTCCAACTCGTTCGCGAGGGCGTGCTTCGAACCGGTTCGGTTGGCTTCATCCCGAACGAGCTGCGCAGCGAGATGCGCGACGGCAACGACGTCGTGGTGCTCGCAGACAACGAGCTGATTGAGTTCAGCGTGACCCCTGTCCCGGCCAACCCGGACGCACAGGCGAGGCGACGCGAAAAGGCTATGGCAAAGCGAAAGCAGATGCAGTCGGTTCCCGAGCCGGTCGAGGCCGAGGAGCCCAAGCCGGTGGAGCCCGTGGCCGAGCCCGAGCCTGCCATCGTTGCGGAGCCCGTGGTCGACGAGCCGGCACCGGTCGAGGTCGTGGCCGACGAGCCCGGGCCAATGGCCGACCTGACAGCGCCCGTTGTGGCCGTGTCTGACGACGGCTGCGCTTCACTCGCGATGGCCATTGCCGAGCGCGATGCGACCATTGCCGCGCTGACCGAGCGCGCCGTGGCCCTCGAAGCAGCGCGCGCCGAGCAACAGGCCCGAGCCGACAAGGCCACCACCGAATTGTGTCGCCGCGACCTGTCCGCGCTGCTCGGCACCAAGATCGTGCCGGCCGAGGTGGATGGCCTGGTCGAGCTGTTCCGGGTCAATCGCGACCTGTACGACAAGCAACTCGCTGCAATCCGAGCGCGCCCGTCAATGGTGCTGCTCGACAAGCAGACGACGATCGGCACGGCGCCGCTGCCGCAGCCGACCACCAAGACGACTGATAGCGGCGAGGCACTACAGCGCCGCGTGGAAGCTCACCTGAGCCGCTAGGGAGAATCATGGCCACTCGACGCATCAATGAACTGTACGCGATGGAAAAGACCGTCGTTGCCGCTGGCGCTGCGACCGTCGGCTACTTGCTGGAGCGCACCGCGGGCGCCGCGACTGTGAACAACTGCACCACGGCGACGATCGGAATGTACGTCGCTGCCGAGACCGGCGCGGCTGGGGCGAGCGTCAAGGTGTACGGGCCCGGCTGCGGTTGCATCCCTGTCGAGGTCGGCACCGGTGGCGCAACGGCCGGATCCTACGCTGCATGGGCAGCCGCGAACGACGGCTTTACCAACGCGCCAGCATTGGCCGACGGCAACACCGTCACGGCCGTTTACGGCGTGTTCGAGGACAGCGGCGTTGCGGGCGACATCGTTGGCCTCTGGTTCCAGCCTCGCACGTTCGTCGAGTCTGCGTAGGAGCAAGACGCCATGGCTACTCGACGCATTGACGAGCAGTTTAGCATGCAGAAGACCGTGACGGCGCTCGGCGCCGTGACTCGCGGCTTCCTGCTTGAGCGAACCGCACTGGCCGCGACGGTCGTGAACTGCACGACCGCGGCCAGTGGCATGTACGTTGCGGCCCATACCGCAGCGGCTGGAGCTGGCGTGAAAGTCTACGCCATTGGCTCCGGTTGCATCCCCGTTGTCGTCGGCACGGCCGGCGCAACCGCTGGCGTCTACGCCGCGTGGGATGCCATGAATGATGGTTTCAGTGACGCCCCGGCGTTGGCCGATGGCGACACGGTGACGCCGACCTTCGGCGTGTTCGAAGACACCGGCGTTGCCGGCGACATCGTTGGACTGCACTTCCACGGCCGCTCTTTCGTTGAGTCGGTCTGACCCGGGACACAGAGAAAATGGATAACACTCAGCTGGTTCAGCTCACTCAGGACGACGTGGCCGAGGTCAAGCGCCTGCTTGACGCAGCCAAGGTCCAAGACCAGGCGCCGGTTCTCACGGACCAGGCGTTGCTTCGGTGGCGTGAGCAGCACGCCGAGCGCACTGGCAACATGACCGCGGGGCAGAAGTATCGCGCCTTTCGCGCGGCCCTTGCCGACGTGGCCCGCTCGAACGACCCGCGCGACGTTGCGGCCTTTGCCGCCGCGAACCGTGGTCTCGTCGACCTGCGCACCAAGGGCGTGCTTCCTGGCGACGTCCATACCAACTCGACGCTCTCGAACGTGTCGGTGCAGTACGCCAACGAGGCGTACGTGGGCACCGAGCTGATGCCGGTGGTTCAGGTCGCCAAAGAAGGCGGTGTGATTCCGACCTACGGCCAGAGCGACCGACTCCGCTTGCCCAACGACCAGATGGCTGACGGCGGCGAGGCGAACGAGATCGAAGAGACCCGCAGCACGACCAGCTATGCGTGCGAGTGCTACGGGCTGAGCAATCGCGTTTCGGTTCGCACCCTGCAGAATCAAGACGCTCCGCTGGACGAGATGGTTGACGTGGTCGAGGCCATTGCCGACATCGAGGCCCTGCAGCGCGAAGTGCGCATCGCAGCCATTGCCGGCGCAGCTGGTAGCTACGGCGCCAACACCGCGGTCATTCCCGCGGCGGACCGGTGGAACACGGCCGGCGGCGGCAATCCGATCGCCGACATCCAGACCGCGATGGATGCGTGCTGGCAGGGCTTCGGCGGCGGCGAGTGGGTGTTCTTCAGCTCGTCCGGCGTCTACAACGTCCTCAGCCGTCACCCCGACATTCTGGCGCTGTTCCAGTACAACGGCTCCAGCCCCGGCCTCGCAACTCCCGCGATGATCGCGAAGTTCTTCGGCGCGGCCGACTACTTCGTGACGAAGGCCCGGTACGACAGCTCGGCCGAGGGCGCCGCGGCTGCCTTCCTTCGCGTGTGGCCCGACGTGTTCGGCATCGTCCGGCGCGGCCCGCCCAGCATCCGCAACGCCGCCTTCGGTTGGGTGCTGCGCTGCGGCCAGCCGCTCACTCAGGTCGAGTTCAAGCCGCTCGCCGGTCACGGTGGCAGCTACAAGGCCCAGGTCAGCGTGCTCGAAGACGAGTTGGTTGTGGCCGCCACGACCAGCTACCTGCTCACTAGCCCCATCTGATCGTGAGCGCATCTAGGAGGCACAAGCGACGGTCGGAGGGCCCCGCCTCCTCCCCCTCCGACCCTGCGCAGGCGCTGGGCGCGGCGGACTTCGGTCTGCCCGCCCAGGGCCCCGCGCAAGCCGCAGTGGCAGACACTATGCAGCCAAGCCAATGGATCAACCCAGGCGCAGCGCTCGACGTGTCGCTGCTGTTCACGATTGACGGGCGCAAGGTGATGCGGCGCATCCACTGGCGCCACCGCGAGGCGAAGGCGTTGCCGGCCGAGACCTGGAAGGACGCCAAGAGCGCTGGCCTAGTTCCTATCGAGGACTACAGCCCGCCGCTCGACGCGCCCCCTGTCATGGTCGGCGCCGACGAGCACGAGCCCGCGCCAGCACCTGAGCAACCAATCGGCCGCGAGTGGATCAACACCGGGCCGACCCGTGCGCTGGCGTTCACCACGATCCGAATCGGCAAGACCGACGTGGATCGCGCCGTGCGCTGGTATCACGGGGACGTCAAGCACATCCCCGAAGCGTGGGAGCCTGCCGCGCGCCGGTTCGGCCTAGTGCCGCTCGACGAGCACAGGGACGAGCCGCACGAGCGCTGGAAGCACACCGGCAAGGGCACGCGCGTCACGGTCGGCGATCTGGTCGTTCCCTACTGGGTACCGGGCGACGCCAAGCTGTTGCCGGTCAGCAAGCACAAGGATGCAGAGGCCGCCGGGCTCGTGTTCCTTGGCGCCGCACTGTGAGCCATGACCTACGTCGTACAGACTGACCTGGAAGACCGGATCAGCTCGGACGTGGTCCGGCAGATCCTGGACGACAACGCCGACGGTGCCGCCGACGTCAACCCAATGACGCGCGTTATTGCCGACGCCGAGGGATACGTCGAGGGCTTCCTAACTCCGGTGTACGACCTGACGGCACTGCGCGCGCTTGGCACCGGCGCACCGTCTGAACTGAAGCGGCTCGTGCTGGACGTGGCCGAGTGCTACCTGGCGCGGCGCCACCCCGAGTACATCCGCGCCGAGTGGATCAAGAAGCTGGAAGTCACGCGCCAGGAGCTGCTGGACATCCGCAAGGGCGTTACCCGACTCAACATCGCAACCGCGCCCGAGCCTGCCGCGAATGTCGGCGGCGTCGTGCGAAGCGGATGCGCAGACGATACCGACGTTCGCGAACCCGTGTTCCGCGACCCTGACTCGTTCGGAGTGTTCTGATGCCAGTGAACCAACTACACTTGATGCATCCGCCGGACGAGTGCCGGACCTACGCCGCCATTGCTGTGGCGAACGGGCTCAAGCAGGCCATTGCCACCAACGTTGCTGCGCAAAGCTACAGCGCCGCGACGCTCGACGGCGGGCTGGCCAACCCTGGCCCGGCCGTGTTTGTGCTGCCCATGACGGTCAGCGTGACGACCTCGGCCATGGCTGCCACGTACAACACGACCGACCCGATCGTGTTCACCGGTACCAACCCGGACGGCGACGCGGCGACCGTTTCGCTGATGCTCCTGGCGGCAGGTGGCGGCGAGACCATCGTAGCCACGACTGGCCTGCTGACCGTGACGACGATTGACGTCCCCGCCCAACTTGGCGGCGCTGGCACGTTCACCTTCGGCGTGCGCGACATCATGCCCGGCAGCAAAGCCGCGATCGTGCAGTTCGTTGCCGAGGCCGACGGCGACGTCCTGGTCGGCTGGGTCAATGGCCACACCGACACGGTAACGGTTGCGAAGGACATGCCCGAAACGCAACTCGTCGATACCATCTTTGGCACCGCGGCCACTACTGCCCTGCCACTGCGCGTGAAGTTCGACCGCGGCTAGCCCTGACCCATGGGCACCACGTCGCTTGTCGGCCCGCTCACGCTGCCGATCCCGGCAGGCACGGCCGGGCAGCGCCTGGTTGACCCGGCCGTTGACTACCTGCTGGCGTTCCTGGGCTGGACGCTGCGCAACACGCTCGACGCGAAACTGGCCACCCATACCGGGATCGTCGCGACCGGGGCGACGCCGACCGCGGTGGCCGTTGCGAACCAGTTTAGCTACAGCCCGCTAGAGCCGCGCGCAACGAAGGTGCGCCTGCCCGTGCCGTCCCTGTGGCTCTGGTGGGATGGCGAGTCGGTCTCGCGCGAGTGGACGCTGTGCAAGCGCATCCGCGAGCGCCAGTACAAGGCCCTGTGGCTCTTCCCTGAGCTGCCCAAGGGCACCGAGATGCAGCGCCGGCAGGGCCTGTACTCGGCCGCCGACGCCGCCTTTGCGCGCGCCGCCGAGCGCGGCAGGCACCCACTATACAGCTACACCGACACCTACAGCGGCACGGTCTACCCGGCCGGTATGCCCATTGCGCAGATGCTCGGAGACCGCGACGCCTTCTCCTGGGAGTACATCGGCGGCATGGCCGTTCGGTGGGGCATCGAGGATGCCGACCCCGACGCGCCGGGATCGAACGTGGCCGAGCGCTGCCGGCGCGACTGGCCCGGCCTGGCCGCGAAGTTCCGCGTGCAAGAACTGATCGGCGCCGACGTGCTCGAAGATCCCGCAGACGTCAACCGCGATATGCAGGTCAGCATCTACGGCACCGACGGCGGCTTCGACGAGACGACCTGGATCATGGATCGCACGCTTGGTGCGCCGGACGG
>Ga0172380_10000639_pt1 | contig 65509 bp, 66 predicted proteins | sample Leawe162metaG_FD_119747 | JGI IMG/M metagenome (GOLD analysis project Ga0172380, IMG submission 119747) | Leachate microbial communities from a municipal landfill in Southern Ontario, Canada - Leachate well 162 metaG | ecosystem: Engineered > Solid waste > Landfill > Unclassified | place... | reverse complement strand
GGGTCTGACCGCCTCCGATGCAGACTTGGCAGCGATCAAGATCGAACGCAATGAATTTCACGGAGATTGGAATTATTGCATTCGCCCTCGATAAATTGCGCAACTTGTTTTTTTACAGCCCCTTAGTAGTACCGTTTGAGACCGATGGACAACATAACCACGGTCGAGGGAAGTGGCCCTGCTTTGTTCGTGCAACCGAAAAGCCAAGGGTTAGGGGATTGCCATCGTGCTGCTCACCCCGAGAAGTAACCAGGAAGCTAAGGAGGAAGCTGTGTGCCAAGGCCAAGCAAGAACTGTCTGATTTTACGTGCTTGATTTAAGTGTAAGCGCGACTTCCTCAGTCGCGTGAGTAAATGGGCGGATAAATGTGTATGCCTTGGCGTGAAGAACATCGGAAAGCCGTGTGCGGGAAAACCGCATGCACGGTTTGATGAGGGAGGGCAGGTGAGAACCTGTTTTCTACTCTACCCAATGCTGTTCCAAACGGAGTTTTGCAATGAATTTCAAACGAATCGTCTTCAGCCTCGCCGTCCTGCTCTTCGCGGCCCAGGTCCTCGCCGCCACGGTCGCCGACCGCTCGCCCTTCACCCAGGGCCATTGGTGGGACCCGGAGCGCTCCGGCAATGGCTTCGAGATCTTCGACGCCTCCGGGGAAGTGATGGTCATCTGGTACACGTTCGACGATGCGAGCCGTCCCGTCTGGTACACGGCCCAGGGACGCCTCGACGCGCTCGGGACGCAGGACTGGCCGCTGCTCAAGCATCGGTGGGCGAACGGTCGCAAGGCGGGATTCGATGTCGTGGGATCGCTGCGCCTCACGCTGAAGCACGCGGAGGGCGCAGACGTGTCGTGGCGCATCGGCGAGCAGCGGGGCACGTGGGCGGTCCAGCCCTTCATCGTGTCCGGCGTGCTGAACGAGGTCGACCACAGCGGCTCGTACTTCAATCCCGAGAACAGCGGCTGGGGCTTCACGGTCATGCAGCAGGGCGACGTGCTCGGCGGCGTCCTCTACACCTATGATGCTTCGGGCGCGCCCACGTGGGTCGCGGGCTTCGACCGCAGCACCGGCACCAGCGTGAACTTCGTCGCGGCCTCCGGCGCCTGCCCTGCCTGCACCTATCGCGAGACCCAGAGGACCGCGGCCGGCAGCGCCTTCTTCGACTTCCGCGGCGAGCGCGAGGCGATCGTGCGCAACCAGCTCTCGCTGCCGATGGCCGCGGGCGTGAACCTCGACGGCGCGCGCATCGTGCAGCTCGGTCGCGCCGCCTCGACGCGCCCCGCGGACCGGCAGCTCGCCGCGTTCACGACGCCGGGCTCGCTCAAGGCCTACCTGGAGGCGGGCATGTACAACCTGCAACCGGTGAACGGAGGCGTCGATTTTTCCGCCGCACCGCCCGGCGCCGCGTTCTCCACCACCAACCTGCAGGAAGCGGGCGTCGATGAGGCCGACCTCGTCAAGACCGACGGCCAGTACATCTATACGTTCGCGCACTCCAACGGGCGCCCGACGCGCAACATCCGCTTCGCGCGCGTCGGCGAGGACGGCGGGGCGCTCCAGGTGCTCGGCACGGTCGCTCTCGAGCCGCAGTCGCAGGACGGCGTGCCCAACGCCGGGCTGTACGTGCACGGCGGGCGCCTCATCGCCGTCACCGGCAGCGCGCCCACCTACTACGGGACCTCGGGCTGGTCCCAGAGCACCGCATGGACCCAGGGCAAGACGTACATCGACGTGCTCAGCGCGACCACGCCCAGCAACGCGCCCGCCCCCGTGTGGCGCGCGGAGATCGACGGGCACCTGGTCAGCAGTCGCCGGATCGGGCAACGGCTCTACGTCGTGTCGCGTTTCGTGCCCTTCGTGGCCGGGTTCGCCTACAGCCCGGCGCTTGCGGCTGCCAACCGCCAGATCCTCGCGGGCCTCGCGGTCGAAGACTTGCTGCCGAAGGCCCGGATCAATGGAGGCACGCCCTCGACCGCCGTCCAGTCCGCGAGCGTCTTCGCGCCACCCCAAGGTGCCCGCAAGCCGATGGCGGACATGATCCTCGTCACGGCCATCGACCTGGACGGGCCGCGTATCGCGCAATCGCTCGCCATCGTCGGCACCGTCGATACGGTCTATGTCTCGAGCGCGAACCTGTGCGCGGCCACGTCGCGCTACGAGTACCGCACCTACTATGGCTCGCTGCTGCCCTACGAGCCGCCCTACCTGTCGACCGAGATCCACCAGGTGCGCCTCGGCACGGGATCAATGGAGGTCGTGGCCTCGGGGGCCGTCGAGGGTTTCCTCGGCGGCGACGTCGACAAGTCGGCCTTCCGCCTGAGCGAGCACCAGGGGCGGCTGCGCGCGGTGTCGAGCACGAACACCGGGATGTGGGGCAGCGTGAACCGCAACCGCGTGACCATCCTCGAGCCCTCGACCATAGCGCCCGGCCTGCTCAAGACCGTCTCGTTCCTGCCCAACGCGCAGCGTCCCGAGTCGCTCGGAAAGCCCAACGAGCTGCTCTATGGAACCCGCTTCGTGGACGAGCGGCTCTATGCGGTCACTTTCCGGATGACCGACCCGCTCTACGTCGTGGACCTCGCCAACGTCGCGGATCCGAAGATCGCGGGCGCCGTCGAGGTCCCGGGCTGGTCCGAGTACCTGCATCCCCTGCCGAACGGCGTGCTGCTCGGCGTCGGCAAGGATGCGACCCAGACGGGCTTCTTCCAGGGCTTGCAGCTGGCACTATTCGACGTGCACGACGCGGCGACCCCGCGCGAGGTGCAGCGTGTGCTGATCGGCAAGCGCGGCAGCGATTCGGCGTTGCTCCGAAGCCACCACGCCTTCAGCGCGCTGATGAGATCCGACGGTTCCGGCACCCTCGCGCTCCCGGCGCGCATCCACGACGGCCCGGACTACGGGTTCAGCGACTACCCGTGGGTGCAGAGCGGGTTGCTGCGCTTCGAGTTCCTCGCGACGAGCGATGGCCCGCGCCTCGTGCAGCGGCCCTCCCTGATCACGCACCGCTCGGGGCAAGGCTCCATCGACTCCTGGCAGGATCCCGCCGTCGACGGCGGTCGGTCGGTCCTGTTCACGAACGGCACGGTCTACGTGGGCAAGGGCGCCTTCTGGCGGCAGGACAGCGCGGGCAGCGTCTTCGGGCCCCACTAGGGCGCCGCTTCCGGCCGGATGGGGAAGTCGCGGCGCTCGGTGCGCCGGATCAAGCGAAATTAATAGAGACAGCATCGCATTACTTTTTTGCAGGCTTACTAAAGAGCAATATTCCACCTCGCAACTACCCCGTTTAGCCAGCCCCTAGCAAATTCACCCAGCCCTCCCCATCGCCTTCTCCAGCACCTCAAAAATTCTCGGTGACTGGCATTGCGCCACGTTGAAGCGCATAAACGGTGCAGCCGTTTGACTCAGGCTGAACACGTTGCCGGGAGCCAGCACGACGCCTTCGTGCAATGCCTCTCGCGATACCTTGGCAGAGTCCAGCCCGTGCGGCAGGCGCATCCAGAGGAGCATGCCGCCCTGCGGTTTCATCCAGGGGGTGATGCCGAGTTTTCCCAGCCGGTGCAGTGTGCGTCCCATGGCGTCGGCCAACCGGTTGCGCAGCGCCTCGACGTGGTGGCGATAGGCTCCCTGGCGCAACAGGGAGTAAACCAGTTCAGCACCAAGGCCGCTGCTGCTGAGCGTGGTGGCCAGTTTCAGGTCGACGATTTGTTCTGCCCAGTCTTGCCGCACCGCGATGTAGCCGCAGCGCACCGATGCCGTCAGCACCTTGGAAAAGCTGCCGACGTGGATGACCCGGTTCAGGCCGTCAAACGACGCCAGCAGCGGCGAGGTGTTGTGGGCGAATTCGGCATAGATGTCGTCCTCGACAATTAACAGATTGTGATCTTCGGCCAGTTTGAGCACGCGGTGCGCGACGATGGGCGACAGTACTGCGCCGGTCGGGTTGTGAAAAACGGTGTTGGTGATGTACAGGCGCGGCTTGTGATGCGCCAGCAGTTCGGCCATCGCCTGTACATCCGGCCCCTGCTCGGCATAAGGCACGGCGATCAGTTGTACGCGATGGGCGCGCAGCAGCGCCTGGAAATTGAAGTATCCCGGATCGTCAACCAGCACCGTATCGCCCGGCTCGACGAGGTAGCGGCAAATCAGGTCGATGGCCTGGGTGCCGGAGTCGGTCAGGATGATCTGGCGCGCAGTCGCCGTGACGCCTCGCTCGCCAAGACGACGGCTGAGTTGTTCGCGCAAGGCGAAGTGCCCATACGGATGCCCGTATTCCAGCAGCCCGGTTTGCGGGTCTCTGGCCAGCCGGCGCAAGGCACGGCGGATTTCATCATCCGGCAACCACGAGGGGGGAAGCCAGCCGCAGCCGGGCTTGAGCATATCGCCTTCGGCTTCGAGCGACTGGCGGATGATCCAGAGCGGATCGATGCTGCGATCCCGCGTCGCGCCCACATCGGCCAGCGATAACGGTGGCAAATGCCCGCACACATAAAAGCCCGAGCCACGTTTCGCGGCAATCACACCGTCGGCAGCCAGCCGGTCATAGGCCTCGACGATGGTGTTTTTCGCGACGTTCAACCTTCCGGCCATCTGCCTGATGGAGGGCAAACGTTCGCCCGGCACCAGTACGCGGGAGGCCAGCTGCTCGCGGATGGTTTGCATCACCACATTTACGCGGGTGGTGTCTTTTTGGTCAGGGTTGATTTGCATTGTTTGTACCCATAAACTTTACGGACAGTATCTTTGAATTGTACCCATCTGTCACTGTTGATTCCAGTGCTTTCAAGGGAAGATGCTGGCTCTATTTTCAGGGAGCGGCGGGTATGAATATGGGCAAAGGTATCAAGGGATGGAGCAGCGGAATGATGGGTGTGCTGATTTTTAGCGGTACGCTTCCCGCGACACGGGTGGCAGTCGCTACCTTCGACCCGGTGTTTTTTACGTTTGCACGAGCGGCGATTGCCGGAGTGCTCGCCGCATTGCTCCTGCTGGTTCTGCGCCAGCCACGGCCTGCGCGTAGCGACAGCCGCGCGTTGCTGGTGGTGGCGCTCGGCGTGGTGGTGGGCTTCCCGCTGCTGATCGCGCTGGCGCTGCGGCATGTCAGCTCGGCGCATGCCACCGTGTTCGTCGGGCTATTGCCGGTGGCGACGGTGATCTTCAGCGTGATGCGCGGCGACGAAAATCCGCGCTGGTTATTCTGGCTATTCTCGTTGTCGGGGAGTCTGGTCGTGGCAGGTTTTGCGATAGGGCAAGGTGTCAGCGTTTCGGCGAGCGATGATCTGCTGATGCTGATCGCAGTCATCGTATGCGGATTAGGCTACGCCGAGGGCGCACGTCTGGCGCGCCGCATGGGCGGATGGCAGGTCATCTGCTGGGCGCTGGTGTTGTCGCTGCCATTGATGTTGCCGCTGTGCCTGTGGACACTGCCCGGCAATTTTCAGCAAGCCGCCTGGCCCGCCTTGCTGAGTCTCGGCTACGTCTCGCTGTGCAGCACGCTGCTCGGATTTTTCTTCTGGTATCGCGGGTTGGCGCTCGGCGGCATCGCGTCCGTCAGCCAGTTACAATTGCTGCAACCATTCTTTGGACTAGGCCTGGCAGCGGTGCTGCTGGGCGAACACGTCAGCACGATGATGATCGCCGCTGCGCTGGCGGTTGCGCTGTGCGTGGTGGGGGCAAGGCGGTTTGCAGCATAGCATGGCACATGCGATGCAACATTTCTTCAACAAACCCAGAAGGTGACACGTTTGACATCATCGTTCTTTCCTGCAAAGCCTATGATCTGGATGCTGCGCTGGATTCAATCTCTCCGGCGATAGGAGCCGACAGCTTCGTCCTGCCTTTGCTCAACGGCGTTTCTCATTTGGATATGCTGGATGCCAAATTTGGCCGTGAATGTGTATTGGGTGGTGTTGCCCATTTATCTGTCACCCAGACTCCTTCAGGTGAGATCATGCATTTGAACAAAGCCCAGGCGTATGAGCTGGCCAGGCAGAGACAGTGCAAGACGGTTTAGACTAGAGGTCGACCTGCTCGTCAAAAAGCTGTATTTTGCTGCATGATCAATTTTTAAAAAGGAGATATACCCATGTTTAAATTCTTCCGGTACATATTGACCCTCTCGGTCACCGCCTTCATGGGTTTCGCGCCTCTGGCACAGGCCGAAGCCCCCAAGGTTCCAATTCAAGTGCCCGGCTACTACCGCATGCAACTCGGCCAGTTTGAAATTACCGCCCTTTACGATGGCGCAATCGAACTGGATACCAAGCTGCTGAAGAACGCCAAAGTAGCCGACCTGCAACACCTGCTGTCGCGCATGTTTGTAGGCAACCCAAAAATGCAGACGGCTGTGAACGCGTATCTGATCAACACCGGCAACAATCTGGTGCTGGTCGATACCGGCGCCGCGAAGCTGTTCGGCCCCTCGCTGGGTTACGTGCTGCAAAATATGAAGGCTGCCGGCTATGAGCCGGCGCAGGTGGATACGGTCGTCATCACCCACCTGCACGGCGACCATATGGGCGGGCTGAACAATGCCAGCGGCCTGCCGCTTTTTTCAAAGGCAAAAATTCTGGTGCCTCAGGCGGATAACGATTTCTGGTTGTCGCAGAAGGTTGCCGATGGCGCGCCCGCCAAAGTCCAGCCTTTCTTCAAAATGGCCCGCGACACCGCCGCGCCTTATCAGACCAGTGGGCAGTGGACAACTTTCACGGATGGCAGCGTGCTGGTGCCGGGTATTCAGGCAGTCAAGGCCAATGGCCATACGCCTGGCCATACCGCTTATGCAGTCGAGTCCGATGGGCAAAAGCTGTTGATCTGGGGTGATCTGGTGCATGCACACGCAGTACAGTTTGCCAAGCCGGGTGTTTCCATCGAATTCGACATCGACCAGAAACAGGCTATCGCCACCCGGCGCAGCATCATGAAGGCGATGGCGGACAGCAAATCGCTGGTGGCTGGAATGCACCTGCCCTTTCCCGGCCTCGGCCATGTCCGTGCGGAAGGCAAAGGCAGTTACAGTTGGGTGCCGATAGAATTTGCGCCGCTGCCCAAGACGGCAGGCCAATAAATCTTATCGGCGCTAGTGAATGGTTGGCTTGATTCAAACATTGGCTTTATTGCTCCGGCAAATATGCACTATTAGCTTCGTCATTCCGGACTTGATCCGGAATCCAGCAGAAACAAATATCGGCGCGCCTTGCGCGCCACTGGATACCGGCCTCCGCTGGTATGAGTGCGCCCGTGAAGGCGCTACATCTGCACGGTGGAAGTCCGTGTCGGGGTAAGCCAAGCCCCCGTAGCTGAAAGTAACTGCGTCGTCGCGAGGCGGGGTGGAGAGCAACCGGAAGCGAACTGGCAGTCCGCAGTAAAGCGAACTCGATTCGGCGGGGTGTGACGACGAGCCTGCTCATTCGTGGCGAAGTCCGAAACTCGCCCGGCACGTTGTAACTGGCGTGTAAAACGATGCCGGGGCACATCGCGTGGTTGGAGGCGGAATGTCGGGAAGGTGTAGCGAGACAAGCGGGGAGACCTGCCGCCCGAAGTGACGGGAGGCAGGAGTCAGAGCCTTCGTAGTACCGCAAGACTGAAGAGCAGACCAAGGCGAAACGGCTGGGAAACTGGCGTCATGCTGGGGGGCGAACCCTAGAGCCTAAACTCATGCAGAGGCAGACTGAAAAGCGCGGAAAGCAAAGCCGTGCCGAGGGAAGGGAGGCAGGAAAGTGGAAGCGGGAAAGTGGAAGCGGGAAAGTGGAAGCGGGAAAGTGGAAGCGGGAAAGACAGGAGGAGCGAGAGCATGAGCGAAACGGCGACAGTGTCCGCAAGGGCTATACAAGCTGAACGTACCCTCACCCAATGGGACTGGGTAAGTCGCATCGTCTGGATGGAACGCATGTTGGCGGCACTGGGTAACGGTGTCAAAGGTAGCAAATGGCTGTGCCGTTGGCCGAATGCGCACTTCGCTGAGCTTGGTATTCTCACGGTAATTGAAGCCCGAATGTCAGCGAGCCAACCCCGATGAGGAAACCACTGACTGGAGAGCCGTGTGCGGGAGAACCGCACGCACGGTTCGGAGGGAGGGGAGGGCGGGAGCCTTTCTCTACCCCTATCGGCGATACTATTTGCTGGCCGGATCAATAGTGCGTTAAATGAAAGGGTGCTGCAGATGTACGCCATCAATTTTGAAAAACTGCAATGGGAATCTCCCATGCCGGGCGCCAGATTCAAATCATTTACGCGTGGCGGAAAAAAGTTGCGCATTGCCGAATTCACCAGCGAATTTGTCGAGCCGCACTGGTGCGAAAAAGGGCATATCGGCATCGTCTTGAGCGGCGAGCTTGAAATTGACTTCAGGGGTAAAGTGGTTCGCTACCCGGAAGGCACGGCAATCTTCATCCCTACGGGAGCCGAACATGGCCACAAAGGGCGGGCGATTACGCCGGTTGTGAGGCTGTTCCTTGTTGAAGAAATATAGCAAATTTAAACGGGATGTAAACATGCACCTCGACAAAAATTCACTCGGTCAACCCATCGACTTTCCTGTCCCCGACTGGAAGCCAGCGTTACTCCCTGTTCGTAAAATATTGACGGGGCGCTTTTGCAATCTTGAACCGCTCGACACAACGCGGCATGCCGCAGACCTGTACGCCGCCAACGCATTGGATGCAGAAGGACGAAATTGGACGTATCTACCTTACGGCCCCTTTGATTCGCTTTCATCCTATAGTAGTTGGTTGGATCAGTTCAGTGTTACATCAGACCCGCTATTCTTCGCCATCGTCGATCACGCGACGGGCAAGGCGGTGGGGGTTGCCAGCTTTATGCGCATCGACCCTGCGAACGGTTCAATCGAAGTGGGGCACCTCAATTTTTCGCCGCTGATGCAGCGTACGCCCATCGCGACTGAGGCCATGCACCTCATGATGAAAGAGGCTTTTGCTCTCGGTTATCGCCGCTATGAATGGAAGTGCAATGCGCTGAATATGCCGTCGCGCCAAGCGGCGCAGCGCCTCGGTTTTTCATTTGAAGGAATTTTTCGCCAAGCAGCCATCTCCAAGGGTCGCAACCGCGACACCGCCTGGTACGCGACGATAGATAAAGAATGGCCAGCCCTGAACGAGGCATTTCAAAACTGGCTTTCCCCAGCAAATTTCAATGGCGAAGGAAGGCAGCGTGTTTCGCTGTCAAAACTTACTCAACCAATTCTCGTTCGGCAGGGATAATACGATGAATCTTTCACGTTAATATTGATGAGGAGTAGCGATGAGTCTGGGTCTATATATCGGCAACAAGAATTATTCGTCATGGTCATTGCGGCCTTGGCTATTGCTCAAGCATCTGGATATTCCATTCACCGAACACATGGTGTCGGTAGGTGGGCGCGACTACAACCCTGCCTTGCTGCCCATCGCCGAGAATGCCAAGGTGCCCTGCCTGCATGACGACGGATTCCAGATATGGGAAAGCCTCGCGATAGCAGAATACCTTGCCGAACAACACCCGACCTTATGGCCAGCCGACACCAAAGCGCGCGCGCGTGCGCGCAGCATCTCGGCGGAAATGCATGCAGGCTTTACCAACCTGCGCAAAGCGATGCCGATGAACCTGAAATTCAAGCTCAAGGGCAAACAGGCAGATGCGGCGGTGCAGCGCGACATCGACCGCATCATCGAAATATGGACGGAAGCACGCACCCGGTTCGCAACGCCTGACGATTCCTATCTGTTCGGCGCATTCTCGGTAGCCGATGGAATGTATGCGCCAGTCGTCTGGCGTTTCCATGTCTACAATGTGCCGTTGCCCCCGGTAGCCTCGGCCTATCGGGACGTAATGTTGGCTCACCCGGCCATGCAGGAATGGTACGCGGCGGCGCTACAAGAAACCGAAGCGCATGCGCATTACGACGACTTGGCAATGGAATGCGGCGGGCCGCGTTAAGACAAGGCAGTACTCGCCCCCATTTATCCATACTGCATTTTGGAGCGCATGATGAAAGCTATAGCAAAGACACCCGCACCGCCCTATTACGCTGTAATTTTTAGTTCTATCCGCACTGACGGCGACAACGGCTATTACGACACAGCAAACCGGATGGTGGAGCTGGCATCAACCCAGCCCGGCTTCCTCGGCTTCGAGACTGCCCGTCAGGAAATCGGGATTTCCGTTTCGTATTGGGACAGCCTTGAGGCAATCCAATCGTGGAAAGAAAATGCCGAACATCGCGAAGTGCAGAAGAGAGCAAAGGATTGGTATAGCAGCTTCCGCGTTCGTGTTTGCCGGGTGGAAAAAGAATATGGCTTTTAGCACACTGTTAATAATTCATGTTTCGTCATTCCGGCGAAGGCCGGAATCCAGTGCTTGTAATCAACTGGACACTTGCCTTCGCTGGTGCGACGAGTTATTAGATGCTTCATTTGGGCAGCACAGAAGCGCCCGCAGTTCCACGTTCCGCATTTGGGGTAGCAAATGAATTTACACAATGGGTCATGCTTTTGCGGCGAGGTTAATTACAAGCTCAACTCGGAAATAAAAAGAGTGGTTAATTGCCACTGCAATTTTTGCCGCTCGCATAGCGGCGCGGCATTTTCTACTTTTATAGTTGTGCCTTTTGCTACACTTGAGATCACCAAGGGGCAGGAAAAATTAACTGCCTTTCAGGTTGGCGATGGTAAAAAACATTTTTGCAGCGCGTGCGGCACGCCCATATTCAACATGAATAATAAATATCCGGGTTTGTGCATGATGTATCTCGGCACGCTGGAAAAGGCCAGAGATATAACCCCGGTGGTTAACATATGGTGCGAAAGTAAGTTGGGATGGGTGGACACCGTGTCGTCCATCCACTCGTTGGCTCAGGGTATTGAGAGGAAATGATGAAAACGCTTTCGGCTCATTGGCAAAGCGCGCCATACGGCATTCTCCCGAGCTATGCGCCCAGAAAGGCCGCCGATGCAAATTAGATTTGTACACGAAAATGAGTTGCCAGAGCTGCTTGCCCTGCTCAGGGCAAAAGCGGAGTTCGATGGCAACATTCAAATTTTTGTGGCTACCATCGACTCTCTTCGCGCGGCGCTTTTTTCCGATAGCCCGATGGCAAAGGCCATCGTTGCAGTTGAAGACGGCGTCGTTATAGGTATGGCCACGTTCTACGCATCCTTCTCAAGCTTCATTGCAAAACCTTGCATCTGGCTCGATGATCTATACGTTTATGAGGGACACCGCTCAAAGGGCGTTGGCCGATCCCTTGTCAAGCACCTCTCCGCGCTCGTCCACGAACAAGGCTGCGGGCGTATTGACTGGGTCGTTGCCGCACACAACAACCAAGGTAAAGAGTTTTATTCCCGGCTCGGCGCAACCATCTTTGATTCTATTCGGTTGGCGCGCCTTGATGAATCCGCAATACACGTACTCACCCATGAAGATGCATAATCCCGCCAGCTTTACTATTCACAGAGCAACCGTTAACGATGCCTATGAAATCGCCGTTATGGTCGGCGAGTTGCTGAATGAAATAATGAGTGCCATGGGTGTAAGTTTTTTTAATTTCAGCCTTGATGAAACAACGGCAAGGCTTGAAGATTTCATCGGACGGGAAAAATATTTTGTTTTTGTTGCCCGAAATGAGAATGCAGGCCTGATAGGTTTTGTATCGCTTTATGAAGGCTATGCACTATATGCAGAAGGCGCATTCGGCACCATCCCAGAGCTATTTGTCAGCCCAGAATTTCGCTCACAAAAAGCGGGGTTGCGTCTTGTTGAACAGGCCAAAATATTCGGTAGCTCGCGGGGCTGGAAGCGCCTGGAAGTTACAACGCCACCGCTCCCGCAGTTCGATAAAACTTTGGCATTTTACGAACGTGAGGAATTTGCAATTACGGGTGGCCGAAAGTTGAAAGTGTTGTTGTGAGCTAAAAGGTCAGGAGCACAAGAAAACATGAACAAACCCATCACAAAGGGCACGCATCACATTGGGCTTACAGTATCGAAGCTGGAAGAAAGCGCAAAATTCTTTACCTCTTTGCTTGGCTGGAAAGAGGTGAAGAGAAACGAAGAATATCCGGCCATTTATGTTAGCGACGGCAGCATCATGCTCACTCTCTGGGCGGCGAAGGAAGAGCCATCCATCCAATTCAACAGGCGTGGAAATATCGGCCTGCACCATGTGGCTTTCAGCGTTGAAAATGAGGACGACTTAAACCAGCTCCACAAGCGGCTGGCAGACAACGGAACCAAGATTGAATTTGCCCCGGAGCAATTGGGGCAGGGGACTGCGAAGCACATGATGTGCTACGAGCCAAGCGGCATCAGAGTGGAATTCATCTGGCTTGGAAAGTAGATACACTGAACGTCAGATCAAGAATGCCATCCATTCATCTTCGCGAGTTCGCATCAAACGATGCGTTGACTGTCAACGCTTTGGCCGTTGCCGCCTTCGAACAGTTCATGCCAGCGTACACCGACTGGCCGATCTTCCGAACCAAAATTGAAGGCATGTCCAACCTGGCAACTACCGGGGAGATTGTTGTTGCCGAACTGGATGAAAAGCTGGTTGGGGCTGTGGTCTATGTCGGCCCGCACCAGCCGAAGAGCGAGTTCTTTGCACCCGAATGGCCGATTATGCGGATGCTGGTTGTGGCACCAGAGTCGCGCGGCCACGGGGTTGGCCGCGCCCTCGCGGAAGAGTGCATCTTGCGCGCCCGGCGTGATGGTGCCTCTGTCTTTGCCCTGCACACCAGCGAGATAATGACTGTCGCATTGCCGATGTACCAACGCATGGGATTCATCTGGCAGGCGGATGCACCCAACATTCATGGAGTTCGGTATGGCGTGTACATCAAGCGGCTTGACGCTTAGGGCGCTATGATTCCCTACCCTGCACCCCAGCTTTAAAATTAGAGAACGAATGAACATCGCCTATTTAGCCGACCACACAGAAGTTATCCCAATACTCGCTCAGTGGTTTTATAAAGAGTGGGCGTATCTGCATCCGGGAAAGACACTTGCTAATGTAGAGCAGCTCATTGGAGAAAGAATAAACACAAACAAAATTCCTCTTGCATTGGTTGCCTTCGATAATCAAGAATTGGTCGGAACGGTGTGCATCAAGGTTCACGATATGGATACACATCTTGATTTATCGCCTTGGCTTGCCGGTCTTTATGTTTCTGCCTCAAGGCGCAGACAAGGCATAGGGGCAACACTGGTTTCAGCCATTGAGAAAGAAGCACACAAACTCGGGGTGGAGAAACTGTATTTGCATACGCCGGAATCGGAGACGTTTTATTCAAAACTTGGATGGCAAGTTAAGGAAAGGCCGCAGTATCATGGTTATCCCGTTAGCCTCATGCAGAAGAAGATTGCTCTCTAATCTTGCGGTCATAAAAGCGCGCACTAGTTGCATATTTCGGGTAGTTTTATTCGCGTAGCAACAGCATAGCGAACCATAGGAGAAATACCATGCCAATTCTTAATGTCAAAGTGAGCGCCAAAAAATCGGCGGAAATGTCCAACGCGATTGCATCGATGCTGCTGGACTTAACGACACGGATACTGCACAAGAAACCGGAAGTGACTTCCATCGCGATAAACTACATAGACCCGGATGACTGGATCGTTGCCGGGAAATCTCTCGCCCAACAGGGCAAGAACAGCATTTACTTCGACATAAAAATCACCGACGAGACAGATACAAAAGCGGAAAAGGCTCAATATATCCGCGCTGCATTTGACGCCTTCAGCAAATTGCTGGGCGACCTCCACGAAGAAAGTTATATTTACGTCGAAGATGTCCGCGCCACCGCATATGGCTATGGTGGGCTAACGCAGGAGTACCGGTATCAACATCCGGGTTGATTTTTGCAGGAATGCGATAATCCCGGCGTGGGTTTAACGGAGAAGAATTCTCGCGCAAACATTCATTGCAGCGGGTGCGTTTGAAAGTGGTGGTCAAAAGCACGGGATGCCGAACATATCATCGGAAAAGCCGGGTACGATTCTGGGCAAATCACGGCGATGGCTCCCTTCTCCCGCAGGCGGGAGAAGGGCTGGGGATGAGGGTTTGTGAGCTTATACAAGCGTGATTCATGCTCAACGCCCCTCTCCCCAACCCATCTCCCGCCTGCGGGCGAGGGGCTATTCAGTTCGCGCGGTGGGCGGGAACAACGAAGTGCTCATTTCCCGGTAGTGGTTCGACTCCTCTTGTGCGCTTGTATGGTGGAGATGTGGCGAGCAATCCTGTAGGCTGGAGGTTGATTCAGCAGATACACCCTTTTGCTTCTAAACAGCACTGACATGCAAGACAGGAAAAATCATATGTTCGCAGGGCGCCGTAATGTTTTGCTGCTGGCATTCAGTCAGGCACTGATGCTCTCCGCAGTCGTGATGACGGTAGCGCTCGGGGCGATTCTCGGCGGCGACCTCGCGCCGGACAAAGGCTTCGCCACACTGCCGATCGCGGTGATGGTGGTCGGCACGGCAATCGCATCTTTGCCTGCGGCCATGCTGATGCGCCGCTTTGGCCGGCGCACGGGCTTTTTGATCGGCGCCGCCCTCGGGCTGGCAGGCAGCCTGTTGTGCGCGGTTGCGCTCCAGCAGAGATCGTTCGTGCTGTTCGCCGCCGGACACCTGCTGCTGGGCAGTTATCAGGGCTTTGCCAACTACTACCGCTTCGCCGCTGTGGAGGCCACCGAGGCAAGCCATGCGAGCCGGGCAATCGCCTGGGTGGTTGCGGGCGGTATCGTCGCAGCGTTCCTTGGGCCGCAGCTGGGGCAGTGGGGCCGGGACTGGATAGCCGGCAGCCTGTTCGCCGGCTCCTACCTCGCACAGGCGGCACTCAGCCTGGTCGCGCTTGCGGTGCTTTCGCAGGTTCGACTCAAGCCTGTCGCCGTTGCCCACACCGACTCTCCTCGCCCGTTGCGCGAGATACTTGCGCAACCGGTGTTGCTGGTGTCCATATTGGGGGCGGCAACCGGATATATCGTGATGGTGATGGTGATGACCGCAACGCCGCTGGCGATACTGGGTTGCGGTTTACCACAGTCCAGCGTCACGCCGGTTATCCAGTGGCACGTCGTCGGGATGTTTGCGCCTTCGTTCTTTTCCGGTTCGTTGATCAGGCGTTACGGCGCGCCACGGATGATGCAGATCGGTTTCGCCCTGCTGCTGTGCCACGTCACCATTACGGTTATCGGCGTTGAATTCCTCCATTTCCTATCGGCACTCATCCTGCTGGGCGTGGGGTGGAACTTCGCTTTCGTTGGCGGAACCGCTCTGCTCACCCAAACGTACCGGCCACCCGAACAATTGAAAGTCCAGGCGATCAACGAGTTCGCAATCTTCGGCCTGGTCGCCGTGGCTTCGCTTTCTGCAGGATGGCTCTATGACCGCTTCGGCTGGGTTGTTCTGAACCTGACGGCAGTGCCTATGCTTGTCATTGCATTGCTGTTCACGTTGGCTATTGGGCGGCGGCAGCGGCTACTTGAAAAATCCGTATGAGTACAGCAACCTATCTTGACTGCAACGCCACCACGCCGGTTGAACCAGATACAAACCAAGTGTGTCAGGGTCGAATATCTGTCTCCCAAGCCCTGATGAGGTGATGGCGATTTCGTTCTTTCATCAACATAGCAAGTTTTTTTAATCCGCCTTATTTGACCGCCCCCACCCGCCCCTGTATATTTCATTCCCATGAACACCCAATCACCCATTGCTTCCACAACAACCTCCACCAAGCGACTGTGGCTAGGGACACTATCCCATTGCCGCAGCTCGTTCCTGTTTTAACTTAATCGTTTTACTTAATAGGGCAACTGCGGGTCTGACCGCGTTGCCTTGCCGAAGACCCGCACCAGCCCATGGGTCTTGAATCATGGCAAACAATTCACGAAGTATTTATATCAACCGCGATGTGCTTCTCGGCGTAATCTTTGCGCTACTCGCGGCGCTCGGCTTTTCGGCCAAGGCCATCCTGGTCAAGCTGGCTTATCTCGATAACGTGGATGCGGTGACGCTGCTGGCGTTGCGCATGGCGTTCTCGCTGCCGTTCTTTGCCGGTGTCGCGGTCTGGGTCAAGCGCCAGCATGCAGAACCGCTCGGCGCGCAGGACAGGATGCTCGTGCTGGTATTGGGCCTGATCGGCTATTACCTCTCCAGTTTTCTGGATTTTCTCGGGCTGCAATACATCTCCGCCGGGCTGGAGCGTTTGATCCTGTTCCTCTATCCGACGCTGACGGTGCTCCTCACGGCGCTGGTGTACAAACGCGCCATCGGCAAAATAATTATTGCGGCGATGGCGTTGTGCTATGTCGGCATCGTGCTGGTTTTTTTGCATGACCTTGGCATGCACGATGCGGAAGTGAAGCAAGGAATCATCTTGCTGGGCGCGTCATTGGTGTTCGCCAGCACCTTGTCTTATTCGGTCTATCTGGTGGGGGCAGGTCACGCCATCGCGCGCATCGGCGCGGCGCGCTTCACCGCCTATGCGATGGTGGTGGCGTGTGTTGCCAGCCTGTTGCAATTCGGCGTGATGCGCCCGATGAGCGCGCTCGACTTGCCATTGCGCGTATATGAGCTCTCCATCGCCATGGCAATATTTTCCACAGTGTTACCGGCGTTCCTGCTGTCCCACGCCATCCGCCGCATCGGCTCCGGCAGCACATCGCTGATCGGCACCATCGGGCCGGTCGGCACGATCTACATGGCGCATGTTTTCCTCAACGAAAGCATATCGCCCCTGCAAATCGCCGGGGCGTCGCTGGTGCTGATCGGTGTGCTCATCATCAGCATGAACAGCAAGCGTGAGGGAAAATAATGGGCTGACTGCGGCAGGTCACGAATCGATTCCGTGAATAGAGGATTAGGGAAACGCAGATTTATTCGGGTCGTTCGGGCTGAGCTTGTCGAAGCCTTTGCCAATATGCTGATTCATATAGCTGACATTTCGACAAGCTCAATGCGAACGGATTTAATCTGCGTTTCCTTGGCGAATTGAGAAGTTTTGTGGTGCCGAGCCGAATGTCATTCGCTAACCGACATGGGGCAAGCAATACCAAAAGTACCGGAGTCGAATTGTTTTTCCGCATGGCTAACGCATCGCCATCAAAACCAAAAGGGGCTCACATTAAACGCTGACCACGGAACCAGCTCTGTTACGGGCGTGAGCCGGGCGTCTTCAGGATGTCGCGCAGCAACTGCGGCAGGGCGGCGCGGAATTCGCTGATGGCCTGCTTGACGGCCAGGCGCTGCGATTTTGTCGGCTCGCCAAAAACAATTCGACTCTAAGGGAGCAGGAAATTGCTGAAGTACCATTTATAAAACTTATCTAATCATAAAAACAAAGAGTTGTTAAATCATAAGTGGTATGTTTGCAATTTCCGTATCCCTAACGGGCATGGCAATTGCTGCCCACTGACAGTGAAATATTGCATAAGATTGCCTCGTGTTTTACTCCGAACCCCAAACCCCCTCCAGTTCCCCCGCTTCGACAGGCTCAGGACAGGCTTGTCAGGGGGATGGCCTACCTCCTCCCCTGACAAGCCTGTCCTGAGCCTGTCGAAGCGGGGGAGGCCGGGAGGGGTTTAGGGTTTCGATTTATGTTCTTTACACAGTAATGCATGGGGTAAGGCATCGGCAAACTGCATGTGCAGCAGCGCGGGTTGACGCTTCATTCCCTTCCGGTTAGGGTGAGCAACATTGTTTATTGCACCCGATACAGCCATGAAATATCTCAAAACCGAATTCCCGATTGCCCTCGCACTGATCGTTCTCGGGCTGGGTTTCACTCTCGAGCACAGCGCCGTAGAACACGGCGGTGCGGCGCTGTGGGGGTTGCTGTTGGTGATCCTCGCCGCGATCATCGGCGTGGCGTTCCGCATCGCCCACCATGCCGAGGTATTGGCGATACGTTTCGGCGAGCCATACGGCACGCTGATCCTCACGCTGGCCGCCGTGTCCGTCGAGGTGGTGATCCTGATCGTGCTGTTGCAGGGCGCGCCTAACCCGACGCTGGCGCGCGACACGGTGTTCGCCGCCGTGATGTTCGACATCAACGGCATCCTCGGCCTCGCGGCTATCGTCGGCGGCCTGAAACACGGCAGCACCAAATACAACATCTCGTCGGCCAACTCCTTTGTCGCGATGCTGCTGGTCGCTATCGGCGTCGGCATGTTCATCCCGGACTTTGTGCCGGAAACTCAATGGAAGACCTACTCGGTCTTTTCCATCGGCATCATGGCGGTCATGTACATGGGTTTCCTGCGCCTGCAAACGGTAGAGCACCGCAATTTTTTTGAATATATCTCAAGCACTGAAGATGAGGCGCATGACATCGAGCATAGCCCGAATGCACTGCATGTTGCGATGATGCTCGGCGCGATTGTGCTGGTCGGCGTGCTTTCGGAAGTCTTGTCGGTGCTGCTGGATGCCGGCTTGGCCGGCAGCAGCCTGCCGAAGTCGATCCCGGCTGTGCTGGTGGCGCTGATTTCCGCCAGCCCGGAAATCCTCACCGCGCTCAGGGCGGCGCAAAACAACCGCATGCAGACCACCGTCAACATCGCGCTGGGCGCTTCGCTCGCCACCGTGCTGCTCACGTTGCCGGTGATCGAGACCATCGCGCTGTTCACCGGCGACCGCATCGAGATGGCGCTTACGCCGGTTCAGGGAGGGATGCTGCTGCTGACCTTCCTAGCCGTAATGAACAACCTGCACGATGGCGAGACCAACGCCATCGAGGGCATCAGCCACTTCGCGCTGTTCGCGGCCTTCATCGCGCTGGTGATGATGGGGCTGGTCTGATGTCCGCGCTGGAAACCTGGGAGCTGCTGAGTTATGTGGTAACCGTCATCGGCCTGCCGCTGGCGATTGCGGTGTTCATCTTCGAACAGCGCAAGGAGCGCAACAACGAGGAAGAGGAGGTCTATCAACTGCTCTCCGACAACTATCAGGCATTTCTCAAGATCGCGCTGGAGAACCCCGACCTGCGCCTGTTTGCCGACGAGGAAACGCCCGCCCTCTCCGCCGAGCAGCGCGAGCGCATGTTCATCATTTTCAGCATGCTGATCTCGTTGTTCGAGCGCGCCTACCTGCTGCTCTATGAAAGCGACATGACGGAAAAACAGTCGAGGCGCTGGCGCTCCTGGGAAGACTACATGGGGGAGTGGTGCAACCGCGCCGATTTCCGCGCCGCATTGCCCGCCTTGCTGCGCGGCGAAGACCCCGAGTTCGCGGACTACATACAAAAACTCGCAGCCAGCGGGCAGAATGCGTAGCCTGTATCGGGCGTAGAACTCTTATTCCAACAGACCCGAACATAAAGTTGCGATGGGCTGCTTTCGGGCTGACAATAATGCAACATCATGTTTGGCAATGTGCCAGAAGCTGACAGTCAATGATGTAACTACGGAAGGCCGCTATTCGGCCTTATGTAGCGCGCTACATAAGGCCGATTATGTAGACTGCTCGATTATGTGGGCTGTTCGGTGCGGCATGGCATGGAAGCCTTGCGTAATCTAGGTTTTCGGCGATTGATGTAACGACACGCTCGACATAATTTCAATGATCGTCTGAAGTGGTGGCCCCACTTCAGGAGGTCATTATGAACCCCATCTCATCGCACCGGGCTACGCCGAAGACTCGGTCATCTGCATCATTCCCGGCACATATTGCTGACGAACTACGCCGTTACGATGAACATCTGCGCGACGTAAGAGGTTTGGCGGCCAGTACGCGCAAGGATCGCCTTTACGTCGCGGGCATGCTGCTGCGACAGAAGTTCAAGAGGCGCGCCGTCGACATATCGCGGCTGCGGCCCGATGACGTTCGCCAATTCCTTGCCAGCCAACTGGAAGCGCACAGAACGGCTTCCAACGCATCGCGACTCGCGGCGGCGCTACGCAGCTACCTTCGCTATCGAGCGACCTGCGGCGATCCGGTAGGCAAGCTCACCGCCGTCATTCTGAATCCCGTCCACTGGAAGCTGGCGTCATTGCCACGCGCGCTCAAGCCGGACGAGATCGAGCGCCTGCTGAACTCATTCACCGACGATCTTCGTTGGCCCAAGCGCGGTTACGCCATCATTCGTTGCGCGTTGGATATGGGGCTGCGGTCGTGCGAGATAGCCAGCCTGAAGATCGGCGACATCGACTGGCGCGCCGGCATCGTAACGCTACGGGGTACCAAGTCACTACGGCAGGACGTACTGCCCTTGCCGATGGAAACCGGGCAGGCGCTGGCGGACTATCTCCAGAACGAGAGACCTCGTACCGCCAACCCTTCGGTTTTCGTTCCACGCCTCGGTGATCATGATCGGCCGATGACCGCCGATGCGGTTCGATGCGTGATCCGATGGACGTATCGGCGCATCGGCCTGACGCATACACGTTCGCACGCGCTGCGCCATGCCTTCGCCTGTCGTTTGGTTGAGAACGGTAGTTCGCTCAAGGAAGTCGCTGACCTGCTGCGCCACCGCTCGCTCAATACAACCCTGATCTACGCCAAGCTCGACACGCCGAAGCTGGCAGCCGTTGCCCTGCCGTGGCCCGGGAGCGCATCATGAACGCGCGCATCGGATTGCAGCAGCGGATCAACGACTATCTCGCCGAGCGGCACCGCCTCGGTTTCGAGCTGCGTTCGCGGGATACGCTGCTGGCCGGGTTTGCCCGCTACGTTGCTGCCCGGCATCACCATGGCCCACTGACAGCCGATCTCATGATCGAATGGGCGCGCCATGATAAATGGCACCATGAAACACCGGCAACTTGGGCTGTCCGGCTTGCCAGAGTCCGCCATTTCGCGCGTTACCTGAAGCAGTTCGAACCGGAGACCGAAGTTCCGGACGAATCGGTCTTCGGTCCGGAGGCAGGCCGTGTTGCCCCACATATCTTCCATGATGAGGAAATCGTCCAATTGCTCGCAGCTGCCCGTCAGCTTGGACCTCCGGGCAGCATTCGACCTGCAACCTATGAAACCCTGTTTGGCCTGATGGCCTCGACCGGTCTGCGAGTTTCGGAAGCCATCCATCTGCTTGATACCGATGTCGATCTCAAGCATGGAATGCTCAGCATCCGGCAAACCAAGTTCGCCAAGTCGCGCCAGTTACCGATTCACCCAACTGCGGTTGCCGCGTTGATGAAATACCGCCGACAACGTGCGCGGCATCTTGCCACCATCGCCGAGATGCCATTCCTGATCAGCAGCCGTGGCCGGCGACTTGGGGAACCTCTCTGCGTCCGTCAGGTACATCGCGTCTTCAACATGCTGCGCGACCGTCTGAACTGGGGAAATCGTGGCGGCCACGCAGCACCACGTCTTCATGATCTGCGCCACACCTTTGCCGTCAGGCGCATGTTGCTCTGGCATGCCGATGGCACCGACATCGACCAGATGATGCTGGCGCTATCGACCTACATGGGGCACGCCGAGATCTTCTACACCTATTGGTATCTGACCGCCGTACCGGAACTGATGGCCTTGGCCGGAGGTAAGTTCGAGCGATACGCTGATCTGGCAGGAGGCTGCGATGAGTAAGCGCACCAATTCCCCATCGTCGTTTGCCGCGCTTGTACAAGCCTACTTCACCGAGTACCTGACCCAGCAGCGGGCGCTTAGCCCGCAGACCATTGCTGCCTATCGGGATGGCTTCGTCCTGTTCCTCAACTTTGCCGAGGTGCGTTTGGGCAAGTCGCCAGAGACAATGGCGTTGACCGACATCACACCGAAATTGATCATCGCCTTCCTCGATCATCTGGAACGCCAGCGGCACAATTCCGTGCGCAGCCGCAATGCGAGATTGGCGGCGCTGCGGTCGTTCCTGAAATTTGCGGGGCATCGAGACGTGGCATCGCTACAGGTGATAGAACGTGCCTTGGGGGTTCCGGTAAAGCGGTTCGAACGTCCGATGTTCGGCTATCTGTCGCGCGAGGAGGTGCTGGCGGTAATCGGCACACCGGGCGAATCATGGCTGAGCCAACGGGATCATGTGCTGTTTCTGCTGATGTACAACACCGGGGCGCGCGTGTCGGAGATCATCGGGGTCAAGGTTGGCGACGTGGTACTCGATGATAGTGCCGCCCGCGTCCATCTCCACGGCAAGGGCAGAAAGCAGCGGAGCGTGCCACTGTGGCATTCGACTGTGAAGGCAGTGCGAGCCTGGTTACGATTCAATCGCCAGCTCGAGGCGGCATCGACCTTGCTGCCCAGCCTCGACGGGAACGCAATTACGCGCTCGAATGTGAATAAGCGACTGATGCTGGCGGTACGAATGGCCTCGGAGCAGCATCCCCGCCTGCTTCAACAGCACGTCTCGCCACATACAATCCGCCACACTACGGCGATGCACCTGTTGCAGGCCGGTGTCGACATCAGCGTCATCGCGCTTTGGCTTGGTCATGAGAGTCCGGCCACTACTCATCATTACGTTGAGGCCGATCTGACAATGAAGGAACGCGCCTTGGCCAGACTTCACGAGCCAGACTTCAAGATTCAACGCTACCGTGCGCCTGACTCGCTGCTCGACTTCCTGAAGACGTTGTGATTATGTGGAGAGCAAAAAACGCGTCGACTTCTACCCATCAGCGGTTGGCGCGTACCCACAGGATCAAGTCCACATAATCGAGCAGTCTACATAATCGCACTTATGTAGCGCGCTACATAAGGCCGAAGAGCAGACGTTAGACAGGGCATATTTGAACGGCGGCTGTGTGTCGTTTGCAGACCACCGTCAACATCGCGCTGGTGATGATGGGGCTGGCCCGATGTCCGCACTGGAAACATGGGAGCTGCTGAGTTGTGTGGTAATCGTGATCGGCCTGCCGCTGGCGATTGCGGCATTTATCTTCGAACAGCGCAAGGAGCGCAACAACGAGGAAGAAGATGTCTATCAACTGTTCTCGGACAACTATCAGGCATTCCTCAAAATCGCGCTGGAGAATCCCGACCTGTGCCCGCGTACCCACCCGCGATGAGATCACCCGAATGACCGCCCGATACAGCCCGTGAATCACCCATGATCGTCATGGCGCGATATTTCTTTATAAAATGACCAGCTTGGGAAAAAATGGCCTTTGAATTGACCATTTCGAGAGGTGTGAATGATGAAAACTGCCACAGTAGCTGATGCCAAGTCGCATTTATCCGCCTTGCTCGCCGAAGTTGAGGCAGGCCAAGGGATTGTCATCACCCGCCGGGGAAAGCCGGTTGCGCGCCTCGTTCCCGAGCCGTGATCAGGAGGTTTTGACTGGTCTGATTTGCGCAATTGGGTGTCTGCACCGCCGATGCCGGGTCTGACCGTTGCAGAAATGCGCGAACGGGATATGTTGTGATCTACCTCGATACTTCGGTGCTGGGTGCAATTCTTTTTCGAGAGCCCGGCGCGGCCGATCTTGTCGCTCGGCTCGAAAGCAACCGGAAAGAGGGGCTGATGATTTCGGCCTGGACCTTGGCTGAAATGGCCAGCGTCGGCGGCATCAAACAGCGTACAGGTGCCATTGACGCCGAGACACGCCAGCAGGCCATTGCCAATTTTCAGCGATTTGCATCCATGCACCTCGTTACGGTAGAAATTGAACCGGCGGACTTTCGTACCGCAGCGGTGCTCATCGAATCGCCAGCCACCCTGCGAGCAGGGGACGCACTGCATCTGGCGATTGCCCGCCGCCTGGATGCCCGAATCGCCAGTATCTACCGCCGGTTGTGTGCCGCGACTGAGGTATTGGATCTGGCCAGGTTTGAGCTTTCGTAAACACGCCTTTTGCAATGCATGAGGGAAAGAAAAAACGGTGACACCCGAGCCGTTACGCAAGATTGTTGGCGCGCGCCCACATATCAAATGCATCGAACGACAAAACAGGGCTTTTGCGGTATTTGGTTAAGGGATAGAATACACATGAGGAGGTGTATATGCGGACTAACATTGTAATTGACGACCAACTGGTAGCGGACGCCATGAAGTTGTCCGGCGTTAAAACCAAACGTGAAGTGGTGGAGTTGGCTTTGCGCCGGCTGGTGACATCGGCCAAACAAAAAGACATTCTCGACTTGGTGGGGCAGGACATGATCGCGCCGGACTATGACGTGCGTGCCGCGCGCTCACGCATGGGTGCACGCCGTGATCCTGGTTGACAGCTCGGTCTGGATAGATTTGCTGCGTGAGGTGCAAACACCGCAAACGCTCGCACTGCGCGAGTTGCTGCCCCGGCGCGAGGCTGCGCTGACAGCGGTGATTTATCAGGAAATTTTGCAAGGCGCAGCCACGCCCGAGCGCTTCACCAAACTCAAACGCTATTTCCGCACGCTACCCTTTCTCAACCCCGCCCATCCGATCGAGACATGGGAGGCCGCAGCGGAGATTTACATGCGCTGCCGCCAGCAGGGCTACACTCCGCGCAGCCCGCATGATTGTCTGGTGGCGCGTATTGCGATTGAACACCGGACACCTCTGCTCCACGATGACCGTGATTTTGAAGCGATAGCGGAGGTGGAGCCGCGCCTCAAACTGTTTCCGCTCGCTTGAACCTCGCGTATGAGCGCGGCGATCAACAGGCCATTGAAAAACTGGTTAAGGAATACGGCCAAGAACCCGAAGCGATTACTGGTGGAGGTAAAAGGGGCCGTGGTCGAATTTAAATCGGAAATCAGAACCCAGTCTGCGTAGGGCGCAATCGTTATTTCGTGGGACAAGCTCACGGCGTTCTTCAACAAGCATCCAACACAAGGAGTCATACGATGATCATCAAAGCCTATGGTACCCGCGCGAGCGACCAGTTGCTCGAACCGATGGAAATCCCCCGGCGCACGCTGGGCGTGGATGACGTGCAGATCGACATCACACACTGCGGCGTGTGCCATTCCGACCTGCACACCGCGCGCAACGAATGGAAGAACACGCTCTACCCATCGGTTCCTGGCCACGAGATCGTCGGCCGCGTCGTGGCCGTCGGCGCGCAGATAACGAAATTCAAGTTGGGCGATCTCGTCGGGGTCGGCTGCATGGTCGATAGCTGCGGCCATTGCCCGCCTTGCCACGAGGGCGAGGAACAGTATTGCGACAATGGCTTTACCGGCACCTACAACGGGCCGCTTTACGGGGGCGAGAACACCTACGGCGGCTACTCGCAGACCCTCGTCGTCAAGGGGGCCTTCGTCTTGCGCATTAACCATGCCGAGAAGGATCTCGCCGGTGTGGCGCCCCTGCTCTGTGCCGGCATCACCACCTATTCCCCGCTGCGTCATTGGGGTGCCGGACCAGGCAAGAAGGTTGGTGTCGTCGGCCTCGGCGGCCTCGGCCACATGGGCGTCAAACTGGCTCACGCGATGGGCGCGCACGTCGTGCTGTTCACCACCTCGCCCGCCAAGGTCGCCGACGGCCTGCGCCTCGGGGCGGACGAGGTGTGCGTTTCCACCGACCCCGCGCAGTTGGTCCGCCATGCCGGCCAGCTCGACTTCATCCTGAACACGGTCGCCGCCCCGCATCAATTGGATACCTACCTCCAACTGCTGAAGCGCGATGGCACGATGACGCTGGTCGGCGCACCCGCCGAACCTCATCCTTCGCCGAACGTATTCGGGCTCATCCTCAAGCGCCGCAGTATCGCGGGCTCGCTGATCGGTGGGATTCGCGAGACACAGGAGATGCTCGACTTCTGCGCGGAGCACGGCATCGTTTCCGACATCGAGATGATTCCGATGCACTACATCAACACGGCCTATGAACGGATGCTGAAGAGCGACGTGCGTTACCGCTTCGTCATCGACATGGCGACGCTCAAGACCGAGGCATGAGGCCGTCAGGATGCAATGGCACCAACTGCGAACCCGCCAATATCACAGAGGCGCGAGCGCAAAAAACATCGTTACGGGCGTGAATCGGGAGGCGTTTTCAGGATGTCGCGCAGCAACTGCGGCAGGGCGGCGCGAAATTCATTGACGGCTTGCTTGACGGCGAGGCGCTGCAATTTTTCGAGATGGAGGTTGAGCTTCTGCGTGAACACGGCTTCAACGTGTGGCTCGATTTGTTTCAGCAGTTGCTGTATTTGTTCCTCGCTGAGCGCGGGTGCGGGGAGTGGAGGTTCAGGTTCAATAATTTCAGTGAGCGTCGGCAGCTCGTCGGACAAGGAGGGAACCACCTCGGTCAGCACCGGCAGGTTGTCCGGTAGCTTGCTGACTGGCAGTTGGTTGCCCGGCGGTTGGTTGCCTGGCAGTTGGTTTTCCGGCAACTGAATGTCGGGCGCTTCCGCATTCATGGGGTATGCCCGGACAGGTCGATATGGCGCAGTTCATAGCCGCGATCTTTGTAAAATTTGTAACGCTCGCGCCCCTTGCGGCTGTCTTCTGCGTCGCCGCTGACGATTTCGATGACGCGCTCGAAGCGGCTGAAGAACGAGACGCATTCGTCGTGCAGGCTGATCAGCAGGTCGTGATGGGGAAACCTGTCGTTGCCGCTGTTCAGCACGACAGGCCATTGCGCCGCCTCTTCGGCATCGCTGCGGCAATGCGGGATGAACGCTGTGGCGGGATAGTGCCAGAGCAGTTTGTCCAGCGCGTCGATGGCCGCCGCATCCGACGCGCTGAGCGCCACATGCACGCCGTTCTGCATCGCCTTGTGGCTCAGCTGGCAGGCGGTGCGCAGCTTGTCGGCAGAGCCGGTGTAGAAGTCGATTTTAGTCATGGCGTAAAAATAATTTGGCCACAGAGACCACAGAGTACACAGAGAAAACCATCTGCTTTCCTCTCTGTGATCTCTGCGGTCTCTGTGGCAAAAATCATTTGCTGTTTGCCCGGTTGATTAAATACTGCGTGAGCAGCGGCACCGGGCGACCGGTCGCGCCTTTCTCCTTGCCGGATTTCCACGCGGTACCGGCGATGTCCAGATGCGCCCAGCGGTAATCCTTGGCGAAGCGCGACAGGAAACACGCGGCGGTGATGGTTCCGCCGGCGCGTCCGCCGATGTTCTGCATGTCGGCGAAGTTGCTGTCCAGCAGCGGTTGGTAGTCTTCCCACAGCGGCAGTTGCCAGGCGCGGTCGTGCGCCTGTTCACCTGCCGCCAGCAATTCCCCGGCGAGTTTGTCCTGGTTGCTGAACAGGCCGGTGGCGACATGCCCCAGCGCGATGACGCAGGCGCCGGTGAGCGTGGCGATGTCCACCACGGTGTCCGGTTCGAACTTGCCCGCGTAGGTCAGCGCGTCGCACAGGATCAGGCGGCCTTCGGCATCGGTGTTGAGTATCTCGATGGTCTGCCCGGACATGCTGGTGACGATATCGCCCGGCTTGCTGGCCGAACCGCCGGGCATGTTCTCGCAGCTCGGGATCACGCCAATCACATTCAGTTTCAGTTTCATTTCGGCGATCGCCTGCATTGTGCCGAGCACGCTGGCCGCGCCGCACATGTCGTACTTCATCTCGTCCATTTCCGCGCCCGGCTTGAGCGAGATGCCGCCGGTGTCGAAGGTGATGCCCTTGCCCACCAGCACGATGGGTTTGTGTTTCTTGTCGGCGCCGTGATATTCGAGCGTGATCAGTTTGGCGGGCTGGTGGCTGCCGCGCGTGACCGACAGCAGGGAATGCATGCCGAGTTTTTGCATGTCCTTTTCTTCCAGCACCGTCGCCTTGAGCTTATATTTTTTGGCGAGGGTTTCGGCCTGATCGGCGAGGTAGGCCGGTGTGCAGATATTGCCGGGCAGGTTGCCCAGATCCTTGGCCAGCTTCATGCCGTGCGCGGTGGCTGCGGCCTGTTCGAGCGCCTGTTGCGCGGCGGCTTTGGGTTTGTCGGCACAGCCCAGCAGAATTTTGCGCAGCTTCGGCGCAGCGGCGGGCTTGCTCTTGAGCTGGTCGCAACGGTAGCCGGATTCGGCGGCGGCCAGCACCGCCTGCTTGATTTTCCAGTTCTCGTCGCGTTCCTTGACCGCAAGGTCGGTGAAAAACAAGGCGGTATCCTTGACCGCAGTTTTTTTCAGCGCGCCGAAAACGGTGCCCAGCGCATCGAGATATTGTTTGGCGCCGAACTCGGCGGCTTTGCCGAGCCCGACCAGCAATACGCGTTCGGCGGCGGAGCCGCTCGCGTGATGCAGCAACAGCGTGCTGCCGGTCTTGCCATCCAGGTCGCCGCGCGCGACGAGATCGCTCAATTGGTGCGCAGCAGCCTTGTCGAGCGCCTGTGCTTCTGGCGAGAGTTTACCGTCTTCATAGACGCCGACGACCACGCATCCGCTGTGCTGCTTCTCCGGACTGCTTTGTTTTATGCTAAATTCCACGCGATGCCCCTTATAGAAAAAACTGTTGCCCAATGTCCGATTATCCGCAAACTCACCGCATAAAGTCAAAGCCGTTTCGCTTTGGGCTTTTTCATCGCACGCTGGTGAGCGAATTTGTCAGCAATGGCTTGCTGGTGTTTGCGGTATTGCTCGGCATCGTGGTGGTCAGCCAGTTGATCCGCCTGCTGGGCGAAGCGGTCAGCGGCAGGCTGGCGGTGGAGGGCGTGTTGGCGCTGTTGGGTTTCAGCGCGATGAGCTACCTGCCGGTGCTGCTTTCCGTCAGCCTGTTTGTTTCCATCATCCTCACCTTGTCGCGTTGTTACCGCGACAGCGAGATGGTGGTGTGGTTCAGCGCGGGCATCGGTTTGACGCGCTGGATACGCCCGGTGCTGTGGTATGCGCTGCCGGTGCTCGGGGTGATTGCGTTGCTCAGTCTGGTGTTGTCGCCGTGGGCGTTGCACAAGGCCGAAGAATTCAAGAACAAGCTGGAAAGCCGCGATGATGTGGCCGCCGCCACACCGGGCACATTCCGCGAATCCAGGCAGGCGGATCGGGTGTATTTCATCGAGAACGTCGACGCCGGTTCCAATCGCGTCGGCAACATTTTTGTCCAATCGGAACAAAACGGCAAACTGGGCACAATGGTGGCGCGGCAGGGGATGCAGGAAACCTTGCCGAACGGGGATCACTTTCTGGTGCTGCTCAACGGCACACGCTATGAAGGGGTGCCAGGGCAGCGCGATTACAACATTGTGGAGTTCGAGCGCTATGCGATCCGTATCGACAGCGCACCGGTCAAACAGACCCAGCCTTGGGCGCGCATCATGTCAACGCTCGAATTATGGCAAAACCGCACCCTGAAGAATATCGCGGAACTGGAATGGCGTGTGGGGCTGCCGATCAGCGCCGCCATACTCGCGTTGCTGGCGATCCCCTTGAGTTATGTCAATCCGCGCGCCGGACGTTCGCTCAACCTGATTCTGGCGATTGTGCTGTATATGCTCTACAACAACATGATCAGCGTGACCAACGCCTGGGTTAGCCAGGGCAAGCTGTCGCCGGGCATCGGCTTGTGGGGCATCCATGCGGTGATGCTGGCGCTGACGGCGTTGATGTTTTATCGGCGCATATCGATGTTCTCGTTGCGCAGGTTGTTGGGTGGGGCGCGCCCGGATGTTGAGAATCAGGCCGCTGCAAAACAGGGCGCTGAGAAAAATGCCGCTGAGAATCAGGCCGCCGCCAGGCAGGCCGAGGTGCAGCCGTGAACCTGCTGACGCGCTACCTGGGTCGCGAGATTTACTTCAGCATCGCGCTGGTGTTCGCCGCACTCCTCATGCTGTTCGCTTTTCTCGACTTGATCCACGAGTTGAACGTGATGGGGCAGGGGCAATATCACCTGGGCTATGTGCTGTTGTTCGTGGTGTTGACCGTTCCCGGCCATGTCCATGAATTGTTCCCGGTGGCGGTGCTGGTCGGCGCTATTTTCGCGCTGGTGCAGATGGCGGCCAACTCCGAGCTCACCATTTATCGCGCTTCCGGCGCATCGCTGTGGCAAATGATAGTCGCGCTGTTCAAGATTGCACTGCCGCTGGCGGTGCTGAGTTTCGTGATCGGCGAGTTTGTCGCGCCGCCGAGCGAGCAGATGGCGCAGCAACTTCGTCTCAAGGCGCAGAATGCACAGGTCACGCTCAAGGAATTTCGTTCAGGCGTGTGGGTCAAGGACGAGCGCAGCTTCGTGAACGTGAAAAACGTGATGCCCGATACCAGCCTGCTGAATATCGACATTTACCGCTTCAGCGAGGACTATCGCCTGCAGGCCATCACCAATGCCAAACAGGCACATTTCATCGAGCCGGGGCGCTGGTTGCTGGAGGGTGTGCTGGAGACGCGTTTCGACAAACAGGGAACCAGTATTGACGCCGTCCCCAGCCTGGAGTGGCGTTCGGCATTAAACCCGGATCTTCTAAGCGTGCTGCTGGTGGTGCCGGAACAAATGTCCGCTTACGGCCTGTATCAATATGCCGGCCACCTGAAAGACAACAAGCAAAAAAGTGCGCGTTATGAAATCGCCATGTGGAGCAAGCTGGTTTATCCGTTCGCGCTAATGGTCATGATGCTGCTGGCGCTGCCGTTCGCATCCTATCAGCGGCGCTCCGGCGGGGTCGGTGCGATGATTTTCATGGGCATCGTGCTGGGGTTGGTGTTTCACTTCGCCGGGCGGCTGTTTGCCAGCCTGGGCGCGCTCAACGACTGGCAGCCTTTTATCAGCGCCACGGGCATGACGGGGCTGTTTTTGGCGTTGGGCTTGGCCACGCTGTGGTGGACGGAGCGACGCTGACGGGCGACCAAATCTTCCGCGACTGCTCGCGCCACACGGCTTCTGCTGGAAAATTTAAAAGCCCGCTGGAAAGTGAAAAGCCGGAGGCGAGAGGCAGATGCAGTTCAATTTATCCCAGATAGTTCATTAGATATTGGGGTATTGAAAATCAATGGGTTGTAGGTCGGGTTTTAACCCGACATGTCGGGCTGAAGCCCGACCTACGCTCCAATGGATTATCTGGGTTTATATTTATAGGGAGTGGCAATGCGTAGAATTATTTTGATGATGCTGTTAACCGTGGTGAGCCATAGTGCAATGGCGGAGTGGATAGCTGTGGGCAGTAATAAAAGCACCACTATCTTTGTCGACACGGCCACCATTCAGCGAACGGGCAATATGGCGACCATGTGGCATTTGACCGACTTCAAGACGCCACAGAAAGATATGGGTGAGGAGTATTTGTCTGCCAAGGATCAAAATGAATACGACTGCAAGGCCACGAAAATGAGACGGCGCGCTTCCTCCCAGCACTCGGCTAATATGGGCAAGGGGAAAGTGGTTTATAGCGACTCTTTTGCTACCAGGTGGAAGCCGGTTACCCCCGACAGCGGCATCGAAATTTTGTGGAAATTCGCCTGCCTCAAGCGCTAGAAAACGCAGATTAATTCGTCATCCCCGCTCTTCGGCAGGCTCGGGACAGGCTTCGCTCCCACACCTTTTTTTGAAGACATCCTACAGCGCGCGCACCTTCACCGTCTTGCCTTTCAGCTTGCCTGCCGACAATTTGCGCACGGCTTCGTGGGCGATGTTGCGCGCGACGGCGACATAGGTGGTCTGATCGGTGACGGTGATTTTGCCGACCTGCTCGCGCGTGAATCCCGCTTCGCCGGTGAGCGCGCCCAGCACGTCGCCGGGGCGGATTTTCTCTTTGCGCCCGCCGAGTATCAGCAGCGTGACCATCGGCGGCACCAGCGGTGCTTCATCGGCGCTAGGCAGTTCGCCCAGCTCATGCCACTCCGGTTCGATGCGCATCATTTTTGCGATGCCGATAATACGGTTGCGCTCGCTCGGGCTGCACAGGCTCAGCGCCCAACCATTCTCGTCGGCGCGGCCGGTGCGGCCGATGCGGTGGATATGAATTTCCGGGTCGGGCGTGACATCGACATTGATCACCGCTTCGAGCTGCGCGATGTCTAATCCCCGCGCGGCAACATCGGTCGCCACCAGCACCGAGCAACTGCGATTGGCAAACTGAATCAGTACCTGATCGCGCTCGCGCTGTTCCATGTCGCCGTTCAGCGTCAGCGCCTTGATGCCCCGCGCGTGCAGCACTTCCAGCAGCGCGCGACATTGTTGCTTGGTGTTGCAGAAGGCCAGCGTGCTGACCGGGCGGTAATGCTTGAGCAGCGTGGCGACAGCCTGCAATCTATCCCCGTCTTCCACCTTGTAGAAGCGCTGGCGTATCTTGCTTTCCTCGTGTTGTTCCAGCAGCTTCACCTCCTGCGGCGCGCGCATAAACTGGCGCGCCAGCCGCGCGATGCCTTCGGGATAGGTCGCCGAGAACAACAACGTCTGGCGCTCTGCCGGGCAACGTTTCGCGACATAAGCGATGTCCTCGACAAAGCCCATGTCCAGCATCCGGTCCGCCTCGTCGAGCACCAGCGTGTTGAGCGCTTCCAGATTCAGCGTGCCGCGTTCCATGTGATCCATGATGCGCCCCGGTGTGCCGACGACAATGTGCGCGCCGTGCTCCAGGCTAGAGGTCTGCGTGCGCATGATGCTGCCGCCGCACAGCGTCAGAATCTTGATGTTGTCGGCGGAGCGAGCCAGACGGCGGATCTCCTGCGTTACCTGATCGGCAAGCTCGCGCGTCGGGCACAGCACCATCGCTTGCACCGCAAAGCGGCGCGGGTTCAATTTTGTCAGCAGCGGCAGCCCGAAAGCCGCCGTCTTACCGCTGCCGGTCTTCGCCTGCGCGATCAGGTCGTGTCCCGCCAAAGCGATCGGCAGGCTGGCCGCCTGTATCGGCGTCATCGTCAAATAGCCGAGCTGCTGCAAGGTCGCCTGTGTGCCGGGCGACAGCGGCAGCTCGTTGAAAGAGCGGCTGGTGGTGTCGGGCGTTGCGGGCAAGGAGGGCGGGTTGGTATGGTTCATGCGCTTACCCTTCCTTGCGTCGGCGCGTTGCGAAAGATTTGAAAGGCTTGCGCTGTCCCGGACGTTTGTTGTAGTCCTCTACCGGCTTGGGTTTGGGCATCAGCAGATTTTTTCCGGTGATTTTTTTGTTGGCCTGATGCGCGGCAATGGCTTCGGCGATTTGCTCCACTGTCAGCAGAATGATCGCGTGTTCGCCGTTGAGGTGGAAGTCGGCGAGATGTTCTTTGATGTCGTAGATGCGTTCCGGGGCCAGGGCTTTTTTCGCGTGGCCGGTCAGCATTTGCCGCGCATCCGGCGTCAGCGTGTAACCGCCATCTTGCGCGCAGATCAAACCGTATTCGGAAAGCCGATAAAACGAGTCGGACAATTTGGTTTCGAGAGGAATAGCGCCTTGGGTCAGATCGGCAGCAGCGATAATCTCGACAAGATTAGCCGGATGCCGCTTCGCGGCGAGCGACATGGACAATAAAAGGATCGCATCAATATCGTGGACTGGGTACATCGTGAACCTTTGGATAAATTATGGAATGAGAGCCAGCAGGCGCGGGGCATCAAGCGTGTAGCTGTCGAACAGTGATGATCGGACGACGACATAGAGGACGACATAGAGAATGGCTTCCCGCTGTTTTCCGATGTTCCGGTGAACGTCGAACTGTGCCATCGCAGGGTGGAGTGTTCGTCGGCAAACGCGCCGGAGCGTTCGTTAGGGAAGCGCTGATTTATTCGTCATCTCCGCGAAGGCGGAGATCCAGTGCCTTAATTTAACTGGGTTCCCGCCTCCGCGGGAACGACGAAACCGAATAAATCAGCGCCTCCTTAAAGGTATTCCACGCTTTTGCCGAGACTCATGGGGAACCTGCAAGCGCGCATGGTATGCGCATTCCGGTATTTTGTGAAGCCGCAGCCGCCTCTAATATGAAATGGCAACTACTCAGGCCGAAGTCGTATGCTTGAAAAATTGCGACAACGCCAGTCCCCTCCCCCTGACAGGGGGAAGGTTAGGATGGCGGCCATGACACGGCGTTGCGAAGCATCTGGGGCGGGAATGGCCGCCTCACGCCCGCTCCCGCAATCGGCTGGCTTCGCCAGTAACGTGTCGCGGGATGTGGGGGTGGAAGGGTGGAATCATCGCAAAGTGTCTTTAATGCACCATCTTTCTACCCTCATCCTAGGGTATGTGGCGGCTCCAGAAGCCCTATTTATGCTAATCTGCGCGGGTATTTTTTTGGACACTCTGTCATGAACGGTTATTTGAAACGCATCCTCAACGCGCGCGTGTACGACGTGGCGATCGAAAGCCCGCTGGAACTTGCGCCCAACCTTTCCGCGCGCATCGGCAACACCGTGTTGCTCAAACGCGAAGACATGCAGCCGGTGTTTTCCTTCAAGCTGCGCGGCGCGTACAACAAGATGGCGCAACTCACGCCGGAGCAGTTGAAACGAGGCGTGATCGCCGCCTCGGCGGGCAATCACGCGCAGGGCGTCGCGCTCAGCGCGCAAAAGCTCGGCTGCAAGGCGGTGATCGTGATGCCTGTCACCACGCCGCAAATCAAGATCGACGCAGTGAAGGGGCGCGGCGCGAAAGTGGTGCTGCACGGCGATTCCTACTCCGACGCCTGCGCGCACGCGCGGGAGCTGGAAAAGCTGGAAGGCATGACCTTCGTGCATCCCTACGACGATCCCGACGTGATCGCCGGACAGGGCACTATCGCGATGGAAATCCTGCGCCAGCATACCCGACCGATCCACGCCATTTTCTGCGCCATCGGCGGCGGCGGGCTGGCCGCCGGTGTGGCTGCTTACGTCAAGCAAGTGCGCCCCGAGATCAAGATCATCGGCGTGCAGCCGGTCGATTCCGACGCCATGTACCGCTCGCTCAAAGCCAAACGGCGCGTCACGCTCGACCATGTCGGGCTGTTCGCCGACGGCGTCGCGGTCAAGCAGGTCGGCCAGGAAACCTTCCGCCTGTGCCGCAAGCTGGTCGACGAGATCGTCCTGGTGGATACCGACGCCACCTGCGCCGCGATCAAGGACGTGTTCGAAGATACCCGTTCGATCTTGGAACCGGCGGGCGCACTCGCCATCGCCGGGGCCAAGCTGTATGCCGCGCGCGAAAAGCTCAAGGGCGAGACGCTGGTCGCCATCGCCTGCGGCGCGAACATGAACTTCGACCGCCTGCGCTTCGTCGCGGAACGCGCCGAAATCGGCGAGCAACGCGAGGCGATCCTCGCCGTCACGATCCCCGAAACGCCCGGCAGCTTCCGCAAATTCTGCGCGCTGCTCGGCAAGCGCAACATCACCGAATTCAACTACCGCTACGCCGACGCGAAAGTGGCGCATGTATTTGTCGGTATCCAGGTGCGCGACCAATCCGAGACCACAGAGCTGGTGGACAAGCTGCGGCGCAATGATTTGCCCACACTCGACCTGTCCGACAACGAAATGGCCAAGCTGCACCTGCGCCATTTGGTCGGCGGCCACGCGCCGGAGGTCAAGGACGAAATCATGTTCCGTTTCGAGTTCCCGGAACGCCCCGGCGCGCTGATGAACTTCCTCAACAGCATGAGCCACAACTGGAACATCAGCCTGTTCCACTACCGCAACCACGGCGCGGACTACGGTCGCGTGCTGGTCGGAATGCAGGTGCCGCACCACGACAAGAAGGCGCTCAAGACCTTCCTAGACACGCTCGGCTATCGCTACTGGGATGAGAGCGCCAACCCGGCGTACAAGCTATTTCTTGGTTAGAATCGTAGCAGCCTCCATGAAAAATGCAGGAGAAAACAATGCGCAAAGATGAAGCCTTAAAGTTGCTGGCGGAGTGCAAGCCGAAATTGAAACAATGCATTAAAAATAATTTAATTCATGTCTGATCCATTGCAAAGAGAGTGGGGTTTCTACATTTCGGACATGATCGCCTTTGCCGAAAAAGTGGTGGCTTATACCAATGGCCTGGATCAGGAAAAATTTGTATCTGGTGGGCTCAATTACGATGCAGCCATGCGCAACCTCAGCATGGTGAGTGAGGCAGCAGCTCGCATTCCAGATCATGTGCGTACCTTTGCCAGCGAAATTAACTGGCAACAATATGTCGGTGCGCACAACCGATTGATTCACAGCTACTGGGAGATCAATAACAATATTGTCTGGGGCATTACCCAGAATGAAATCCCCGTGTTGATCGAACAGCTCCATGCCCTGAAAAAAGCAGCCGATGAAAATCAGATTCGATAGCCACCATTGGATATCGGTTTGTCGGCGGTGGCAAAGTTGTTGGGCAAAAAATGAAGCTTGATGAGAAACATGCAATCTTTATCGAAGTGAAACCGCATCAAGAATTATAAAGAGGTGGTGTCTATGAGTAATCTACGATTTCAAGTCGATAGCCGTATTGCAACATTGCTCAGTCAAGAATATTCCTCAACGGAACTCGCACTGAAGGAGCTCGTAGATAACGGATGGGACGCAGACGCTGATAGCATATCGATAACATTGCCTAAGCCTATGTCTGACATGCCTATTGTGGTCGACGATGATGGTGACGGAATGACTGAAGAAGAGCTTCGCCGACACTATCTTTTTATTGCGAGCGATCGCAGGGCTCGGCGTGGTGACCACACAACAAAAAAACAACGACGAGTGAAAGGCAGAAAAGGTGTTGGTAAATTTGCAGGTCTGATGGCCGCTTCGGCAATGCAGCTAGAAACTTGGGCGCACGGTCGACTTTGCGGGTTCACACTGCGTATTGAAGATCTTGCCAAGGTCGAAGACATAGAACAGCTCCCGCTCCAACTCTTTGCAGAGGATTGTGATCCTACAAAACATGGGACTCGTATCACGCTAACTGGCTTGCATCAAAGATTAGCATTCCCAAATCCAGACAAGTTGCGTCAGAAGTTATTGCAAGAGTATGGGCGCGAAGAAGGTTTCGCTATCTCAGTCGATGGAAAAGCCCTTGGTGTTGATGACGCGCCAGGCGAATTTAGACAAATCGAAGAAGACTTGCAAGACGCAGGCAAGGTTAATCTACGTTTTGCAATCAGCGACCAGAAGAACGGTTTGCGTCAACCCGGCATCACAATTAGGGTGGGTGGCAAGTCTATTGGCAAACCGGGTTTCTTTGGTTTAGATCAATCTGATGACTTCCCCCCCAAATTGTTACGGAAGCTTTATGGTGAAATTGAGGCTGACGGCTTATCTCCACATGTGACTGCGGGTTGGGATTCCCTAGTTGAGAACAGCGAACTTTACCAAGCTGTTGAAGCTTATGTGCAGCCACTGCTACGCGAAGCTTTCAAGGAGCAGTATGGAAATGAAATGCAGCTTGCTCAGGCTAGACTGCAACGAAAAATACAAGATCGTCTCGCCAGCCTCCCAGAATACAAGCGCATATACGCGGATCGTGCAATTAAAAAAGTGCTCGACAAATACTACGGCGAGCCAGAGAGCAAAGTCGAACCAGTTGTCTTCGTATTGCTTGAAGCTTTGGAGCGATCAGATTACCGAGATATTCTTGAACATATTGCTGAAGCATCGAGAAGTGACATAGCCTCCTTAGCAGAATCATTAAGTGATTTCAGTCTCGCCGAGATGGCCTTTTTGGGTGAACAAGCGCGTGCGCGAAAAGCTTACTTGGATAATTTGGAGCGTCTTTGCGAAGATGCAGGAACACTAGAGTCTACGATGCATAAGGCCATTCAAAATGCCTTATGGATTTTTGGCCCAGAATATTCTTTATTCAGTTCGAACCAGACATTGCAACGCCAGGTAGAAGATTATCTGCATCAGAAATATGCGGGCGAAATGGTCGATAAGCGACCTGATTTGCTTCTTAACGAAGACCTCAACGGTGCCTTTTTACTAATCGAATTCAAGCGTCCATCCCATGCACTGAAATTTGAAGATTACCAGCAGGCTACTGGGTATCGGCATGATTTTGGCAAGCATACTGATAAACCAATCCGAGTATTACTTGTCGCAGGCAAGCGTTCCAACGATTTCCCACAAGAACACAAAAGAGAGCCAGAGGTTAGAGCAATATTGTTCAAGGACGTGATTTCAACTGCGAGGCGTCAGCTGGATTGGTTATTGCATCAACTCTGCAATGGAAGCTAATTGGATCGTTTGGCGTTGAAGCGTTTGGGTTTGCTTAAATACCTACAATTCTTTCGATGACACAATTAATCAAACAATCCATCCGCAAAGCCATTCTCGCGCAGCGCGAACAGCTTCCTGCCGATACGCGTGCCGCCTACAGCGCAGCCATCGCCGAACGGCTGCTGCAACTGCCGGAGTACCGGCAGGCCGGCACCGTGCTGGGCTATATGAACTTCGGCGCGGAATTCGCCAGCGAACTGTGGGTTACCCGCGTCCTGTCGGATGGCAAGCGGCTGGCGCTGCCCAAGGTGAACCGCCACACCAACCATCTCGACCTGTACTGGGTGGAAGATACCGAGAGCCAGTTGGCGGCGGGGCTGTGGGGGATACGCGAGCCTGTGGCGGAGCGTTGCGAGAGGTTGGCTGCGCCGGATGAGGTGGAATTCGCCTTGCTGCCTGGCGTGGCGTTCACCCGTGACGGCGCGCGGCTGGGCTATGGCGGCGGGTATTACGACAAGCTGCTGGCAGGCATGGCGCAACGGCCTGCTCTGGTTGTAGCGGCGTTTGGGTTGCAAGTAGTCGAGTCGCTCCCGCAGGAGGCGACCGACATCAAGGTCGAATGGATTGTTACCGAGCAGGAAATGATAGACTGCTCGGCGCAAGGAAGTATCTAGCCAGTCTTGTCGGGTTGAAAACCGACCTGCTGGGTCTCCATGAATGGCGTTGAGGGAGGTGAAAGATGGCATCTGTACCCGATCAAGCCCCGCCCGATCCCGATCCACAAGAAACCCAGGAGTGGCTGGATGCGCTCGAGTCGGTGCTGGAGAACGAAGGCGCGGAGCGCGCCCATTTCCTGATCGAGCAACTGATCGACAAGGCGCATGACACCGTCGCCGGTATGTCGTTCTGCAAGACCACCCCATATTGCAACACCATCCCGCCCGACCGCGAGCAGCGCTCACCCGGCAACCATGAACTGGAACACCACATCCGCGCTCTGGTGCGCTGGAACGCGATGGCGCTGGTGCTGAACGCCAACGAGGAATCTTCCGGGCTGGGCGGGCATATCGCCAGCTTCGCCTCGGCGGCCACGCTGTACGACGTGGGCATGAATCATTTCTTTCGCGGCAAGACAGATAAGCATGGCGGCGACCTGGTGTATTTCCAGGGCCATTCCGCGCCCGGCATGTATGCGCGCGCCTTTCTCGAAGGGCGGCTGACCGAAGAGCAGATGCGCAAATTCCGCCGGGAGTCGGAGGGCGGCGGCCTGTCGTCCTATCCGCACCCGTGGCTGATGCCGGATTTCTGGCAGTTCTCCACGGTATCGATGGGGCTGGGGCCGCTGATGGCGATCTATCAGGCGCGCTTCATGCGCTATCTGGAACATCGCGGCATCGCGCAGACTGCCGGGCGCAAGGTGTGGGCGTTCCTCGGCGACGGCGAGACCGATGAACCGGAATCGCTGGGGGCGATCTCGCTGGCGGGGCGCGAGCGTCTCGACAACCTGATCTTCGTCGTGAACTGCAATTTGCAGCGCCTCGACGGCCCGGTGCGCGGCAACGGCAAGATCATCCAGGAACTGGAAGGCGTGTTTCGCGGCGCGGGCTGGAACGTTATCAAGGTGGTATGGGGCCGGCACTGGGATCGCCTGCTGGCCGGGGACAAGAACGGCTTGTTGCTCCAGCGCATGCAGGAAGTGGTGGACGGCGAATACCAGACCTACAAGGCGCGGGACGGCGCGTATGTGCGCGAGCATTTTTTCGGAAAATATCCTGAATTGCTGGAGATGGTCGCGGACATGTCCGACGACGAATTGTGGCGTCTGAACCGCGGCGGCCACGATCCCTACAAGGTGTACGCGGCCTATGCGGAGGCGGCCAAACACAAAGGCCAGCCGACCGTGATTCTCGCCAAGACGGTGAAGGGCTACGGCATGGGCGCGTCCGGCGAGGCGCAGAACCCGACCCATCAGCAGAAAAAGATGGATATCGATTCGTTGCTCAAATTCCGCGACCGCTTCAATATTCCGCTGACCGATGCGCAGGTGGAGAGCCTGAATTTCTACCGCCCGCCGGAGGACAGCCTGGAGATCAAGTATCTACAGGAGCGCTGTAAAACGATGGGCGTCGTTCCGGCGCGCAAGCCGCTCGACCAGTGCCTGATGGTGCCGGGACTGGATGCGTTCGACGTGCTGCTGAAAGGCACCGAAGACCGCGAGATTTCCACGACGATGGCGTTCATGCGCCTGCTCGGCATCCTGGTCAAGGACAAGAACATCGGCAAACTGATCGTGCCGATCGTGCCGGACGAATCGCGCACTTTCGGTATGGACGGCCTGTTCCGCCAGATCGGCATCTTCTCGCAGGTCGGCCAGCTTTACACGCCGCAGGATGCCGACCAGCTGATGTATTACAAGGAAGACAAGACCGGCCAGATATTGCAGGAGGGCATTACCGAAGCGGGCGCGATGTCCTCGTGGATCGCCGCTGCAACGTCTTATGCGAACCACGGCGCGGCGACGATCCCGTTCTACATTTACTACTCGATGTTCGGCTTCCAGCGTGTCGGCGACTTGGCCTGGGCGGCGGGCGACATGCTGGCGCGCGGCTTCCTGCTCGGCGGCACCGCCGGGCGCACCACGTTGAATGGCGAGGGACTGCAACACCAGGACGGTCACAGCCACTTGCAGGCGGCATTGATTCCCAATTGCGTGTCCTATGACCCCACCTTCGCCTACGAACTGGCGGTCATCATTCAGGACGGCATGCGCCGCATGTATATGAACCAGGAGAACGTGTTCTATTACATCACGGTGATGAACGAGAACTATGCGCATCCCGCGATGCCGGAGGGCGCGGAAGAGGGCATCGTCAAGGGGATGTATCTTTTGCGTGAAGGGGCAAGGGGGAGGGGAGAAGGGGAAAACCCCAAGGTGCAGTTGCTCGGCAGCGGGACGATCTTGCGCGAGGTCATCGCGGCTGCGGAATTGCTGAAAAAAGACTTCGGCGTTGATTCTGACATCTGGAGTGTAACCAGCTTCAACGAGCTGCGCCGCGACGGGCTGGACTGCGAGCGCTGGAGCCTGCTGCACCCCGAGGCCGACCGGCGCGCGAGTTACGTCGAGCAATGTCTCGCCGGACGCAACGGCCCGGCGATTGCGGCGACCGATTACATCAAGAGCTATGCGGATCAGATACGCCCTTACGTTCCGGGGCGCTACAAGGTGCTGGGCACGGACGGCTTTGGCCGCTCCGACACGCGCGAGAAGCTACGCCGCTTCTTCGAGGTGGATCGCGGCTACATCGCCGTCGCGGCGCTCAAGGCGCTGGCCGATGAAGGCGCGATCGGCAAGAGCGAGGTAAGCAAGGCGATCCAGTTGTACCAGATCAACCCGGACAAACCCAACCCGGCCACAGCATAAGCCGAGGTGACAGATATGGCAGAAATTATCAATGTGGTTGTGCCAGACATCGGCAACTTCAAGGACGTGAACGTCATCGAAGTACTGGTCAAGACAGGCGACACGATAGCAGCGGAAGATGCCCTGATCACGCTGGAAACCGACAAGGCGGCGATGGATGTGCCGTCGCCGTTTGCGGGCGTAGTGAAGGAAGTCAAGGTCAAGGCCGGAGACAAGGTGTCGCAGGGTACGCTGATCGCGCTGGTGGAAGCTAGTGAAGAAACGGCGGCGAAATCCATTACACCAGCATCGGCTGCAAAAGCAGTGCCCGTCGATGTAGGGCGGGCTGCGCCCGCCATGGCGGGCGCAGCCCGCCCTACTGAGGAAACCGTTGCGTCAGCGATACAGGCTCACTCCCCTGATGGAACCACTAGTCAAGTCACTGGTTATGACAAGGGGAAGGCAAGGGAGGGATTGGCGCACGCCAGCCCCGCAATTCGCCACTTTGCGCGCGAGCTTGGTGTCGATCTTGCGCAAGTGAAAGGCGGCGGAGCGAAAGGGCGCGTTACGAAAGACGACGTGCAGAACTTCGTCAAGGCTGCACTGGCGCGCGGTACGGCTGGTAGCAGCCTGCAAGTATTGGCTATGCCGATAATAGATTTCGCCCAGTTCGGGCCCGTCGAAACCCGGCCACTGTCGCGCATCCAGAAAATCTCCGGCGCAAACCTGCACCGCAACTGGGTGAGCATCCCGCATGTCACGCAGTTCGACGAGGCCGACATCACCGAGATGGAGACATTCCGCAAACAATTGAACGAGGAATACGCCCAACAGGGTGTCAAGATCACGCCGCTGGCCTTTTTGCTCAAGGCCGTGGTAGAGGCCTTGCAGCAGTTCCCGGAATTTAACGCCTCGCTCGATGCCGGCGGCGAGAACCTGATCCTGAAAAAATATTTTCACATCGGCGTGGCGGTGGATACGCCGGATGGCCTGGTGGTGCCGGTGCTGCGCGACGTCGGCTGCAAAGGCATCGTGCAACTCGCCAGGGAACTCGGCGAGATCAGCGCGCGGGCGCGCGACAAGAAGTTGTCGGCAGCCGACATGCAGGGCGGCTGCTTCACCATTTCCAGCCTCGGCGGCATCGGCGGTACGGCGTTCACGCCGATCATCAACGCGCCGGAAGTTGCGATTCTCGGTGTGTCACGCTCCGGCATGAAGCAAGTGTACCGGGACGGCGCATTCATGCCGCGCCTGATGCTGCCGCTTGCGCTGTCCTACGATCATCGCGTGATCGACGGCGCGTCCGCCGCGCGCTTCATCGTTTACCTGGCGCAAACGCTGGCGGATATCCGCCGCCTGGCGCTGTAAAGCCTGAAATTATTCAGCCACGGATTAGCGCCGATAACCGGTCGCCGCGCGAAATAGGTTGTTCGCTCGGGGTGCGCATGGGAAAATTGGACCATTCACCTATCCCTATCAGTGCAAACCCGCGTTTATCTGCGGCTAATTTATGGTTTCTGGCAACTTGAGCAGCGCACCCATCGGCATCCTCGGCGGCACCTTTGACCCGATTCATTTCGGACATCTGCGCCTCGCCGAAGAGATGCTGGAACTGGCGAACCTGCGCCAGATACGCTTCATCCCCACCGGCACGCCGCCGCACCGCGAGGCACCCAAAACGCCCGCGCTGCATCGCAGTGCCATGGTGCAACTGGCCATCGCCAGCCAGCCCGCTTTCGTGCTGGATGAGCGCGAAGTCAATCGTGCTGCGCCGTGCTATACGGTGGACACGCTACGCGAATTGCGTGCCGAACTCGGCGCGGCGCAGCCGCTGTGCCTGCTGATGGGCGGCGACGCGTTCCTGCAATTGCATACCTGGCACGAATGGGAGCAGTTGTTCGAACTGGCGCATATCGTGGTCGGCTATCGCCCCGGCTTCACGCTCGAGGAACGCATCCATACTGCAACATCGGAGTTGCGCCAGCACTACCAGCAACGCCTGTGTTCCGTCGAAGCGCTTTCGCAACAGTCCTGCGGCGGCATTACCGAGCTGGCCATCCCCAAGCTGGAAATTTCCGCCACCGATATCCGCCGCCGCGTCGCGGAAGGACGTACCATACGCTACCTGCTGCCCAGTGCGGTGGCCAACTACATTCATCAACATCACTTATACCAACCATGCTGACTACCGAAGAAAAAACCCAAGCCGTTGTTGCCGCGCTCGAAGAAATCAAGGCCAATGACATCACCGTGATCGACACCAGCAAACTCAGCTCGATGTTCGAGCGCATGATCATCGCCAGCGCCAATTCCACCCGGCAGACCAAGGCGCTCGCCGACAACGTGGCGATCAAGCTCAAGGAGCGCGGCGAGCAAATTTACGGCCGCGAAGGCGAAGACAGCGGCGAGTGGATACTGGTGGATTTGGGCGAAGTGCTGGTGCATGTCATGCAGCCAGCCATCCGCGATTATTACAATCTCGAAGAGCTGTGGAGCAAGGCGCAGGCGGCGCGGCCGAAACTGGCTCCAGAACTCAAACAGCCATGAGCCTGGAAAAATTCTATCGTAGGGGCGCGATTCATCGCGCCCTGTTCGATTTATGCGCCAGACGAAGGGCGCGATGAATCGCGCCCCTACCGATATCTGCGCTGGGATAAATGAAGCTCCTTATTGTTTCTGTCGGCCACAAGGTACCTGACTGGATCACGGCGGGCTTCAACGAATACGCCAAACGCATGCCGCGTGAGGCAAAGATCGAATTGCTGGAGATCAGGCCAGAACCCCGCAGCACCGGCAAGACCACCGCGCAGATCATGGCGGCGGAAGCGCAGCGCATCCTCACCGCCTTGCCGCAGCACTGCCTGCGCATTGCGCTGGATGAGCGCGGCGCGCAGCCGACCACCAAACAACTTGCGGCGCAAATGCAGGAGTGGATGCGCGAAGGACGCGACGTGGCGTTCATCATCGGCGGCGCGGACGGCCTGCATGATTCGGTCAAGCTGGCCGCACAGCAACTGCTGGCGTTATCCGCGCTGACCTTGCCGCATGCGTTCGTGCGCCTGCTACTCGCCGAACAGTTGTATCGGGCGCACAGCCTGTTGCACAATCATCCGTATCATCGTGAATAACAACCTTTAACCCGGTTTGCCTGTTAAAAATATTCATCCCGTCACCCCGTCAGACGAAAAACCGAGAGCAGGCCATGAACCATCGCAAACAATCCCTGATATTCGCCCATCGCGGCGCGAACCGGGAGGCGGCGGAGAATACGCGCAGCGCGTTCGACCGGGCGCTCGCCTACCCCATCGACGGCATCGAAACCGACATCCAGCTCAGCCGCGACGGGGTCGCCGTGCTGTGGCACGACCGCTTTCTCAACAAGCTCGGCCTGCCCGGCAAGCGCATCGACGACTTCGATCATGCCGAGTTGCAGGCGATGGATTTCGCCGCGCATTTTGCTCATGCGGAAAACCCCGAGGGCGTGATGAGCCTGCGCGAATTCCTGGCGGCATATCGCACGCGCTGCCGCCTGTTGCTGGAAATCAAGAACCGCGCATGGGAGCAACTTGCGCGGCATGAGGCCAAGGTCAGGCAGACGCTGGAACTGGCCGGTGAGGCGGCGGACGATCGCGTCCTGATATCGTCGTTTGACCTGAACAGCCTGGTCCACGCCCATCGCTGCGCGCCGCAGTTCCCGCTGGTGCTCAATCTGGAATCGGAACACGGCGCTGATTTCGCGCGAGAAGTCTTGATCGATCAGCCTTTTCTTCATGGCCTGTGTGTCCACATCGACACGCTGGACGAAGCCATGATCGGCGTGCTGCGCGAATGCGGCAAGCGCATCGCGGCTTACACCTGCAACAGCGATGAAGAGATCAACCGCTCGCTCGCTTTGGGCGTGGATATTTTGATCAGCGATGTGCCGCAGAAGGCCTTGCAGATAAGGGCCATGATGGCGATGGAAAAATGAAGCGCGAACGGAATTTTCTGCAAAAAAACCGAGATATTGTGAGCTTCTACGCCGCGCGGAGTTCCTCACGTAACACCTGCCGAAGGCTTTCAATAGTGACTGTAGCCGCTTCTGGCATTATGGCGTGCCGTAGAGCCTCGTTGATTGAGGTCTGGTAGCCTTTCCCTTGCGTTGCTGCTTGGCAGCGAAACGCTTCGAGAACGTCATCGTCAATGTAAATGGTGATGCGTGTTTTTCCTGTTGTCGGAATTACTGCCCCGCGTTTACCTTGGCTAAAATCGTGTGTAGTTTTCATGATGTTATCCCTCGTAAGTTTTTCGTTCATGAGGCTCAGCTTTCCGAGCCGAAATAAGGCGAATGGCTGATTCACATCGGTATGTGTAACAAACCACCAGCACCCGCCCAAGCTCATCCATCCCCAACGTCACAAATCGCTGCTCGCTATGGTCTTGATCCTCAATAGTTATAGCGTTCTGGTCGTAGAAAACACCCGCTACGTCGGCAAAATTGATTTTATGCTTGCGTAGATTGGCTTTATTTTTTACCGGGTCGAATTCGATATCCATGATGCTCATTAATGCATAGATGCTCATTATGCATACTTCATGCATACTTGCAAGATGATGCCCCTGCATCCTATCCACACCAGCCAGACAGTCGGCATCGTTTACGTGATAATACCGCGCGACCATTGATGGAGTTTTTCAGCCAAAGATTGCCATCAGTGTGACCATCGGATATCCGTCTTGCCCTGCTTGCAACAGGGGCAACTTTTGTTTGACAGAGGAGGATGTCTGACTTAGAATGCGCGCCCTTCGAGGTTTACTTAATTGATTTTTAGGAATAGTGGCTATGAAAACATTTTCCGCCAAGTCCCAGGAAGTTCAGCATGACTGGCTTTTGGTTGACGCAGCCGATCAGGTGCTGGGTCGTTTGGCCGCACAGATCGCTTCGCGTTTGCGCGGCAAGCACAAGGCGATTTACACCCCGCACGTGGATACCGGCGATTTCGTCGTGGTGGTCAACGCGGGCAAGCTGCGTGTGACCGGCAATAAGGCGGAAGCCAAGCTGTACCATCGCCACACCGGCTATCCGGGCGGTTTGTACACCACCAATTTCTCCAAAATGCAGGGACGCCATCCTGGTCGTGCCTTGGAAAAAGCGGTCAAGGGCATGCTGCCCAAAGGCCCGCTGGGCTATGCGATGCTGCGCAAGATGAAGGTGTATGCCGGTGCGGCACACCCGCACGAAGCGCAGCAACCTAAACCAGTTAATTTATTGAAGGCTTAATCATGAGCGTAAATTACAACTACGGAACCGGTCGCCGCAAGAGCGCAGTGGCGCGGGTATTTATGAAGCCGGGCAAGGGCGACATCGTCGTGAACGACAAGCCGGTGGATGAATTCTTTTCCCGCGAAACGGGGCGCATGATTGTGCGCCAGCCACTGACACTGACCGAAACACTGGGCAAGTTCGACATCATGGTGAACGTCTCTGGCGGCGGTGAAGCGGGTCAGGCCGGCGCGGTGCGTCATGGCATCACCCGTGCGTTGATCGACTATGATGTTAACCTCAAGCCGGTATTGAAGCATGCCGGTCTGGTGACACGCGATGCGCGCGAAGTGGAACGTAAAAAGGTCGGCTTGCGCAAGGCGCGCCGCAGGAAGCAGTTCTCCAAGCGTTAATATCTGTCTGGCCTGTCGAAAGGCTTGGTTGGATGTTCAGCAAAAGCCGCCTTCTGGCGGCTTTTGCATTGGAGTTGTTGTATCATGCGAAACGTTTTTGAGGGAAGCCGGTTAATGATAAAAGTTGGCATAGTTGGCGGGACAGGCTACACCGGCGTGGAGTTGCTGCGCCTGCTGGCGGCGCACCCTCAGGCCGCGTTGCAGGTGATCACATCGCGCGCCGATGCCGGTATGCCGGTCAGCCAGATGTTTCCCAGCCTGCGCGGCCATGTGGATTTGCCGTTTACCCATCCGGATGAAGCACGCCTGGAGCAATGCGACCTGGTGTTTTTTGCCACCCCAAACGGCATTGCCATGCAGCAGGCGCGCGCGCTGCTGGATGCGGGTGTGAGGGTGATCGATCTGGCCGCCGATTTTCGTTTGCAGGACATCCCGACATGGGAAAAATGGTATGGCATGACCCACGCCTGCGCGGATCTGGTCGGCGAAGCGGTCTATGGCCTGCCGGAAGTGAATCGCGCGCAAATCCAGTCGGCCCGGCTGGTGGCCAACCCCGGCTGTTATCCGACCGCAGTGCAACTGGGCTTCATCCCGCTGCTGGAAGCGGGCGTAGTTGACGCGGGCAGCTTGATTGCCGATGCCAAATCGGGGGTGTCCGGCGCGGGGCGCAAGGCGGAAATCGCCAGTTTGTTCTCTGAGGCGGCGGATAATTTCAAGGCTTACGGCGTGGCGGGACACCGCCATCTGCCGGAAATCAGGCAGGGCTTGGCGCGCGTGACCGGCAATCCGGTCGGCATGACCTTTGTGCCGCACCTCACCCCGATGATACGCGGCATTCATGCCACCCTGTATGGCAGGCTGACGCGCGAGGTGGATTTGCAGGCATTGTTCGAGCAGCGCTATGCCGGCGAGCCGTTCGTGGATGTCATGCCTGCTGGCAGCCATCCGGAAACCCGTTCGGTGCGCGGCGCAAACTGTTGCCGCATCGCGGTACACCGGCCGCAGGGCGGTGATACGGTGGTGGTGTTGTCGGTGATTGATAACCTGGTCAAGGGCGCAGCGGGACAGGCGGTGCAAAACATGAACATCATGTTCGGCCTGCCGGAAGACTCTGCCTTGGGCAATCTGCCGTTGCTTCCCTGAGATGTGGCGGCGAGTCAAACGCAGCTTCGGTATTTCCGCCACGCATCTGGCGGTGCGGCCGCATATCCCGTGGTATTTGCGCTGGGGCTTGACGGTGCCGTTCGTGCTGGGGACGCTGGCGTTGGCCTGGTGGGCCTATGGCAGCGGGTTGGAATCGGCGGGATTTCATCGCGGGGAAGCAGAGAAGGAATTGACCACATTGCGTGAGCAGGTCGTCAAGCTGGGGGCGGAAAACACCCAATTGAGCAGCCAGGTTGCGCAATACGAGCGGCAAGTCCAGATGGAGCTAGCCAGCAGCCTGGAAACGTCCAAACAACTAAAAAACCTGTCGGATGAAAACGTCCGACTCCAAGAGGATCTGGCGTTTTTTCAAAACCTTACCGCAACGCGCGGCGAGGAGGGCGAACTGGGAGTGCATCGCCTGCGGCTGGAACGGGACAAGATGCCCGGCGAATACCATTTGCGCATGTTGCTGGTGCAGAGCGGGCAGCGTGCCAAGGAGTTTGTCGGCCGCTACCAGCTGGTTGCCACGGTGTTGAAGAACGGGCAGCGGGCGACACATTTATTTCCGCAAGATGCGTCGGAGAATGCCCAATTCCAGCTCGGTTTCAAGTATTATCAGCGCATAGAGCAAAGTATCCGATTGCCGCAGGATGCACAACTGGAAGAAATACAAGTGCGGATATTTGAGCAGGGGGCGAGCGAGCCGAAAGTGCGGCAAAGCGTCAGCCTATCTTAAAAAATTTGGCATAGGGAGGCTCATGTTCGGTAGAAAACACAGTAAACCGCAAAGCCGCATCGATTCTCTGATCGGCGCGGGCACGACCATCGAAGGTGATTTGAAATTCAGCGGCGGGATGCGCATTGACGGGCAGGTAAACGGCAATGTGGTCGCGGTTCAGGACAAACCGAGCACGCTGGTGTTGAGCGAGCATGCGCGGGTGACCGGCGAGATCAACGTCACCCATCTGGTCATCAATGGTGCGATCAACGGCCCGGTATTCGCCAGCGAATATCTGGAACTGCAGGGCAAAGCCAGGGTCAATGGCGACGTGCATTACAAAACATTGGAAATCCAGCTCGGCGCTATCGTCGAAGGGCGTTTGATACACAGCAATGTCGCGGTACAGGACAAGGTCGTGGCCTTCAAATTGAATAGTGGTGGTGAATAATTTACAGGAGACTAATATGAGCGCAGCAACCGAAACACCCGTAGCAGAAACACCCGTAGCGGAGATGCAAGACCCGCTGATTTTTACCGACAACGCGGCCAACAAGGTGAAGCAATTGATCGAGGAGGAAGGCAACACCGATCTCAAGCTGCGCGTGTTCGTCAGCGGCGGCGGCTGTTCCGGTTTTCAATATGGCTTCACCTTCGACGAAGAGGCCAATGAAGACGACACCGTGATGACCAAGAACGGTGTGCAGTTGCTGATCGATCCGATGAGCTTCCAGTATCTGTCCGGCGCGGAAATCGACTATCACGAAGGGCTGGAAGGCTCGCAGTTCGTCATCCGCAATCCGAGCGCGGTATCCACCTGCGGCTGCGGTTCGTCTTTTTCGGTCTGAGATTACAGCAGGTTTGATTCAGCCAGGCGAGGGGGCGCAAGCCCTCTCGCTTTTTTACGCCGGATAAATCGCGCCGAGCACGCAGGGATGACGCGCCCCCGTGACGGCGGGCAGGCTGGCCGGCTTGCCGTGCAAGGCCTGTTGTGCCAGCCAGGCGAAGGCGATGGCCTCCAGGTAATCGCCGTCCACGCCGAGGACTTCCGTGGTTTGCACGCGGCTCTCCGGCAGCAAGGCGGCGAGGCGGTGACGCAGGGTCGCGTTGTGCGCGCCGCCGCCGCACAGATAGATTTCCGTTGCACCGGCACAGTATTGTTGGATGGCTTGCGCGATGCTGCGGCAGGTCAGTTCCAGCAAAGTGGCCTGCACATCCGCAGCGGATTCGCCGCCTTGCAGCTTGTTATTTAGCCACGCCATGTCAAACAGATCGCGCCCGCTGCTTTTGGGCGGCGGCAGGGCGAAAAACGGCTCGGCTAGCATTTTATCCAGCAAGGCGGACAGCACCTTTCCCGATGCCGCCCATGCGCCGTCGTCGTCGTAGGGTTCGCCGAGGTGTCGCATGCACCAGGCATCCATCAGCAGGTTGCCGGGGCCGCAGTCGAAGCCTGTCGTATTGATGCCGGGAGGCAGGTCGGTCAGGTTGCCGATTCCGCCGATATTGACGATAACGCGGTGGCGACCGGGGTGGCGCAATACCTTGTCGTGAAACGCGGGAACCAGCGGCGCGCCTTGCCCGCCGGCGGCAATGTCGCGGCTGCGGAAGTCGCCGACCACGGCGATACCGGTCAGTTCGGCGAGCAGCGCGGCGTTGCCGATTTGCAGCGTGTAGCCCTGTTCCGGACGGTGGCGGATGGTCTGGCCGTGGCAGCCGAGGGCACGAATTTTTGCGCTGGATGTGTTTGCCGCACCGAGCAGCGCGCCGACTGCTGCGGCATAGCGCCGCGCCAGCTCGTTGCCTGCCAGTTGCGTGCGGTGCAGTTCGTTTGGGCAGGGCTGGTGCAGCGCCAGCAGCTCTTTTCTCAGCGCCTCGTCGAAGGAGGCGTAATGCCTGGCGAGCAGCCTGGGCTGATCCGAGCCCAGGTCGGCAAGGACGGCGTCAATGCCGTCCAGGCTGGTGCCGGACATCAACCCCACATACAGTTCCGGCGGATGTGACACGGAAATATTTAATCGAGTTTGGCGAGGTTGGTGTTGCGTAGCAGGTTCAGGCGCGCGACGAAATTGTCTGCCGCCAATTGAAATGCGGCCATATTTTCGGCACCGACCGGCTTCGCATCCGGCAGGGCGACGCGCAACGGATCGCGCTGCTGGCCGTCGACTTTGAATTCGTAATGCAGGTGCGGGCCGCTGGTCATGCCGGTCATGCCGACATAGCCGATCACATCGCCTTGCGCCACGCGCTGGCCGCGGCGCAGCCCTTTGGCAAAGTTCGACAGATGGCCATATAGGGTAGTAAAGCGTCCCTGGTGGCTAACCGAGACGAAGTTGCCGTAGCCGCCTTGCCTGCCGAAGGATGTGACGATGCCGTCCGCAGTCGCCTTGACCCGGGTGCCGATGGGCGCGGCAAAATCCACTCCCCGATGCGCGCGCCATTGGTTCAGCACCGGATGAAATCGCGAGTTGGTGAAGCCCGAGCTCACCCGCGAGAATTCGATCGGCGAGCGCAAGAAGGCTTTGCGCACGCTATCGCCTTCCGGGGTGTAGTAATCTCCCTGGAAATGGACAGCGCGGTAGGTCTGGTTTTTATTGATAAATTCGGCGGCCTGGATGTGGCCGGTATTGACCAGCGTGCCATTGCTGTAGATCATTTCATACACCACGGTAAATTTGTCGCCCTTGCGCAAATCATGGTGAAAATCGATATCGCCGCCGAAAATTTCGGTCAATTGCCTGGCGGCGGCTTCGGGCATGTCGGCCGCATCGGTTGCGGCATACAGGTTGCTCTTGATTTCACCGGTGCGCACATACAGGCGTTTTTCCAGTTGCGCGGGCAGGGTGCGGGCCGTGTAGCTATCGCCCTGTTTTTCGATCACGACTTGCGCGCCGTCGTCGCCCAGATAGCGCAATGCGACGAGTCCTCCGTCGGCATGGGTTTCGGCCTGCACTTCGCGACCGACGGCCAGATTGCGGAACGATTCGGCCTCGGGGGCAGTGCGCAGCCAGGCGCTGGCGGCGGCATCTTCGATATTCAGGCGGCGCAACAATTCAACCACCGTGTCGCCACGCTGCACACGCTCGTTGCGCCAGAAGCTGGCGGCGCTGGTAGCGCTGGGCGCAACTTTGGGTAAGGCGATTTGTTCGATGGAGACTGTAGCCGGGTTTAGCCCGAGATCGCTTTGCGGCACCAGCCCGAAAGCGGTGACCACCCCCAGCAGCGGCATGGTGGAAAGGGTGACAAACCAGCGCAGTTTCTTTCTGCCGTCCGGCACTTTGCGCGCTTGACTGGGCAGGTTTTGGGTTAACATTCGCGCCTCCTTAGAGTGGCTTTGTTCTGTTTTTGCAATATGGTGCTTTTTCATTGGCGCGCACTTTACCAGAAACCGGCTTCTCCTCCAAACCTGTCTGACAGGTGGCAGGCGCAAAAATCGAGCGGCAAAATAGAGCCGATAGGCGATTGCAAAAAAAGGGCGAGCGGTAAATTGGTTTTCCTGAACTTTAATTGACAACAAATTATGACAGAATCGACACACCCAGAAAAAAACCAGACTGATGCGCTGGCACAGATCAAGCGCGGCGCCCATGAGTTGCTGCTGGAAGGCGAATTAAAACAAAGGTTGGCATCGGGTCGCCCGCTGCGCGTCAAGGCCGGCTTCGATCCGACCGCACCGGATTTGCACCTCGGGCATACAGTTTTATTGAACAAGATGCGCCAGTTGCAGGATCTGGGGCATCACGCGCTGTTCCTGATCGGCGATTTCACCGGCATGATCGGCGACCCGACCGGCAAAAACGCTACCCGCCCACCGCTGTCGCGCGAACAGGTGCTGGCAAACGCCCAGTCCTACCGCGACCAGGTGTTCAAGGTGCTCGATCCGGACAGAACCGAGGTTGTGTTCAACTCGACCTGGATGGATAAATTCAGCGCGGTTGACTTGATCAAGCTGGCGGCCACGCATACCGTGGCGCAAATGCTGGAGCGCGACGATTTCGGCAAGCGCTACAAGAGCAACCAGCCCATCGCCATCCACGAATTCGTTTATCCGCTGGTGCAGGGCTACGACTCCGTGGCGCTCAAAGCGGATATCGAGTTGGGCGGCACCGACCAGAAATTCAACCTGCTGATGGGGCGTGAGCTGCAAAAGCATTTTGGTCAGCCGGCGCAGTGCGTGCTCACCATGCCGCTGCTGGAAGGGTTGGACGGCGTGAACAAAATGTCCAAATCGCTGGGCAACTACGTCGGTATCACCGACACGCCGCAGGACATGTTCGGCAAGCTGATGTCGATTTCCGACGAGCTGATGTGGCGCTATCTGGAGTTGCTGTCGTTCCGCAGCATCGGCGAGATTGCCGGTTGGCGCGAAGAAGTCGCGCAAGGGCGCAATCCGCGCGACATCAAGGTATTGCTGGCGCAGGAAATCGTCGCCCGCTTCCACTCGCAACAGGCAGCCGTGGGCGCGCTGGCAGAATTCGAAGCGCGCTTCCAGAAAGGTGTGTTGCCGGACGACATGCCGGAAATTACCGTTGCCAGCGCGGGCGGCCAGATCGGCATCGCCCAGCTCCTCAAACAGGCCGGGTTGGTCGCCAGCACCTCCGAGGCGCTGCGCATGATCGAACAGGGCGGGGTCAAGCTTGATAGCGCAAAGGTCAGCGACAAGACTTTGCAACTCAAGGCGGGCGCGGTCGTGGTGGCTCAGGTCGGCAAGCGCAAATTCGGGCGGATAACGGTCAGCTAAACCGGAATACATGGGTAGCTCAGCGTGCGGAGCTGGAAAAACGACCATGTATAATTCCGCACCCGATGTCTGATACGCATTTTTGTGCGCCCCTTTTTGCATTCTTGAATTTTTCGGATTGCCGCTGATGAAACGTTTTGCCCTGTTCCTTGCCTTGTTGTTTTTGCCGTTGCTGGCGCAGGCTTCGGCAGGTGCCGAGCGCCTCGACCTGACCGGCAACTGGGTCGGCATCACTTCGGCGCTGCTGTTTTTTGTCGCCTACCTGGCCGTGATGGCCGAAGAATTCACCCATCTGCGCAAATCCAAGCCGGTGATGTTGGCAGCCGGTATCATCTGGGCGCTGATCGCGTGGCATTACCAGTCGCACGACATCCCGCATGTCGTCGCGACCGCGCTGCGCCACAATCTTGAGGAATACGCCGAGCTGATGCTGTTCCTGCTGGTGGCGATGACCTATATCAATGCGATGGAAGAGCGCAATGTGTTCGAGGCGTTGCGCTCCTGGCTGATCCGCAAGGGCTTCGGCTACCGCGCGCTGTTTTGGGTGACCGGCCTGCTGGCCTTCTTCATCTCGCCGGTCGCGGACAACCTGACCACCGCGCTGCTGATGGCCGCAGTGGTGATGGCGGTCGGTAGCGGCAACAAAAAATTCGTCATGCTTTCCTGCATCAGCATCGTGGTTGCCGCGAATGCGGGCGGCGCGTTCAGCCCGTTTGGCGATATCACCACGCTGATGGTCTGGCAGAAAAATATTCACGCCAGCAACGGCATCGTCGATTTCTGGGTGTTCTTCGCGCTGTTCATCCCGTCGCTGGTCAACTGGCTGGTGCCGGCGGCGCTGATGCACTTTGCCGTGCCCGACGAAAAACCGCTGGGCGGCGGCGAGATGATCGCGATGCGGCGCGGCGCGCTCACCATCGTGGCCTTGTTCCTGGCCACCATCGCGCTGGCGGTGAGTTTCCACAGCGTCCTCGGCCTGCCGCCGGTGATCGGTATGCTCACCGGTCTGTCGCTGCTCCAGTTCTTCGCCTATTACCTGAAAACGTGCGGCGAGAAAACCCACGCCCGTGGCGGCGACGCGGAAAATATCGGCAGCCCAGTGGCGTTCGACATCTACCGCAAAGTGGCGCGCGCCGAATGGGACACGCTGTTCTTCTTCTACGGCGTGGTGATGTGCGTCGGCGGGCTGGGCTTCATCGGCTACCTTGGCATGATCTCGCAGGTAATTTACGGCGAATGGGGAGCGACCCACGCCAACATCGCCATCGGCTTTATCTCGGCCATCGTCGACAACATTCCGGTGATGTTCGCGGTGCTGACCATGATGCCGGATATGTCGGTCGGCCAGTGGCTGCTGGTCACGATGACTGCCGGGGTCGGCGGCTCGCTGCTGTCCATCGGCTCGGCGGCCGGTGTCGCGCTGATGGGTCAGGCGCGCGGCACCTACACCTTCTTCGGCCACCTTAAATGGACGCCGGTCATCGCGCTTGGTTATGCGGCGAGTATCGGGGCACACATGACGCTGAACCGCAGCCTGTTTTGACGAGCCGTGCCTAACCCGGCCAGAGGTGTGCGGCTATCTATCGGGTATGCACCCCAAGATGTCGGGCGCGCCAGTCAATCAACCGCATCAACGCATTGCCGCATCCGGCACGCTCTTTGACCGTATGTTTTCGGGTAAAATCTGCGGCCTAACCGTTAATCTGACAGAAACCGAGAACAGCCCAGCATGAGCAACGCGCCACAGCACGCCGTTTCCCCGGCTCCCATTGCAAACTTCATCCGCAATATCATCGAAGCCGACCTGGCAAGCGGCAAGCACCACAGCATCGTCACGCGTTTTCCGCCGGAGCCGAACGGCTATCTGCATGTCGGCCATGCCAAGTCGATCTGCCTGAACTTCGGGCTGGCGCAGGACTACCAGGGCAAATGCAACCTGCGTTTCGACGATACCAACCCGGAAAAGGAGAGCGAGGAATATGCGCAATCTATCCAGGAAGACGTGCGCTGGCTAGGTTTTCAGTGGGACGGCGAAGTGCATTGGGCATCGGATTATTTTGAGCGGTTGTACCAGTTTGCGGTGGAACTTATCAACAAAGGGTTGGCTTATGTGGACGACCTCACGCCGGAGCGGATGCGCGAATATCGCGGCACGCTGACCCAGCCCGGCAGGAACAGCCCGAACCGCGACCGCTCGGTTGCGGAGAATCTCGACTTGTTCGCGCGCATGAAAAACGGCGAATTCGCCGACGGCGCGATGGTGTTGCGCGCTAGGATCGACATGGCCGCGCCCAATATCAACCTGCGCGATCCGGCTCTCTACCGCATTCGTCGCGCGCACCATATTCGCACCGGCGACCAGTGGTGCATCTACCCGATGTATGACTACACGCATTGCATTTCCGACGCGCTGGAAGGCATCACGCATTCCATCTGCACGCTGGAGTTCGAGGATCATCGCCCGTTGTACGACTGGGTGCTGGACAACCTCATCATTCCCTGTCATCCGCGCCAATACGAGTTTTCGCGGCTGGAGCTGCACTACACCATCACCAGCAAGCGCAAACTGCTGCAACTGGTGAACGAAAAGCATGTGAGCGGCTGGGACGATCCGCGCATGCCCACCATCAGCGGCATGCGCCGACGCGGCTACACACCGGAAGGTATCCGCGAATTCGCCAAACGCATCGGCGTATCCAAGAGCGAAAACAGCGTGGATATGGCGGTAATGGAAGGCGCGATCCGCGAAGATTTGGAGTTGCGTGCGCCGCGCGTGATGGCGATCATCAACCCGCTCAAAGTCACCATCACCAACGCCGACGGTGCACAAGCGCGCGAAGCAGATTTTCATCCGAACATGCCGGAGTTGGGCAAACGTTTCGTGCCGTTCAGCAAAGAATTATTTATTGAAGCCGACGACTTCGCCGAAGTGCCTCCTTCTGGTTGGAAGCGCCTCACGCTAGGCGGCGAAATCCGCCTGCGCCACAGCTACGTGATGCGTTGCGACGAAGCGGTGAAGGATGCTTCCGGTAAAGTGATCGAACTCAAATGCAGCATAGACCAGACCACGCTGGGCAAGAATCCGGAAGGGCGCAAGGTCAAGGGCGTGATCCATTTTCTGTCACGCGCACATGCGCTGCCTGCGGAAATTCGCTTGTACGACCGTCTGTTTACCGTGCCGCAACCGGATGCGGATCGGGAGGTGGATTTTTGCACGTATCTCAATCCGGCCTCGCTTACCGTGGTGCAAGGCTGGGTAGAGGCTGCGGTGCGCGGTGCTGCGGCGGAGACGCGCTACCAGTTCGAGCGTCTTGGCTATTTTGTGACCGACCTGCGCGATCATCAGTCGGGCGGCAAACTGGTATTCAACCGCACCGTGACGCTGAAAGATTCGTGGACGAAAGAGCAATCATGAGCGAGGAAATCTTCGTAACCGACAAGACGAAAATCAAGTCGCTGCGCAGCCTCACGCAAGTGGTTTATGTGCTGTACGCGCTATCCTACTTCACCGGCATCACTGCCATCATCGGCATCATCATCAATTACATAAAAAATGAAGAGGTCGCGGGAACCTGGCTGGAGAGCCATTTTCGCTGGCAGATACGCACTTTCTGGTTCGGTTTGCTGTGGGCCGCCATCGGTGCATTGACCTCATTTATATTGATCGGTTTTGCCATATTATTTGCCAACTTCTGCTGGATTATCTATCGCATTGTCAAAGGTTGGCTCAACCTTAATGACAACAAGCCGATGATTTTCAACTGAAGGTCGGTATAGGTAAATCGCCTTATGTTAAAAATCTACAATACCCTCACCCGCGACAAGCAGGAATTCATCCCCATTACACCCAATACCGTACGCATGTACGTGTGCGGCATGACGGTGTACGACTATTGCCACCTGGGGCACGCGCGCGTGCTGGTGGTGTTCGACACGGTGTACCGCTGGCTGAAGGCCTCCGGTTATGACGTGACCTACGTGCGCAACATCACCGACATCGACGACAAGATTATCAAGCGCGCGGCGGAGAACCAGGAATCCATCCATCAGCTCACGCAGCGCTTCATCGACGCGATGCACGAGGATGCCGATGCGCTGGGCGTGCAGCGCCCCGATCACGAACCGCGCGCCACTCAATATGTGCCGCAGATGCTGGAGATGATCGCGCAACTGGAGAAGAACGGGCTGGCGTACAAGGCGGCGGATGGCGACGTGAACTATGCGGTGCGCAAGTTCGACGGCTACGGCAAGCTGTCCGGCAAGTCGCTGGAAGACCTGCGCGCTGGCGAGCGCGTCGAGGTGGATGCGAACAAGAACGACCCGCTCGACTTCGTGCTGTGGAAACACGCCAGGGATAGCGAAGCGGAAGAAGTGAAATGGGATTCGCCGTGGGGCAAAGGGCGTCCCGGCTGGCACATCGAATGCTCGGCGATGGGCACGGAATTGTTGGGCAAGCATTTCGATATTCACGGCGGCGGCGCGGACTTGCAGTTCCCGCATCACGAGAACGAAATCGCGCAGAGCGAGGGCGCGCACCGCTGCCAGTTTGTGAATGTCTGGATGCACAACGGTTTCGTGCGCGTGGACGAGGAGAAGATGTCCAAGTCGCTCGGCAACTTCTTCACCATCCGCGAGGTGCTGAAGAAATACGATGCCGAAGTGGTGCGCTTCTTCATCCTGCGCGCGCATTACCGAAGCGCGTTGAACTATTCCGACGCGCATCTGGATGATGCGAAGGGTGCGCTGACGCGGCTGTATACGGCGCTGAAAAGCAACCCACCCCAGCCCGCCCTTGTCAGGGAGGGAGATGGCTCATCCCCTGATGGGCCAACTAGCCATTCAACTAGGCTGTCAAAAGACGACAGCCTAGTCGCTGGTTATGATAAGGGGAGGCCGAGAGGGGTTGCTGTAGATTGGAGCGAGCCCTACGCCCAGCGCTTCAAGGCCGCGATGGACGACGACTTCAATACGCCGGAAGCGCTGGCGGTGCTGTTCGATCTTGCCAATGAAGTGAACCGTACCCAATCTGCGGAAGCGGCTGTGCAGCTTAAGGCATTGGCGGGGGGGCTGGGGCTGCTGCAACGCGACCCGCAGGCATTTCTGCAAGGCGGGGCGAGCGAAGGCGGGCTGGATGATGCGGCGATTGGCACGCAGATCGAAGCGCGCATCGCGGCCAAGAAGGACAGAAACTTCGCCGAGGCCGACCGTATCCGCAAGGAGTTGCTCGAAGCCGGAGTTGTGCTGGAAGATGGTGCGGCGGGCACGACTTGGCGCAGAGCCTGAGTGTTGTTCTTGGGAGGGCAGCAAAAATTAGACGGATTCGACTCGCAAGCCTGCGCGGGCTGCGGCATTAAGCTGGCGCGGATCGTATTGAAATACAGCACAGCAGTTGCAGCCTGGCGATATGTTTAAGGTAGCTTTCCTGCCGCGATCATGCGGTTGAATAGTTGCGGGCGTGAAATCCAGATCATGATGTCGTCGAAATTCGGATTTGGAACGTCACTTTGGTAAGTTGTATCGAAACTTCCGCCATTCTGCCCATCTGTCGCAAGGTTTTTTCCTGTCGAATAGATGATCGCGATAGGCCGCTCGATGGTGCTGGTAAGCGTGGAGCCTGCTGTGTTCCGAACCGAGAGCGGGATTGACGTGGTGGTTGTCAGAGTGATGGGCACAGAGGATGCAAAAGCCGGGTCTACCCGATATAGCCATTTCCCGGCCCAAGCGTCGGACTCCGAAACACCCAGAGTTTTCCAAGGCAGATAATTGTCAGATGAGGGGGTCGTGCAGGCGTCATCCGCCTCGCCATAATTGTCATTGCTGGTATCCGATGTGGTGGCAGGGCAGGGTAGTTTGCCGTTTATCACCGCGTAACCATACAAAGCATCTTTGATTTCATTCAGCTGCTTGCGTGTTTCACTGATGCGCTGCGATTCCCTTTGTGCGGACAAGGTCGGCAACAAACCGCCCAGCAGCAGGGTGATGATAGCCAGCACAATGGCCATTTCCACGAGGCTGAAGCCGCCAGATTTGTTCCGGGTGTTGAGCTTTATGGTTGAGGGTTCATCCATGGCATTCATGGGCTGTAACAGCTCATGTCGAGGGTGAGGTCGGTCTTGATGCAAACGAGCCAGTCGTTGCCGGCGTGGGCGAATTGCCCAAATTGGCTGTTGGACGGGGCGTTGATATTGATGGTTGCCGCATTGATGCCTTCGAGGTAATTTTCCGCCGAGTTTCTGTCGTTCAGGGTTGTGCGCATTTGCCCGGTTTGGCGGCTTCCGGCGAAAATAACGACACCGGCATAGGGGCCGCTGCCGTCGACGTAAAGGCATTTACGTCCAGGAGTGGTTGGGTCGTTACACAGGTCAGCCGCTGCTATAGTGGAATTTGGCTTGAAATCCTCGGCAACGGCGAAAAACAAATGATCCTTCCATTTTTCGAACCAACCATCCGGGCTGTCCTGGTAAGACAAGCCGTCAATTGTGGTTTGATACCCCGCCATGGCGAGAAAATTCGGACAATTGTCCGGGCGAAACAGCCGGCAGCCAGTGCTGCTACTTGACGTGCAGTTGCTGAAGGACGGCAGGGTGCTGCCAGTATCCAGGAACGAGCTGCGGAGATGGAATGGAATGCGGCCTGTGAGCAGGTTGGCAGTGTCGTTAAATTTGTCGTTTTGATAGGTGTTCGAGGCTGCATCGGCGAGGATAATCGGAGCGGCCCACGGCAGGTGTTTGTTGGAGTTGCTATTGCCATAAACGGCGATGCACCCGGCAGTTTTTTGCAAAAGATTTTGCAGTGATATGTTTAAATCCGAACGCTTCTCTATGCCACGGGTGAGAATATGGTCGCGTGAAATCCACAGTAGTCGATCGTTGTAACTGGCCACAGGTTCGGCAACCGCAACCACGGATATTTCATCTGCCGCCGAATTCATCATCGCGTTGCTGATAGTTGCGATTGAGTCGAGAAAATGAGCAGGGTCATAGTCGCCGCCACACTCACCCATGCCGCCAGCCCGGTCTTGCCCGGTCAGCGGTTGGCCGGGAGAGAAAATCACCGCTACGGGTCGCGATTCTGCGGTGTTTCCCGCGATTATCGTGTTGCCGTCTGCACCAACGATTTGAAATTGCCCGAGGCTGTCCCAGTTGAGCAGATCGGTTTTTGGGTTGGCCTTGAAGCTGCCCGACACCGCGTACCACAGGCAGTTGCCCCAACCGTCGCGCAGAGGCGGCAGGCCGAGGGTTTTCCAGGGCAGATAGCCGACGACGGTCACTCCCTTGCCGCCACAATTGGGGTCTTCGTCGCCCTCGTTGCCCAGAGCGCTGCTGGCGTCAGGGCAGGGAAGATGCCCGGGTACAAAGACGATTCGTTCTGGCGTACCTTTGGGGTGGCGCTCCGGGTAGGTTATCGCATAACTGATCAGCGCCTCCTTCGCCTGAGCCAGCGCGGCGGAGGTGGTTTCCTGACGCGCGTTTTTCATTGCGGTTGCGCTGAGTGAATTGACCAGTACGGCGGCGATTCCCATCACCATGATGACCAGCATCAACAGCAGTGCGGCGCCACGCTGTCTGATTCTGGAAAAGCGATGTTGTGGCGGGTGCATGGCAAGCTACGGGTTCAAATCCGTCACTGGGTTGATGGCCATTTTTTGCCCGACCTTGATCTCGACCGGATGCGATTGGCCACGGAGGGTAAGCGGCTCGCTTTCAGGCGCGTGCTCTTTGCTGTTGCCAGCCTGCTGCGGCACGCCGTTGATCCAGACGGTGCGTTCGCCGCCGTGTTTTTGTACGATGCCGTTGAGGGTCAGCGAGTCGATTCTATCAGGCTGGCCGATATTGCCTGGCTCGCCGACATGGGGCTGTTGACCGCGTTCGAGCAGCACGCGCTGTTGCGGGGTAAAAAACAGGCGGCCCAGCTCTTCCGCGTTGGCTATATCTGCCGCCGTGAACAACAGGAAAGCCAGGGCTGTTTTGATCGCCGTGTTCATGGGGTATTCCGGTTTTTCAGCGTAATCCAGCCGCCGCTGCATTCCACCTTGAGATAGGCCGTAGCGGTCGGGTGGTCAGGGTCTTTAGTGCCGGTGGCCCCGGTGCGTTGCAGCGCGCAACTTTCCAGTTGATACCGCCCCTTGACACCGGTGCGCAGCGCCGCGAAAAAATTCAGGAGCTGCGCCTCGTGGAGCAGATCGAATTGCAGTTTCATTTCGCTGTAGTGGATTTCAAAATTGCCGCTGTCGATCGGCGGTTGTGAGGCATAGTTTTTTTGCGGCGCGATGCGGTAGCGGAAATCCGCCACCAGGTTTTTTTGACGGAGCTGTTCCAGGCCTTCCATCCAGTCCAGGCGCTGATCGTCGCCGATGATATTCCGTTCGAGCAACGCGCCATACTCACCCGCGTAGATCGCCATATTCTCCTGATCCCGAGAGGCGGCCGCCAAGCGGTCGTGCGCATCGTTGAGCCGGTTTTTCGCGCTGTTCCGCTCGTTTTGCGCGCTTTGCACATATTCGCCGCTGGTGTACAGGATGGCCGCACTGATAAGCGCAGATGCGCAAGCTGCCAGAATGCTCCAGCGTATCGGGTAAAAATCTGCTGTGGAGAGTTTCATGGTGAGGGACTCCGCAGAAGTTTCAGGGAAAAGCCGGGGGCGTTGGTTTGCGTTTCACGCTGCCCGCTAAGGCTTCCGCCGGGGCTGACATCCAGCGGCTTATCCAGCATCTCGGACAGGTAGCCTTGTGTGGTCAGATCGCGCTGAAAGCTTTCCAGATAGTTCAGCGTGGCGCGGTAGTCGTTTGCAAAGCCGGTCAACTGCCCCCTGATAACGATGAACTGAGCCTGGACATCACCAGACATGCCCGATATGCCAGACATACCGGGGGTGGCCGCCTCGATTCCCCAGGCAAGATTACCCAGTTCGATTTGCGGATAGCGGTCTAGCGCCGCGCTGATTGGATGCAGAATGTCGCCCGGTTCGGAATTATATTGATCGAGTTTGCGCATGATGGATACGCCGGTTTTCATGTCTGCGGCGGGCGCATAAGTGTTCGGAAAAGTGAGGGTGATTTTTTGTGTGTCATCCTGGGCGCGTTGCGCCTGGGTTTTGAGCGACGCGGCCTCTGCCGCATCGCTGCCGCTTTGCCATAGGCCTGCCGCTCCCCAAAGCAGCATCGCGAACAGCAGTGTGCCGCTTGCCCAATTCAGCGCATACCTTGCTTGCCGCAACACGAAGGCACGCGTGTGGATCGGGTGTGCGTAATGAACGCGTGGAGGGTGGGCTGCAAGCTGGTGCAGGAATACCTGGCTGGCGTCCGAATCGGTAAAGCGATGGCCGATATTGTGCAGTATGGCGAGATCGGCAAGGTCGGCGAAGTCATAGCGCATATCCGCGCTTCTCGGCAATTCCAACTGGAGTTCAATCAAGTCGTGGCTGTGCCCCAACAGACGCACATCGAGTGTTTGTCCGGGAGGGAGCAGGCTCAGGCTCTTCAAATACTGGTAAGTGCGGGCAAGCTCTTCCACCACGGCTTGCTGGAAGGTCGCACCTGCACGCGCGGGTGTCAGCCGGGAAATCTGCAAGCGGTGGTCGCTGAAATAAGTTTGGCGCAGACCGGCTGATTTCTCCCAGGAAATCAGCAGCAGGTGATTCGAGGGGTGATCTTTGACCAGCGGTGCGCTGATTTGTGGCACGGAATAAATTCCGGCAAGCGGGGTTTGCTGCGCCAGCATGATATCCAGCCAAGGTTTGATCAGCGCCGGGTTGGTCAGCCCCGAGAACAGCATGACGTCATCACGCCGCCCGGTTTTTTGCCGCTGCAGCAGGGTTGCCTGAGTGAAGGGGGTACCGTGATAAAACTGCTCGAATTTGCGTTGCAGTAGTGCGCTACGGCTGCGCCCGTGCAGATGCGGCACGGTTTCCTGGCGGAAATCCTCTTCGATCAAATCGACCAGCAAATAAGTCGGATGCATTGCCTCCTGCAGGAAGGCGGCGAAATTTTCCCGGCCCTCCGCTGATTCGATAAATTCGCGTTGGGTAATAATTTTGCCACTCTCCATGAGCTGCGCATGAAGATGCCCCGAGCCCAGAAAAAGTAGCAGCTTCATCAGAATTGCACCTTGCCGATGAGGTCGTAAATCGGCGATAGCACCGACAGCATCACCCAGCCGAGCAATACGCCGAGAATGAGGGTCATGGCCGGTTCGATCATCGCCTGGATTTTCTTGATGGAATCCTTGACGTCGCGGTCGTAAAAATAGCTGACGTTGAGCAGTGCCTTGTCCAGCGAACCGGTGGTTTCTCCCACCTTGATCATGCGTATCACCAGCGGCGGGAACATGCAGGTTTGCTGGAAACTTTGCGTGAGGTTTTTGCCGGACTCGATTGCCTGGATGACATCATCCAGATTTTTTGCGACCACCAGGTTGTTGGCCACATCGCGCGAATGGGCGATGCAGGCGAGGACGTTGATGCCCGAGCTGTACATCATGGCAAAGGTGTTGGCAAAGCGCGCCAGAATGATTTTGCGCAGGATCGGCCCGGTCACCCACAGGTTGAGTTTCAGGTTGTCCCATTTGAATTGCATCTCCGGGCTGGAGGCGATCATCAGTTTTATGGCAAGCGGCAGGGCGACCGGCAAGGCAAGGAGCGCGTACCAGTAGTCCACAAAAAATGCCGAGGTAGCCAGCAATAAGCGCGTCTGCACCGGGATTTCCTGGCCCATGCCCTTGATGAAACCGACCAGTTGCGGCACCAGGTAAATCATCAGAAAAAAAGTGATCGCCACCACGACCGTGCCGACGAAGGCCGGATAGATCATGATGGTCTTGGTATGCGCGGCCATTTCATCCTGCCATTTCAGCGACTCGGTGATATGCAGGAACACTTCCGGCAGACGCCCGCTTTCCTCGCCGGCATGGATGAGGCTGGTAAAAATATTGTCGAATGCTTCGGGGTGTTGCTCCATGGCGAGCGAGAGTTTCATGCCGCCTTCGATGGCCTCAATCAGGTTGGCGATGACTTCCCTGAAGCGCATGTCGCTCAGGGTGTCGCGCAAATCGGCAAGGCTTTCCAACAACGGCACACCGGCGCGCATGAGCTGTTCGAGATTGAAAAAGAAGGTGATCAACTCTGCACGTTTGATCTTGCTGCGCCTGGAGCGGGCCTTGCCGCTGTCCTCACTGGCGTCGATCAAATCCAGGCCGCCGCGCTTCAGGCGCATTTCCAGATCCATCACGTTTACGGCATCCTGCATGCCTTTGGCGGATTTGCCGCGAGCGTTGATGGCGCGATAGGAATACAGCGGCATGTCAGCCGATCCGGTCAGTCAAATCCACCACGCGGCTGACTTCGGCAAGCGAGGCCACGCCTTGCAGGATACGCCGGATGCCGTCCATCGCCAGCGGGCGGAACCCCTTGGACAAGGCTGTCTCGCGGATTTGCCGGGTGCTGGCGCGGCGCGAAACAAGATCGTCGAGGTCGTGATCCATCTTCAGCAGCTCCATGATAGTCATGCGCCCGCTATAGCCCTGAAAATTGCAGGCTTCGCAACCGGCGGCGCGGTACAGAACGATGTCCTGATGCGTTTCGATGCCCAGCAGTTTGCGCTCCGGTGCATCCGGCTGGTACGGGTATTTGCATTCGTTGCACAACACGCGGATCAGGCGTTGCGCCACGATGCCGATGATGTTGCCGGCCATGATGTCGGGCAGGATGCCGATGTCGAGCAGGCGCGGGATCGCGCCGATGGCCGAATTGGTGTGCAGCGTCGAATAGACCTGATGGCCGGTCATCGCGGCGCGGAACGCCATCTCGGCGGTCGGGTGGTCGCGGATTTCGCCGACCAGGATCACGTCCGGATCTTGGCGCATCATGGAGCGGATACCGTTGGCGAAATCCAGCTTGACGGACTCGTTGATCGAGGTCTGGCGGATCAGGGGAATCGGGTATTCCACCGGGTCTTCCAGGGTCATGATATTGATCGATTCGGTGTTGATGTGGTTCAGCACCGAATACAGCGTGGTGGTCTTGCCGCTGCCGGTCGGGCCGGTGACCAGCACGATC
>Ga0172380_10000638_pt1 | contig 65514 bp, 65 predicted proteins | sample Leawe162metaG_FD_119747 | JGI IMG/M metagenome (GOLD analysis project Ga0172380, IMG submission 119747) | Leachate microbial communities from a municipal landfill in Southern Ontario, Canada - Leachate well 162 metaG | ecosystem: Engineered > Solid waste > Landfill > Unclassified | place... | reverse complement strand
TCTCCCCTTGCGGGAGAAGGTGGCCGCGCAGCGGCCGGATGAGGGGTCTCGCGGACGGATCGGGGAGGCTGACGGACCGTCCGAAGCGGCGCCAGTCCTCGACCCCTCATCCGTCAGGCTTCGCCTGCCACCTTCTCCCGCAAGGGGAGAAGGGAGCGTTCCCTTGATCTCATGCAGGCCAGCGTGCCGGACGGACCAGGTTGGTCAAGGGCAGGCCCTGCGGGCCTGTCGCTCCGCGACGCGCAGCGCCCTTGAGCAACCTGGTCCGCCCGGCGATCGTCTCAGCATGAGATGAAGGGGGTGGTGTCGGGGAAGAAAAGTACTTCCCCTCTCAGGGGCAGCAGATAAGCCACGCTAGATTCTTGGTGGCCAACGAACCTAGTGCCGTTTCAACTTGCGACCGTTGGCTATGATGAGGTCCACGAGCACATCAAAGTCCGTGTACGGGTTCTCCAACGGCTTTGACTCGGAAATTCGGCGTTGCCGCATCTTTTTGGCTCTCGCACTGGCTTCGCCGAGCGAGGCGCTCGCTAAATCGAAATTTAGGTACTTTCCCTTGTTCGGATCGTAACCGGGCATAAGTTTGGATAATAGTTTCTGCGCGGCATGCCTGCTTATGGGCGCGTCGTGGTCACCGAAGTGAAGGATTCCCCAGAGTTCAAAGCAGGGATTCGAATATGCGACACAAATTCCGGATTGTTTGGCAGCATTGATTGCCTGGGGAACTTTTGGATGGTCATCCCTGTCGAAGGCAACCCAAATTTGGTCGTTCTGCTCAAACGAATTCTTCGGGCGGCCGCGCCGCTTTAGTTCCGAAATGGCCTTTTCTACCAAGGTAATGGGTACGCCCGCAGCCCGCTCCAGGACAATCTCCACAAGCTGATTACCGTAAATGCCCGTGACTGTTTTGAGATATTCGGGCTCCGAATTCTTGCCTTCACAAAATACGGTTATCCTAATCCTAGGAAGAAGGCGGCCGGTCTTCCTGCGTTCTATGCTCGGAATATCTCTCTTCCCGCCCTTGCTTCGCCCCCTACTCATCTTGCTGCTTTCTGTCAAAAAGCGAGTCAACTCGGCCGAAGAACGGTATTGCTCCGTATCGCCCCTGAAGGTAGCCCTTTTCGATGTTATCGGAATTTCTAGTCTTAATGTCTGTCAGCGGAAACAGAGACGTTTCGCCTTCGTCACTTTTCTCAGCAAACCAAACCTGATCTCTTCTAATCAATTCAGAACAAAGAAGATTGGTGTCATGAGTTGTCGCAATTAACTGGGCGCCATTTACATTAACAGACGAATTAGAAAATAGTTTTACGATTTCAATCGACAATAATGTATGCAAGCTGGCGTCTATTTCATCAATTACAACAGTCTTGCCAAAATCAATTGCCGAGAGTATCTTGCTCATCAACGAGATAATTCTGATGGTTCCTCGACTCTCGACACTTAGCGGCAACTCCGTTGTGCCATTGTTGGCCGACCGATGTGTCAGATAGATGCTAGGAATCTTCGTCGGCATCGGGGGAACATCTTCCGGTGCTTGCCCCATGCTAACCAGGCTGGACATGAAAGCTTCGGCGGCCTTCCGAACCCCCTCAGATGTCTCTTCCATCTCAACACGAGCTGAGACAATGCCTGTATCCGCGATTGCCAAAAACGCGGCCACACGGTGATCGAGGGTGGAGTTCTCCGCCGTCGCTGACGCGGGGCTGAAATTTGGGCCAATAAATACAAGCTTGTCGCGGAAAAACGAGTAAACGACACCAAGCTGTTCACTTTTGGCCTGCGCGCCTGCCGAAACAAGTAACGAATTTGTCCTCGCTATACTTAGAAGTCCTTTTTTTGACCCCTTAAAGCTTGGTCCAAATTCGGTATTGTTTACCTCGGATGGTCGATGGAAAAGCATCCGCCTATTGCCGGAAGGGAAATAGTACAGCCATTCATCTGAGAATTGGCCATGAAGGATTTCGAACCCATAGTGATATCGAACGCCCTCAATGATGAAATCGCAATCAAATTTCGACGGTATATCTTCTCCGTCACCATCCAATGCGAACGGGGTGTTGGGAACGTCGTCATCGGGGCCGAGCTTGGTGTACGAGTTTACGACATGATTCCTCATGCTATCTAGAGCGAGAAATAACGTCGTCTTTCCAGCAGCATTTGCCCCGTAAATTAATACCACGGGCAATACGGGCTGCTTTGCGCCGATGGTCGAAAGAAGGTCCGGACCTTTGTCTTTTATTCCACGGGACGCCGTCAGCACGATTTCCGTATATCGCCGGAAGGAAAAATAGTTAGCGCAGCCGAAGCGAAGGAGCATGATTTTAAGGGCTCGTTTGGCGGATAATTCGACGTATTATGCAAGAAATGCGCGAAAGGTGAAGAAATTTTTGCACGGTGGGTGCGTTTCTGCTGTCGGCGTTCGCGGCCCGCCCCTAGGGATGGCCCCCCTTACAGCCGCCCCTTCCTGAACCGCTCCTGCGCCTCCGCCCGCGCCGCCTTCCGCTCGCGCATGGGCGCGGCCTTGTCGGCCGTCTCGCCCTCTGCCGTCATCAGGTCGTTGGCGAATTCGAGGTCCATCATCTTCAGGCGCTTGATCTCGTCGCGTAGTCGGGCGGCGGTTTCGAACTCGAGGTTGCCGGCCGCCTCGCGCATGCGGGTTTCGAGGTCGCGCAACGTGGCCTGGAAATTCGACCCCAGGAACGGCCGCGCATCCTCTGCCACGCCGACATCGACGTTCACCCGATCCCCGCGTTCATACGGCGAGGCTAGGATCTCCTTGATCCGGCTCTTCACGCTCTCCGGCGTGATGCCCTGCTCCACATTCCAGGCGTGCTGCTTGTCCCGCCGGCGCTGGGTCTCGCCCATGGCGCGCTCCATGCTGCCGGTGATGCGGTCGGCGTAGAGGATCACCTTGCCGTCGACGTTGCGGGCGGCGCGGCCGATGGTCTGGATCAGGGAGGTCTCCGACCGCAGGAAGCCCTCCTTGTCGGCGTCGAGGATGGCCACCAGGCCGCACTCGGGGATGTCGAGGCCTTCCCGCAGCAGGTTGATGCCGACCAGGATGTCGAAGGCGCCCAGGCGCAGGTCGCGGATGATCTCGATGCGCTCGAGCGTGTCGACGTCGCTGTGCATGTAGCGCACGCGCAGGCCCTGCTCGTGCATGTATTCGGTGAGGTCCTCGGCCATCTTCTTGGTCAGGACCGTGACCAGGGTGCGATAGCCGCGGGCGGCCATCTCGCGGGCCTCGGCGATGACGTCGTCGACCTGGCTGGCGTTGTCCTTGGTCACCGGGCGGACCTCGACCGGCGGGTCGATCAGGCCGGTCGGGCGGATGACCTGCTCGGCGAACACGCCGCCGGCCTTGTCCATCTCCCACGGGCCGGGGGTGGCGCTGACGTGGACCGTCTGCGGCCGCATCGCCTCCCATTCCTCGAACTTGAGCGGGCGGTTGTCGAGCGCGCTGGGCAGGCGGAAGCCGTACTCGGCCAGGGTCCATTTGCGGCGGTAGTCGCCGCGGTACATGGCCCCGATCTGCGGCACCGTCTGGTGGCTCTCGTCGCAGAACAGCAGGGCGTTGTCGGGGATGTATTCGAAGAAGGTCGGCGGCGGCTCGCCCGGCCGGCGGCCGGTCAGGTAGCGGCTGTAGTTCTCGATGCCGGCGCAGCTGCCGGTGGTCTCGATCATCTCGATGTCGAAGCGGGTGCGCTGTTCGAGGCGCTGGGCCTCCAGCAGCTTGCCGTTGGCGATCATCCAGTCGAGGCGTTCCTTCAGCTCGGCCTTGATGTGGGTGATGGCCTGGTTGAGCGTCGGGCGCGGCGTGACGTAGTGGCTGTTGGCGTAGATCTTGACCAGCGGCAGGTCGGCGGTCTTGCGGCCGGTTAGCGGGTCGAACTCCTGGATCGTCTCGATCTCGTCGCCGAACAGGCCGACGCGCCAGGCGCGGTCCTCGTAGTGGGCGGGGAAGATCTCGATCGTGTCGCCGCGCTTGCGGAACGTGCCGCGCTCGAAGGCCGCGTCGTTGCGCTTGTACTGCTGGGCGACCAGGTCGGCGACCATCTGGCGGTCGTCGATCTTCTGGCCGACGGCCAGCTCGAAGGTCATGGCCGTGTAGGTCTCGACCGAGCCGATGCCGTAGATGCAGCTGACCGAGGCGACGATGATCACGTCGTCGCGCTCCAGCACCGCGCGGGTGGCGCTGTGGCGCATGCGGTCGATCTGCTCGTTGCGGCTGGAGTCCTTCTCGATGAAGGTGTCCGTGCGCGGAACGTAAGCCTCGGGCTGGTAGTAGTCGTAGTAACTGACGAAATACTCGACCGCGTTGTCCGGGAAGTAGCTCCTGAACTCGCTGTAGAGCTGGGCCGCCAGGGTCTTGTTGGGGGCCAGGATCAGGGCCGGCCGCTGGGTCTCGGCGATGATCTGGGCCATGGTGAAGGTCTTGCCAGAGCCCGTGACGCCCAGCAGCACCTGGTCGTGTTCGCGGGCGCGGATGCCCTCGACCAGGTCGCGGATGGCCGTCGGCTGGTCGCCGGCCGGCTCGTAGTCGCTGACCAGCCGGAACGGGATGCCGCCCTCGGACTTGGCCGGCCGCGCGGGGCGGTGCGGGGCCCACATCGGCGGGGTCGCGGCGTTGGCCAGGTCATGCACGAAGGCGGCGGAGACGTCCTCGACGCCTGCCATGATCTCGGGGGAACGGGCCATGACCGGGAAGGTAGGCGCGCGGGTGGGTGAAGGCTAGGGGCGGCTGCTGACAGCAATGTGTCAGCAGGCTGGCGGCGTCACACCGGATAGACCCGCGTCTGCTTGACCACGCCATAGGCGAAGCTGGTGTCGATCGAGGCGATGCCGGGAATGGCGTGGATGCGGCGGCGGATGAAGTCCTCGAACGCCTCCAGGCTGGCGACGATCACTCGCAGCAAATAGTCGTCCCCGCCCGCCAGCAGGTAGCAGTCGAGCACCTCGTCGATGCGGCCGATCTGCTGTTCAAAGGTCCTCACCGTCTCTTCCGAATGGCGCTCAAGGCGGATGCGAATGAAGACGGTGATCGGCAGGCCGTAGGCCTTCTGGTCGACCAGGGCGGTGTATCCGGTGATGACGCCGGCGGCCTCAAGGTTGCGCAGGCGCCGCAGGCAGGGCGACGGCGACAGGTGGACCCGTTCGGCCAGGTCCTGGTTGGTCAGCCGGCCGTCTTCCTGCAGCGCGCGGATGATCTGGCGGTCCTTGATGTCCATTTCGGCGTTCCGAGTGGCAGAATCTGCCAATCAATAACCATCCGACGGCAGAAGTCGCAATCCCCTGCGGTGGCGCCGGAGGCATATTGGCGGCTCAGCAGGAGACCGCCCATGCCCGCCGACGCCCCCGGCTTCGCCACCCGCGCCATTCACCTCGGCTACGAGCCGATGGACGAGCAGGGCGCGCTGACGCCGCCGCTGCACCTGACCTCGACCTTCGCGTTCGAGACCGCCGAGGCGGGCGGGGAGATGTTCGCCGGAACCCGCGAGGGCCACATCTATTCCCGCATCTCCAACCCGACGACGGACCTTCTGGAGCGCCGCATCGCTGGGCTGGAGGGCGCGCAGGCGGGCCTGGCCACGGCCTCGGGCATGGGGGCGATCACCGCGGTGATGTGGACCTTCCTGTCGCCCGGCGACGAGGTGATCACCGACACCACCCTGTACGGCTGCACCTTCTCCTTCCTGCGTCACGGCCTGGCGCGGTTCGGCGTCACCGTGACCCATGTCGATCTGACCGATCCGGCGGCCCTGGCGGCGGCGATCTCGCCCAGGACGCGGATCGTCTATTTCGAGACCCCGGCCAATCCCAACATGCGGCTGGTGGACATCGCCGCCGTCTCGGCCATCGCGCGCGCCGCCGGCGCCCGCACCGTGGTCGATAACACCTACGCCACCCCGGTCCTGACCCGGCCGGTCGAGCTGGGGGCCGACATCGTTGTCCATTCGGCGACCAAATATCTCGGCGGCCACGGCGACCTGATCGGCGGCCTGATCGCCGGCGGGGCCGAGGACCTGGCCCGGGTCCGCGCCGAGGGCGTCAAGGACATGACCGGAGCGGTCATGGCGCCGTTCAACGCCTTCCTCATCCTGCGCGGCCTGAAGACCCTGCAGATCAGGATCGAGCGGCACTGCCGTTCGGCCATGGCGGCGGCGCGGATGCTGGAGGCCCATCCCGGGGTCGCCGCCGTGCACTATCCGGGGCTCGAGAGTTTCGCCCAGCATGATCTGGCCCGCCGCCAGATGCCCGGCTTCGGCGGCATGATCGCGTTCGAGCTGCACGGCGGTTTCGCGGCCGGCGCGGCGATGATGAACCGGCTGACCCTGATCCGCCGCGCGGTCTCGCTCGGCGACGCCGAGAGCCTGATCCAGCACCCGGCCAGCATGACCCATTCGACCTACACGGCCGAGGAGCGCCGCGCGCACGGCATCGCCGACGGTCTGGTGCGGCTGTCGGTGGGCCTGGAGGACGAACCCGACATCCTCGCCGACCTGGCCCGCGCCCTGCCGCGGCAACGGGAAGCGGCGGCCTGACCGGTTCCCGGCTCGCGGCCCACCGGCCCGGTCGTTCCAGGGCGAGAGCGGCCTGCTGACAACGACCTGTCAGCAGGGTCCGCAGACCGGTTTCCCCTGTCCGTGATTGGGTTAGGATCGCCCGCGAACACCGGAGCCAGCCCATGCCCAAGATCGACCTCGCCACCGCCCCGCGCCGGACCGGAACCGGCTATCCGCCGCCGTATGACGCCCCGTGCCGGGATCGGAGCTTCGTGCAGCTGGCCGTGGCGGCCGGCCTGGACCTGGTCGGGATCAACCTGCTGACCCTGCCGCCCGGGCAGTGGTCGAGCCAGCGCCACTGGCATGCCGACGAGGACGAGTTCGTCTGGGTCGTCTCCGGCGAGGTGGTGCTGGTCGAGGACGAGGGCGAGACCCTGCTGCGGGCCGGCGACTGCGCGGCCTGGAAGGCCGGGGTCGCCAACGGCCATCACCTGCTGAACCGCAGCGGCGCCGACGCGGTGCTGCTGCAGGTCGGCAATCCGACCAACCAAGCCACCGAATGGGTCGACTATCCCGACATCGACCTGCGCATCACGCCGGGCGGGGAGGGCTATCGCCACAAGGACGGGACGCTGTATCCGGCGAAGTAGGGTGTTCCGCGCGCGGCACGAATTCGGTGACAGTTTACGAATTCGCGGCCCGAACCGAAAACCGTCCAGGACAGACCTCGACGCGCGAATTCGTAAACTGTCACCGAATTCCGAAACACATAGCGGCGGGGCTCAAAAGCCGCCCCAGTAGTCGCCGCCAAGCGGGGTGGTCACGGGCCGGCCGACCGTGGCCAGGGCCGCCTGGACGTCGGGGCGGGCCAGCAGAGCCTGGCGGCGGCTTTCGAACCGGGCCAGCCAGGGCGGCACGAACGGCGGCGGGCGGGCGATCCAGAACGGGTCGAGCGCGCCGCTGCGGTGCTCGGGCGTCCGCAGCCGCCAGATCAGCAGGGCCGCGGCCTCGTCGATCCGGTTCATGCAGATCAGGGCCTGGCTGAGGGCGCCGGGGTTCTCGTCGCGGCGCTTGCGCAGGGACTCCAGCATCGCCTCGGCGGCCTTCGGGTCGATGTCGTTGTGGGCGCAGGTCTTCTGGGAGTCGATCCAGGCCTCGCCATAGGGCGTGACATAGTCGAGGTCGATGCCGGCCAGCACCTTGAGCACATCGCCCGGCCGGTCCAGGTCGAGCAGGCGGCCGGCCCAGTTCATCCGGGCGTCGGTGGACGGGCCCCGGTCGTCCGGCGACCCGATGGCCTCATCGAACACCGCCTCGGCTTCAGCCACCTTGTTGGTGTCGAGCAGGCCGTGGGCCAGCTGGATCAGCACCTGGTCGCCCTGTTCCTCGCGGTCCGTGAACGCCTCGCCGTCCTGCAGCCGGGCGCGGTAGGCCTGGCCGATCAGGATGGCCTCGTCGTAGCGGCCCAGCGCCCTCAGCGAGGCGATCACCTCGCGCACCGGCTTCAGCGCCTCGGGCGAGGCTTCCATGTCGGCGCGGGCCAGGGCCAGGGCGGCCTCCTCCAGCGCGGTCCAGTCGAAGCGGCCGGCGTCGCTCCAGGCGGGCTCGAAGCGGCGATCGGCGGCCACATACATCAGCACACGCGGATCGTCGGCCTGGGCCACCGCCCTGGCCGCCTCGGCCGACTGGCCGTGGTCGCCCAGCTGCCAGCCGTAGGCCAGGGCCCATTCGTTCTTGGCCGCGCGGGCGCTGTCGGCGTTCTTCCAGGCAAAGCCCGTGATCCGCCGCAGGGCCGTCAGGGCCAGGTCGGGGTCGTCGTCCAGATAGTCGGCGAAGACACCAATCATCGACGGCCGCCAGGTCGCCACAACCTCGGGCTGGGCGTCCATCAGCTTGAGGAAGCGCCGCGTGGCGTCGGCCATGGCGTCGCGCTCGATGGCGTCGGAGATCTGGATGGTCTGGACCGCTCCGATCTCCATCGGCTCCTGCGCGATCGGCTCGAGCTTGCGCGCGGCGGCCAGGCCCAGCGGCTTGTCCTTGATCTCGCTGCACAGGATGACCGAGAACAGAAAGGGCCGCCGGATCTCGACGCGCATCCGGTCGAACCGCGGGTCGGCCATGATCGTGCGCAGGGTCGGCAGCTTGACCTCGCAGGCCTTGAACTCGCTATCGACCAGGGCGCTGACGGTCTCGGCGGTCTGCTGCTCAAGCCGTAGCAGGTCCATCTGCCGGCCGATCGACTGGGCCGCCGCGGGCCACGCGGGCGCCGCCGCCAGGGCGGCCAGGGCGACGAGAACCGAACGAAACCGCATGCAACTCCCCGACGCGACCTTCGGGACCAGTCAGGCCCTCCCGGCGACCAGCGTCAAGCGCCCATGCCAGCGTGTCGGCATGGACGCCGCGGACGCCAAGGGGGCGCCGCCCGGCTACCTGTTGGGCTTGGAGGCTTCGTTGACGACCGCGCCCGCGGCGGCGCCGACGACCGCGCCCGGCGGCCCGGCGACCACGGCGCCGGCGATGGCGCCACTGGCGGCGCGCTGTTCCATGTTGTGGCCGCAGGCGGCCAGGCCCGCGCCCGCGAGCAGGATCAGGGTCAGGGAAAGGGTGGAGCGGATACGCATGGGGTTCGCCTCGTCGCAGCGCCCGGAAACGGGCGGCTCCCCGGTCGAACGGTCGGCGCGCGCCGCAGTTCCGCTTCGCGCGCCAGGCGAAAAATCGCCGCGGCGCACGCGTCGATCCTGGCCGCCGCAAACCGTTAACGGGCAAGGGGGGCAGCCCGTCTGCCCTGATCGCCACGCCGGCGAGTCATGCTGCAGTGCAACATTCTCTTGCGAATCGGGGCCGTTTGCGCCATAAGACGCGCCACAAGTCGGATTTCGGCCATTTCGTGAACCGGTCGAGTCCCCATCCTGTCAGACCGCGCTGGCGTCTTTCGGGGTGATTGTCGGGGGGCAATCCGCCCTCGTCGCACAGGACACGAAACTCTTGTCATTCCATTCCCAGACGCGCGCACCCGTGCGCGCGCTGATGAGCGTCGCTTTGACGGGAACGCTGGTGGGCTCGGCCTGCGGCGCGATCGTCGGCGCCGCGTACCTCATGGGCGGCATGGCCCAGGCGGCCGACCAGCACCACCGCGTGTCGCAGATCGCCGGTGTCGTCTCGGGCAGCTACTCCGACGCCTCTCTTGAACGGATGGTCGAGGGGATGGATCCCGCCGCCCTGGCCGTGGCCGAGCGGCACGATCCCTTCACCAGCGCCGGCGGAGCCCAGCGCGACCGCCAGGCGGCCCTGTTCGCCGCCCTTCTCGAACGCCATGCCCCGACCCAGCGTCCCTCGACCGAAGGCCTCCTGCTGCGCGCCAGCCTCGGCGGCGCCTTCAATCCGGCCGCCCAGCCGTTCCGGCTCAATGGTGCGCTGGAAGACTCGCGCGACCTCGAATGCCTGACCCAGGCCATTTACTATGAAGCCCGCGGCGAGACCCCGGCCGGCCAGGCGGCCGTGGCCCAGGTGGTGCTCAACCGCGCCCGGCATCCGGCCTTCCCCAAGACGGTCTGCGGCGTGGTCTTCCAGGGCGCTTACGGCGGCAGGACCTGCCAGTTCAGCTTCGCCTGCGACGGCTCGATGCGGAAGCGCCGCGAGCCCGGCGCCTGGGCCCGCGCCGAACGCCTGGCCGCCCGTGCGCTGTCGGGGTCGGTGATGAACGAGGTCGGCAACGCGACCCATTTCCACACCATCAACGTCTCACCGGGCTGGAGCCCGCATCTGATCCGCATCGGCCAGGTCGGCCTGCACATCTTCTACCGCTTCGGCGGCCGCGGCGGCGCGCCGGGGGCGTTCGACCGCGCGCCCGCCCGGTCGGGTCCGGAGCTGGGCGATCATCCGATCTACGCCAACCTCGGCATGCCGGGCGCGCCGGTGCCCTATGCGGCGATGGCGCCCTCCACCGAGGCGGTGTTCATCGCCGCCACGGCCCAGGCGCCGGTCGAGATCGTCGTGTCGGACAAGGGCCTCGGCGGGCCGGTGGGCAAGCCGGCCGAGCCGGCCTCGGCCCCGCGCCGGGACGCCAAGGCCGAGCCGACGCCCGCTAAACCGGGTCCATCATCGACAGCAGCTGCTTCCTGACGGCGCCGGGCATGAAGCGGGCGGCGAAGCGTAGCCGCTTGCCCGCCTTGCCGACGATCCAGTGCAGGTCCTTGCCCTGGGCGGCCTTCCAGATCACGTCGGCGGCCTCCTCGACGGTATAGACCTCGGACCCGCCCTGGCGAATGGTGTCGGCGATCTTCTCGTTGCTGCCCTGCGACCCGGCCTGCAGGATCGGGGTGTCGACGAACCAGGGCATGATGCAGCGCACGGCCACGCCGTGGCGGCTGAACTCCAGGTCCAGCGCTTCGGACAGCCCCTTCACCGCGAACTTGGTCGCCGAATAGATGGCCATCTTCGGCGCGCCGAACAGCCCGGCGCAGGACGCCACATTGATCAGCACCGAGCCGGGCGTGCCGATCAGCAGATCCAGGCCGGCCCGCGCGCCGTTGACCACGCCCTTGATGTTGATGTCGATCTGGCGATCGACCTCGTCGTCGGTCAGGTCCTCGAACCAGCCGTAGTGGGCCACCCCGGCGTTGTTCAGCAGCACGTCCAGCCGCCCGCCGGTCCCCTTGGCGAAGGCGGCCAGTTCCTTCTTCCAGGCGGCGCGGTCGCGCACGTCGAGTTTGTGAACGCCGCAGTTTCCGGCCCCCAGCGCCGCCTGGGCCGCCTTCAGGCCGCCGGCGTCGATGTCGGCCAGGCCGACGTACCAGCCCTCCCTCGCGAACCGCTTCGCGGTCGCCAGGCCGATGCCGCTGGCCGCCCCGGTGATGAAGATCGCCTTGCGGCCGTCCGCGCCCATGACCTCGTCTCCCGTCGATCACCGCAGAGGATGGCGCGCCGGGGGGCGAGGTCAAGCGGGGCGGCGTGTCAGGCCAGGAACATGCCGATTCCGGCCGCGGCCATGACGAGGGTGGCGGTCCAGCCGAGGATCTTCAGCGTGCGGCCGATGACGAACGGTCCCATCACCGAACGCCGCGAGGCCAGGATCATCGCCACGACCATGATCGGCACCGCCACCAGGCCATTGAGCACCGCGCTCCAGAACAGGGCCTTGATCGGATTGACTTGCAGGAAGGTCAGCAGCACGCCGCCCAGGGTGGCGGCGGCGATGATGGCGTAGAAGCCCGGCGCCTGGCCCAGCTTGCGGTCCAGCCCCATCGGCCAGCCGAACGACTCGGAGATGGCGTAGGCCGCCGACCCGGCCAGCACGGGCACGGCCAGCAGGCCCGTGCCGATGATGCCCAGGCTGAACAGCACGAAGGCCAGGTCCCCGGCGATCGGCCGCAGCGCCTGGGCCGCCTGGGCCGCCGACTCGATGTTGGTCACGCCGTTGACGTGCAGGGTGACCGCGGTGGTCAGGACGATGAAGAAGGCGATCAGGCTGCAGATGGCCATGCCGAACCAGGTGTCGAGCCGGATGCGGCGCAGTTCGCCGTCGGCGAGCTGCGGCGTATGGAGCAGCGAGCGTTTTTCCGGATCGGGACCCAGGTCCTCGACCTCCTGTGAGCTCTGCCAGAAGAACATGTAGGGGCTGATGGTCGTGCCGAAGACCGCCACCACCATGGTCAGGAAGGCGGGGCTGAGCACGATCTCGGGAACCAGCGAGCGGTAGGCGACCTCCGCCCAGGGGATCTTCACGGTGAAGACGACGCCGACATAGGCGAGCAGCGACAGGGTCAGCCACTTGAGCACCTTCACGTAGCGCTTGTAGCTCATGAACACTTCGAGCAGCACGCAGCCCAGGCCGAAGACCAGGGCGTAGAAGAACTTGCCGGCGCCGGGCAGAACCAGGGCTGCGGCCTCGCCCATGGCGGCCACGTCGGCGGCGATGTTGATCGTGTTGGCGACCAGCAGCGAGATCACCAGGATGGCCAGCACCCAGGACGGAAACACCCGCTGGACGTTGGCCGCCAGGCCGTGGCCGGTGACCCGGCCGATGCGGGCGACGATCTGCTGGATGCCCGCCAGCAGCGGATAGGCCAGCACCACGCTCCACAGCATGTTCAGGCCGAACATCGCCCCGGCCTGGGAGTGGGTCGCCACGCCGCCGGGATCGTCGTCGGCCGCGCCGGTGATCAGGCCCGGGCCGAGTCGGCCGAGCAGGCTGGGCCTGCGGTCGCGGGGCGTGGGATCGGTCATGTGTGTCTCGCGACGGGAGTGGACCTACAATTTCAACAGATAGACGTGTTCGCCGTCCAGAACGACCTCGCCTTTCTGGTTGGTCACCGTCGCCTTCATGGTCACCACGCCGGTCGTCCGCTGGCGTTTCAGCTCGCTGATCTCGAGGGCCGGATAGAGGGTGTCGCCTGGATAGGCGCTCTTCAGCACCCTGGCCCGCACCTCGATCATGCCCAGCAGGGCGTCGCCGATCTCGTGCGGGAACAGCCCGGCGCCGGCGGCGGTGAAGCACAGCACCTGCAGCCCGTGCGCCAGCGGCCCGGGATGGCCCAGCGCGCGGCAGTACTCGGCATCGTAGTGGATCGGGTGGTTGTCGAGACTGACCGCCTGGAAGGCCGCGAAATTGCCGTCACCCAAGGTGCGCGAGGGCAGGGGATAGCGGTCACCGACCTTGAGATCGTCGAAGGTCCTGGCCGGGACAAGGCGGTGGGTTTCGTAGATCGGGGGCAGGGGCATGGCGAGAGGATGGCTCATCCCCCAACCGCCGTCATCCCCGTGCTCGCCGCGAGGACCATGGCGGGAGCGGTTGACGGTCGCGGCCTTGTTGAAATAGTGTAGCAATTACTTAAGTGATTCAAGCGAGACCCGCCATGACCCTGCGCCTCTTCGCCCATCCGCTGTCGTCCTTCTGCTGGAAGGCGCTGATCCCGCTCTACGAGGCGGGTACGCCGTTCACCTTCGAGATGCTGGAGTTCGGCAAGGAGGAGGGGCCGATCGTCGAGTTCATGCGCCTGTCGCCGATGGCCAAGATGCCGCTGCTGCGTGACGAGGCGCGGGACGAGACGGTCGTCGAGTCCAGCATCATCACCGAGTACCTGGACCGGCATTATCCGGGCGCGGGCTTGATCCCGGCCGATCCGGGCGCGGCGCTGAAGGCGCGTTTCCTGGACCGGTTCTTCGACCACTATGTGATGCAGCCCCAGGGACGCCTCGTCTTCGAGGTGCTCCGCCCCGGGGACGCCAAGGACCCGTTCGGCGTGGCCGAGGCCCGGCGCACGCTGGAGACGGCCTACGGCTTTCTGGAGGAGACGCTGTCCGACGGCCGCGCCTGGGCGGCGGGCGAGACCTATTCGATGGCCGACTGCGCCGCGAGCCCGGCCCTGTTCTACGCCCAGCGCTGCCAGGCGTGGGGCGACCGGCCGGCCCTGCGGGCCTACTACGACCGGCTCGAGACCCGGCCGTCGTTCCAGCGGGTGCTGAAGGAGGCGGAGCCGTACATGCACATGTTCCCGGGTGGACCGGCGTACTGAGGGGGACATGTACCTCCTCGGCATGTGACCCCGCCGCTTTGGAGCTGATGGGGACACGCACTGAAGTGCATGTCCCCCGCCCCTAAGCCGCCCTGGCCCCGCGCCGCAGCGCCTGCGGCGGCTGGCCGAACGCGCGGATGAAGGCCCGGCGCATGCGCTCGGCGTCGCCAAAGCCGGTCTCCAGCGCCACGTCCTCGACCTGCAGCGGCTGGGAATCCAGCAGGGCGCGCGCGGCCTCGACGCGCAGGCGTTCGATGGCCTTGGCCGGGGTGAAGCCGGTCTGGGCGGCGAAGGCGCGGGCGAAGTTGCGCTCGCTCATGCCGGCGCGGTCGGCCAGCTCGGCCACGGTCAGGGGGTTGCGCAGGTTCTCGCGCGCCCAGGCGGTCACCGCGTCGAACCGGCCGCCGGCCTCCAGCTCCAGCATGGCCGAGAACTGCGACTGGCCGCCCGGCCGCCGGTGATAGACGACCAGCTGCTGGGCGGCCTTGCGGGCGATGTCCTCGCCCAGGTCCTCGGCGACCAGGGCCAGGGCCAGGTCGATGCCGGCGGTGATCCCGGCGCTGCTCCAGACCGCCCCGTCGCGCACCCAGATGCGGTCCGGCTCGAGCTTCACCTTCGGAAAGCGGCGCGCGAAGTCGGCCGTGCGGTTCCAGTGGGTGGTGGCGCGGCGGCCGTCCAGCAGGCCCGCCTGGGCCAGCACATAGGCGCCGGAACAGACGCTGGCCGTGCGCCGGACCGTGGCGGCGGTCGCGCGGACGAAGGCGAGCGTCGCCTCGCAGATCGCCTCCCCGCGCGTGCCCTCACCACCCGACACCAGCAGGGTGTCCAGCCGCCCCGCGCTGGCGAAGGCCGTGCTGTTCAGGGTCGCGCCCGACGAACTCGCCACCGGGCCGCCGTCTCGCGACAGCACGACGATGTCGTAGGTTCCCGGCGCGAAGCGCCCGGCGATCTCGAACGCGCCGATCGGCCCCGCCGCGTCGAGCAGCTGGAAATCGGGGAAGATCAGGACCCCTATCGTGCGCATGGCGGAAAACGAGGGAATATTGTCATTTCCGCCAGACGCTAGTCCGGCGACGATGACCCCGTCAACCGGAGCCCGCCCATGACCGCCCAGCCCCTGCGTATTGTCTTCGCCCTGTATCCCGGAGTCACCCATCTCGACTTCACGGGGCCGCATCAATTCCTCTCGCGCCTGCCCGGCGCGGTGACCACGGTGGCCAGCGTGCACGGCGGCGAGATGGAGGCCGACGGCCTGACCTTCGCCGGGCTGGCGCGGTTCACCGACATCGAGGCCTGCGACCTGCTGTGCATTCCCGGCGGGTTCGGGACCACCCAGGCGATGCAGGATCCCGTGTTCATCGGCCATATCCAGCGGCTGGCGGACAAGGCGACCTGGGTGACCTCGGTCTGCACCGGCTCGCTGATCCTGGCCGCCGCCGGCCTGCTGAAGGGCCGCCGGGCCGCCTGCCATTGGGCCTGGCGCGACCAGCTGGCCCTGTTCGGCGCCATTCCGGATCCGGCGCGGGTGGTCCGCGACGGGCGCTACGTCACCGGCGGCGGCGTGACCGCGGGCATCGACTTCGCCCTGACCCTGGCGGCCGAGATCGCCGGAGACGACTTCGCCCAGGGCCTGCAGCTGGCGCTGGAGTACGCCCCGGCCCCGCCGTTCAACGCCGGCCGGCCCGAGACCGCGCCGCCGCATGTGCTGGAGCGGATCACCGCCTTCAACAAGGCGGCCATGCCGGTGCGGCTGGCGGCGGCGGAAGCGGCGGCGAAACGGTAAACTGTCACCGAAATAGGGAAACTGACGCCGATACAGCCAGGTATCGGCCCGCGCGTTGCAATTGCCCTTGCAGACCCGTGGAGTTTTCCCTCGTGACGCGAGATCTGTCCCATTCCGTGGCCCATTCCGCGCCGGCCAGCCGGGGCGGGGCCCTCGATGCGCTACGTTTCGCCGCGGCCCTGCTGATCGTGCTGTATCACTATGGGGCGCAGGCCCCGGTCACGCTGGCCAGTCTGCATCCGGTGTTCGACCGCGGTTACCTGGCGACGGACTTCTTCCTGATCCTCTCGGGCTTCGTGCTGGGCCGCGCCTATGGGGGCCAGGTGTTGTCCGGACGCATCGGCCTGGTCGGCTTCATGAAAAAGCGCCTGACCCGCATCTGGCCGGCCCAGCTGATCGTGCTGGCGGCGCTGGCGGCGATCGTCATGGTCGCCGAGGCGATCGGCGTCCAGCCGACCAACCGGGAAAACTTCACGCCCGGGGCCCTGCTGATGCAGGCCCTGATGGTCCAGGCCTGGGGCCTGCCGGGCGGGATCGGCTGGAACCAGCCCAGTTGGTCGCTGTCGGCGCTGGTCGTTTGCTACGCGGCCTTCCCGGTGGCCTGGCGCTGGGTCAGCCGGATGACCAGCCCCTCGGCCCTGCTGGCGCTGGGCCTGGCCACGGTGATGGCCGGCGACCTGGTCTGCCTGGCGTTGTTTCACCACAGCATTTACGACCTCGACTACAGCCTGGGCGTGGTGCGGGCCGCGCCGCTGTTCCTGCTGGGCGTCTGTATCGCCCGCGTGGTCGAACGCGGCGCGCCGTCGGTGGCGATGGCGCGAGTCCTGGCCGGGCTGGCCTGCACGGCCCTAGTCGTGCTGCAGGTGGCCGGCCGGCTCGACCTGCCCAGCATCGTGGCCATCGCGACCATCGTGCTGAGCTTCGGCCGGCTGCCCGTCGTGCGGTCCTCGCGCCTGATCGAGCTGGGCGCCAGGCTGTCCTTCTCGCTGTTCGTGACCCACGCCCTGACCGGCCTGATGTGGTTCGGCGCGCTGGGCGTGCTGACCAGCCGGGTGACGCTGGCTCCCTGGCTGCACTGGAGCCTGTGGGCGCTGTCCGTGCCGCTGTCGTTGGCGGCGGCCGGCCTGTTCCACCGGTTCATCGACGAGCCGGTGCAGGCCTGGCTGAATCGCCGGCGCGTCGTCCGGCCCGCCGTCGATGCGCCGTCGGCCGCCTAGAGGTTGCCCGAGGCCTTGGAGTCCGCGACCAGCAGCATCGCGTCGAAGCCGTGGATCACCCGCGTCAGGCGCGGGTCGGCGGTCTGGGTCACCGAACCGGGCATCAGCGGGCGCAGCGGGCGCAGGTCGAACAGGGTCGAGCCGCCGGGCAGGGCCTGGGCGGCCAGCGGCGCCAGCCCCAGCTCATCGATCGTTTCGGCCACGATGTCCTCGTAGCGGAAGGCCGACGGGTTGAACGCCGCCTGGTGGCCGCCCGCCGCCGGAACCACCAGCAGGTGGAAGCTGCGCTTTCCCATCAGGGTGGCGGTCTCCGAGACGATGTTTCCGATGTCATAGACCTCGGTCGGCCCCCGCCCGCGGATCATGTGGCCCGCGCCGAACTTGAAGAAGGCCTTGGGCTCGCGGCCCGCCGCCGTCTCCGCCCGCCACAGCCGCGCCCAGTTGGCCCGGTTGAACAGCGCCCGGGTCTCGTTGGACTGGAAATAGCGGCCGGCCGTCTGGTGCTGGTTGATGGTCAGGCTCTGCTCCAGCGTCTCGAGGATCTCGGCGCTGGCCGGGTCGGGCTGGGGCCAGGCCGCGCGGATGGCCGTGACCAGCGCCGGATCGCCGTTGAAGCAGAAGATGAATTCCGGATTGCGGGTCGTCTCGAATTGCGCCCAGCTGTCGCGCGAGGCGGTCTCCAGCGCGGCCACCGCGGCGCGGGCCGAGGCCGGGGCCTTCGCCTTCAGGGCGGCGATCAGCAGCCGGTCCTGGGTCACCTCGTAGTCGAGGCCAAACAGCAGCGGCTGGTCCTTCGGGAAGGCGGCGCGCACGGCCGCCAGCATCTCGGCCTCGTTGCTCATGGTGTAGAAGGCCGGCCCCGGCGGGCTCTCGGCGTAGAAACGCTTCAGCCCCTCGACCCCGCCCAGGGCGGCCAGGTCGAGCAGCTTCGTGGCCGGCGGGGAATTCTCAAGCCCCAGCCGCGAATAGCCCGCCGCCTTCAGCGCCGGCAGCAGCTGGCGGACCAGGGCGGGAACCTGGGCGATGCCGTGCTCCTCGCCGAGCAGGAAGAACTGCGCCGCTGCCCCCTCGGCGATCAGCCAGTCGAGGCCCGGCCCCGACCAGGCCTGGCCGTCGAAGTCCATGGCCAGCCGGTGTTTGGGCGCCTCGGCGGCCAGCCGCTCGGCGAACCCCGGTCTGGGCGCCGGCGTCGGTGTCTGGGCCGCGGCGGGCGTCGCGGCGGCGGCGAGGCCGGCCAGGCCGAGTCCGGCCAGCAGGCCTCTGCGGTCGAGTGTCATCGGTTTCGCTCCCCCTGGGTTCCTGGGGAGTAGAGGCGCCGGGCGCCCCGTCCGGATGCGCATGACGCAAACTTAATGAACGTAGGAGGCCGCGTTGATGTCGATCGTCGCGCCCGTGGCGTGGTCGGCCAGGCCGCTGGCGAGGAACACCACGGTCGGGGCGATGTCGGTCGGCTCGGTCAGCCGGGTCAGGGCGATGTCGCTGGTGGCGTAGTCCTCGCCGTACTGGTCGATGAAGTCCTGGGCCATGGCCGTGCGGGTAAAGCCCGGCGCGACGTTGAACGCCACGATCCCCTGCTTGCCGAAGCCGCGCGCGATCGAGCGGGTCAGGGCGACCATGCCGCCCTTGGATGCGGCGTAGGCGATGTAGTCCGGCTGGTCCCCGCGGAAGGCCGCCCGCGAGCTGATGTTGATGATCCGGCCGCCGCCGCGCGCGATGAAGTGGTCCGTCGCCAGCCGGCAGAGCAGAGCGGCGGCGCGCAGGTTGACGTCCAGCGTGCGGTTCCAGATTTCGAGCCAGCGGTCGATCGAGGCGTCATCGACGGCGGTGGCCACCCCGGCGTTGTTCACCAGCACGTCGATGCGGCCGTAGTGGGCGATGACCTCATGCCACAGCCGCTGGCAGGCGGCCGGGTCGGCGAGGTCGGCGGCGAAGGTGCGGGCGTCTGGCCCGCAGGCGGCGGCGACGGAGGCCGCGTCGTCGGGCGAGGCGGAATAGTGCACGGCCACCGTCGCGCCCGAGCCCGCCAGGCCGGTCGCGATCGCCGCCCCGATGCCCCGGCTGGCGCCGGTGACGAGCACGGTCTTGCCGGTCAGGTCGATGTGCATGGGTGGCTCCTGATCTTCAATCAACGCCACCCAATACCCGTCATGGCCCGGCTTGTCCGGGCCACCCATGCACAATGAGGACAGGGGACTGGACTAGCTGTCCCTCGGGACTGCTTGTCCGGTCCCCGAGGAGGCCCGGTGAGAGGGCAGGCTATCCAGTCCCAAGGGACAGGAAAGCCCGCCCCCGCGCCCTTCCGGCGTCGTCGTGCGCCTGGGTGGCCCGGACAAGCGAGTTGAAATTAGCAGCTCAAACCGCGTCCAGCCCGATGTCCAGCACGGACGCCGAATGGGTCAGCGCTCCGACGCTGATCACGTCCACGCCGGTCTCGGCGATGTCGCGGACGGTCTCGAGCGTCACGCCGCCCGAGGCCTCCAGCACCACGCGGCCGGCGGTCATGCCCACCGCGATGCGCAGGTTTTTCAGGCTGAAGTTGTCGAGCATGACCACGTCAGGGCCGGCATCGAGCGCCTCGACCAGCTGGGCCAGGCTATCGACCTCGCACTCCACCCTGACCAGATGGCCGGCGAAGGCGCGGGCGCGGCGGATGGCCTCGCCGACCCCGCCGCAGGCCGCGACGTGGTTGTCCTTGATCAGGATGGCGTCATCCAGGCCGAAGCGATGGTTCAGGGCCCCGCCGCAGCGGACGGCGTACTTCTCCAGCGCGCGCAGGCCGGGCGTGGTCTTGCGGGTGTCGGTGATGCGGGCGGTCGTGCCGGCGACGGCATCGACATAGGTCCGGGTCAGGGTGGCCACGCCGCTGAGCCGGCCCAGCAGGTTCAGGGCCGTGCGCTCGGCCGACAGCAGGGCGCGGGCGTTGCCCGAGACCCTGGCCAGCACGGCGCCGGCCTTCACGGCGTCGCCGTCCTCGACCCTGGCCTTGAACTTCGCGTCCGGATCCAGGGCCAGGATCGCCAGCCGCGCGCAGGCGAGACCGGCGATGGTCCCGGCCTTGCGGGCGGCGAAGGTCGCGTCGAGTCGGGCGTCGGCGTCGATGCAGGCGAGGGCCGTGATGTCGCCGGCCCGGCCGAGGTCCTCGGCCAGGGCGGCGCGGACCACCGGGTCGATCAGCAGGTCGGGCAGGGGAGCGATCATTCGGCGGCGACCTTGAGGGCCTGCTGGCCCGGATGGGTGACGAAGGTGCGGGCCGGCGGGTCCTTGGCCTGCGGGAAGTCGGCGCGGTAGTGGGCGCCGCGGCTCTCGCGGCGGGCCAGGGCGGCCGCGGCCACCAGGCCGGCCGTGACCAGGATCGGGCCCTCGCCGTGGCGGGCCTTCATCGCCTCGACCGTTTCGACCAGGCGGTTCAGACCCTCGGCGTCGCGGACCACGCCCGCGTCGCGGGTCATGGCGCGGCGCAGCTCGGCCAGGGCCGGGGCGGGCAGGTCGGGCAGGGCCTCGCCGGCGACGACGCGGCTGGCCGGGGCGGTCAGTTCGCGCGCCGCCGCGCCGGCCCGGGCGCCGAAGACGGCCGCTTCCAGCAGCGAGTTCGAGGCCAGCCGGTTGGCCCCATGGACGCCGGTCGCGGCGCACTCCCCGGCGGCGTAGAGGCCGGTCAGGCTGGTGGCGCCCGTCGCGTTGGTGACCACCCCGCCCATGTGGTAGTGGCAGGCCGGGGCCACCGGAATGACCTGGTAGCGTGGGTCGATGCCGGCGCTCATGCAGGCGGCGAACACGGCCGGGAACTCGTCGGGGAAATGCTCGCCCACCGCGGCGCGGGCGTCGAGGAAGGCCCCCCGACCGGCCTCAAGCTCGGCATGGATGGCGCGGGCCACCACGTCGCGCGGGGCCAGCTCGGCGGCCTCGTGATAGGCGGCCATGAAGGCCTCGCCCCGGGCGTTGAGCAGCTTCGCCCCCTCGCCGCGCAGGGCCTCGGTGGCCAGCGGGGCGGGATCGCGGCCGATGTCGATGGCGGTCGGATGGAACTGCACGAACTCGGGGTCGGCGATGACCGCCCCCGCCAGCGCCGCCAGGCCCAGGCCCTCGCCCTTCAGCTCGGCCGGGGTGGTGGTGACCGCGTAGAGACCGCCGATGCCGCCGGTGGCCAGGATCACCGCGTCGGCCGTGATCTCGATCAGTCGGCCCTTCTGTTCGGCCAGCACGCCGCGCACGCGGCCCTCGCCGTCCTGCAGCAGGCGACGCGCGCGGACGCCGGCGCGGGTGGTGATCAGGGGCGAGACATAGGCGGCCACGGTCATGGCGCGCATGATCTCCCGGCCAGCCTGGTCGCCCTTGACCCGCGCCACGCGGGCGCGGCCGTGAGCGGCTTCCAGGCTCTGGGCGAAGGCGCCGTCGGGCGTGCGGTCGAACGGCGCGCCGAGGTCGGCCAGATGGCGCACGGCGTCCGGTCCCTCGCGGGTCAGGATCTCGACCATCGCCGGGTCGCACAGGCCCGCGCCGGCGGCCAGGGTGTCGGCGGCATGCAGGGCGGGGGCGTCGTCCTCGCCCAGAGCCGCGGCCATGCCGCCCTGGGCCCAGGCCGACGAACAGCCGGTGTTCAGCGGCGTCGGCGACAGCACCAGCGCCTTGCGTGGCGCCGCGGCCATGGCGGCGGTCAGGCCGGCCAGGCCCGCCCCGACGACCAGGACCCCGTCGTGATGGATACGCTCGGTCATCGCAGCTCCTTGGCGGCGCGGACGGGGTCGGCGACGATCATGGCGTCGAAGGCGTCACGCAGGCCGCAGCCGTGGCGGATCAGTTCCTCGACGACATTGCTGGCGCTGAGCGGCAACAGGCTGCCCCAGGGTTTGCTCACCTCCGGCGGGGTCGCCCTGACCATGTAGGCGAAGCCCAGCTTGCTGATGGCGATCATCGACCTCCCTCCCCTTCATGGGGAGGGACCGACCGAGTAGCGGTCAGGATGGGGAAGTGAAGGGCCGTGCCGGTCAGGTTGGGGGTAGCGATCCGCTTCCCCACCCGTCCGGGCTTCGCCCGTCCACCCTCCCCATGAAGGGGAGGGAGGGAATTGATGATGGTCATCATCAGATCAACTCCACATCCACGTGATGCCGCGCCTTGACCAGGTCGTAACGCGCGGGCGTGGCGGGTGGGGGCAGGTCGATCATCCGCTGCACGGCCTGGCGGGCGCGGGCGGCCAGGGCGGGCTCGACCGTCACCTCGAACTGCTCCCTGACCAGGGCCTCGTGGATGTTCGCCTGCGTGATGCGTTTCATGTGCGGGCACAGGTTGCAGGGGCCGATGAACTCGGTTCCCGGCGCGTCGGCGGCGACGTTGCTGGCCATCGAGCATTCGGTCAGCAGCACGACCTGTTTCGGCTGGCGGGTCACGACATAGTCGATCATGGCGGCGGTCGAGCCGGCGAAGTCGCTGGCGGCCAGCACCTCCTCCGGACATTCCGGATGGGCCAGCACCTCGGCGCCGGGATACGAGGCCCGCAGGTCGGCGATGTCCTGGGCGTTGAACCGCTCGTGCACCTCGCAGCGGCCCTTCCAGGCGATGATTTTGACACCCGTCTGCGCCGCCACGTTGCGGGCGAGGAATTCGTCGGGGATCAGGATGACGCGATCGACGCCCCATTCCTTCGCCGCCCACTCCACCACCTGCACGGCGTTGGCGCTGGTGCAGCAAATGTCCGTCTCGGCCTTCACCTCGGCGGTGGTGTTCACATAGGTGACCACCGGCAGGCCGGGATAGCGCTGCTTGATCAGCCGCACGTCGGCGCCGGTGATCGAGCTGGCCAGGCTGCAGCCGGCGCGCAGGTCGGGGATCAGCACGGTCTTGTCCGGGCACAGCACCTTGCTGGTCTCGGCCATGAAATGCACACCGGCCTGGACGATGATTTTCGCGTCCGAACGGGCCGCCTCGCGGGCCAGGCCCAGGCTGTCGCCGACATAGTCGCCGACCCCATGGAAGATCTCGGGCGTCATGTAGTTGTGGGCCAGGATGACCGCGTTCTTCTCGCGCTTGAGGCGGTTGATCTCCGCGATCAGCGGCGCGTGGACGCGCCACTCGAGTGGTGTGACGCGGGTCTTCACCTTGTCCCATAGCGGCGCGGTGGCGGCCTCCACCTCGGGGGTGAAGTCGAACTGGGCGAAACCGTCGGCCATCTCGATCCTCCTTATGCTCAAACTGAGCATTTCAGGGGCCTGTAAAACGCCGGAAACGGACTGTTCCGCCCCGGCGCCGCGCCACTTATGCTATAAGTGAGCAAAAGAGGCAAGAGACATATAAACCCGGGGCCCGGCCGGCGCAACCGCAATCGGACGGACTATCCGCTCACGTACTGACGGGCGACGTCCTCGACCGCGTCGCCGATGGCCGCGGCCAGGGCGTCCAGGGTGTAGGGTTTGCGCAGCAGAGGCCAGGGCGCCTCTTCGGCAAAGGCCAGGGTGTCGCCCGTGTAGCCGGAGCTGAGCAGCACCGTCAGGCCGGGCCGGGCGGCGGTGGCGGCGCGGGCCAGATCGACGCCGGTCATCTCGCCGGGCATGACCACGTCCGTCAACAGCAGGGTGATGTCCGGGTCCCTCGCGACCAGCGCCAGGGCCTCCGCTGGATCAATGGCCAGCCGGACCTCGTGCCCCAGCTCGCGCAGCATGACCTCGGCCAGGGCCGCGACCTCCGGATCGTCCTCGACCAACAGGACGTTCAGGCCGGTCAGGATTTCGCGCGGGGCCGGTCCGGCGGCCTCGTCCGTGTCCGGCGGGGTCGTGGCCAGGGGCAGGACCAGGGTGATCGTCGTGCCCATCCCGGGCGCGCTGACGATCGACACCTCGCCGCCGCTCTGGCGCACGAAGCCATAGACCTGCGACAGCCCCAGCCCCGTGCCCTTGCCGACCGGCTTGGTGCTGAAGAAGGGCTCGAACACACGGGCCCGGGTGGCCTCGTCCATGCCCTCGCCGGCGTCCTGCACGCTGACGATCAGATACACGCCGGCCGGCAGGTCGCCGCTCGCCGGTCGCCCCGCCAGCGCGGTGGTGACCGAGACCACGCCGCCGCCCGGCATGGCGTCGCGGGCGTTGACCAGCAGGTTCATGATCGCCGCGTCGAACTGCGCCGGATCGATGCTGACCGGCGCCTCGCCGGCGGCCAGCGACAGATCCAGCATGAACCGCTCGCCCAGGGCGCCGCGATGCAGCGTCTCGCTCTCGCGCAGCAGGGCATCGACGATCGCCACTTCCGGCCGCAGCGGCTGGCGGCGCGAGAAGGCCAGCAGCTGCCGCGTCAGCCGCTCGCCGCGCTGGGCCGCGTCGAGCGCCGCCTTGCTCAGCCGGGCGGTGCGGGGGATGTCCTCTGGATAGCGCTGGACGATGTCCAGAGCGCCGATGATCACCGTCAACAGGTTGTTGAAGTCGTGCGCCACGCCGCCGGTGAGCTGGCCCAGGGCCTCCAGCTTCTGTGACTGCAGCAGCGCGGCCTGGGCTTCGTCCCGCTCCGCCACGGCGATCTCGACGCGGTCCTCGAGCAGGTCGTTGATGTGCTGCAGGCTGGCCTCGACCTGTTTGGCTTCGGTTACGTCGAAGGCGATGCCCGCGAAGCCGGCGAACGTGCCGCCGGGGTCGAGCCGGGGCTGGGAGAAGGACTTCAGCCAGCGCCAGGCGCCGTCGGCGCGTTGGTAGCGGGCCTCCAGCGAAAAGGGCTTCATCGCGCTCTCGCCGGCCGCCTGCTCCCTGAGGACGCGCTGCAGGTCGTCGGGATGCAGCCGGGCGCGCCAGTCGATGTGCAGGGCGTCGTCGTAGCTCCCGCCGAGGAAGGCGACATAGGCGGTGTTGACGAACTCGCGGGCCCCGCCGAGCCGCGAGATCCACAGCAGGGCCGGCGCGCTGTCGGCGAGACTGCGGAACCGCGCCTCGGTCTCGCGCAGCCGCCCGGCGGCGTGATGGCGGGCGCCGGCTTCCTGGCGCAGGCGCACCAGGGCGGTGCGCAGGCCGCCGGCCACGATCACCGTCGCCACGCCGGAGAGGGCGAACAGCGCCAGCACGCCCTGCCGGGAAGGCTCCAGGACCGGACTCCACGGCGAGACGGCGCCGATGGCCACCGCGACGAGCCAGGCGCCCCAGCCCCAGCGTGGCCCGCCGTAGAGCGTCGCCACGATGAAGGCGGGAAAGAAGGTCGATGAAGGGCCCATGCCGGTGGGAAAGCCCAGCACGGCGACTCGCAACCCGATGGCCGCGGCGAGCGCTATGGTCGTGACGAGCAACGCCCGCGGCCACGGCGGCGGACGCAATGGGATGCCGCGCCACAACAGCGGCTCCCGCTCGCCGTCGGAGTCACGATGGTGGTTCGCGGGCATGCAACGTCACTCCGGCCGGGCGCCCCCGACGAGCCGCAACATCTTGCCACGATCATGAACGAGCTTCACTAGTCGGCGCAACACGGGAGAACAGGCCCATGACCGGGTGGACGGCGCGGGACCAGGCGACCGCTTGATCAGGACCCTGCCCCCTATCGTCAGGCGGCTGCTCGTCGTCCTCGTGGCGGCGAGCCTGTCGGCCTGCGTCACCGACTACCGCGTCGCCGCCGGCACGGGCCGGATGGGCGGCGTGGTCGCCGTGGCGCGTGGCCTGTCCAACGACGCCCTGGCGCGGCTGACGGCCGACATGGACCCGGCCATGCTGGCCCTGGCCCGGCGCCACGATCCCGTCCGCGAGGCTGATCCCTGGGGCCGGGTGGTCGGCTGGACCAGCTATGACCTGTCGCGCATCCCCACGCTGGGCAGTCTCGACCTCGCGGCCGGCGACGCCATGTTGATCAACGCCCTGCGGCCTGTCGGGGGCGAGCCGCCGCCGCCCGCCCGGCCCTTCGTGCTCAAGGCGTCCGAGGACGACCGGGCCCGCGCCGAGGCGTGCCTGACCCAGGCGATCTACTACGAGGCGGCGATCGAGCCGGTCGAGGGCATGCAGGCGGTGGCCCAGACCGTCATCAACCGGCTGCGCCACCCCGGCTATCCCAAGTCGGTCTGCGGCGTGGTCTACGAAGGTTCGCAGCGGACCACGGGCTGCCAGTTCAGCTTCACCTGCGACGGCTCGCTGGCGCGGGTTCCCGATCCCGTGCTCTGGGAGCGGGCTCGCGGCGTGGCGCGGCGCGCGCTGAACGGCTTCGTGCTCAAGACGGTGGGGACCTCGACCCACTATCACGCCGACTATGTCGCCCCCTACTGGGCGCCGACCCTTTACAAGATCGCCCGGATCGGCCGGCACATCTTCTACCGCTGGACCGGCCCGGCCGGGCTGCCACGGGCGTTCAACGGCCGCTACGCCGGGGGTGAGGCCAATCTCTCGCTGGCCATCCTGCAGGGCTACGACGAGCGCACCCAGGGCAGCCAGCTGCTCGGCGAGCAGATGCATCCGGGCGACATGACGCGAACCGTGACCCTCGATGTGGCGGGTGAAAGCCGCAGCTACACCATCCAGGTTCCCGGGGCCGGGGGGACAGAGCAGGTTCGCATCGAAGGCGCCCTGCAGCCCGCCCGCCGCCCGCCGACAGCCCAGGAGGTGGCCGACATCAACGCGCGGCTGAAGGCCATGGAGGACCCGGACGCGCCGATGAGCACCGCCCCGGTCGCCGCTCCCCAGCCCCAGGCCGCCGCCCCCACCGCCGGCGACCTGCCGATCGCCCGCAAGGGGCAGTAGCGATCCCACAAAGCGGGTAAGTCATGGCATTGACCTCCGCCGGGAAACCTCCAGCATCGCTCGGGGGGGCTTCATGTCAGTCATTGTCAGAACTCTTGGAGCGCTGACCGCGCTGCTGTTACTGGCGCTATCAGCCTCTCCGGCGCGAGCCGAGGCGGCTGCTCCCGAGCCCGTGACCTGCCGGATCGGCGTCTTTTTCACATCGGTGCACAACATCGACACGGCCGCCGGCACATTTGACGCCGACTTCTGGATGTGGAGCGTCTGTCCGACCGCGGACGTCAAACCGCTCGAGACAATGCAGTTCCTCAACGCCGAGGCGGTGGAGGGTCAGCTGGACGCGAGCCTGCCGAGGGGGCGGAGCTGGTGGTCGACGCGCATGTTCAGCGGCGCCTTCCGCCAGGACTTCCGGTTGGCGAACTATCCGTTCGACCATCAGGACCTGGTGGTGAAACTCGAGGAGTCCGTGCTGGACACCCGTGGGCTGCGCTATGCGCTGGACACGGCCGAGTCCGGCGTGGACGAGAGCCTGGTCACGCCTGGCTGGACAATCTCGGACCTGCAGATGACGGCTGGGGCCACGACCCGCGCGACGACCTTCGGCGATCCCTCCCTGCCCGGCGGCAAGAGCTCCTACGCGTCGGCCACGATCACCCTGAAGGCGGACCGGGCGGCAAAGGCCTCCACCTTCATCAAGGCGACTTTCCCCCTGTTCATCGCCGCCTTTCTGGCCCTGATCAGCATGGCGTTCGACATCGTGGAGACCGAGACTTTCATGGGCCGGATGGGGGCCCTTGGATCCATCCTCTTCGCCGTGGTCCTAAGCTATGTCTCGCTCGACCAGCTAGTCGGCCCCCACCAGGGGCTCTATTTCCTCGACCAGATACATTTCGCCGCCCTGCTGCTGCTCCTGCTGGCCACCGCCTGGAGCGTGCCGGCGCACAGGGTCGCGGGCCGTTGGGCCGACGAGGACACGGTGCGACGATGGGACGTGCGGGTAACGCTGGCGCTGCTGGGCCTCTATGTCATCGCCAACGCGGTTATGATCTTTCAGGCCCTGCGCGGCGTCTGACGCCGATCAGGGGCCGAACGCCTTTGCGTACCTGATTGTCACCGGCGCATCCAGCGCGCCGGGCGTCAGGGCAAGGCCCATGAACGACGGACCCTTGAAGGGCGATGTCACGGTCAGTGCCGCCTCGGCCGTGTAGCCGACGCGCGGATAATAGGCCGGGTGGCCCAGCACGATCACGGCCTCGACGCCGGCCGCGCGGCACAGTTCGTGGCCGACCTGCATCAACATCACGCCAAGCCCGTCCCGCTGGTGATCCGGCGCGACGGACAGCGGCGCGAGGGCCGCGAAACGGGCGCCGGTGTCGGTGGCCAGCGGGCTGAACAGGACATGTCCGACGATGGCGTCCTCCTCTTCCACCACCAGCTCGACCAGGGCGTCGCCGTCGGCGCGCAGGGCGTCGACCAGCATCGCTTCGTCGGGCTGTCCGAAGGCCGCCGTGACGACCGCGCGAATGGCGTCGTGATCCTCGGCGCGGGCCGGCCGGATGATCATGCTCCGATCGTGGCGGCGACCGGGTGGTGGGCGGCCGCATGGTCCTGCTCGGCCAGGAAGCGCGCGGCCTCCAGCGCCGCCATGCAGCCCATGCCGGCCGCGGTCACCGCCTGGCGATAGACGTCGTCGGTGACGTCGCCGGCGGCGTAGACCCCCGGGATGGCCGTCGAGGCCGTGCCCGGCTTGACCGACAGATAGCCGCCGGCGTGGGTCGCCAGCTGCTCCTTGAACAGCTCCGACGACGGGGCGTGGCCGATGGCGATGAACACGCCGTCGGCTTTCACAGTCCGCGTCTCGCCGGTGTTGACGTTCTTCAGCCGCGCCCCCGTCACGCCCATGGGGTCGGTCTCGCCGAGCACCTCGTCGATGGCGTGGTCCCAGATGACCTCGATCTTCGGGTTGGCGAACAATCGCTCCTGCAGGATCCTTTCGGCGCGGAATTCGGCCTTGCGGTGGACCACCGTGACCTTGCTGGCGAAGCTGGTCAGGAACAGCGCCTCTTCCACGGCCGTGTTGCCGCCGCCGACGACGATGACGTCCTTGCCGCGATAGAAGAAGCCGTCGCAGGTGGCGCAGGCGCTGACGCCGAAGCCCTGGAATTTCGCCTCGCTGTCCAGGCCCAGCCATTTGGCCTGGGCGCCGGTGGCGATGATCACCGTCTCGGCCAGCCAGTCCTGGCCGCTGTCGGTGCGGATGCGGAACGGTCGCCGCGACAGGTCGGCCTCGACCACGATGTCGTTGATGATCTCGGTTCCCACATGCTCGGCCTGGGCCTGCATCTGCTCCATCAGCCAGGGCCCCTGGATGACCTCGGCGAAGCCCGGATAGTTCTCCACATCGGTGGTGATGGTCAGCTGGCCGCCGGGCTGGATGCCCTGGATCAGCACGGGCTTCAGCAGCGCGCGGGCGGCATAGATGGCGGCGGTCCAGCCGGCGGGGCCGGAACCGATGATCAGACAGCGGGTGGTGCGGGGGGCGGATTGGGTCATCGCCCCAATGTAGCGATGATTCCGGCCGGGAGGAGATGGCTACTTATCGAACTTGCCCGCGATCCAAGCGCCGGCAAGCGCGGCGGCGCCAAAGAGGGTGATAAGTACGAGCGCCTGAAAATACGGGTCCACGGCTCAGTCCTCAATGCTGTTCAAGATATGGTGGATCAGGGTCTGGAACGCAATCACCCCGATCACCGCCGCCAGCGCCACTAGCAGGTTGATCCGGCCGTTGAGGATCGGCTGCAGGACCGTGGTGACCGCGAACGCCACCGATAGCGCGTTGAAGGTGGCGGCGGCCGCCTTGCGCCGTTCGTTACGCGCCGCCTTCCCCGGCGGAGATCGCTTTAGCCAAGCGCGCAGCATGATGTTCGCCTAGACTGCCCCAACAGGCTCACGCCTTTAGACAACCTAAGGAATATATGCAACCGGAAATAGCAATCGCCGGCCGGAGGATCGGGCCTGATCATCCGCCCTACGTCATCTGCGAGCTGTCGGGGAACCACAACGGCAGTCTAGAGCGGGCCCTGACGATGATCGACGCGGCGGCGGACACCGGCTGCGACGCGATCAAGATCCAGACCTACACCGCCGACACCATCACCCTCGACGTCGACCGGCCGGAGTTCGTGATTCATGGCGGCCTGTGGGACGGGCAGACGCTTCACGCCCTCTATCGCGAGGCCCAGACGCCCTACGACTGGCACGCGGCCCTGTTCGCGCGGGCGGCCGAGCGGGGGGTGACGCTGTTCTCCAGCCCGTTCGACGAGACGGCGGTCGACCTGCTCGCGGGGCTCAATGCGCCCGCCTACAAGATCGCCAGTTTCGAGGCCGTCGACCTGCCACTGATCCGCTATGCCGCCGCGCACGGCAAGCCGCTGATCATCTCCACCGGCATGGCCAACCTGGCCGAGATGGAGGCCGCCCGCGACGCGGCCCTGGCCGGCGGGGCCGCGGGCGTGGTCATGCTCCACTGCGTGTCGAGCTATCCGGCGACCTTCGAGGACGCCAACGTTCGCACCATCCCCGACATGGCCGCGCGGCTGGGCGTGGCTGTCGGGCTGTCGGACCACACGCCCGGAACGGCGACGGCGGTGGCGGCCGTGGCGCTGGGCGCCTGTGTGATCGAGAAACACTTCACCCTGGCCCGGTCCGACGGCGGGCCGGACGCGGCCTTCAGCCTGGAGCCGGCCGAGTTCGCCGCGCTCGTGCGCGACTGCCGCGACGCCTGGGCCGCGCTGGGGCAGGCGCACTACGACGTGCTCGGCTCGGAAAAGGCCAACCGCCAGTTCCGCCGCTCGCTCTATGTGACCGCCCCGGTAAAGGCGGGCGAGGCGCTGACGAAGGCCAACGTGCGGTCCGTGCGGCCCGGGAACGGCCTGCCGCCGGCGGAGCTGGACAGCGTGCTGGGCCGCGTCGCCAGCCGCGACCTCGCGTTCGGCGAGCCGCTGGACTGGTCGATGGTGGAATTTCGGTGACAGTTTCCGAATTCGCCGTCCGAAATCATCGCCCCCGCCCGCGCGTCAACGGCGAATTCGTAAACTGTCACCGAAATAGCGCTCCATGACCCCGCCCCGCATCCTGTTCGTCTGCGATGCCAGCCCGGGCGTGGGCGGCGGGCATGTCATGCGCTGTCTGACCCTGGCCGGGGCGCTGACGGCGAAGGGCGCGGCCTGCGCCTTCGTCCGCACGCCCGAGGCGGCTGACATCCTCGCCCGCTACGCGCCGGACATGCCGCTGGTCGGAGAGGACGCCGTCGCCGACCTGGTGGTGCTGGACTCCTACCGTATGGCGCCGGCGACGGAAGCGGCCTGGCGCGCCCGCGCGGGCCGGCTGGCGGTGATCGACGACCTGGCCCGGCCGCATGACGCCGACCTGGTGCTGGATCCTTCGTATGGGCGCGACGCGCGAGATTACGCCGCGCCCGTGGTGCTTGCGGGCCCGGCCTACGCGCTGGTGCGGCCGGCGTTCGCGGCGGCGAGGGCGGCGGCGCTGGCCCGGCGCGGCGAGCCGGCGCGGCGCTGTCTGATCTCGCTGGGCCTGACCGACGTGGGCGGGATCACCGGCCGGGTCTCGGCTGCGTTGGCGGGCGGCGGGCTGGCGCTGGACGTGGTGGTCGGCGCCGGCGCGCCCAGCCTGCCGGCGCTGAGGGCGCTGGCCGACGAGGGACGGCTGATGCTGCACATCGACTCGGACGACATGGCCGGGCTGATCACGCGGGCGGATGTCTGCGTCGGCGCCGGCGGGTCGAGCGTCTGGGAACGGGCGTGCCTGGGCCTGCCGACCGTCACCCTGATCCTCGCCGACAACCAGCGCGACATGGCGATGCGGCTGGACGCGGCCGGGGTGACCCTGGCGCTCGACGCGCGCTGGCCGGGGCTGGAGGCGCGGTTGGCCGAGGCTGTGGCGCGGCTGGTCGGGGACGACGCGCTGAGGGCGGGGCTATCGGCGCGCTCGGCGGACCTCTGCGACGGGCTGGGCGCGGACCGGACAGCGGAGGCGCTGCTGGCAATTCGGTGACAGTTTACGAATTCGCCGCAGCGGCGGCTCGGCGGCCAGACCCGGCTCTGAATTCGTAAACTGTCACCGAATTGCCGGAACCGCGAACCCCTTCTCCGTCAGCCTTGCCGCCATCTCCGCCCGCTTGCCCGCCCAGTCCTCGGCGAGCAGGCCCAGGCCCAGCACATCCACCGCTTCGCCGTCCTTGACGATGTGCCGCCGGAACCTGGCTTCCTGCACAAACCCGTGCTTCTCGTGCAGCCGCCAGACGGGCGCGTTGCTGGCCAGCACCTCGCACCACAGCTTGGTCAGCCCCTGCGGGCCGAACACCTGCTCGATGATCCAGAACTCGACGTAGCTGCCCAGGCCCAGGCCGCGCACGGCCGGGTCGGCGAGATAGTAGGCCCAGGCGCAGCGGCCGTGGCGGCGGTCGATGTCGTAGAGATTGGCCAGGCCGACCGGTTTGCCGTCCGTCTCGATGATCCAGTAGCGCCGCCGCTCGTCGCCCGGGACGCCGGCGAACCAGCGGGCGTGCTCGTCCGGGCTGATCAGATGGTCGGTGTACATGTACGACCGCACCGCCTCGCTGTTGCGCCAGGCCAGGATGCGCGCGCTGTCGTCGGGGGTCAGGTCGCGCAGGGTGACGGTCGGGGCGGTCATACGCGGCGGTCTCCGCCATAGGTCGCCAGGTCGGGACGGCTCCGGACAAACTTGCGGACGGTGTCGGAGGTGAAGGCGCGGTTGCCCTTGTAGAGAGCATCGTAGACCGCCGCCATGAACGCGTAGTCGTCCGGCCGGTCGACGGTCCAGCGCACCTCGCCCTCGTCGGCCGGCTGGGAATGGAAGGCCAGGCGGTAGCGGTCGGGGTGGTTCCAGATCCCCCAGGTGACGTGCTCGTGCTCCTCGGGCGTGGTCGCCGTGGCGGCGGCCCGACGCAGGACGTCAGCCGTCATCACCTCGACATCGAGGCCCTTGGGAAAGGTGCGGTGCGGCGGGGTGTTGCTGGCGTAGTCGGCGCCGGTTTCGAGCAAGGTCTCGATCGTCTCGTCGATCACGAACGGGTCGGCCAGAGGGCAGTCGGCGGTCAGGCGCACGACATGGTCGGCGGGACCGAAGGCCTCCAGCGCGCCGGTGAACCTGGCCAGCACGTCGTCGAGCGAGCCGCGGTGGACCGCGATCCCCTCGCGGCGAACGGCCTTCTCAATGGCGTCGTCGCCGGGATTGAGGCTGGTGGCGACCACCAGCCTGTCGATCCGGCGGGCCCGGGCGACCCGCTCGATCTGCCGCACGATCATCGGCGCCCCGGCCAGCGGCATCAGCACCTTGCCCGGCAGGCGGGTGGAGCTCATGCGGGCCTGGAGGATGGCGAGGATCATCGCCGCAGACGCTAGGTCGCGTCGCGCTTCGCGTCCATCCGCTCCAGGATTTCCTTCGCCGCGCGGTCGGTCTCGGCCAGGGGCTCATAGGTCCAGCCGTGGAAGGCGCCGCCGAACGGGCGGGCCGCGCCGTGGCGTTCGAGCTCCTCGTGGAACAGGCGGAATTTCAGGCTCTGGCCGTCCATCTTGAGGATGAACACGGGCTTGCCCGTGCCGGCGGCCTCGGTGGCCATGTTGGCCGAGTCCTCGGTGACCAGCACATAGTCGGCGCCGGCGAGGAAGGCGAAATAGGGGTTGTCGCCTTCGCCATCCCAGATGAAGCCGGGCAGGTGTTTGAGCCGGGCGGTCAGCAGGGCGCGGGCCTGGGGCGGGGTGCGGCGCGAGAAGGTCATCAGCAGCGAGCCGCCCTCCTGCTCGAGCGCCAGCTGGATTTCCTGGGCGATGGCCGAGGCCCGCTCGGGCGACAGGTCGAAGGCGCGCGACCGGCCGCCGATCAGCACCGCGGCGCGCGGGTGGGGCAGGGGGTCGATGGCGGCGGCGAACCGCCTGTACTCGTCGGCCAGCTTTTTCGCTGTCACCCGGTGCGGCGCGCCGATGATCGAGACGATGTTGTCGCCCTTGAGCCGGTCATGGTTGGGCGGCACGACCAGGTCGAACAGGCCGGCCGGGGCGCGCGGATCCTGGATCTGGACCACGAAGGTCTTGCCGCCCGTCCAGCGACGCATGCGGATGGCCAGCGGCAGGGTGGCGCGGCCGGCGGCGATCATCAGGTCCGGCCAGGGTGCGGAAAATTCGCTCTCCGGCGTCAGCCAGCGGCGCGGAAACAGGTTCAGCCACCAGGGCAGGCGGCCGACGCGGCCGGTCCAGCCGATGCGCTTGATCACCACCGTCGCCTTGCGCTGGCGCGCCACGGCCTCGGCGAGACCGACGGCCTGGGCCTCGATCCCGGCGCGACCGTCGGACACGGCCCAGATAGTCAGCGGAGGTTTTGCGGGTTGTTTCGCCACGTCGCCCTAATACTCGTCATGGCCCGGCTTGTCCGGGCCACCCATGAACACCGTCAGACATGGGTGTGCTTGGGTCCTCGCGACAAGCGCGAGGATGACGGCGGGAGAATGGCGGAGTGACCCTAGACCCACTCGACCTTGAGGATTTCGTAGGCCTTGACGCCGCCCGGGGTGTTCACCTCGACGACCTCGCCCACTTCCTTGCCGATCATCGCGCGCGACAGCGGCGAGGCCAGCGAGATGCGGCCCTGTTTCACATCGGCCTCGTGCTCGCCGACGATCTGGTAGCGGCCCTCGTCCTCGGTGTCCTCATCGACCACGGTGACGGTGGCGCCGAACTTCACCTGGGTGCCCGACAGGCGCGAGACGTCGATGATCTGCGCGCGCGCGATCTTGTCCTCGATCTCGGCGATGCGGCCTTCGATCCAGCCCTGACGTTCCTTGGCCGCGTGATACTCGGCGTTCTCGCTGAGGTCGCCATGTTGACGCGCCTCGGAGATGGCCGCGATTACGCTCGGCCGTTCCAGCGTCTTGAGACGCTTCAGTTCTTCGTCGAGGGACGTATACCCCCCGGCGGTCATCGGCACTTTTTCCATTCGGAGATTAGCTCGGGTTCGCCCTGGGGAGGTGTTGATTTCCGGCCGCGGGCGCGGACGTCCGGGGGCGTGAAGACTAGGCCCGCGGGTCCGGAATTACAAGTCCGATGCTGCGATGCAGCGGAAGCGGCCAGCCGGGCGGGGGCGATTCCGCCGCCACGTCGGCGAGTAGAGCAGGGTATTCGCGCGTGAAAACGGCGCCCGCTTCCCTGATTTCGCGACGTCCGGCGCGCCCGCGACGGTCATCGACGACCACGATACCGGACGAAAACAGACCTCGGGGTCGGCTCGATTCTGCGAACACGGGCGCGACGGCGGGCGGAGATCAGGACCAGACCGTGTCCGGGCTATCCTCGATCTGTGGGATACGTTCGGGCGCCAGGGCGTCGCCGTCGATCGGTCCGACCAGCAGCTGCATCGCCAGCTGCGCGAGGAAGGCCATGACGAACCACGAGGCGGCGGCGATGGCCAGCGGCCACGGCCCGTCGCCAAAGGTCAGGGCGCCCTGCCCCGTGGTCAGCAGCAGGTCGCGGCCCAGGCCCAGGCCGACGAACCCGGCGAAGAAGCCCAGCTCGCCCGCCGCGCCCCAGTTGCGGATCATGCGCCAGCCGACCAGGCCCAGCCCGCCGCCGAACCAGAACACCACCGGCGCATAGGTCACGACCGGCGCGTAGGGCGTGTCGCCAAAGCTCCACCAGTCGAAGCGGAAGGCGGCCATATCGACGCCGAACCGCAGCGCCGCCGCGACCAGCCCGCCCATCAGGGCCGCCGCCGTGCGCCAGTAGCCGGCGCGGGTCAGCCAGACGCACCCCAGGAACAGCAGCACCGAGAACAGCGACGCGACCCAGATGACCATCGAGACCATGACCAATCCCCCGAACCTGACCCTGGGGCCGGCGCGCGGGCGTCGCACGCGACTTCATCCGCCGGATGAGCGATGGGGTTAATGGTTCAGGCGCCGGTTGCGCGCCGGCGCTTCGGCGGCTCGGGGCAGGGCCATGTCCGCCGCCCGGACCGCGGCCCTGCCGCCGGCGTCCTGGGGGCCGGCCTTGGCGCCCGCTCCCGACGGTTCTTGATCGACCGTTCGACGCGTGCTTCGCTTGCCCCCGGACAGGGGAGGGACCAGGCCGTGAGACCCGCACTGATCGCGGCCGCCGCCGCGCTTCTCGCCGCCATGCCGGCCCATGCCGAGGTCAAACAGACCTGGGCCGCCGGCTTCCAGCTCGAGGACCGAACCACGATCGCCGCATCGCCGGACAAGGTCTGGGCCGCGCTCGGCCAGATCGGCCAATGGTGGAACGGCGAGCACAGCTATTCCGGCGACAGCGCCAACATGACCATGCCCCTGACGCCCGGCGGCTGCTTCTGCGAGGCCCTGCCGAAGCTGGGCCCCGGCGCCGGGGTCAAGCACGGCGAGGTGGTGATGGTCATGCCCGGCCAGGCCCTGCGGATCGATGCGCCGCTCGGGCCGCTGCAGGGCGAGGGCGTCGGCGCCGCCCTGACCTTCACCCTGAAGGCGGCGCCGGGCGGCGGCACGGAGGTCGTCGAGACCTTCAACGTCGGCGGCGCCCGGCCGGAAATCGTCGGCTTCGCGGCGGGCATCGATGGGGTCGTGCGGGAGCAGCTGGGGCGGTTGAAGAGCTATGTGGAGACGGGGAAGCCGCAATAGGGTTCCTCCCCGCATCGCGGGGAGGGGGACCATGCGGAGCATGGTGGAGGGGCAGCGCCGACGTCTGAAGTATGGGTCAGAATGCGACTTTCCGCCGAACGCCAGCGCCGCCCCTCAGTCAGGCTCCGCCTGACAGCTCCCCATGAATGGGGAGCATCGCCGGATCGTCACGCCGCTGCCGCCGCCGCCTCGCCCGCCACCACGCGGCTGGCCGCGTTGACCACCGCGGCGATGCGCAGGGCCGCCTGGATGGCGGTGTTGGGCACGCCGTGCGTTTTCAGCTCGGCCTCGTGGGCGTCCAGGCACATGCCGCAGCCGTTGACCGCCGAGACAGCCGTCGACCACAGCTCGAAGTCGACCTTGTCCACCCCCGGGTTGGCCAGCAGGTTCATGCGCAGCCGGGCCGGCAGGGTCGCGTACTCCTTGTTCTTCACCAGGTGCAGCGCGCGGTAATAGACGTTGTTCATGCCCATGATCGCCGCGGCGCCCTTGGCCCCGGCGAGGGCGTCTTCGGTGAGGCCGGCCTCGCGGGCGGCGGCCTCGATGGCGCGCACCACGGCCGGCACGCCGACGGCGTGGGCCGAGGCGACGAAGGCGCCCCACTTCTGCTGGTCGGTCAGCAGGGTCTCGCCGGCCAGCGAGGACAGGTTCAGGCTGATATCCTTGGCGTAGGCGGGCAGCGCCTGACGCAGGGCGTCGAGGGACATGGCGGTCTCCATGGTGAAAAGAGGGGCCGGGAGCCCCGCGCCATCCGGAGGGACTTGAGGCGCGGGGCTCCCGACGACGCGGCCCTGGGGGGCGGGGGCCGCGTGTTCTGTTGCAGTGTGCGCGGTGCGTCCTTCGACACGGGCCTTCGGGCCTGCTCAGGATGACGTGCAATTGGTCTACGTCATGCTGAGCAGCGCTCGAAGAGCGCGTGTCGAAGCACGCAATCAGGCGGCCAGGTCGATGGTCTCGCCGCCGACCGAGCGGTTGCAGGGGCACAGCTCGTCGGTCTGCAGCGCGTCGAGCACCCGCAGGGTGTCGGCCGGCGCGCGGCCCACGTTCAGGTTGGTGACATAGACGTGCTGCACGACGCCGTTCGGATCGACCACGAAGGTGGCGCGCTGGGCGACGCCTTCGTCTTCATCGAGCACGCCCAGGGCGCGGGCGAACTTGCCGCTGTTGTCGGCGAAACTCCAGATCGGCAGCTGGTGCAGATCGGGGTGTTCGCGGCGCCAGCCGAGCTTGCTGTGCTCGTTGTCGGTCGAGCCGCCCAGCACGACCGTGTCACGGTCGGCGAATTCCTTGTTCAGCCGGGCGAACTCGGCGATCTCGGTCGGGCAGACGAAGGTGAAGTCCTTCGGATAGAAGAAGATGACCTTCCACTGACCGGGGAAACTGTCGTTCGTCACGGTTTCGAACGCGCTTTCGCCGTTCTCCTCGTGCCGCATGAAGCCGGGCTTCACGCCGACGATCTTGAAGTCCGGAAGCTTTTGACCAACGCCGAGCATACTTGGGTCTCCTTGAGTGACTGAGGCGCCGGACGCCGCGGGGAGGCGGGATGCCGTCCGGCCGTGGAGACAGAGGTAGGCGGCGGCCGCGCACAAATCCAATCGATTGTTCTTTCCGGTTCGATTGGGCGGCTCTATGTTGCCGCCATGCTCCCGACCCTCCGCCAGTTGCAGTATCTCAAGCTCCTCGCCGACCATGGCTCGTTCAGCCGGGCGGCCGAGGCGGCGCACGTCACCCAGCCGACCCTGTCGGCCGGCATCGCCGAGCTGGAGAAGATTCTCGGCGCGCCAGTCGTCGACCGGGCCCGCTCGGGCGTGATCCTGACCGCCGCGGGCGAGGAGGCCGTGCGCCGCGCGCGGACGATCCTCGAACAGACCGACGATCTGGTCCAGGCCGCCCAGGGCGCCGGCCAGCCGCTGTCGGGCCGGTTCCGGCTGGGCGTCATTCCAACGGTCGCCCCCTTCCTTCTGCCGCGCGCCCTGCCGGTGATCCGCCGGCAGTTCCCCAAGCTGCGGCTGTTCCTGCGCGAGGACCTGACCCACCGGTTGATCGCCTCGCTCAAGGCCGGCGCCCTGGACGCGGCCCTGATCGCCCTGCCCTACGACATGACGGGCCTGGCCTGGGCCCATGTCGAGGATGACGAGCTGCTGGCCGCCGCGCCCGACGGCCACCCGATCCTCAAACAGACGCGGGTCAATCCCGAGGACCTGTCGCCGCGCGACCTGATCCTGCTGGAGGATGGCCACTGTCTGCGCGACCACGCCCTGGCCGCCTGCGGGCTGGAGCCGCCCAAATCGACGGACGAGGAGACCTTCGCCGCCACCTCCCTGCCGACCCTGGTGCAGATGGTCGGCTCGGGCCTCGGCGTTTCCTTCCTGCCGGCCATGGCCGTCAACGCCGGCCTGACCGAGCACGTCGGCGTCACCACCCGCCCGCTACAGGCCGAGCACCCGACGCGCGAGATCGTCGTCGCCTGGCGCGCCGGATCGAGCCGCGCCAACGAGGGCCGGATGCTGGCGGAGGTGCTGCGGGGGGTGTGAGGCCAGGGGCCTGTCAGGCGTCCCGCGCCCAGTCCCTGACATCCGCCACGAACAGGTCCGGTTCTTCCATCGCGCCGAAGTGGCCGCCGGACGGCATGTCGGTCCAGCGGGTGATGTTGTAGGCGCGGTCGGCCCAGCTGCGGGGCGGGGCCTGGTAGAGCGCCTCGCCGGGGAAGTTGGCGAAGGCGGTCGGGGTCTCGCAACGCTGGCCTTCCATGGCCGCGATGCCGCCCTCTTCCATCAGGCCGCGGTAGTACCAGGCGCCGGTCGTGAAGCTGCCGGTCATCACATAGATCATGATGTTGGTCAGCAGCTGGTCGCGGGTATAGGCGCCGATCAGCGGCTTGGTCCGCAGGTCCGACCAGTCGTAAAACCGCTCAAGGATCCAGGCCGCCTGGCCAACCGGGTTGCCGGCGCCGAGCCAGGCCAGCGACTGCGGCTTGGACGCCTGCAGGCCAAAATAGGCGCCGAGCATCTGCATCATCATCTGGCTGTGCTGCAGCCAGGCGATCTCCTCCGGCGACCGCGGTCCGCCCTTGGGCCGGAAGCCGATCATGTTGAGGTGGATCGCCTTCACATTGGTCCCGTGATCGAAACCGAGCCAGGACGTCACCAGCCCGCCCCAGTCGCCGCCCTGGGCCAGATACCGATCGTAGCCGAGCACCTCTGTCATCAGCGTATTGAACAGCCGCGCCGTGGCCCGCTGGCCGATCGGCCGCGGCGGCTTCGAGGAGAAACCGAAGCCCGGCAGGCTGGGCACGACCACGTCGAACGCGTCCTCCGCCTTGCCGCCATGCTTGCTGGGGAAGGCCAGCTTGTCGATCGAGGCCCAGAATTCGTAGTGGCTGCCCGGCCAGCCGTGGGTCAGCAGCAGCGGCCGCTTGCCGCCGGCCTCGCCGACGACATGGACGAAGTGGATGTCGAAATCCTCGACCCGGGCGGTGAACTGCGGAAACCGGTTCAACTCGGCCTGCGCGGCCCGCCAGTCGTAATGGTCGGCCCAGTAGGCGCAGGTCTCTTCAAGGAAGGCCGCGTCGCAGCCGTACAGCCAGCCGTCATCGACCGCCGGCGCCGGCGGCCAGGGGTAGTGGCGCACCTGGTCCAGCACGCGGCGCACGTCGGTTTCCGACCAATCGACGGTGAAGGGTTTGGGCTGGGTCATGCGGGCATCTCCATCGTGCGTCCTTCGAGACGCCCTTCGGGCTCCTCAGGATGACGCGTAGGGGTGGGCTGCAAAATTCTTCGTCATGGTGAGGAGCGAGCCTCAGGCGAGCGTCTCGAACCACGCACACACAGTCCGCGCGGTTACGCAGCGACCGTCAAGCGTCCGGCTTCAACCCGCGCAGGATTGTCTCGAACGCCTGGCGGCGCAGGGCCGAGGGGTCGATGTCCGGCGACAGCTTGCCGGCCATCTGCAGCACCAGTTCGCCGTGCAGGGAAGCCCACAGGATGTGGGCGATCATCACCGGTTCGCCCCGCGCCTCGCCCGCCACCACCAGCCCCTCGGCGTGGCGGATCAGCATGGCGCGCGAGCGGCGGCTGGCCGCCACCAGCTCCGGATAGTCGGCCTCGTTCGGCTGGGAGAGATCGAACATCAGTCGATAGGCGTCGGGATTTTCGAGCGCGAACCGCACATAGGCGCGGCCGGTGGATTCACTGAGGGCGACGCCATCCGCCCGTTCCCGGGTGGCCGCCTCCAGGGTGCTGGCGAAGCGGTCGAAGCCGCTGGCCCGCACGGCGGCCAGGATCGCGTCCTTGTCCTTGAAGTAGCGGTAGGGGGTCATGGGCGACACCCCCAGTTCGGCGGCCAGCTGGCGCATGGTCACCCCGTCCGGGCCGCGCTCGCCGAACAGCCGCTCGGCGGCGGCGATCAGGCGTTCGCGGAAGTCGGCGACGTCGCTGTCGGTGAGAAGGCGGGGCATTTGTCGCCAAACGATTGTTTGAATCTGCTACTGCGTCTTAGGTTTACAGTGTATAGACGTGACCGCAAGGGAGCCTGATCCATGTCAAAGCCCGCCTGGGATTTCATCGTCGGCAAGAGCGATCTGCACCAGACGCGCGTCGATGCCGCGCCGACCGCCGATCTGGCCGAGGGCGACATCCGCTTGCGGGTCGAGTCGTTCGCCCTGACGGCCAACAACATCACCTACGCCGTCTATGGCGACCGGATGGGCTACTGGAAATTCTATCCCGCGCCGGAAGGGTGGGGGCGTATTCCGGTCTGGGGCTACGCCGTGGTCGAGGCCTCGCGGCATCCGGAGATCGCCGTCGGCCAGCGGTTTTTCGGCTATGTGCCGATGTCGACCCACATGACCGCCACCCCGCGCAAGACCGCGACCGGCTTCTTCGAGACCTCGCCCTGGCGGGCCGAGCTGGCCGCGGCCTACAACCAGTACCGCGCGGTCGAGGGCGTCGAGGCGCACGAGGACGAGCAGTCGCTGCTCTATCCGCTGTTCATGACCAGCTGGCTGATCGACGACATGCTGGCCGACAACGGCTGCTACGGCGCCGCGTCGGTGGTGCTGTCCAGCGCCTCGAGCAAGACGGCCATCGGCCTGGCGCATCTGCTGCACAGGGCCGGCAAGGTGAAGGTGATCGGCCTGACCTCGCCCGGCAACGCCGCCTTCGTCGAGAGCCTCGGCGACTATGACCAGGTGATTCCTTACGCGGGCCTGGGCGGGGCGGCCATCGACGAGCCGGTGGCCTATGTCGACTTCGCCGGCAACGCGGGCCTGCGTTCGGCTGTGCATCACCGGTTCGGCGAGGCCCTGGTCTACGACTGCGTGGTCGGCGGCACCCACTGGGAGGCCGAACCCGAGAGCCACCACGGCCTGCCCGGCGCCCCGCCAACCTTCTTCTTCGCCCCCGACCGGATCAAGAAGCGTCGCGAGGACTGGGGTCCGGGCGGGCTGGAGGCCCGGTTCGCCGAGGCCTGGCCGGTGTTCATCGCCGACAGCACCCGCTGGATGAAGGTCGAGCGGCGCAACGGTCCCGACGCCGTGCGCCAGACCTATCTCGACGTGCTGGACGCCGTCGCCTCACCGGATCAGGGATTCATCTGCACGCCCTGAAATCCGCCCTTGCGGTTGTTAATTTACGTCGTAAGTTGACGCTGTAAAGATTGGTCAGGGAGGCCGACATGGACCGTGACGCGCGCGTGAACCCCTATCTGGCGGGCGCCTTCGCCCCGATCCGGTCGGAGGACGACTTCGAGCTCGCCATCGAGGGTGAAATCCCCGCCGGTCTGCGCGGCGCCCTCTATCGCACGGGTCCCAACCCGCAATTCGAGCCGCGCGACCCCAACCACCACTGGTTCGGCGGCGACGGCATGGTCCATGGTTTCTGGGTCGATGGCGGCAAGGTCCACTATCGCAACCGCTATGTCCGCACCCCGCGCTGGGAGGCCGAGAACAAGGCCGGCAAGTCGCTGTTCGGCACCTTCGGCAATCCGATGACCACCGACCCGGAAGTGTTCGGCAAGATCGACTCGGGCGTGGCCAACACCAACATCCTCTGGCACGGCGGCCGCCTGCTGGCGCTGGAGGAGGGCCACCAGCCGTTCGGCATGGACCCGAAGACCCTTGAGTCGATCGGCTACCAGGACTTCGGCGGCAAGGTCACCGCCCATCCCAAGGAAGACCCAGTCAGCAAGGACCTGGTGTTCTTCGGTTACGCCGACGCGCCGACGCCCTTCTCGCCCAACATCAGCTACGGCGTGATGGGCGCGGATGGCGTGCTCAAGCGCCGCGACACGTTCGAGGCGCCCTACTGCTCGACGATCCACGACTTCATGGTGACGGGCGGCCATGTGCTGTTCCCGGTCCTGCCGCTGAGCGGCAGCATGGAGCGGGCGATGAAGGGCCTGCCGCCGTTCGCCTGGGAGCCGGAAAAGCCCGCCCTGGTCGGCGTCATGGCCCGTGACGCGGCGGTCGATACCATCCGCTGGTTCCAGACCGACGCCTGCTACGTGTTCCACGTCATGAACGCCTGGGACGAGGACGGGAAAATCGTCGCCGACGTGATGAAATACGCCGTCGCCCCGCTGTTCCCGCTGGCCGACGGCAGCCGCGGCCAGCAGGCCGGCGCCTATCTGGTGCGCTGGACCTTCAACCTGAACGACGCGTCCGACGTCATCAAGGAAGAGCCGCTGGACGACCTGGCCGGCGAGTTCCCGCGCTACGACGAGCGGTTCACCTTCAAGGCCAACCGCCACGGCTGGTATTCGACCCAGACGGCCAAGCCCGGCGACATCCGCACCAATGGCCTCAGCCACATCGACCTGACCTCCCGCAAACGCACCGACTGGGTCAGCAACGACGGCGACGCGGTGTCCGAGCCGGTGTTCGTGCCCCGATCGGCCGACGCGCCCGAAGGCGACGGCTGGATCGTGGCGGTGCAATACGTGGCCCGTGAAGCCCGCAGCGACTTCGTGGTGTTCGACGCCCAGGCCATGGACAAGGGCCCGATCGGACGAGCGAAGCTGCCCAGGCGCGTGCCGCTGGGCTTCCACGGCAACTGGGTCGGGGCGTAGGGACCCGGCACGGGGACATGCGCTTCAGTGCGTGTCCCCTGTCCGTGATTGGCTTGGGGACACGCACTGAAGTGCATGTCCCCCGCTCAACCTAAACCAGCCGACCGTGGCAGTGCTTGAACTTGCGGCCTGAACCGCAGGGACAGTCGGCGTTACGGCTGGTGCGTTCCCAGCCGGCGGGCAGGGCGCTGATCGGCAGGGCCGCGCGCTGCTCGCCGGTCATGTCCGCGCCGGCGCCGGCGCCGGCGAAGGCCAGGGCCCGTTCGTTCTCGCCGGTCAGCGGGTCCATGTGGACCTCGTGGAAGCGTAGCGGCTCGGGCTCGGGCTCCGGCTCGGCGAACTGGAACTCGACCGTCATCAGCCAGCGGGTGACATTGGTGCGCAGGTCGATCAGCAGCTTCTCGAACAGGCTGAAGGCCTCGGTCTTGTACTCGTTCAGCGGGTCGCGCTGGCCGTAGCCGCGCAGGCCGATGACGTTACGCAGGTGGTCCAGGTGGACCAGGTGCTCGCGCCACTGCATGTCGATCATCTGCAGCAGGAAGTTCTTCTCGAAACCGCGCATCTGGCCGGCGGAGACCAGCTCCTCGCGCTCGGCGGCGCGAGCGTTGGCGGCTTCGTCGAGGCGGTCGCGGATTTCCTCGTTGGCGATGCCTTCCTCGGCCGCCCAGTCGCGCAGGGGCAGGGTCAGTCCGAGCGTCGTGCGGACCCGCTCGTCGAGGTCTTCCAGGTCCCACTGCTCGGCGTAGGCCTTGGGCGGCAGGTCGCGAGCGACCATGTCGTCGATGACGTCCTGGCGCATCTGGGCGACGATCTCCGACAGGTCGGTCGCCTCCATGAACTCCTGGCGCTGCTCGAACACGGCCTTGCGCTGGTCGTTCACCACGTCGTCGTATTTGAGCAGGTTCTTGCGGATCTCGTAGTTGCGCTGCTCGACCCGCTTCTGGGCGGTGGCGATGGCCTTGTTCAGCCACTTGTGGGTGATCGCCTCGCCCTCCTGCACCCCGAAGGAGCGCATGATGGCGTCCAGCCGCTCGCCGGCGAAGATGCGCAGCAGGTCGTCCTCGCAGCAGAGGAAGAACTTCGACTTGCCGGGGTCGCCCTGACGGCCGGTGCGGCCGCGCAGCTGGTTGTCGATACGGCGGCTCTCGTGGCGCTCGGTGCCCAGCACATAAAGGCCGCCGGCGGCCAGCGCCCTGTTCTTGGCCTCGGCGATCTCGGCCTCGAAGCGGTGCTTCTCTTCCATCTCGGCGTCGTGATCGACCGCCAGGCCGAGGCCCAGCTGGTCCTGGCGCCACTTGGCCATGTGCATCTCGACGTTGCCGCCCAGCTGGATGTCGGTGCCACGGCCGGCCATGTTGGTGGCGATGGTCACCGCGCCCGGCACGCCGGCGTCGGCGACGATATAGGCTTCCTGCTCGTGATAGCGGGCGTTCAGCACATTGTGCGGGATGCCCTTGATCGTCTTGCCGTCGAGCTCGAACTCGTGCCTCGACAGCAGCTCCGACAGCACTTCCGACTTCTCGATCGACACGGTGCCGACCAGGATCGGCTGGCCCCGGCGGTGGCAGTCCTCGATCTGGGTCAGGATGGCGCGGTTCTTCTCGTCGGCCGTGCGATAGACCTCGTCGTCCTCGTCGATGCGCGCGACCGGGCGGTTGGTCGGGATCTCGGTGACATCCATCTTGTAGATGTCGAGGAATTCCTGGGCCTCGGTCGCGGCCGTGCCGGTCATGCCCGACAGCTTCTTGTAGAGGCGGAAGTAGTTCTGGATCGTCACCGAGGCCAGGGTCTGGTTCTCGGGCTGGATCTCGGCGCCTTCCTTGGCCTCGATGGCCTGGTGAAGGCCCTCGGACAGGCGGCGGCCGGTCATCATGCGGCCGGTGAACTCGTCGATCAGGATCACCTCGCCGGCCTTGACGATGTAGTCCTTGTCCTTGGTGTAGAGCACGTTGGCCCGCAGGGCCTGGTTGACGTGGTGCACGACCGAGATGTTGACCGGGTCGTAGAGACCGGCTGAATCGGGGGCCAGCTGGCCGTTCGCCTGCAGGATTTCCTCGACGCGCTCGGAGCCGGCCTCGGTCAGCAGCACCTGGCGCTGCTTCTCGTCGTGCTCGTAGACGCCCTCTTCCTTGATCAGCGCCCGGACCACCACGTCCATGGCGCGGTAGAATTCGGAGCGGTCCTCGGTCGGACCCGAGATGATCAGCGGCGTGCGCGCCTCGTCGATCAGGATCGAGTCGACCTCATCGACGATGACGAAGTTGTGGCCGCGCTGGACCATCTCGTTCACGTCATAGACCAGATTGTCGCGCAGGTAGTCGAAGCCGAACTCGTTGTTCGTGCCATAGGTGATGTCGCTGCCGTAGGCCTCCTGGCGCTGCATCTGGCTCAGGCCGTTGACGATGACCCCCACGGTCAGGCCCAGGTAGCGGTAGATCTGGCCCATCCACTCGGCGTCGCGTTTGGCCAGGTAGTCGTTGACGGTGATGACGTGGACGCCCTTGCCCTCAAGCGCGTTCAGATAGGTGGGCAGGGTGGCGACCAGGGTCTTGCCCTCGCCGGTCCGCATCTCGGCGATGCCGCCTTTGTGCAGCACCATTCCGCCGACCATCTGCACGTCGTAGTGGCGCTGGCCCAGCGTCCGCTTGGAGGCTTCGCGGACCACGGCGAAGGCCTCGGCCATCAGGTCGTCGAGCGTCTCCCCGGCGGCCAGGCGGCTCTTGAACGCGTCGGTCTTGCCGCGCAGCTCGGCCTCGGTCAGCGCCGCGTATTCCGGCTCCAGCGCGTTGATCTTCGCGACCCGCGCCGAGAGCTGCTTGACCTTGCGGTCGTTGGAAGAACCGAAGAGGGTTTTGGCGAAGCCGAGCATGCGTTGGGAAATCCGATGAAACGTTGGGCGCGGCGGCCGTTCGGTGTTCGTGCAAGCCCTTTCGGGCGCACGGAAATCCGCCCGTTCAAGCGCGCGGGAGACTTAAGCAGCGGGTCTGCCAGTGTCAACGCGAGGGGTGGCGAGCGCGCCGCCGCCTGACGCCTTTGCGCCACTCCCGAGGGCGGGGTCAGGGGGTTAGAAGTCTCGGCCTTGTCCCGAATTGTCCCGGAATTATTGGTCCCGGGAGTCTCGCCGGAGCCAGTCCCGCCCACGACAGGGCGGCGGGCAGTGGGGACAGGTTAAGCTGCCCCCTTGGGCCTTGGGACTGCTTAACCTGCCCCGGTCCATTTGCTTGCACTCAAGATCAATACGCTCTTAAATTGCGCTCATGGCGCGCTCGGCCCGCATTGTCGTCCCTGACCTCCCCCACCACGTGACCCAGCGTGGCAATCGCCGCGAACCGATCTTCTTCGAGCCCGGGGATCAGAGAACCTACCTGACCATTCTCAGAGAGCAGGCCGATCGCAACAGAGTGGAGGTCTGGGCCTACTGCCTGATGCCGAACCACGTGCATCTCCTGGCGACGCCCGCGGACGAAGGCGGGCTGGCCCGGGCGTTCGGCGAGGCGCACCGGCGCTACACGGCCTTTATCAATGCCCGTCACGACTGGACAGGACACCTGTTTCAGGCCCGGTTCGCCTCCGTCGCTCTGGACGAACGGCATCTCCTGACGGCGGCGAGATACATCGCCCTGAACCCGGTCCGGGCCGGGCTGGTAATGAGAGCTGAAGAGTGGCCCTGGTCGAACGCAAGAGCGCACCTGGCCAGACAGGACGATCAACTGGTGCGCGTCGCACCCCTGCTGTCACGCATCGACAACTTCGCCGATACACTGGAAGCCGAGCACCTTGATAGCGAGTTTAGCGCCCTGCGCGCCGCGGAGACGACCGGCCGCCCGTTGGGATCGGACACATTCGTCGCCGACCTGGAAAAGCGCCTCAACCGAACGCTGGCGCGACAACGCCCGGGCCGCAAGCCGGTGGTAAGGGGCTAATCAGGGGACAGTTTACTTATTTCCCAAGGGCGACGCCGGTGGCCAGGCCGCCATGCGGAGGGGAAATAAGTAAACTGTCCCCTGATTAGCCAGCCATCTCCGCCGGGCGAGCCGCATTTCCCTTCGACGGAAACCACGCTAGGACCGTGGCGCAAGCCGCCCGTGGAGAACTGGCCGCCATGAAGACCGCAACGACCGGCGCGTGGGGCGTCGTCATCGCTCTGACCGTGGCCCTGGCCCTGGCCGCCTGCGGCCGGCCGGAGGGCAACGAGAAGCCGCCGCAGGCCGGCGACACGGCGGTCGCGCGCATCGACGGCAGGACGGTCTGGGCTTCCGACGTCAAACGCGAGGCCGTGGCCCAGGGCCTGATCAGCGAGGGCGAGCCGCTCGACATCTCCTCGGACCTGTTCCGCCGGGTGATGGACGAGGTGGTCGACCAGAAACTGCTGGCCGCCGAGGCGCTGAAGCGCAAGCTGGACCGCGATCCGGTGGCCCAGCGCCGCCTGGCCGCCGCGCGCGAGCGGATCCTCGGCGACATGCTGGTCGAGAGCGTGGTCGAGAAGGCCGTGACCCCCGGCGCCATCCGCGAACTCTACCAGGAACAGCTGCGGCTCTCGAAACAGTCCGAGGAACTCAAGGCCCGCCAGATCGTCGTCGCCACCCAGGCCGAGGCCGAACAGGTCGGGAAGCTGCTGGCCGCCGGCGCCTCGTTCGAGGCCCTGGCCATGGAGCGATCGACGGACGCGGCCACCCGCTTCAGCGGCGGCGACATCGGCGGCTATTTCACGCTCGACGTGATGCCCGATCCCTATGTGGCCGCGCTGAAGGACGCCAAGCCCGGCGACCTGATCGGCCCGTTCGCGGTCGAGGGCGGCTGGGCCCTGGTCAAGGTCGAGGAGACGCGCCAGGAGGCGCCGATCACCTTCGAGGCCGCCCGCCCGCAGATCGTCCGCTTCCTGACCTACGACAAGGTCCGCGACCTGCTGGAGAAACTGCGCGCCGGGACCAAGGTGCAGCTATTGCTGGGCAAAGCACAGGAAGTGCCGGGCGCGCCGCGCGAGCCGGCCTCGGCCCCGCCCGCCCCGCCGCCGGCCGCGACCGCGACGCCGACTCCCGCAACACTGGCGACGCCGACCCCCGCCTCCAAGGCCGCCGCTCCAGCCACGCCGGCGAAGAAATGACCAGGCCGCCATCGAAGCCGAAGCCGGAGGCCGGCAAGCTGACGCCGGCCCGGGCGCTGGAAGCCGCCGCCAAGCCCGCCGAGATCGTCGGCCAGGCCGTGCAGCACGCCCTCGACCCGCTGGCGTCGGCGCTCAAGCGGGCCACGACCAAACGGCCCGACAAGGCCGCCACGCCCGACACGGCCGCGGCGCCGGGCAAGCCGGGTCTGGCCGTGTCGCCGCTGGCTGTCCCGTTCCCGAAGATGCCGCCGATCGCCGGCGTCCAGATCGGTATCGGCCGCGCCGGCTTCTACAAGCACGAGCGTCCCGACCTGCTGGTCATGCGCTTCGCCAAGGGCACCAGCTGCGGCGGCGTGTTCACCCGCCACGGCGTCGGCTCGGCGCCCGTCGATTGGTGCAAGAAGCAGCTTGAGAGCTCCGGCGGCGAGGGCGTCCAGGCCCTGGTGGTCAACGCAGGCTGCGCCAACAGCTTCACCGGCAAGCCGGGCGCCGACGCGGTGCGGCGGGTCGCCGGGGCCGTGGCCAAGCGGTTCGACTGCCGCCAGCGCGACGTGATGATGGCCTCGACCGGGGTCATCGGCGTGGTGCTCGACGACGGCAAGATCACCAGCCGCCTGGCCGAGGTCGAGCACGCCCTTGACGGCGACGGCTGGGCCGACGCGGCCCGCGCGATCATGACCACCGACACCTTCGCCAAGGGCGCCACGGCCACCGCGAAGATCGACGGCCGCACCGTGCGCCTGAACGGCATCGCCAAGGGCTCGGGCATGATCGCGCCGGACATGGCCACCATGCTGGCCTTCGTCGCCACCGACGCGGCCATCGCCCCCAAGGCCCTGCAGACCCTGGTCAGCCTCTACACCCGCACGACGTTCAACGCCGTGACGGTCGATGGCGACCGCTCGACCAACGACACCCTGCTGCTGTTCGCCACCGGCGCCTCCGGCGCCACGCGCATCAGCCGGGCCGGCGACCACCGGCTGGCCGACTTCCGCGAAAAGCTCGAGGCCCTGCTGCTCGATCTGGCGCTGCAGCTGGTCCGCGACGGCGAGGGGGCGACCAAGTTCGTGCGCATCAACGTCAGCGGGGCCGAGAGCGCCGCCAGCGCCCGCAAGATCGCCCGCACGGTCGCCGAGAGCCCGCTGGTCAAGACCGCCTTCGCCGGCGAGGACGCCAACTGGGGCCGCATCGTCATGGCCGTCGGCCGGGCCGACGAGCCGGTCAACCGCGACAAGATGAGCGTCGCCTTCGGCAAGCTGGTCGCGGCTCACGACGGCATGGTCGCGCCCGACTACTCCGAGGCGAAGATGAGCGCCTACATGAAAAAGCCCGAGCTGGAGGTCAGCATCGACGTCGGCGTCGGTCGTGGATCGGCGACCATCTGGACCTGCGACCTGACCAAACAGTACGTGGCGATCAACGGGGATTACCGGAGCTAACCGGCTCGAGGGGGCGGGTCAGGCAGTCCCGAGGGACAGCCAGGCCACCCTGGACAGGACTTCATGTCCCTTGGGACTTGATGTCCTGTCCCCGCGAGCTCTGCCCGCTAATTCACCGCCTCATGCACCGCCTTCAACGTCGCCAGCAGCTTCGCCGCGCCGTCGAGCGGCAGGCAGCTGAGCGGGTCGCAGAGGGCCTTGTCCGGGTCCGGGTGGAATTCGAGGAATACGCCGTCCGCGCCCGCCGCCACGGCCGCCTTGGCGATCACCGACACGCCGTCGCGGCGGCCGCCGGTCGAGGCGCCGCCGGTGCGCGGGTCGGCGCCGGGGAGCTGCACCGCGTGGGTGGCGTCGATGGTCACCGGAACGCCGAGCTTCTTCATCTCGCCGATGCCCAGCATGTCGACGATCAGGTTGTTGTAGCCAAAGCTGTTGCCGCGCTCGCAGAGCAGCGTCATCTCCGCCCCGTCGGTGGCTTCCTTGACCTTGTCGAGGATGTTCCTGCAGTCCCAGGGCGCGAGGAACTGACCCTTCTTGACGTGCAGCAGCCCGCCGGCGGCCTTCGTCGCCCGGGCGGCGGCGACCACCAGGTCGGTCTGGCGGCAGAGGAAGGCCGGGATCTGCACCAGGTCGGCCACGGCGGCGACCGGCGCGCACTCTTCGACCGTGTGAATGTCGGTGGCGATCGGCACATCGACCTTCGCCTTGACCTCCGCCAGGATCGCCAGACCCTTCTCCAGCCCCGGCCCACGATAGCTCTTCAGCGACGAGCGGTTGGCCTTGTCGTAGCTGGCCTTGAACACGAACGGCAGGCCGAGGTCGGCGCAGATCGCCTTCAGCGTCCGCGCGGCGTCCAGCGCCAGGGCCAGGTCCTCGATCACGTTGAGCCCGGCGATCACGGCCAGCGGCTGGCCGTCGCCGATCGAAAGGTTCCAGCGGTCGAGGGTCAGCGTCGCCATATGGGGCTCCTGTCGCGAGGTCTGGCGCTCCATAGCAGAGGATGATGCCCTGTCGCCTGTCTGATCGGCTGGCGTGGCGATTGTCGAGCTCTGCACACTCCCTTCCTCCTCGATGGAGGAAGGGCCGGGGATGGTGGTGTGGCTACGGTGGCTCGGGTAGAGCGCTGTTGGGCGCCGGCGCCTTGCCGAGCCCTTCGCCCAGGCAGAGCGGCCACACCACCACCCAACCCTCCTCCATCGAGGAGGAGGGCTTTTCGCGCGGGTTTGAAGGGCGGCGAAGCTGGTCTACAGACCTGAGCCATGACCGCCGAGCCCGCCCCCGCCAAATCCATCCTGCTCGTCGCCGCCGCCGCGCTGATCGACGTCGATGGCCGGGTGCTGATCTGCAAGCGGCCCCAGGGCAAGCAGCTGGCCGGCCTGTGGGAGTTTCCGGGCGGCAAGGTCGAGGTCGGCGAGACGCCGGAGGCCTGCCTGATCCGCGAGCTGAAGGAGGAGCTGGGCATTTCCGTCACCCAGGCCTGCCTGGCGCCGTTCGTCTTCGCCAGCCACGGTTACGATTCGTTTCACCTGCTCATGCCACTTTATCTGTGCAGGCGCTGGACCGGATTCGTCACCGCGCTGGAGCATGAGGCGCTGGCGTGGGTGAAGCCCGACAAGTTGTCAGACTACCCGATGCCGCCGGCCGACGCGCCGCTGGCCGCGTGGCTGCGCGACCTGGTCTGAAGGCCTTCTGGCGCGACCAGTCCGGCGCCACCGCCATCGAATACGGCCTGATCGCCTCGCTGGTCTTCCTGGTCATCGTCGGCTCGGTGACCCTGTTCGGCAACAAGACCACCGAGAAGATGCAGTACGTCAGCGACGCCATCGCGGCGGCGATCGGCTAGCCGCCAGCGACGGGCGAAATCAGGGGACAGCTTACTTATTTCCCCTCGGGGCTCGACGGATCAGGTCGGGGCGCAGGTCGGGAAATAAGTAAGCTGTCCCCTGATTTCCGCATCCTACCGCGGCGCCTTGCGCTCCACCGTCCCCAGGGCGTCGGCCAGGCGCATCTTCGCCGAGCCGGGCTTGAGCGGCTTCTGCTGGCTTTCGTGCGGGGCCCAGCCGGTCAGGGTGAGGATCTCGAACGTCGCGACGACCTTGCCGTCCGGGCCGCTGAACCGCTGGCCATAGAGCTCCAGCGCCCGCAGCAGCACGGGCCGGCCCAGCGGGCGGCGGGGCCGGTCGCGCAGGACGTTGGTCTCGCCCATGGCCCGCAGGTCGCGCAGCAGCGCCATCGGGTTGGCGTAGCGCACGGTCACGCTATCGACGTCGGCCACCGGCAGGGCGAACCCGGCCCGCTGCAGCAGGGCGGCGGCGTCGAAGGCGTCGGCGAAGGGGGAGACGCGCGGGCCGGCCCCGCCGCTGACCTGCGCCTCCGCCTCCAGCAGGCACCGGCGCAGCTCGGTCAGGGTCGCCCCGCCCAGCACCGAGCCGATGAACAGCCCGTCCGGCCTAAGCGACCGGCGGATCTGGATCAACGCCCCGACCAGGTCGTTGGTCCAGTGCAGGGCCAGGGCCGAGACGATCAGGTCCAGGCTCTCGTCCGCGAACGCCGACAGCTCCTCGTCCATCACCAGCCGCAGGCCGGGCCGGTCCGCCAGCATCGCCCCGGACAGATCGGTCTCGATCAGCAGATCGACCTTCGCCGCCGCGTCGCTCCGCGCCAGGGCCGCGCGGAACGCCCCGTGGCGCGCGCCCAGGTCGACGGCCAGCGGAAAGCGACGCATGATCGCCTCCAGCCGCGCCACGGCGTCCTGCGCCGCCCGCTGCTTGAGGAAGTCGGCGGCGGCGTAGCCCGGCGCGGCGCGGTCCAGCCGTCGCCGGTGCAGGGCGCGGTCGAACAGGAGGGGAGGGCTGGCGGTCATGTGGGCGGAAGATGGCCTGTCGCGACCGGTTTTGAAACCGGGACCGCGCGTCATCGGCGCCGGGCGGGCCCTGCTCGACCTCTTGCTGCCGCCGCTGGACGCCGCCGGAACGCCGGCCATCACTGGCGGCCTGCCGGGCGAGGCCTGGAGCCGCATCGTGTTTCTCGAGACCCCGGTCTGTGACGGTTGCGGCGCGCCGTACGACTACGATCCCGGCCCGTGCGTGCGCTGCGCCGCCTGCATGGCCCGGCCGCGGGCCTTCGACCGGGCGCGGGCGGCCTGTCTCTACGACGAGCACAGCCGCGACCTGGTGCTCAAGCTCAAGCACGCCGACCGCACCGACCTGGCGCCCGTGCTGGCCCGCTGGCTGCTGCGCGCGGGGCGGGACCTGCTGGCCGACGCCGAGCTGATCGTGCCGGTCCCGCTCCATCGCTGGCGGTTGCTGTCGCGCCGCTACAACCAGGCGGCCGAGGTGGCCCGGCCATTGGGCGCGCTGGCCGGTCTGCCGGTTCTGCCGGACGCCCTGGCGCGCGTGCGCCGCACCGAGAGCCAGGGCGGCAAGTCGGCCGGCGGCCGCCGCCGAAACGTGGCCGGCGCGTTCGCGGTTCCGCCCGGCCGCCGCGACCGGATCGCCGGTCGGCGCGTGCTGCTGGTCGATGATGTCCTGACCACCGGCGCCACGGCCCATGCCTGCGCGCGGGCGCTGAAGGCCGCCGGCGCCGCCGCCGTCGATCTGGCCGTCATCGCCAAGGTGCGCGCGGTGGCGGACACCACTATATGAGTGTCAGCATTCGTCAGCGTTGAGAGACCATGGCCCACGTCACCATCTACACTCGCCCCTTCTGCGGCTACTGCGCCCGCGCCCTGAGCGTGCTCGACCAGAAAGGCGCCGACTTCACCGAGATCGAGGCGGGCATGGACCCGGCCCTGCGCAACGAGATGATCAGCAAGTCCGGCGGTCGCTCCACCTTCCCGCAGATCTTCGTCGGCGACCGGCATATCGGCGGCTGCGACGACATGCTGGCCCTCGACCGCGCGGGCAAGCTGGACGCCATGCTGACCGCATGACCCTGCGCGTCGGCCTGGTCCAGACCCGCACGCCGGCCAGCCACGCGGCCGCGCTGGCGCACGTCGCCCCGCTGGTGCGCGAGGCGGCGGGCCAGGGCGCGACCTTCATCCTGACGCCGGAGGGGACCAACATCCTCGACCGCGACCGGGAACGGCTGCTGCCGCGGCTGACCCTGATGGCCGACGATCCGGTGGTCAGCGGCCTGCGGGCGCTGGCGGCCGAGCTGGGCGTCTGGCTCGACATCGGCTCGGCGCTGGTCAGGCGCGAGGACGGCAAGGCCGCCAACCGCCAGGTGCTGGTCACCCCGGCCGGCGAGATCGCCGCGACCTACGACAAGCTGCACATGTTCGACGTCGATCTGCCGACCGGCGAGACGGCGCGGGAGTCGGCCACCTATGAGCCCGGCGACCGGGCGGTGATCGCCGACATCGACGGCGCGCGGCTGGGTCTGACCATCTGCTACGACATGCGTTTTGCAGCCCTGTACCGGGCCCTGGCGCTGGCCGGGGCGACGGTGATGACCGTCCCCGCCGCCTTCACCCGACCGACCGGCGAGGCGCACTGGGAGGTGCTGCTGCGCGCCCGGGCCATCGAGACCGGCAGCTTCGTGCTGGCGGCGGCCCAGGGCGGCTTCCACGAGGATGGCCGCGGCACCTGGGGCCATTCGACCATCGTCGGCCCCTGGGGACAGGTGATCGGCAAGCTGGATCATGACGAGCCGGGCGTGCTGGTCGCCGATCTGGACCTCGCCGAGGCGGACAAGGCCCGCGCCGCGATTCCGGCCCTGGCCAACGCCCGCGCGTTTGTCGGACCATGATCAAATACGCCCTCGCCTGCGAACACGGCCACGAGTTCGAGGGCTGGTTCGGGGCCTCCGCCGACTTTGACGAACAGGCCGCGCGCGGGCTGCTGGAATGCCCGGTCTGCGCCAGCAAGGCCGTGCGCAAGCAGATCATGTCGCCGGCCGTCGGCGGGACCAAGGCGCAGAACGCCGGCGCCGGCCTGCCGCCCGAAGCGCGCCAGATGATGATGGAGGCCATGGGCAAGGTCCGCGCCCATGTGGAAGACAACTTCGACTATGTCGGCGACACGTTCGCCCGCGAGGCCCGCGCCATCCATGAGGGCAAGTCCGAAGAGCGCGGCATCTATGGCGAGGCCACGCCGACCGAGGTCAAGGCGCTGGTCGAGGACGGCGTCCCCGTCGCCGCCCTGCCGCCCGCCCCGCCGAAAAAGACCGACGTGAACTGAATTCGACGGCCTATCCGATGGGCGGAGGCGGGGGGAGTCTCGCCAGCGCCCGCCCGGCAGGTGTAGATGGCCCATGCGTTTCGACGACCGCTTCCTCGAGGAAATCAAGTCGCGCCTCCGCCTGTCGGACGTGATCGGCAAGACCGTGAAGCTGAAGCGCCAGGGGCGCGAGTTTGTCGGCTTGTCCCCGTTCACCAAGGAGCGGTCGCCCAGCTTCTTCGTCAACGACGACAAGGGCTTCTTCCACGACTTCTCCAGCGGCAAGCACGGCGACCTGATCAGCTTCCTGCAGGAGACCGAGCGGCTCAGCTTCGTCGAGGCGGTCGAGCGGCTGGCCGGCGAGGCCGGGATGCAGATGCCGGCCCCCGATCCCCAGGGCGCCGAGCGGGAGAAGGCGCGCGAGGGGCTCGCCCACTGGCTGGAGCTGGCCGCCGCCTGGTTCGAGGGCGAGCTGCGCCGACCGGCGGGCCGGGACGCCCGCGACACCCTGGTCCGCCGTGGCCTGCCGGAGGCGGAATGGGCCCGGTTCCGGCTCGGCTTCGCGCCGTCCGGCCGCACCGCCCTGAAGGACTACCTGATCGCCAAGGGCGCCCGGCCGGCCGAGCTGGTCGAGACGGGCCTGCTCATTGCGCCCGAGGACGGCGGCGCCCCCTATGACCGGTTCCGCGACCGGATCATCTTTCCGATCGCCGACCAGCGCGGCCGGATCGTCTCGTTCGGTGGCCGGGCGATGGATCCGGAGGCCCGCGCCAAATACCTCAACGGGCCCGAGACCAGCGTCTTCTCCAAGGGGCGGTTGCTCTATGGCCTGCCCGAGGCGCGCAAGCTGCTGCACGCCGGACCGCCCAACGCCGACGGTGAAGACGCGGCCCTGGTGGTGGTCGAGGGTTATATGGACGTGATCGCCTGCCAGCGGGCCGGCATCGCGGCGGTGGCCCCGATGGGCACGGCCCTGACCGAGGAGCAGATGGAGGTGCTGTGGCGCCTGCATCCTGAGCCGACCCTCTGTTTTGACGGCGACGGCGCCGGCCGGCGCGCGGCCAGCAGGGCCATCGACCGGGCCTTGCCGCTGCTCAAGCCGGGCAAGAGCTTCCGCTTCGCCATCGTCACCGGCGGCAAGGACCCCGACGACGTGCTGCGCGAGCAGGGGCCGGCGGCGCTGCGAGGGCAGCTGGGCCAGACCACCCCGTTCGCCGACGCGCTGTTCGTGCGCGAGCGCGACCAGGAGCCGCTCGACTCTCCTGAACGCAAGGCGGGCCTGAAGCAGCGCCTGCGGGAAAAGGCCAACACCATCGCCGACAAGGACCTGGCCCAGGCCTATCGCGACGACCTGCTGGGCCGGTTCGACCTGCTGTTCCAGAAGCCGCAGCAGGGCGCCCGAACGCCGTTCATCCCGAACCGGCCGTGGAAGCCGGGCGGCCGTCCGGGGCAGGTTTTCGAGTCCGCCTATCCCACGCCCGAGGGCAAGGCGGCGGCCCGGCGGCTGGCCACGGCGCTCGATCCGCTGGCCGCAGCCCTGGCCAGGGGCGCGCTCGAGGACCCGCACCGGCTGGACGATCATCTGGAGGCCGTGGAGAAGGCCGGCTTCGGCGATCCGGCCCTGTCGGCGCTCGCCGCGGAAATAATCCGCCTGCGTCTTGAGGCCGATCACCTTGACTCCGGGGCCCTCAACCGCCATCTGCGGGAACGTGGATTTGCCGGGCTGCTGACTGACATCGACCGGGCCGCTGCTCAAGCAGGCGCGCCCTTCCTGAAACAGGATGTCACCCTCGCCACCGCCAGGTCCCAGTGGACGTACGCTTTTGAGGTTCTGAACCGATTGGCTGCGCTCGAGGCTGCTATTTCGTCCGCCAAGGGAAACCTTGGGGGCCGTTCAGACATGGCGGCGCTGGAGCGACTGAAGGCCGAGCGGGACACCCTCAAACGATCCGTTCGCTCGGGATCTTTGTGGACGGACGGTGAACCTATCCCCTGAGACGCTTCGCCGCGTCCCACGCCTGTTTCACTTGGCGTCCCGCCCGATCCGGGGGCGGCCCGCCGGAGATCGCGATGAGCACGACCACCACCGAGCAGACCGACGCCCCCGAGGCCCCCGAGAAGGACGGCCCGCTCCTCGACCTCACCGACGCCGGGGTCAAGAAGTTCATCAAACAGGCCAAGGCCCGCGGCTACGTCACCATGGACGAGCTGAACAAGGTGCTGCCGAGCGAGGAAGTCACCTCCGAGGCCATCGAAGACACCCTGGCCATGCTCAGCGAGATGGGTGTCAACGTCGTCGAGGCCGAGGAGGACGCGGCCGAGGGCGAGGGCGGCGAGGTCGCCAACCGCGAAGAGACGGCTATCGTCACCGAGGCCGAGACCAAGTCCACCTACGACCGCACCGACGACCCCGTGCGCATGTATCTGCGCGAGATGGGCAGCGTCGAGCTGCTGTCGCGCGAGGGCGAGATCGCCATCGCCAAACGCATCGAGGCCGGCCGCGATACGATGATCCGTGGTCTGTGCGAAAGCGCCCTGACCTTCGAGGCGATCATGGTCTGGCGCGAGGAGCTGGGCACCGGCCGGATCCTGCTGCGCGAGGTCATCGACCTGGAAGGCACCTATGGCGTGATGTTCCCGGCCGCGCCGGTGATCGTGCCCACCGAGGACGCCGCGCCGGCCGAGCCCAAGGAAGCGGTCGAGGGCGAGGAAAAGCCCGAGGGCGAAGACGACGATGACGACTTCGACGATGGCGCGGGCCCGACGGTCAGCGCCATGGAAGGCGAGCTGCGCGAAAGCGTCATGGAGACGCTGGACGCCATCGCCGCCGAGTTCGACGCCTTCCGCCGGCTGCAGGAAAAGCTGGTCGAGCGCCGGCTCAAGGGCGGCGACCTGAAGGACGAGGACCGCAAGGCCTATGAGTCCGCGTCGCTGGCCATCGTCACGCGGCTGAAGACCCTCAAGCTGAACAACAACCGCATCGAGGCGCTGGTCGATCAGCTGTATGCGATCAACCGTCGCCTGATTGCGCTGGAAGGCCGGCTGCTGCGCCTGGCCGACAGCTACGGCATCAGCCGCGCCGAGTTTCTCAAGGCCTATTTCGGCGCCGAGCTGGACCCCAACTGGTCGGAGAAGGTCAAGGCCCTGGGCGTGCGCTGGACCAAGTTCAGCGAGAACGACGACAGCTCGATCCGCGACATCCGCGGCGAAGTGGCCGCCCTGGCCACCGAGACCGGCGTGCCGATCGACGACTATCGCCGCATCGTCCAGACCGTGCAGAAGGGCGAGCGCGAGGCCCGTCAGGCCAAGAAGGAAATGGTCGAGGCCAACCTGCGCCTGGTGATCTCCATCGCCAAGAAATACACCAACCGCGGCCTGCAGTTCCTCGACCTGATCCAGGAAGGCAACATCGGGCTGATGAAGGCGGTCGACAAGTTCGAGTACCGCCGCGGCTACAAATTCTCGACCTACGCCACCTGGTGGATCCGCCAGGCGATCACCCGCTCGATCGCCGACCAGGCGCGCACCATCCGCATCCCCGTGCACATGATCGAGACGATCAACAAGATCGTCCGCACCAGCCGCCAGATGCTGCACGAGATCGGCCGCGAACCGACCCCGGAAGAGCTGTCCGAAAAGCTGGCCATGCCGCTGGAAAAGGTCCGCAAGGTCCTCAAGATCGCCAAGGAGCCGATCAGCCTCGAAACGCCGATCGGCGACGAGGAAGACAGCCACCTGGGCGACTTCATCGAGGACAAGAACGCCATCCTGCCCATCGACGCGGCGATCCAGAGCAATCTTCGCGAAACCACCACCCGCGTTCTGGCGTCGCTGACGCCGCGCGAGGAGCGCGTGCTGCGCATGCGCTTCGGCATCGGCATGAACACCGACCACACCCTGGAAGAAGTCGGCCAGCAGTTCAGCGTCACCCGCGAACGCATCCGCCAGATCGAGGCCAAGGCCCTGCGCAAGCTCAAGCATCCGAGCCGGTCGCGGAAGCTGCGCAGCTTCCTGGACAGCTAGAAATGGGAAAGGGCGGCTCGAGGGAGCCGCCCTTTTTCGTTCAGGTCAGACCTAAGCCCGCCGCATCAACACGCCCGCCGTCAGGATGGCGAAGGCCAGCACCAGGGTGTCCACCACGTGGGCGCTGATCAGGGGGATTGCGATTTTGCCGTAGTGGGCGATGGCGGCGGCCAGGGCGAGGATCACCGACACGGCGAACAGCGCGGTCGTCGGCGCGGTCGGCGCCAGTCCTGGACGATAGGCCATGCGGGTCTCTCCGGAGCGGCGCGGGGGCGCCTGATGGTCAGCAACGCCCGCCGCCGACCGCCGTTCCGTCAGCCGGTCTTCGACAGCCCCTCATAGATCGCCGCGACGAGCCGCTCGGCGTCGCCCTCCAGTGCATAGGCGGCCGTGGGCTTGCCAGCCTGGATCTCGGCCAGGGTCCGGCCGGCCTTGATGTCCTTGCGCACCTTGCCGGCGATATCGACCAGCATGTCGCGATAGGCCTTGAGGTCGGCCCGGGTGGCGATGTCGCCGTGGGCCGGCACGATGACGGTCTTGTCGTCGGCCATGGCCAGGGCCGTGTCGACCGCGGCGATCACGCCGGTGATGCCGCCGCCGCTGCTGGTGTCGATGAACGGAAACAGGCCGTTGAAATAGACATCGCCCATGTGGATGACGTTGGCGCGGACCAGCTTGACCACCGTGTCCCCGTCGGTGTGGGCGGCCGGGGTGTGGCGCAGCAGCACGGTCTCGGCCCCGACGTGCAGTTCGAGGGCGTCGTCATAGACCAGCGTCGGCCAGGCGATCTGCGGCGAGGCAGGGACCTTGCTGTTGTAGGCGACCATGAACTGGTCGGCGCTGAGCCGCGTGCGGACTTCACGTTGGGCGATGATCACCGCGCCGGCCCTGGCGAAGGCGGCGTTGTCGCCGGCGTGGTCGAGGTGCCAGTGGGTGTCGATCACGAAGCGCACGGGCGCCGGCGAGACCTTGGCCACCGCGGCGACGGTCTCGGCGTGGTCGCGCGAGCGCTGGTCGTCGATGATCAGGGCGCCGGCGGCGTCCGGCACGATGACGACATTGCCGCCGGTCCCGATCAATACGAACACGTCGGGCGTCAGCTGCCGCACCTCGGCCTCAAGGGCCTGGGCCGGCGCGGCGAGCAGACAAAGCGACAGGACAGGCGCGGCCAACAGGGTTCGCGCGATCAAACGGGTCTTCAGCATAGGGGGAGGGGCTCCGCGAGTCGGATAACGACGGTGGCTCAGTTTGAGCAGCTGTAGCGGCCCAGACGCGGTCGGGGAAGGGGTGCAAAATTCAATAAAGCGTTCGCTTTAGTTTTCGCTTGCGCCGACGGCGAGTGCGAGATACTAAAGGAAATGCTTCAGCATCAATCTTCCACCACTCCGCCCCTCGACGCCGTCTTCCAGGCGCTCGCCGATCCGGCGCGGCGGGGCATGCTGGAGCGGCTTACTTTCGGCCCCGCCTCGGTCAGTCAGCTGGCCGAGCCCCTGCCGATGAGCCTGTCGGCGGTGGTGCAGCACCTGGCCGTGCTGGAGGCGAGCGGGCTGGTCAGGACGCAGAAGGTCGGCCGGGTGCGCACCTGCACGCTCGACACCGCGGCCCTGACCCGGGCCGAGACCTGGATCAACGAACGCCGCGTCGCCTGGGAGCGCCGGCTCGACCGGCTGGGCGAATACCTGGCGCAGACCAAACCCGACGACGAAGCCCGAGGAGGCGACCGATGACCGACCTTGCCGTGACCCACGCCACCTTCTGCGTCGAGCGCGTCTATGACGCCACGCCGGCGCGGGTGTTCCACGCCTTCACCGACCGCGAGGCCCGCGACCGCTGGTTCTTCAAGACCGACAGCTGGACGATCCACGCCCATACCGGCGGCGACCTGGCGGTCGGGGCCGTGGAGTCGAGCCGCTTCAGCCCGCCCGGCGCGGCCGTGGTGATCACCAACGACAGCACCTACCTCGACATCGTGCCCGACCGGCGGCTGATCTTCGCCTATGGCATGACCGTCGCCGGCGCGCCGATCTCCGCCTCGCTGGCGACGGTCGAGTTCCGGCCGGAAGGGGCGGGGACACGCCTGGTCTTCACCGAGCAGGGCGCCTATTTCGAAGGTCGCGAGGCCGTCGCCAGCCGCGAGGAGGGCACGGTCGGCATGCTGGAGACCCTGGCCGACGAGGTCGCGCGGTCTACGCCACCTGCGTAGCCGTCCCCGCCACCACGTACCAGGTGACGAACAGTCCGCAGATCACCGCGCCGGGGACGGAACTGCCGGTTCGCCGCCAGGTGAAGGTCGAGATCAGGGCGACCACGGCCATCAGCGGCAGGAACTGGATCGCCACCACCGTGCTCAGCGGGTCGAAGTCGGTCGGCAGGCGGCCGGTGAGGAAGAACAGGCCGTAGTCGAAGGCCAGGAACACCAGGAATCCCAGGGCCATGGCCGTGATGGCCGACAGGTACTGCCGGCCCGCGCTGTCCCCGGCCACCGACAGCCGCCCATGCAGGGCGCGCAGGGCGACCAGGAAGAAGGCGGTCAGGGGCAGGATGTAGATCAGCGCGATCTTGAACTGGGCCGGGCTGAACAGCTTCAGCGCCACGACCCAGAAGCGGAAGTCGACCTTGAACAGGGCGTCGATGGCGATCAGCGACAGGTAGCCGATGCCCGTCGTCGTCAGGGCGATCATAAGGGCCGGGGCCCAGCGGGCGTCGTAGCGGGGCGCGGTCCGTTCGCGGCCAAACCAGCCGATGGCCAGCGTCAGAGCCGTGTTGACCAGCGCCCAGACCACCACCTGGTTGGTGATGCTCTGCGGCAGCAGGGGAGAGGGCTTGAGCAGCACCGTCACGGCGATGAAGGCCGGGAAGAAGGTGACGATGGGCAGGAAGGCGGTGGTCAGGAGGCCCGCCCACCAGCGTCCGCCTCTGGCCTCGACGGCCGCGGAGGGCTCGCCGCGCAGGCTGGCGACCGCCGGCAGGCCGAGCAGGCCGTTGAAGGCTCCCAGCAACAGCATGACGAAGCCGACGAAGGCGATCCCCGTGCCGACCTCTTTCCAGATCCAGATCTGGTCGCTGACGGGCCGAGGCGTCCCGCCCACGAGCGTCTTGCCGAACCAGTCGATGGCGTCGCCGACGGCGGCGGTCGAGATGTGGTCGCCGGGATGGGTCGTGACGGGCTGGGTCAGCCGCCGCGCCGTGCCGTCGGCCATGGAGCCGTAGACCTGGCCAGGGACCACGTCGGCCGAGGTCCCGAACACGGTCTTCAGTCTGGGCGCCGTCGCCACGTCCCGGGCCTTCTCCACGCCCCACATGATCTTGCTGAACTCGTCGTAGCGGCTGAACACCAGGCCCAGATTGCGCGGCCAGGCCGGCGTGCCCTCGGCGGCGAACGGGGCGCCGGTGGAGGAGCCCTCCAGCACCACGGCCTTGTAGGCGTCGGGCAGGGTCGCGGCGGCGGCCAGCACCGTCCAGCCGCCCATGCTGTGGCCCTCAAGGCCAATGTTGGCCTTATCGACGTTGGGCAGGCTTCGCAGGTATTTCAGCCCGTCCGGCCCGCCGAAGCCGTTGGAGAAGGCGGCCCCGCCGCTGTAGCCGTGGCCGGTCTGGTCCATCGCCAGCACGACATAGCCGCGCCGGGCGAACTCGATGGCGAAGGCGCTCTGGGTCTCGCGGCTGTTGATGTAGCCGTGGACGGCGAGGACGCCGGGGGCCGGCATCGCCGCGGTCGCGTTTTTCGGCGTGTAGAGCAGGCCGCTCATGGTCACGCCGCCGGTTCCGGGGAACCGCACGTCGGTGACGGTGATCCCGCCCGCCGTCTGCACCGCGCTCGCCAGCCACGACCCGGCCAGAATCAGCAGCAATCCGGCCGCGAACAGCCCCCATCTGCGCATCGTCGTCTCCCCCCGATTTTGCGGAAGCATTGCGCGGAGTGGCCGTCGGCACAATCGCTTCAGTGTGCGTGGTTGGACACGCGCCTGCGGCGCTGCTCACCATGACGTATATTTTGAAGCCCATCCCTCCACGTCATCCTGAGCAGCCGCGAAGCGGCGTGTCGAAGGACGCAAGATGTCCTAGCCTGCACCCCTGAACAGGACACCACCGCATGATCACCCTCTACCACTGCGCCGACGCGCGCTCGTTCCGGCCGTTGTGGGCGCTGGAGGAACTGGGACTGGACTACGACCTGCGCATGCTGCCGTTCCCGCCGAGGGGCCTGGCGCGGGGGTTTCTGCGGGAAAACCCGCTGGGCACCATTCCGCTGCTGGTTGATGGCGAGACGCGGATGACCGAGTCGGCGGCGATCGTGGAGTATCTGAGCCGCAAGTACGGCGGGGACACCGGCCTGGCCGTCGAGCCGGACGAACCGGGCTTCGGCGCCTGGCTCAACGCCCTGCATTTCGGCGAGGCGACGCTGACCTTTCCGCAGACCCTCGTGCTGCGCTACCGCCGACTGGAACCGGAGGAACGCCGCCAGCCGCAGGTGGCCGACGACTACGCCAAATGGTTCCTGGCGCGCCTGCGGGGCCTGGAGGCGATCGTCGAAAAGTCCGAGTTCGTGGCGGCCGGCCGGTTCACGGGCGGGGATATCTCGGTGGCCTATGCCCTGCTGCTGGCCCAGTCTCTGGGCCTGGCCGACCAGTTCCCGCCGGCCGTCGCGGCCTACTGGGCGCGGATACAGGCGCGGCCGGGGTTCATCAGCGCCAAGGCGGCGCAGGCGAAGGCCTCGGCCGAACAGGGTCTGACGGCCGTGCCGCTGGACCAGCTTTCATAGAGGACCTGCGCCGGCTGGCGCCGGAACATGTCCGCCGCTCTTGCCGCCCTCGCGATTCACGGCCGATATGGGCGTGTGACGAAGACATCCCTGATCATCGACTGTGACCCCGGCGTCGATGACGCCGTCGCCCTGCTGCTGGCGTTCGGCGCGCCCGAGGCGCTGGACCTGCTGGCCATCACCACGGTGGCCGGCAACGTCGAGGCCGGCCTGACCGCCCGCAACGCACGGCTGATCCGCCAGATCGCCGGACGCGAGGACGTGCCGGTCCATGTCGGGGCGGCCACGCCGCTGGTCCGGCCGCCGATCGTCGCCAGCCACTTCCACGGCGAGTCGGGCCTGGGAACCCTGCCGGTGTTCGAGCCCGACGCCCCCGCGGCGGCGGCCGAGGCGGCCCAGGCCATCATCGACATCGTCATGAGCCGGCCGGCGGGCTCGGTCTCGATGGCCGTCACCGGGCCGATGACCAACCTGGCGCTGGCGCTGGGGCGCGAGCCGGCGCTGGCCGCGCGGCTGGGCCCGGTGGTCGTGATGGGCGGCGCGCGGCGCGAGGGCGGCAACATCACCGCCTCGGCCGAGTACAACATCCATGCCGACCCGCACGCCGCCGACGTGGTGTTCCGCTCGGGCGTGCGGACGGTCGTGCTGGGGCTGGACGCCACCCACCAGGTGCGGGCCACGCCGGCGCGGCTGGCGGCGGTCAAGGTGCTCGACACCCCGGCGGCCAGGGCCGTGGCCCAGCTGCTCGACTTCGCCGTCTGGACAGAACAGACCCATGTCGGCGGCGACAGCCCGCCGCAGCACGACCCCTGCACCATCCTCTGCCTGCTGGCGCCGCGGCTGTTCACGGCGGTCCCCGTCGATCTGCGGGTCGAGACGGACTCGCCGCTGACCCTCGGGCACACGGCCGTCGAGTTCCGCCTGCCCGACCCCGCCGCCGCGACCTGCCGGTGGGTGACGCAGGTTGATCATGACGGCGCCTTCGCCCTGATGCTGGAGATCCTGGGTCGATGAGCGCGCCGCTGATCACCGTGGTCGGGTCGGTGAACCTCGACTTCGTGGCCACGGCCAGGACCCTGCCGTCGCCGGGCGAGACGGTGACCGGCGCGACCCTGGCCCGGCATCCCGGCGGCAAGGGGGCCAACCAGGCCCTGGCCGCCCGCCGGCTGGGCGCGGAGGTGCGGCTGATCGGACGCGTGGGCGCCGACGGCATGGCCGACGAGGCCCTGGCGCTGCTGAAGGCGGAGGGCGTGGACCTGTCGGGCGTCGCGATCGACCGGGCGGCCCCGACGGGCGTGGCCCTGATTGGCGTCGATGCCGAGGGCGAGAACCAGATCATCGTCGCGCCCGGCGCCAACGCCGCCTTCACGCCGGACCTGCTGCCGACGGTCATCGAGGGCGCGCTGATCTGCCAGATGGAGCTGCCGGCCGCGACCGTCGCGGCGGCCGTGGCGCGGGCCACGGGCTTCGTCTGCGTCAACCTCGCCCCGGCGCTGGATGTGCCCGACAGCCTGCTGCGGCGGGCCGATCTGATCGTCGTCAACCAGGGCGAG
>Ga0172380_10000637_pt1 | contig 65527 bp, 62 predicted proteins | sample Leawe162metaG_FD_119747 | JGI IMG/M metagenome (GOLD analysis project Ga0172380, IMG submission 119747) | Leachate microbial communities from a municipal landfill in Southern Ontario, Canada - Leachate well 162 metaG | ecosystem: Engineered > Solid waste > Landfill > Unclassified | place... | reverse complement strand
TTTCTGATAGATAGGGACAATCCATCTGAGCCGTTCTTCTTTAATTGTTGTTGGCATATTTATACTCATCCATCAAGATATACCTATCTTGGAAAAACCGCCATATGTATGTGGACATTACCGTTATCTCTTGACAAAAGTCTAAAAACCTGCTAATATAGTGGGTTGTTTAGAGAATAGTTCTCCAGCAACACATTAACAATTAAGGTAAATTATGCGTATCATTAGAATCCTAGTGATCGTAGGGCTAGTTTTAGCTATTTTTGGCCAAAACAAAGCTTTTGCGATGAATGCTGAGAACACTAATGAAACAAAAATAAATCTTAAAAACGAGGAACAAAGCACTTTAATAAACATTTTGGATTATAGCAATCTTGAATCATGGTCATTAAACCCATTTCAATCAAATGAAATTGTAGTGGAAAATAGTGAACCAGTTCAAACTCCAGAGGAGCTTGAGCGAGAAAGAATTTTATCTAGATTTCAAGATAGGCTTAGTAAAGCTATTTTACCAGAAGGTCAGTTTGAAATTAACGCTTCCGCTTATACGGCTGCGGCTGATGAGTGTGGAAAATCTGACGGAATTACGGCTAGTGGGGTTCTCGTAAAGGAGAAAAGAACATTAGCTTGTCCTCCACAATTTCCATTGGGAGCAAAAATTAAAATTGAAGGTTATGGACTTTTTGTTTGTGAAGATCGTGGTGGTGCCATAAAAGGAAATCACTTTGATATCTATGTGCAAACAAAAAAAGAAGCCTTTGCTTTTGGAAGAAGAAATCTTTTAGCGGAGGTAGTAAGATAAATACAAACTTATATAAACAAGAGCGCCCTGATTTATTTCAAGGGCGTTTTTGTTTACCCCGGCAGTTATTAAATGTGATTATTGCGCGGTTGTTTGTCGGTGCGGGGTTTGACTAGAAAGCACAACTTTGATACCATAAACAGCAGAGAACGGTATTGGTCGTGTGGCGGAGTGGCTACGCACGGGTCTGCAAAACCCTTTACCCCGGTTCAATTCCGGGCGCGACCTCAAGTTTAATTGCCCAGGTGGTGAAATGGTAGACACAAGGGACTTAAAATCCCTCGATCGTAAGGTCATGCGAGTTCGATTCTCGCCCTGGGCACTAGTAAAATTCTTCATATTTCGACTTGGCTAAGTTAAAAATAAAAATAAATAATTTTTTTAAAATAAAACTAAAAACATGGTCAATCCACAATTGCTCGAGATAATCAAGCAACAAACACAAAAAGGGGTGAGTCGCGAGCAAATCACAAGTGTTCTTTTGGAGGATAAAACCAAAAACTGGCAGACAAATGACATTGATGCCGTTTTTGATTTTTTAATTGTTCCCTCAGTTGTGCCAATCCAAACAATAACATCAACACCTGCGCCAGTAGCGATTGAGAAAATTCCGGCGTTTTCACCGAATGCTTCTGCAAAAAAATCAAATAATGTTTTGCTAATAGCGGGACTTATCATCGGCAGTTTGCTTATAGCAAGTGGCGGTGCTTTTGCTTATGTTAATTATTTCCAATCACCAGAAAGAATTATTCAAAAAATGATGGCTAATATGGCCAACGTTAAATCGACTGAGTATTCCGGGGAAATAAAAATCGAAACAGATATGGCGGGATTGAAAAATGCTAATGGCGGAATGTTGCCAGTTTCAGATAAAGCGACTAGCAATTTCACAGTTAATTTTAGCGGGGCATCGGATATTCAAAATATAAATGATCCTAAGGGTGTGTTTACCGTTAATATAAAAACAGATGCTTTGGGGCAAGATGAGTCTGATTTTGGTTTTGAGTTAAGAACAATTAGTAAAATTGTGTATCTTAATATCAACAATTTACCGAGTCTGGGTGCTTTCGATTTAAGTTCTTTGAAGAATCAATGGATAAAGATTGATACGGAAGCGTTGAAAGAAAAGCTCGCAGCTGCATCTGATAAGGCTGGTGATAGTTCAGAAAAGAAGGTTGGAGGAGAAGCAACTCCGGAACAAATTGAAAAAATTAAAATAGTTTTGCAACAAGCAAATATTTTTAAGATAACAGAAAAATTAGCGAGTGAAAAAATTGAGGGAATGAACACCTATCACTATAAGTTTATGATTGATAAGGTGGCCTTGCGAAATGTGTTTGTAGAAATTAGTAAAATTATTGCCGACAAAACCCCGACTGAAGAAGAGCTTGCGACTGCGGATGAGAATCTCGCAAAAATAGAGTTGCCGGAAGGGGAAATCTGGATTGGAAAAAATGATTTGTTGCCATATAAATTTTCCATGAATTATACGATGAAAGATGTGGAAAAAGGAAAAACCTCAGGCAAGGCGAGCTTGTCAGTGTTGTATAAAAACTTTAACAAGCCGGTGCAAATTGATATTCCAGAGCCCGTAAAAACAGTGGAAGAAATTCTAGGGGGACTATTTAGTCAGTTACAACCGTCAGCTAAAACCACACCCATAAACCCTTCCCTTTCTTCCGGAGCGCAGCCAGTATCGAGTGTGGATACAGATATGGATGGCTTGCCGGATGAAGCAGAAATAATTTATGGCACTAATCCAAACAAGGATGATACGGATGGAGATGGGTATTCTGATGGGACTGAAGTCAAGGGAGGCTATGATCCAAAGGTGGCGGGAAAATAAATACTGAAAGATATAAAACTTGCAAAAAATGCAAGTTTTATTTTATACTTATTAATAGGGAGTAGTCATCGCAGTCCATATTATTAATCCAAAATTGGAGGAAATGTGTATGGGGAAGAAAGGTGAATTAAATCCAAAATGTGGTAATCACCGGAGGATGGGGGCTTGTTTGAAAAGGCAAAAAACTCCAACTGGTCCATGCTTGGGATGTGAAGAAAATACGACTACCAATAAGGTGACATGCATAACAAAGGCCGGGCCGACTCTTAGGCGAAAACCTAAGTCAGGCGGAAAGGGAGCGACTGCGTGGCGTTGTTGAACTAAGCTGTGTTCGCAGAGCATAGAGTATTGGGGTAACCGGAAATCTGGTTGCCCCAATTTTTTATTTAATTTTTTTCAAAAGTTTGGGGATTTTTTGGAAATCTTTTTTAAGTGTTTCGCGCAGACTGCCATTGTAAAGGGCCGCCGCCGGATGATAGAGGGTGAAGATTTTTTGCAAACCAATTCCAGAAATTTCTTTTTCAATAATCGTTCCATGGACATCAGAAATTTTAACATTAGACAAAAATCGTTCCATGCTGTGACGACCAAGAGTGATAATTAATTTTGGTTGAATGATTTTTATTTGTTCCAAAAGCCAAGGCCAGCAAGCAGCGATTTCTTCAGGATTGGGGTCGCGATTTTCTGGCGGACGACATTTGCAAGTGTTGGCGATATAAACATCTTCTCTTTTTAATTTTATTGTCGCTAACATTTCATTCAGAAATTTTCCGGCCGCACCGACGAAGGGCTGACCTGATGCATCCTCTTTTTTTCCAGGAGCTTCACCAATAAACATTACCTTTGCTTCTGGACTGCCTTCGCCAAAAACAACGCGTGTGCAACCGGAGCGCAAAACACAAGCCGAGCAAGCGGACATTTTTTGGTTTAGTTTTTCAAGTTGTGATTGTTTGGTGTTCATAAAAAGTCTAAAGTCTAATTACTAAAAACTAAATAAAATCTAATTTTCTAAAGGATAAATTTATAAATTAAATATTGAAATTTAATTAGTTATTAGTATTTACGTACTAGATATTATTGTAGATTGTGAATTCTAATGAGTTCGAATTTATCGTTTTCTGTATTCCAGACTGCGAAAGTTGGAGGATAGAAATCGCCGGTCACATTACCCGGATTAAGCAGGGTGCATTTTCCAACTAGTTCTGTCCAAGGTTTGTGGGTGTGGCCATAGAAAACAAAATCATATTGACCCGTTTCGGCGAGAGCCTTAGCTTCGCGTGGAAAATGAATGAAGGCAATTTGTTTTCCGTCAATTTCTGTTTCGCCAAATTTTCTGAAAATAAAAGTGTGTTTATATTTTCTTGCCCCTGAATCTGATTTTGAATCAGATTTTTCGGGGTCTTCGAATTCATGTTCGCGTAAATGTTCGTTATCCATATTGCCGAAGGTGAAAAAAATATCGCCGGAAAAATTGTCATTTAGAATATCCAAAGTTTCCATGTCAGCCAAGTCACCGCAACAGATGATTTTTTCCACAGAATTTTGCGCGCAATAAGTCAGAACTTTTTTCAAGTTCACATCGTTGTTATGCACATCGGAGATAATAGCTATTTTCATGACACTACGAATTACGAATTAATACGAATGTACGAATATGTGATATTTTAATTTTACCTCGTTGCTTGTATTTTAAGCAAGTCGGGATATTCGATGGCCATTTGGGTGAATTTGTCCATTTGGTAGATTTCGTTGATTTCTACTTTTTGGATGACATCACGAAATTGGTTTTTTTAAATTCGATTGTTTTTTTCCAGCATTTTCCAATTAAGTTCAAATATACTACTGAGCGTGTTGTAAATTTTTTCACTTTCAATAATTAGTCCGAGCTCTTCTTTGAAAGACATGATGCCGATTTTTTTTCTGCCGTAGAGATTGATTTCTACATCAAAGAAAAGTTTGTCAGCATTATAGAGGCGGGTTTCGCGGAGTTGTTTTTTGTCTTGTGCTTGGATGTCTTTGACGACGCCGAGATTCTTTCCGATGGCGCGCATCCAAATTTTTTTCTCAAGTCTTTTTGGGAGATAATAATTCCACATATAATCTTCGTCGAAATATTTAAAGACATCGGTTGAGCCCCACATCATAATTTCTTGGTTTGGGTGATTGAGTGTATCTTGGTAGACATTCTTAATGCCTTCAATGCCTTCGAAATATTTTATATCAGGCTTTTTATCGATCAGGCTAGACATCGAAAGGAGTTGGGGGAGAATGGAATTTAACACGGTTTTCTTTTCTTCGAGTTGGTTTTCTAAGATGCGCGGGTCTTCGGCATAATAGAGAGTGCGTTTTTTTCTTTTAGTTGTGCCTATCAAGCCTTTTTCTTTGAGGGTTTCAATTACATCATACACCGTGGTGCGCTTAATCTTGGATTTGCGGGAAATTTGTTCGACGGTCGTTTCACCCAATTCCAAAAGCTCGACATACACATCGGCTTCGCGAGTGGAAAGATTGAGTTTTTCTAGTTGTTTTTTGAGCATAAGATTAAAAGTTGAAATTTTGTCGTCGAAAAGGTCGTTTTGAGTATGCTAGCATAATGTCCATATTTTGTCTATATGTAAGCAAAAAAGAATGATTGAGGCTCAGTATTTATATAAATTTATAAAAAATGACTCGTTTTTGTGAAAATAGTATATGCTGGCTTGATGTGTTCGTTGTCAATTGAATAAACAAAAAAGCACAAAGGTGCGAGGAGGAGATTATGTTATTGAAGATAATAAGGATAATTTTTTTTGGTGTTTGTTTGCTTGGCTTAATAATCATTATTGATATCGTATGCGCTATCGTAATTACAAATTCGTATGATTTTATTAATGATGGGTTATCGGCGCAAGAAAAAATTAAAAAGGAGATTGATCAAGATAACCTAATAAGAAAAATGCATGAACCAGAGGAGAGACTAGCTAAAGAAAAAAGAATCGCTGAATTTAAGAGGAGTTATCAAATCAAGCATGTTCCTTATTTAGGTGAAGTTGTTATTTTGGATTTAGAGGGACTGCCATCAAAAAATACAGATATTATTGGAGAAGTTATTGGTGTTTTTTTCGAAGTAAATAATACTGATGTTTATTCCTGTCGTTGTGATATAGAAATTGAACATACGGATAAAAAAACAACTGGCATATGGTTTCTAAATCGTTATCAAAAATTGGATTAAACGGTGATTATCGGGGAATAAAAAATGGCGCAGGGACGCAAGGAGGTTGTCATGATGAATATAAAAGGACTGATTGAAAAATTATTTGCAGTATTTGTAAGTTTTCGCAGACGCTACATTGCTATAAAGAGATCTAAATATTGCAAATGCCATAAATGCGAGTCTTATAATATAATAATAAAAGAGGATGTTTTTTATGGTATAGATTTCATGGGTAAAAAAATATATGAAGTGAAATACCATTGTCATAAGTGTGGTTACGATTATTCATGGATAATTTAGGCGTATTATGATCACTTTTAAAAGCGCATGAGCGCGAGGTGGTGGATTATGAATTATTATTGTCCTCAATGTGACAAATATAGATGCGATGACAATTTTTTCCCTGATTTAAAAAGTAATTGTGTGATATGCGGGACAAAACTTCTCCCAGCTATTTGTAATTGGTGTGCCAATAAATTTGGAACCTGGACTGATTATAGTGAGGGCTATGAGAAGAGAAAAACAATGCTTGATAATTTTTGTTCAAACTGTGGTCGTGAAAAAAATGAAGCTCTAGAGATTTGTCCAATAATACCATACAAAATATCTATAACTACACGTTTTTATAGATGGTGGAAAAACTCTAGTCGTCTTGGACATTGCAAGAAATGTAAGGAGGATAGATATGGGAAGAGATATTGCCATGAGTGTGGGCAAGCCCTTTTTGATGCAAGGTGTATATTTTGTAAGAAAGAAATAAGAAAGACGGAGATGTTTTGTGGTGGTTGTGGTAAACCGAGAAGAGAAGCAATGACATTGAATCTGTGATAAATTATTACAAGAATAATGCTCGTAACGAGGTGGAAAGAGTTTAAAACTTTTTCCGCCTTTTTTATTTCCCGCGGAAGGATTTTAGAAGGGTGATGTCAGTCATGACTTTTTCGTGTTCGGTTTCGAGGATCATGTCGACGTTTTGTTTTTCGGCAAAGGCGACAATTTTTTGAAAAGCTGTGGCACCGATGAGGCCTTCACCGATGTGGGCGTGACGGTCCTTATGGGAGGCGCATTCTGTCATCGAGTCGTTGGTGTGAATGAGCTTGATTTTTTCGAGGCCGATTTCGGAGTCGATTTGTGCTAAGGTTTTTTCAAAGTCGCGCCAGTCGTAGCCGGAAGCAAAGGAATGTTGGGTGTCGATGCAAATGCCATTGAGGCGAGGATGATTGACGGTTTTAATAATTTCTGCGATTTGCGTGAAAGTGGCGCCAATAATTTTTCCGGCACCGGCACTGTTTTCGATTAGGAGTTCGGTGGAGCCGGTATATCCTTCCAAAGCTTTGATAAGCATTTCTGAAACTTTTTCTGTGGCTTCGTTTTCTGATAGTTCGCCGGCACTGCCAAGATGGGTCATGACATACTTAGCGCCTAGAAGACTGGCTCGCTCCAGTTCATCGCGCACGACGGAAATCGAGCCGTAGCGGATGCGATTATTAGCGGAAGCAAAGTTTATATAATAGGGTGTATGGACAACAAAATTCGTTAGTTTGTTTTTCTTCATTTCAGTGGAAAATTTTTCCAAAACTTCTGAAGTGAGTTCAGGAGCTTTGCCGCCTTGTGGGGAGCGGGTGAAGATTTGAAAACATTCCGCGCCTAAATCAAAGGCTCGCTGAGGGGCATTAAAGATTCCGCCGGCGATGGAAACGTGACAACCAATGTTCATAAGATTAGGCTATATATTTATGATTATATTTTAACACACAATTGCAGTGTGATACTTTCTTTTGATAGCAAGGCTTGCGGGTGCGCCATTTTCTTTGGCAGCAAAGAAAGTGGCAAAAAGAAACTGCCGGCACCAGGCTCGTGCTGTCTAAATTCCTAGCTTACTCGCTAAAACTTTCAAGTCGGTCATAGAGGTGATGAAAGTTTCTTAACGCTTATGCGCTGGAATTTAGAAACGCACTTCGCTAGGTGCGGTTCACGCTTTTGACGTTGCCTCCAGACCTATAAAATTTTAAACTTTAACTTATGGTTTTTAATTTTACAGGACGGAAAGATCGGCATTAATTCAAACAAAAGTCTAAGAGAAGTTTAAAGTATAAAAGCTAAAATAAAAAGTTCATATTTTAAGATTTGAACTTTAGAAATTAGACTTTATTTAGTTATTAGTGTTTAGAAATTAGTAATTTTAGACTATCTCCCAACCATCCTTGGTTTCTTTGATTTTGCCTTTGATTTCAAAGCCGGAAGCAAGTTTGTGGCCACCACCACCGAAGCCGGCGGCAATGGCGGAAACGTCGGTGCCTTTATATTCTTCACTACGAAGGCTACCTTTAATCATCCCGCCATCACGCTCAGAAAGAATGAGGGAGAATTTAGTATTAGGCACAGCATTAAGAATTCCCGCAACTTGAGCGATGTCATCGGTGGTAGCGTTGCATTCTTCCAGGTCTTTTTTGGTAAGGACAGAGGCGATCATGCCATTCTCGGGATTGATTTTCGCTTTTTCAAAAGCTTTGCCCCAAAGCTTCAAGGTGGAAATTTCTTTGTGAGCAAAAACATTTTCTACTATTTTTGAGGTGGATGATCCGCGCATAATCAAGTGAGAAGCAATCTCCATAACTTGGGGAGTGGTATTAGAATGTTGAAACGAGCCCGTGTCACTGAGGATCCCTAACATAATGAAGTTGGCCATTGGACGAGTGAGTTCAATTTTGTTGAAGATGAAAAAGTGATAGACAATTTCACAAGCGGAGGAAAAAGTGGCGTCGATGATGTTGATGTCGCCTTGGATGTGAATGTCAGGATGATGATCAATAAGAGCGGTTACTTGAGTTTCTTTTAATTTTCCTTGAATAGCATCAAAGCCTCGAGCAACGCTGTCGCAGGCAATGACCAAATCATAGTCTTCGAGATTCAAATTATGCGGATGGATAAATTTTTGGTCAGAAACTTTTTGCAGATATTCTGGGAAGCTGTCGTAGCAGGCGATGTCGACTTTTTTTCCAAGATTTTTGATATATTCCATCATGGCTAAATTTGCTCCGGTTGTATCGCCATCTGGGTGGGTATGCGCAAAAAGCAGAACCGAGGCCGATTCTTTGATGACGTAGTTTAGGGTTTTAAATTCTTTGGCGAATTTTTTCATTTAGTAACTAGTAATCAATAACTCGTAACTAGTAAATGGGAATATCAGCGTCTAGTTACTTGTTACGAGTTACTGGTTACTTCTGGTTAAGATTTTTTTCGGCGTCTATTTGTTTGAAGATTTTTTCAATTTTGTCCGCTTCAAATTCTGTCATGTCGACAGAGAATTTTATTCGGGGCAAGGGCTTCATGGGCAGGGTTTTGTTTAAAGCACCTTGAAGTTGATAAACTTCTTTCTTGAGGGTCTTAACTACATAATCAATTTCCTTTTCAGGAAAAATGCTTATGAATACCCGAGTATAGCGAAGGTCGGAGGTTGTGTCAACTTTAGGCACAGTGATAAAAACCCCGGGTTTTAGGCTGAGATTTTTGGATAATATTTCAGATAAGTTTTTCTGAATAAGGGAGTTGATTTTAATGAGTCTTTCGGATGACATAATTATGTAAATCTAATATTTAAAATCTAATTACTAAATAAATATTAATAACTAATTTCAAATTTATAAATTTTTACTTTAGGCTTTATTTAGTTATTGGTAATTAGTTCTTAGGATGTGCCTTTAGAGGGTTTTCTTTTTAACGATTTCTTTATAGCTAATAAGGATGTCGCCTTCTTTAATTTTGGTTTCGCCGTCAAAGGTGATTCCGCATTCTTTGCCTGTGGCTACATCATTGACGTTGATTTTGTCTTGTTGTAGATTAGCCAGTTTTCCTTTGCCAATTATGCGATCATCGCGTAGAACTTCAATTAGGGAGTTGTTAACAATAAGACCCTGAGTAACTTTTCCACCAATAATCATGTCTTTCTTACCAGTCTTGAAAAGGGCGAGAACTTTCATTTTTCCAAAATCTTCTCTTTCAACTTCCATGGGAAGCATTTCAACTAATCTGGCCTTGATATCATCGACTAGTTCGTAAATTACTTTGTAGTTTTTGATTTCAACTTTTTTATTCTCCGCTAGTCTTCGGGCAACAGGCGTGGTGTCAACGCGGAAACCGAAAATTACTGAGCCGGATGTTTGGGCTAAGCGAATTTCTGATTCGGTAGTATTTCCAACGCCGATGGAAACATAATTCACTGCCACTTCGTCAGACTTTATTTCGCTTAGGAGTTGTTGAATAGCTTCAATTGATCCTTGCACATCAGCTTTGATAATAACGTTTAGTTTTTTTATATTTTCATCAAGAATGGTTTTGAAAATCTTTTGGGCTGTCACTTCGCCAAAAGTACCGCTTTTTGATAACCCGCGCAATTCCTCTAGTCGGCTCTTGGCGGATGTTTTTCCAATCGCTACCTGCAAAATATCATTCGTGTTGGGCGGAGTGTTTAGTCCAAACAGATTGATTGGTGTGGAAGGTCCAGCTTCGGACAATCTTTTGCCAGTGAAGTCTTCAATTCTTCGCACTCGGCCATGTGTTCCGCCAGCAATAATGTCCTGACCTTCTTTTAATGTCCCAGTCTTAATAAGCACGGTTGAAATCGGACCTTTTTGTGGATCAAGATGCGCTTCCAAAACAACGCCCAAGGCATCGCGCTTATGACTGGTTTTGAAGTCTTCCACTTCAGCCACCAAAAGAATGTTATCCAATAGTCCATCGATACCAATATTTTGTTTGGCGCTGACTTCGGAACTGAGCACTTGTCCGCCCCAATCTTCAAGTAGGATGCCTTGCTCGGAAAGCTCTTGTTTGACTCTTTGAATGTTGGCCCCTGGCTTGTCGATTTTGTTGATGGCAACAATTGTCGGAATTTTTTTCGAGATTAGATAAGAGATTACTTCTTTGGTTTGTTGACGAACGCCATCATCGGCGGCCACAACCAAAACGGCAATGTCGGCAATCGAAACACCACGTTCGCGCATAGCGCTAAAAGCTTCATGTCCAGGGGTGTCAACGAAAGTAATGAATTGCCCCTTCTTCTTAACTTGATAGGCGCTGATGTGCTGGGTGATTCCGCCGGATTCTTTGGCAGCAACGCTAGCTTTACGGATAGTATCTAGAAGAGTTGTTTTTCCGTGATCAACATGGCCAAGAATAGTCACAATCGGCGGGCGGGATTGCAAAACTTCATCCGATTCTTTTTCTTTTCTTAAAACATCAAGCAACTTCTCGAGGGTCATATTTTCCCCAGAAGCCAAAAGTTCTTCTTCAACGATGAAGCCTAGATCTTGCGAGATAATCGAAGCGGTTTCAAAATCAATCTGCTCATTGATTGTCGCTAAAATACCATTTTTCATCAATTCAGTAATAACAGTTCCAATAGGCAAGTCTAAAAGTTCACTGAATTTCTTAACAGTGATTGTGGCGGGTAATTTGACGATTTTTTTCTCTTCTTCGGACATAATTTAGATGTTTTAATTTTTTATAAAATAAAATTAATGCTATTAATCTTTGTTTAGAAAAATTAAAACATTAGCTTGTTTGGAAAATTAGGCTTTTATTGGTTCGTTGATTATGGCCATATCAATTGCTTTCTTCTCTTCTTCGGTGAGTGGGTATTTTTCTGCAACGCCATTCAGGATATTTTTTGAATATACCCGCGTTCCTTCGCGAGTATAGAGGGAGGAAATAACGATGCCAGAGTTTCTTCCGTTTAAAAGGGCGATGGCAAAACTTTGATCGCCTCCAACTTCTTTAAATGGATTGAAACGGATCATGGCAGTTTTGTGAATCCCGCGGAAGGCCAAATTGTTTATTTTGTTGGATATTTCATACAGCTCCTGGATGTCTTTGTCGAGAGTTTTTAGGTTTTTGACCTGGCTGAGAATGAGTCCTTCTAGATCCCTTACTTTGTTGCCGGCAAAAAGTTCAGCATTTTTTTGCTTTAAAATGCTCAGATTTTTTTGAATTAAAATAAGCCAAATCAAAAGAATCAGAACGATAAAAAACGCTGCTAGTAAGCCATAAGTTAACATTGGTAGTGAAAAAGCGCTAAATATTCCCATAGTTTTGAAATGTATAATTAAAATAGCACTAAAATGGCCGTATGTCCAGCTTTTTCGCTTTTGAAATCAAATTTTTATCGGCAGACGAATCTCGCTTTCGCATAGCCACTGGCGGACTGCGTCACGCCGTAGCTATGCTTCAGCGTAGCAAAGGCGGAAGATGTGAGATTCGAACTCACGAAGAGATTTCTCCCTTACGACTTTTCGAGAGTCGCGCCTTCAACCACTCGGCCAATCTTCCTTGAGAGTGGGTCTGATATAAAGTTATACAATTTTAAAGGTATTAGCAAGTTGAAAAAGTTTTGCAGTTTAGTCTTTTTGTTGTAAAATATGAATAGCTATATTCTGAAAATAATCTTTTCATTGAGAAATTATTTAGAGGCAGGCCTGTTGTTATAAATTATTTAAAATAAATATGACAGATATTGATTATTCGCAAGATTTTTCTGCGGACAAATTTATTAATCCAAAAGAAGTGATTAATCAATTGAATGTGGCAGAGGGAAGCGTGATAGCTGATTTTGGTTGTGGGATGGGGCATTTTTCCTTGGAGATGTCAAAAGTGGCAGGGGCAAACGGCGTGGTATATGCTTTCGATATTTTGCCGGAAAAATTAGAATCAGTTATTTCCGGGGCGAAGGGAATTGGGATGACAAATATTGTGGCAAAAAGAGCTAATTTAGAAAAAATAAAAGGCTCCGGCCTTAATGATAATAGTGTTGACTGGATTGTTTTAAAAGATATGTTGTTTCAGAATAAGGATAAAAAAGCGATTTTAACGGAAGCTTTCCGTATTTTAAAATCTGGCGGTAAAGCACTGATTGTTGAATGGGATATGAAAGAAACTTCAATTGGACCGGCAAAAGAACTTCGGATTTCTGAAGAAGCGTTGAAAATAGTGGCGCAAAAAGTTGGCTTTGTGCCGATTGAAAAAATAGCGGCGGGAAATTTCCATTTTGCTTTTGTCTTTGCGAAATAAGTAGAAGATAAATATAAATATTAAAAATGAGTAAAATAATAACAGCGAGTTATAAAAAAGGACTGTTTCTTCTGGCAATGTTCGGGATTATGTTTTTGGTTTCTGGTTGCAGTATCGTGAAAACTCCGACAGCCACTATGTCACTGGATTTAGAAGTGTGGGGCTTGTTTGATGATAGCGACACATTCAGCACAACAATTGCGGAATATAAAAAGATAAACCCAAGTATTACAATTAAGTATAAGAAACTTGATCCGGATACGTATAAGAATGAATTGATTGAATCCTTGGCAGCTAACCGCGGGCCGGATATTATTTTGATTCAAAATTCATGGTTGCGGAATTTTGCCGATAAAATTACGCCAGCACCGGCAGAAATTATAACCGAACAAGGTTTTCGAAAAGAGTTTGTGGATGTGGTGGCGAACGATTTCATTGGACAGGGAAAAGTATATGCCACTCCATTGAGCGTGGATAATTTAGCTTTGTTTTATAATAAGGATATTTTCAATCAAGCGGGGATTGTTGATCCGCCAAAAACTTGGCAGGAATTTGTTGAAGATGTTAAGAAAACAACTAAGCTAGATGAGCTTGGCCAAATTAGGCAATCAGGAGCGGCGATGGGAACAGCTTATAATATCAATCGTTCAACGGATATTTTGAATTTACTGTTTTTACAATATAAGACGCCGATGTATGATGCCCAGCAAGGACAGGCTAAATTCCAGCAAGGTGTTGGGGCGTTAGATTTCTATACGAGTTTTGCCAAAATGAAACTTTCTTCTTCAGTAGAAAACCAATATTATTCTTGGAATCCAAAAATGCACTATTCCGTAGATGCATTTAGCGAAGGAAATTTAGCGATGATGTTGAATTATTCTTGGCAAATTGAAACAATAAAAAGCAAATCTCCAAAACTTAATTTTGCAATTGCGCCAGTTCCGCAATTAAATATTGATGATGCCGTGACATATCCGAATTATTGGGCGTTTACGGTTGTTGCAAATAAGGCAAATATTACTTCAAACGGAAAAAAAGTGAATGTTTCTAATAACACCCGGATAGCGGAGGCATGGAAATTTTTGAAATTTTTAACAATGAAGCCAGTTGCTATTGCTGGCCAGCCTGCGCCGGCGACTCTTTTTGATGCAGCTGCGAAGTATGCTCAAGAAACTGGGAAGCCCTCTGGGCGAAGAGATTTGATTGAAGGGCAAAGAAACAGTGTTGGCGTGGGTGTTTTTGCCCAGCAAAATCTAGTAGCAAAAAATTGGCAACAATCTGATCCGGTGGCGATCGAAACTATTTTTGCCGAGATGATTGATAAGGTGAATAAGGGCGGAGCAACCACTAATGAAGCAATTCAAGAAGCGTCGAGGCGAGTGACGCAAGTAATGGGCGGTAAATAATTACATTTTTATATCATATGTTGAAAGTTAAGAAGTTATTGGGGGCAATGTTGCTGTTTGGAGTTTTTGGTTTAGCGTTTTTTCCAAACACTACGCAAGCAGGACTTATCCCATGCGCTAGTACGGAACATCCAGAGCCATGCACTTTGTGCCATTTGTTGATTGGATTTAAGGTTTTGATTGATTATGGCTTGAGTATTTTGATTTATGTTGCAATTGCTGGGATTGTCGCTTCAGGAGTGATGTATATTTTAGTTTTTACTGATGAGGGCTTGGTAAAAAAAGCCAAGGAAATGTTAACGGGAACATTGAAGGGTTTTGCGTTTGTTATTTCTGGTTGGTTAATAATTAATGTTATTTTTTGGGTGCTCTCAGCGAATGTGGATGTCGGGCTGACTGGCAAGAGCTGGTATCAATTCGAATGCGACACGACAAGCAGTGTTTCCGGAAGTTCAGCTGGGGCGGGTGCAACTGGGGCTGGGGCGACGACAGGCGCTTCGCTAAACTATCTTAATAATTGTGACCATGTTGGGAAGGTATTAGTCGGCGCGCTTGTGCCGGCGGGAACTTGCCCAGCGCCTTGCACATTAAGCGGGTCTACTTGCCAGTAATTTTGGATGCAGAATTAAGATACGCAAATAAAAGTATTATTTTTTAATAAAATTTATCATGAAAAACAAAAATTATTTAGCCAGCTTTCTAGTGGTGGGGTTAGCATTCTTTATAACAGCTAATATTGTTAGCGCTTCAGGCGTGATGACAATTGGAAATCCATTGGGCACTATTACGGATGTAAATGGATTGTTAGGATCTATTTTGGTGGCAGCAAGAAATACAGTGGTTATTTTGGCGATTATTGCAATTGTAATTGGCGGACTAATGTATATGTTTGCCGGGGTAAATGAAGGGATGTTGAAATCTGGCAAGGCGGCGATTACTTATGCGCTAATTGGAATTGCGGTGGTTGTTGGGGCGCCATCATTTTTGAAGGAAATAATTTCCGTTCTCGGTGCTGGCGGGGTTGTTACGAGTGCCGAGGTGTCAGGGGCTTTGACGTTTGCACAAATTGCTACAAATATTTTAAATTTATTATTGTCAATTGTGGGCATTCTTGGTATAATTGGGATGGTTTTGGGTGGCGCATTCTATTTGACAGCCTATGGAAATCCAAAGCAAGCAGAGAAAGGAAAATCAATTGCGGTATATTCTTTGATTGGTATTATTATTGCGTTGTCAGCGATGATTGTTGTGAAACAAGTTGCGGTATTGATAGCAAGTTAAGTTGAAAATTGTTAGAAATAAATTTGAACTTAGACTCTCAAAATAAAAAATAAAAAAACAACGAAAAATTAACGTTGTTGCAGAATTGAAAGGAGGTGTAATATGAAAAATAAAATTAAATCAATAGTTTCCGCAATGGTTGTGTTAGTTTTGGTTGCGCCTGTGCTAGCTATGGCAAGCGGAGATGCGCTTGTAATTGATCCAGGCAATACGGGATTAGCAAGTACAAGTCTATATGACTTAGCGATGACAGCTATGAAATGGTTGCTTGGAGCAGTAGGACTTTTCAGTATAATTGCTTTCGCTATCTCTGGCGTACTGTATCTAACAGCGGCTGGTGATGACGATAGAATTAAACAAGCTAAGCTTGTTATGACAACAGCGATTACCGGAATCGTTGTAGCAATGATTGGATTGATTGCAGTTTCTGCAGTTAATGCATTTTTGTTCGCAGGTTCAAGTAATAACGGCCTTTAGAAGCAATAGATCAAATTTGATTTGTAGAAATAAAACAGTCCCGATGTGCGGGACTGTTTTGTTTTGTGAAAAAATAATAATTGTGGTAAAATATAAATATAAAAAATAAATTCTATCAGAATGTTTTAGCATGCTGGTGTGAATAAAAAACAAAAATTATGAAAAAAAATATCCTCGCCATTGGCTGGTCCGCCTGTGGAGTAAAAAAAATAATTAGCGCAATTTTCTTGTTAGCAGTTTTTCTTTTGCCGATGGCAAATGTTTATGCGAGTAGCAATACGGCGGTATGTGGCGGGATTACGATTGGTGGCTTTACTTTTCAATATGATTCTGGCTGTAATGTGTCCGGCGGTTCTTTTAATTCAGGAACATTAAATCAATATGGATTACCAAGCGGATCTGTATCAGGAATAATTTCTACTATTATGACTTGGTTTTTGGGGATGTTGGGAATTTTTGGAATTCTTGGTTTTTTAGTTTCTGGTTCAATGTATCTTTTAGCTGCTGGGGATGCTGATTTACTTAAGCGCGCCAAATTAGTCATGACATCTTCGATTATTGGAATTATTGTTGGGATGCTGGGGCTAATTGCCGTAAATGTTATTTTCAGTATTTTAAATGCTGATCCGTCAAATATCTAATATAAATTTAAAATTAGCGTGATGAAAAAAGAAAAAATAATGTATAAATATTTTTCTTTAGCAGTTCTTATTTTCGGCTGGATGTTTTTCGGCGGATTAGAAACTTCTTTGGCTATTAGCTCTTATGGCGGAGCAGGAACATCTGTTAACTACGCTGACGGATGTGATTTTGTTGGCGGTGCGGCGGTCATTCCGGGGAGTTGTGTTTCTCCGTGTCAGTTTAACTCGAGTGCAACTACTTGCAGTATGTCTTCAAATTCCAATGGAGGTGGCGGATGGGATGTTGGCAGTATTAGTAATTTTGGTCAACCTAGTGGAACAATCGGAGGCATTCTTGGAACTATTTTAATGTGGCTATTGGGAATGATTGGGGTGTTTGGAATTTTAGGATTTTTAATGTCTGGCTCAATGTATCTTTTGGCGGCCGGGGATGATGATGTGCTTAAGCGGGCAAAAAAATCCATGACTTTTTCTATTGTGGGAATTACGATTGGTTTAATTGGTCTAATTGCTTTCAATGTGATTTATGCTATTTTGGATGCTTCGGGAAATTTCTAGTTTATAAAGTTAATTTTAAAAATAAAAAAATGAAGAAAAGAGTTTTTTTAAGCAGTTTCTTTGCCGGACTCGTTGGTTTTATAATGTTTGGTTTTTCAACTTCAAGCGCACAGGCAGCTTGCACCTGGTCAGTTGGAATGGTGCCTTGCTCTTATTCGGATGGTTGCAGTGCGTCAGGTGGAACAGCTTGCGCTGGAGTAGATTCAAGCGGTTGTGGTTATTGCACGGTTGACCCGGCTACGGGTGATTGCGGAAGCTCACATACGATTTGTGCGGGCAGTGGTTCGGGAACTGGAACTAATCCTGGTGTTGGAGGAGCAACAACTGGCGCGGGAACTGGGACTAATCCTGGCGTTGGCGGAACAACAACTGGTTCGGGAAGCGTATCTAGCGGGGTTACATTTCCATCTGGAACTGGCTTAGCTGATCCGGCGGGCGGGATAAAGCAAATTTTAACAACTTTTTTGATGTGGCTATTGGGAATTTTTGGAATTCTAGCCTTAATCTCTTTTGTTATTTCTGGCTCAATGTATCTTTTAGCAGCGGGAAGTGATGATATGGTTAAGCGCGCCAAAGCCACGATGGAATTTTCTATAATCGGCGTGATCGTTGGCTTGTCGGGGTTTATTTTGATTCGGGCAATTGATGCCGCTTTGAATGCCTCGGCTAATTTATAACTTTCAGGGCCCCACACACTCACGATTTGCATGCATTAGACAGAGCAGTTTAAAGTATATTTTTTTAATCTACTAGTTTGCATAATAGCGGATGTCGGGAGTGAGGGGGTAAAAAATAAAAAAGGCCGGCAACTAGAATCAGTTGACGGCCTTTTTGCGAGGTTCATTTTGTCACCTCCGTACAATGCGGAAGTCGCTTGCACCAATAAATTTTCCAGTGCCACTTCCGTCGGCATTGATATCGGCATTGAATTTGCCGGATTTATTACTGACATCACTCCAGTCGCCATTGGAGTAATGATTATTGGATCCGCTAGCCGTGAGGGTTATCTCATTGCTAGAAATCCGGAGTGATTGATCTTCTTGGGTGAGTATGAGGTTATCAATGAACCTTGTCACTGATCCCTCTTGCCACTCAATTTTGACCGGATATTTCTTGGCGACAATCGTTTGTGTGGTTGTGGTCACAGTTTGAGGTTGAATTGATTGTTGTACCGGCTGTTGGACAACAGGTGTAGCCGACGAGCTTGCTGGTGCTTCAATGTTAGCAGGCTTGGGTGTCGGTGGTGTTGGATTGTCTATTGCAGTAGACAATTTTTTCATGGCTTTGCCCGTTGACTTCAATAAACTTCCCGCTCCTTCTGATACTTCGCTGGGGAGAGTAAGCTTGTCTGGAAAACGGTTGGAGATTTCATTTATTATTGCATTTCCGAAGAAAGACAATAAAACAACAAATGAAATTCCGTAGAATATTTTCGACCGCTTCCAAGTGGCGAAAATAAACGTGGCCAGGAAAATCGTGAAAATGATCTTCACTTCATTACTTGGAAACAGTGCGCTGAGAAAGCCGATATTAATTTTTGCAGAATGCTCTATATACAATAGAAACATCCAGAAAAGAATTAATATGCCAGAAGTGAAACCTAGAAACGATTTCATTCTGCTTCCATCTGTAACGCGCGCATATCCCCAGATGCCGAAGGTGGCCATAATGGGAAGCCCGAGAACTCCCCATGCGGACAGAGTGTCTAATTTTCCCAGTAGAACTAGGAAAATCAATGTGGCTATTCCGGCGAAAGTCCAGGCGAGGTTTTCTTTTTCTCGTGAAGCGTAAGCGGCCCAGATAAGGCCAGCGAATGCAATCTTGAGAAACGTCCAGCCGGCGCCCATTGTTGCGGGTTGGCTTTTGCTTGGTGAGAAAGCCCACCAAAGTATGCTGATTGAGGCGAGGATTGCCACGGAAATCCCGATCCAGAAAGTTGCAGTGCGGTTATTCCTAATCCAATCGATGATGTTTTGAAACATGGTCGTTCTCCTTTGTTTTTTTGTTTATCCCAACATTATGTTGAGAAAGAGTATAAAGAGTGAGAAAAGAAATAATGGGATTGTAAAAAATAAAGCCACTGTTTTTCCTTTGTTTTCCTTTGTCCAGGAAAAAACTTTTTTTAACAAACTGGTTTTTTCCAAAAGCTTCCGATCAAGGGCAATTTTCTTTTGACATGCATATTTTTCTTGATCTGTTCCTCCTGCTGGATTTGTGTGTATATCGATAAGTTGATCTATGAATTCGGAAGCAGAGTCTTTCATTTGAAGCGGCTTGAATATTAATTGTCCGCCAGACTTGTTTTCCGGCATGGGATTACGCATTCTTTCGAGATATTCCCGGCGGAAATGAACCAGTCCAAGGCGATACTTTGTTTCATCGAATCCATCAGTGATAAAGTTATCACGAAAGACTGCTTCAATTTGTTTGGCATCTCTCAGTGTGTGAGAATCAAGAATGAGATTAAACTCAGTTTCGTCTTCTCTAGTGAAAGATGGAAAGAGATTCATCAGCCATCCGGGTATTTCTTTTCCTCCAGCTGCTTGCTCGCCAGCCTTAGGTGGTTGTCGCAGGCCAAGGATGATTCCGCCGATAATGGCGAAATTTTGGGATAATTCCCAAATTCTTTCCCAATTGCTGTGCTTTTTTTCAGCTTCTTTGGGCGCTGGTGATGCTTGTGGTTCTTGTTGTGGACCATCTTTCTTTTTTGCCATGATGCACCTCCAGTGCGTTTAGGTTTGTGTGTAATATGAAGTTTTTAAGGATCCAAGGGATCCAAATTGTTTGAATTCCTGTCGCACTATTGCAACAGTCTATATTAGCACAAAAAAGAGAAAAAGTCAAGAGCGTTGGGTGCTTTTAGGCTTATTTGAGCCAAAATGTTGCAAATAAGCCAAATTTTGAGGGAATATTGACTTTTTCGCCAAAAGTGCTATACTCAGGATGCAGTTTGGGAGTGTCAAAGGAGTTCGCGGCAAGCGAACTTTTATTATTACCAAATTGTAAAATTGTAATATATTAAACGCCCAAATGTTTTTTATTTGAAATAAATGACATTTTGGCAAAATAATTTTATGGCTAGAGTAGCTAAAAAAAACGAGGTGGCTCAATCAGGAGGATTGGGTGATTTCGGAAGTGCAATTTCTGCATTATGTGAAGAAAAAGGAATTGCCAAAGAAAAAGTAATTGAAACAATTGAAGCGGCTTTGGCTGCAGCGTATAAAAAAGATTACGGAAAAAGAGGACAAAACATTAAAGCAGTTTTTAATGAAGTGTCTGGCGGAGCTAAGTTTTTCTTAGTGAAAGAAGTGGTGGATGAATCTGTGCGCGAATTTGTGGAAGAGGAAGAATTAGTTGAAGGTGAAAATTTGCCAGCTAGCGAAGAGAAAAAAGAAGAAGTTTTAGAGGAAGGTGTTGAAAGATTACCGCGCTTTAACACGGAGCGTGATTTAACTTTGGAAGATGCTGTGGCATATAAAAAAGATGCACAACTTGGAGATGTAATTGAAATTGAGTTGGAAGAAAAAAGTGACTACGGCCGCGTGGCAGCCCAGACAGCGAAGCAAGTAATTATTCAAAGAATTCGTGAAGCTGAGAGAGATTCAATGTTTGAAGAATATAAGGACAAAGAAGGCGAGCTAGTGAGTGGCGTGGTGCAAAGAATTGAAGGCCGAAATGTTTTTATCGATATTGGAAAATCAACTGGAATTCTTTTTCCGTCAGAACAAGTAGAGCGGGAAAATTACCGCATTGGTCAGAGATTGAAAATTTATATTCAAAAAGTTGAAGCGGGTGCAAAAGGTCCTGGTATTACTTTGAGTAGAATTCATCCAATGATTGTGCAGAAACTTTTCGAATTGGAAGTGCCGGAAATTTTTGCTGGCACAGTTCAAATTAAAGCGATTGCGCGAGAAGCAGGCGATCGAACAAAGATGGCGATTACTTCTACTGAAGAAGGTATTGATCCAATTGGATCTTGCGTAGGACAAAAAGGAACTCGCGTTCAGACAGTCATTGACGAATTGGGCGGAGAAAAAATTGATATTATTCTTTGGAGCGAAGATCCGGCTAAGTTTATTGCGGCGGCTTTGTCCCCAGCGAAAGTTTTAAATGTAGTAATTGAGGAAGAAAAAAAGGAGGCCATTGTTTCTGTGCCAGAAAGTCAATTGTCTTTGGCGATTGGTAAAAGAGGGCAAAACGTGCGCTTAGCTGCAAAACTGACTGGTTGGAAAATTGATATTTCCGGCGTGCCAGTTGAAGGCAGTGAAGAAGTTGTTGTAGCAGAGGCTGCGGCAGAAACAGCACCAGAAGTTGCTGTTGAAGAAACTGAAGCAAGCGAATAAATTAATTTTTTTGGAGGAATAAAAATTAAAAATAATCTATGAGTAAAATAGTTATTTTAGGGCACACCAATCCTGACACCGACTCAATTGCTTCTGCGGTGATTGCACAAGATTTTTTTGCAAAGGAATTTGCTGGGGATACTGTTGAAGCATATCGTGCTGGGGAAGCAAATAATGAAACTAAATTTGTTTTTAAATCTTTCGGAATTGAATTGCCAAAGATGTTGAAGAAAGTTTCCGGAAAAGAAAAAATAATATTAGTGGATTTTAATGAGATGAGCCAGGCTCTGACTGGATTGGATTTTTCGCAAGTAGTAAAAATTGTTGATCATCATAAAATTTCCATGACAACTGAAGCACCGATTTCTTGCCGGGCAGAAGTGGTTGGAAGCACAGCTTCACTCTTGGCTAAAATGTATTTGGAAGCAGGCAAGAAAATTTCCAGTAAGATTGCAAAGTTGATGGTAGCAGGAATATTGTCAGATACTTTAAATTTAACCTCGCCCACAACAACGAACTGGGATAGGAAAATTGTGAAGGAGTTGAATAAGACGGCTAAGTTAGATTTGAAAAAATTTGTGGCGGAACTCTTTGCAGCAAAATCAAGCTTGGAAGGAATTTCATTAGAAACACTTATTAATCAGGACTACAAGGCTTTTGAAATCGGAAAGTATAAGGTGGGTGTAGGAACATGGGAAACAACTAATCCAGAAAGTGTGAATAGCAAGAAAGAAAAGATATTGGAAATGTTGCGAAGTAAAAAAGAAAAAGATGGGTTAGATTACATGTTGTTTATGGTAGTGGATATTTTGAAACAAAATTGTATAATGTATTCTATCGACATAAAGGAATCAGAATTTATTGAAAAAGTTTTTAAAAGCAAAGTAAGCAGTAACGAAGCGTTTTTAAAGGGTGTGGTTTCAAGAAAAAAGCAAATCGTTCCGCAAATAACTGCAGCATTAAGTAAATAATTATAAGATGAACAAGATGATAAAGAAATTACCAAAATCAAGAATTGAAATTAAGATCACTGTGCCGTCGGCTGAATGGGAAAAATATTTGGATGTTGTTGCCAGCGAAGCTTCAAAAGAAATCAAGATTCAAGGTTTTCGTCCAGGCAAGGCGCCAAGAAATTTGGTAGAACAAAAAATCGGCAAAGGGGCGCTTTTGAATGCGGCAGCAGAAAAGGCAGTGCAGAAGAGTTATGTTGATTTTGTAACGAAAGAAAAAATAGAAGTGCTGGGCAATCCCGAAGTGGAAATTGAAAAAATTGAAGAAGGTCAAGATTTGGAATTTGTGGCGCGCGTGGATGTGTTGCCGGAAATTACAGTTAAAGATTCCTATAAAAAAGATTTGAAGAAAATCAACGCAGTATATAATGAAAAAACTGATCAGCCAACAGAGGAGGAAATCAAAGTTGAAATGGAAAAACTGGCTAATAGTCGAGTAAAACTAGTAACTGTTAATCGCGAAATAAAAACAGGCGATAGCACTGAGATTGATTTTGCTGTCTTGGTGGATAATGTTCCAATTGAAGGCGGAGTAAGTAAGAATCATCCAATAGTAATCGGAAAGGGTGTTTTTATTCCAGGGTTTGAAGATAATTTAATTGGAATGAAGGCGGGAGATGAAAAGGAATTCGAGCTGGAATTTCCCAAAGAATATCACAAAAAAGATTTGGCCGGAAAATTAGCAACTTTTAAAGTGGAGGTTAAATTAGTGCAGGAAAGACAAACTCCAGAATTGAATGATGAGTTTGCGAAATCAATGGGCAAATTTGAAACGTTAGAAGATTTGCGTAAAAACATGCAGGAGGGAATGATTGAAGAGAAAAAAGAAAAATTGAAGGAAGAAAGACGGGCAGAGCTAGTGGATAAGATTGTGGAAAATTCAACAGTTGATTTGCCAGAAGCATTAGTGCATCAAGAAACTTTGCAAATGATGCATGAATTTGAGCACCAGTTGCAATCAATGCATATGGATTTAGACCAATATTTGGCGCAATTGAAAAAGGAGAGAAAAGATTTAGAAAAAGATTGGCAACCACAAGCGGCAAAGCGGGTAACGTCTGCCATGGCCTTGAAAGAAATTGCTAAGTTGGAAGAAATTAATGTTGAGCCAAAGATAATTGAAGAGGAAATGAATAAGACTTTGCAATATTATAAGAATATTCAAAACATTGAAAAGAATATTGATATGGAGAGATTATATTCTTATACTAAAGACATGCTAGTGAATGAAGAAGTATTTAGCCGATTAGAAAGCATATAAAAAAGTCTAAGGTCTAATTTCTAAAGACTGAATAAAGTTTAAAATATAAAAGTTAAAATTATTTTTTTAAGATCTTATTTTAAGCTTTAGACTACAGGCTTCAAAAATTTATGAAAACTAATAACAGCAGGAATCAATATTTAATTCCAACGGTAATTGAAAAAACTAGTCTTGGAGAGCGGGCATATGATATATATTCGCGATTATTGAAAGATAGAATTATTTTTCTAAGCGGTCCGATTGATGATGACTTGGCGAATACGGTAATTGCGCAATTATTATTTTTGAATTCTCAAGATTCAAAGGAGGATATTAAATTGTATGTTAATTCTCCTGGCGGACAAGTAACTTCTGCTCTCGCAATTTATGACACGATGCAATATGTGAAAGCGGATGTTTCTACAATTTGCATTGGGATGGCTGCATCAGCCGCCGCTTTGATTTTGTCGGCGGGCGAAAAAGGGAAGCGCTTAATTTTGCCAAATAGTGAAGTTTTGATTCATCAGGTGATGGGTGGGGCGCAAGGCCAAGCCACAGACATCCAAATTCACGCCAATCATATTAATAAGATGAAAAAGAAATTGAATGAAATTATGGCGAAACATACTGGCCAGCCAATTACCCGAGTAGAAAAAGATACTGACCGAGATTATTTTATGAATGCGGAAGAAGCTAAAAAATATGGCATTATCGATAAGATTATAAAATAATATTGTTTCAAAGAATGTAATAAAAAAACTCCCGATATGCGGGAGTTTTTTGTTTATCTAGAAAGGATAGGGATCAGACTTTCGCCGGTCATTTCATTCGATTTTGGAAGGCCCATTAAATCAAGGGCAGTTGGAGCAACATCACTGAGAAGTCCCTTGGCTTCGATATTGTCGAAACGCTCCTCTAATGGTTGCTCACGATGGTTATCCGGGGCGACAAACCAAAGCGGAACAGGATTGATGGAGTGCTCAGTGTCAGCTTCACCAGTTAGATTGTTTTTTAATTCTTCAGCGTTGCCATGATCAGCGGTGATAAGCAGACACCCTCCTTTTTGCAGGACGGCTGGAATAAGTTGCGCCAGGCAATTATCTACTTTTTCTACAGCTTTAACGGTGGCTTCAGTACTGCCGGTGTGGCCAACAATATCAGCATTAGCATAATTCATGAGAATAAAACTGTATTTATTCATATTGAGGGCACCGATGACATGGTCAGTAATTTCTTGGGCACTCATCTCGGGTGCTTTATCAAAACTTTCCACTGTGACAGACGGAATAATCATTCTTTCTTCGCGCGGATATGGATCTTCAACTCCACCATTAAAAAAATAGGTAACATGGGCGAATTTTTCTGTTTCCGCGATTCTGAGTTGGGCAAGTCCGGCTTTGCTGACGATTCTTCCGAGTTGTTCTTCAGATTTTTCTGGAGGAAAAGCAACATCAACGGGCAAGTTGGCTTCATATTGCGTTAAAGTGACAAAGGTTAAATTTTTGAGAAAATCTCTTTCGAATTTTGAAAAACCAGGAATAACAAAAGCTTTGGTTAGTTGTCGGGCGCGATCTTCGCGAAAATTGAAGAAAATTACGGAATCTCCTTCGGAAACTTTTCCAATTGGCTGGCCATCTTTGGTTACGACAGCTGGTTCCATGTATTCATCGAAAACTTCTTTAGCGTAAGATTCTTCTAAATATTTAGCGGGGTCGGTAATTTGGATTCCTTCGCCCTTAGTTATTGCATTGTAGGATTTTTCTGTTCTGTCCCAAGCATTATTGCGATCCATAGCAAAATAACGTCCGCAAATTGTGGCAATTTTTCCAACTTTATAAGAAGCCATTCTTTTTTGCAATTCCAAAAGAGAAACTAGGCCGGAGGTTGGAGATGAATCACGGCCATCAGTAAACATGTGAATAAAAACATTGTCGAATTTTTGAACATGAAATGTTTCTAGGATGGCATAGAGATGATCAATATAGGAATGCACCCCACCTTTTCCGATAAGCCCCATTAAGTGAACAGCGCCATTGCTGGCTTTAGCATCGTTAATAGCTTTTAGAAAAGCTTCATTTTTGAAAAATTCTCCATTTTGGATAGCCATAGTAATTCTGGGCATGTTTTGGTAAAGTATTTTTCCGGCGCCAAGCGTGATATGGCCGACTTCTGAATTTCCTACTTCTCCCCAAGGGAGTCCGACAGAAACACCTGAAGCTTGCAGGGCGATATGCGGATAGTATTCATTTAATTTTTTTATTGTAGGCGTTTTGGCGAGAGTGATGGCGTTTCCATTTCCGCTTTTGCCGAGCCCCCAACCGTCAAGAACTACAAGGATAACTGGCTTATACATAAATTTATTGAAAGTTATTTTTTAATAGTTAAATTGTATCATTTTGGCGTTCTTTTGACAAAAAACGGATAGTGTAATAAGATTTTAAGGTAAATAAATTATTAATCAGTCTAGTTTTTTTGATAAATAAAGCAAAAAATATACATCTCAGAATAATGAAAAGTCATGATTTATCAATGGAATAGCGGAAAATTGTATGGAAGTAAGTTTAGCGCCTTTATTGGGCGGTCTTTTGGCGTTAATAATTGGCGCAGTTGCCGGTTATTTAGGTAGAAAATCTATTGCAAGCAAGCAACTTAACACAGCTGAGGGGCGAGCGACGAAGTTAGTCGAGGATGCCGAGAAGAATGTTCAGGAGATAGTCTTGGAGGCCAAGAATAAGGCCGTGACGATCCTAGAGGAAGCCAAGAAGAAGGAAACAGAGCGAGAAAACAACATTCTTCGTTTGGAAGAGCGTCTAAGCAAGCGAGAAGAATCTCTTGATAAAAAAATTGAGGAGGTTGAGCGTGGCCGAACAGTGTTAGAGAAGAAGGCTGATGAAGTACGACAAATTAAAAAGGAAGTCGAAGAAGCGCGGGCTGAGGAATTGACACGCTTAGAGAAAATTGCTGGTTTTTCAAAAGAAGAGGCAAAAACAGTTTTATTGCAATTAACAGAAGATGAAAATCGGGATTTAATCGCGAAAAAAATAAAATTACTTGAGGAAAGTGGAAATGAAGAGTTGGATAAGCGAGCGAAGGACATTATGACGCAAGCGATTCAGCGCTATGCTGGATCACATTCAGCTGATGTGACAACTAGTACGGTTAGTATTGCTTCGGATGAAATCAAAGGAAGAATTATCGGGCGGGAAGGAAGAAATATTAAGGCTCTGGAAAGATTAACCGGAATTGAAATTATTGTCGATGATACGCCAGAGGCGATTGTTATTTCTGGTTTTGATCCGATCCGAAGAGAGATTGCTAAAATGGCAATTGAAAAATTAGTGGGTGATGGACGAATTCATCCAACTAAGATTGAAGAAGCGGTTGAATTTGCTAAGAACGAAATTAACAAGAAATTTAAAGAGGCCGGGGAAGCGGCAGCGTATGATGTTGGGGTGGCTGGAATTGATCCAAAGCTTATTCAAGTATTGGGACGATTACGTTACCGAACAAGTTATGGCCAGAATGCGCTTTTGCATTCTTTGGAAGTAGCCCATTTAGCAGGGGCATTGGCAGCAGAGCTTGGCGCAGATGTCGCTTTAGCAAAGAAAGCCGGGCTTTTGCATGATATTGGAAAAGCGATTGATCATGAGGTGCAAGGAACACATATTGAAATCGGAATAAAGATTTTGCAGAAATTTGGCGTGGCGCAAGACGTGATTGATGCAATGAAATCTCATCATGAAGATTATCCGTTTGAATCTCCAGAATCAATTTTGATTGCGGCAGCGGATGCAATTTCTGCGAGCCGTCCAGGAGCAAGAAAAGATACCTTAGAAAACTATTTGAAACGTTTAGGCGAATTGGAAGACGTGGCTAATTCATTTGAAGAAGTAGAAAAGACTTATGCTATCCAGGCAGGAAGGGAAATCCGGGTTTTTGTGAAGCCAGAAAAAATTGATGATCTTGGTTCAATCAAGCTTTCAAGAGCGATTGCTGACAAGATTGAAAAAGAATTGAAATATCCTGGTGAAATCAAAGTAAATGTGATTCGGGAAACACGAGCGGTGGAATATGCTCGGTAAAATTAAAAACAGCGACATTAAATAGTTTATTGAATCTAATTCGCTCTAAGGGCGGATAAGCTAGAAGGGAAGGTGAAATAATATGGCAAATGTTAATAAAGATGCATTGATTGACGAAGTTTCAAAGAAAAGCGATCTTTCCAAGAAAGACATTGAAATGGTTATTGATACTCTACTAGAAGAAATAACAAAATCAATTAAAGCTGGAAACAAAGTTGCTTTGACTGGATTTGGAACTTTCAAGACTTCAGCAAGAGCGGCTAGAGAAGGAATCAATCCTCAAACAAAAGCAAAAATTCAAATCCCAGCTATGACTGTTCCTAAATTTACTGCAGGAAAGGCATTAAAAGAAGCTGTGAAATAAATATTTTCTCTGTTATAATAAACAAAGAAGATAGAAATAAAATCCCCAGTGATGGGGATTTTATTTTTGGTTATTGGTGTGTAATTAAAAAAGTTCTCCAAAAAGAGAACTTTTTTAATATTTGAGCGGGTAGGGGGAATTTCGCGTCATTTCGTTCGTTCCTCACTCATTCCTTGTCCTGGGCAGCGCTGAATGCTCTCCGCCAGCTGGCGGATCGTATTCATCGACACTCATCTGCGTCGCGGCGACTTGTTTCGTTTCTGCCCGTTCGATTCCCTCCTATCGCTAGCAAAATAAAAACACCAAGGATAATCCTTGGTGTTTTTAAATTTTGAGCGGGTAGGGGGAATCGAACCCCCCTCCTCAGCTTGGAAGGCTGATATAATAGCCACTATACGACACCCGCCTCTGCTACGCTTTGACGAGCAAGCCCGCTAAGCAATAGATGTATTCTACTAGCAAATCTATTTAAAATCAAGTTGTCGGGGCGCCGAGAGTCGAACTCGGACTACTTGGTCCCAAACCAAGCGCGCTACCATTACACAACGCCCCGTAAATATACTAAAAAATCAATATATCAATATTAGCGTTTATTTATTTTTAAGTCAATAATGGCTATGAATAGCAAGGTGATTTAAGTAACCTTGAATAAAATGGGAATCAGGAGTATACTGGAGGCGATAAAAGATGAATTTTCCAGAATGTTCATTATGATAAGGTAAGTTTAATTTATGGAAAATTATTCCAAGAAAAAAAAATTATTTACATTGCGAGCGAGCATTCCTGTTGGCGTTGTTTTTTTGAGCGTGCTGGCGTTAGCGGTTGGAATATTATGGCCACGGCAGAGTGATAGGAAAAATATTTCGAATAAGGCAGAGGCGGTGCCTGATTATGCCTATGCCAAAGAAGATATCAAGACTGCGTCGGTTGGTGATGGAGTGGACATGGAGGCGCGCGATGATTCCAAAAAGTATTTCACTCCGGGTCCAATATCAATGGAGCTCATAAAGAATAATGGTTGCGTAGCGGATGGGCTATTATCTGGGTATGGCGATAAAACGGAAGAAATTGTTAAAACAATCAATCGCTCGAAGTGTGTGTATCTGCATCGTTCCTTGGAAACTTGGCTTAAGCCTCCGGATTTTTCTAAAGCTTTTGATATTATGGAAAAAGTGGAAAAACGGCCAGTTGTTTATGGGATGTTTTTGGCAGAGGCAATCCCCACGCAACGGACATATTATGATCCAGCGGAAGACAAAAGATTTCATTATGAGGATATGTGCCGAGAAGGAACAAAAGGACGCTGGGGGAATAATACTTGCATTACAAGTATTCAAAACGTTGAATATCGGCGTTATCTGAAAGCAGTTATGCGTCGAGCCATGGATATTGGCATTCAAAGTTTTTTATTCGGTCAAATGCAATTGCAAGATGAGCATCCTAATTTTGAGACATCCGAGATTAAGGATGTAATTGCGGATATGCGCCAATATAGCAAAGAGCGCGGAATGGAAATTATTATTGGCGCGCAAACTGATGACATCACTGATGAGAAATATTTGCGCTTATTTGATTACGTCGAGGGTGGAGTTGGAATCGATAGCCAGGGAAATGTGGAAAATCAACCTTGCTTCAGCGGACATGAAAGTTGCTGGGCATTGCTCTGGGATAAACGCTACAGCGCAAAGGCGAATAATGTTTTATTGCATTTAGATTGGAGTGGATTGACTTGGGATGATATGGGCGTCTTTGCCAGGATGTCGCAGGAAAAACGAACTGAAACATTAGCTAATCTATACCAGAAATTTACTTCGCAGAACATGGGCTTTATGATGCCATATCTGGCGGTACTTAATCATGAGAATAACGGATGCTATGGTCCAAGCAAAGATTTTTATTCCCCGAGCAAAAAATATAAATGCAATGATGAGAAGGCAATTAGCAGTATTATGGCAAATGTTACGCCGTAAGAATTGAGAATGGCATTTTTTCTGACTAGATGTGATATTATTAAAATATGAAAAATATTTTAGGCTTAAAATTTTTAGCAGGCATAGTTATTGCGGGCATTATTATTGCTAGCGGTTTGTTTTATCGCGGATTTTTTGCTGTCAGAAAAACGGTAATAAATATGGATAGCAGTTCAGAACAAATTTCTGGAAATGAGGCTGGGCAAGAAAAGCAAATAACACCAATTGACGCGGTGCCAATATCGTTGCCGGAAGAGGCAAGTGCAGCGAAGAGTGTTGAAAAAAATGAAGACGAAAAAATTGCGACAGCGGTTGTGGCTGATAAAAATTTAACGGAAGCAGTTGATAAAACTGGCGAAAAGACAGAGAGCGCAAATAATTTAATTAGCTGGGGTTTCCAAAAAACAGCCGGGAGAAAAATTGATGCTATCATCGTGCATTCTTCCTATGATGCGCTAGGCGGGGATCCATATTCAGTTAAGGGTGTTATAGCGGAATATAAGCAATATGGCGTTTCAGCGCATTATTTGATTGATAGGGAGGGCAAGATATATCAACTGGTGACAGAAAAAAACATTGCTTGGCATGCAGGGGTGGCAAAAGTTCCGGATGGACGAACTAATGTAAATGAATTTTCTATTGGTATTGAGATGTTGAACACTAAGGATGATAAATTTACCAGTGCGCAATACAGCGCTTTGAATAAATTAGTGAAGGAGATAAAGGGAAGATATCAGATTAAGTATGTTCTTGGACATGATCAGGTCGCTCCGGGAAGGAAAGATGATCCCTGGAATATGGATTGGAACAAGGTGAAGAAATAGGCTGAACAGCGGAGTTTTCCTAGGGTTGATGATATTTGATTTTTGTGGTATCATTGTGCAACAAATAAACATTAAATTACCCAGTTAAATATTCAGCCAGGCTGGATCTGATTGGGCAAAAAAAATGGAGATAAAAAATAAAGTGGAGAAGTTTTTGTTGAGTTTATCTGGGATATTCTTATTGGGCTTAGTTGTTTTGGGATTTAAGGTTCAAGCGGATCAAAAGCAAATAGCTAATTTAATGGATAATGCCGTAGTTGATCCGCAAGTTGATGCAGGCGTGCCAATTCAAAATTCTATTCAAGCGAGTCGAGACAATAGTTTGAATGTAGCGGCGCATTCACCGGCGACCAGCCAGACAACCACAACAACAACGGCGACGATTGTGCCTGGGAAAGTTGTAACAAAGACAGTACCAGTAACGACAAGTTCAACAAAATCAACAACTTCAACTAAAAAAACTAAAACATCATAATGAATAAATTTAAAAAATTATTTGTATTTGGGATGACAATATTCGTGTTGGTTTTTTCCGTGAGTCTTATGCTACATAAGAGTAATATTGTATTAGCAGAAGATGATGAAGAGGAAGAGCGGGATGACGATGACGAAAGGTATGAGATAATTGACACTAGTCCGGAAAAAAACGAAGTGCAAAAAACAGAATACAAAACAATCACTACGAAATTGAGCGACACGGTGACGAAAACCGCCATCGTAGAAACTAAACATGATAGCGATGGGGATGGGGTTTTTGATGAGGAGGATGCGCATCCGACGATTAATGAGCATTTTATCGTGCGAGATGATAATTTGAATGGCATTGATGATAAGTATGAACAATTATAAGAAACAGTTTGTCGAAGAAAACTTTCGTGTGATGGGAACGGATGTTTCAGTGGGGATTGTTGCAACAGAAAATTTTTCTCAAGAAATGGTTAGGATGTCAATTGCAGAGGTAAAAAATATTTTTGCTAAAAATGAAAAAATATTCAGTCGTTTTGATTCTGAGAGTGAACTTTCAAAAATCAATAGCCACCTGGGAGAAGAAATTAAAATTTCCCAAGAGATGTGCGACGTTTTGATTTTATGTTTGAAGTTTAATAAAATCTCGAATGGATATTTTGATCCTCGGGTAATTGAGAATTTGGAAAAGATTGGGTATGACAAGGATTTTCGCAGTAATGATTTAAATACGGAAAAAGGAAAAGAAATTGTTTTAGAAAAAAATGAACGGGAATTAACACAAGAGTTAATATTGGATATTGAAAAAAAGACAGTCCAGACAGAAAAAAGAATTGATACAACCGGCATTGCTAAAGGTTGGACAGTGGATCGGGCGGCAGAGTTTTTGGCGGGAAAAGGTTATGAGAATTTTATTGTAGATGCGGGCGGAGATATGTTTGCTAAAGGGTTGGATGTTAATAATGAAGAATGGCGAATTGGAATTGAGGGCTTGGATGATGACAAGGTAATGTTGAAGCTAAACCAAGAAGGCATTGCAACGTCAGGTATTAGCCGTAAACGCTGGCAAGTGGGAGAGAAAAAATTTCACCATCTGATTAATCCAAAAGATCCCGAAAATTTTTCTTATGATATTAAAACGGTAACGGTAATTGACGACAGCACGGTGGAAGCCGATGGCCGAGCAAAGGTGCTGGTGATAATGGGTAAGGAAAAGGGTTTGCAATTTGCGGAAGAGAATAATATCAAGGCGTTGTTTTTGGATTATCGCGGAAATGTATATTTATCTAAGGCAATAAAAAAACATTTAATATAATTAAGGCAAATGTGTAAGTCCTAAATTAAAGAAAAACTATATGCAAACAAAAAAAGTATTTTACAGCCTGATGCTAAGCGTTTTATTTTTTGGTGGCTTGTTTCTTTCTGTGCAAGCGGAAGAGGGTGAACAGGAAAAAAAAGTTGACTATAACAATGAAATTATTGTGGATAGCGACTTAGATGGATTGACTGATAAAGGCGAGCAACAAATTTTTAGTACCGATCCAGGAAAACAAGATTCAGATAATGATGGCTATCTAGATGGAGCGGAAGTTTTGAGCGGAACTAGTTCTGTTGATTCAAATGATTATCCAACTCACCGCACAGAAAATATCCCCAATGATGCGCCAGTACAACAAGAAACTCCTTGGGCGTGGTATGTGGCGCGGGCAGCGGGCCTTATTGGCTATGTTTTTCTTTGGCTGACGATGTTTCTTGGGCTTTCAATTCGCAATCCGTTCTTGAAAAAAATCATTGAACCAATTTATAGTTTTGATTTTCATTGTTTTGCTGCCGGAAGTGCAGTTTTTTGGGCCTTGATTCACGGCACAAGCTTGTTATTTGATAAGTCGGTCGGCTTTAGCGTGCAGGATATTGCGATTCCATTTTTCTATCAATATACAGTTATCAATGTTAACTACTTGGCTCTGGGAATTATGGCATTCTATATGATGGCGGTTATGACAATTACTTCATATTTAAGACAACATATTTCGCATTGGGTTTGGCGTGCTTTGCACTTTTTGAATCCATTGGCGTTTATTTTTACGATTGTGCATGGCTATTATATCGGAACAGATATGAAAAATTTCTATATCGGCGGAACATTCTTGGCCTTGTCCTTCGCGTTGCTGGGGATTTATCTTTTGAGTATAATAGCCCTAATTTGGAATAAACTAAGACCAAAAGAAACTGTATGAAAATAGAAATTGAAATTAAAAGCCTGGCTAATACTGACGGCGCTAAACGCCAAGTAAACATTGAATTGCGCTTGCTGGATGGCGCAAAACAGATTGATGCTATTGATTTTCCTGAGGAATATCAATTGTCGGAAAGATTGTTGCCGAGTATTGAGGAATTATTGAAGAAAAATAAGTTGCAGACAGGAGATATTGAGGAGATGGCGCTAGTGTCGGACATGGATGAAGCGTTTACGACCTATCGCATTGCGAAATCAGTCGTCGAGGCCTTTAATTTTTCAAAAAAGTAGTACAGACTGTGGATAACTAGCGCAAAAGGGCATGAATTTGATTAAATTTTTGCAATAAAATGGCTTTAGAAAGCCATTTTTGTTTTAACCGCTTGGCTAAGGCAAAATAAAGAGCTTTTCTTCTTGACAAGTCTGAAAAAAGCTTTATAATAGGATATACGTTTGTCAAGTAGTTTAATTTCCGCCTTTATTCATCGAATTTTTGATGAATAGGCAAGAAAATTATTTTTTTTGACAAAAACCTTCTTCAAGAATTAGGTCTGGGGGTAAAGCAAAGTATCAACTTAATAAGGATTAAGATTACCGAAAATTTTGCTTCAAGACAATAAGATTAATTAAATATATAAATATTAAGATCTCATCTTAATTATTTATTTCCTATAAACTAGAGAAATAAGTAATGGTGAGCGTTATTTTTATGCTCAAAAACCAGAAAGAACTCGCAGTAAAGGACACTTTTGGCTCACAATCATCGTTAGCTAAAAGAAAATTTTTCAAGAAGATTTCTACTGTTTCTCTGCCTAATTTGATTGAAATTCAATTGAATTCATATGACTGGCTATTGGAGAAAGGTATAAAATATCTTTTGCAAGAGGTTAATCCGATTACTGACTTTACTGGAAAGGATTTAGAGCTATATTTCGAAGACTATTATTTGGATGAGCCGAAATATGATGAAGTAACTGCTAAGAATAAAAACATTTCTTTTGAAGCGCCTTTGCGTTGCAAAGTGAAGCTGATTATTAAAAAGACCGGGGAAATTAAGGAACAAGAAATCTATTTAGGGGATTTTCCGTTAATGACTGATCGTGGAACTTTCATTATCAATGGAGTAGAGAGAGTGGTTGTTAGCCAGCTAATCCGAAGCCCGGGTGTTTTCTTTACGATGGAATACCAAAAAGGGAAGAAGCTTTTTGGAGCGAAAGTTATTCCAAATCGTGGAGCATGGCTAGAAATTGACACTGATACGGATGGAGTGATCTCGGTAAAGATTGATCGAAAGAGAAAAATTCCCGTGACAGCATTGCTTAGAGCTTTTGGGTTTTCAACGGACGAGAAGATTATTGAGCTTTTCAAGGATGTTGATAATGGCGAAGTGGAATTTATCAAACAAACAATTGCCAAAGATATTTCTAAAAATCAAGCCGAAGGATATAAAGAAGTATATAAGAGAATTAGACCAGGTGATTTAGCAACCGCTGACAATGCGCGTTCAATGATTGATGCGATGTTTTTTGACTATGAACGATATGATTTCGGGGATGTTGGGCGATATCGCTTGAATCAACGATTAGAATTGGATTTTCCAAATGACGAAGAGCATAGAGTTTTGATGCGGGAAGATTTGATTTCAATTATTTGTGAAATTATTAAGTTGAATAATGACCCATTAGCGATTGCGGATGATATTGATCATCTTGGAAACAGACGCGTGCGCGCTGTAGGTGAATTGGTGCAAAACAAGTTGCGGGTTGGACTAGCGCGAATGGCAAGAAATATTAAAGATAGAATGAGTACTTGTGATTCTGAAACAGTTGTTCCAGGTCAATTAGTAAATTCTCGACCAGTAGCGGCTTCTATTAAAGAATTCTTTGCTAGTTCTCAACTTTCACAATTCATGGATCAAGTAAATCCATTAGCCGAATTGGAACATAAGCGTAGACTTTCTGCGATGGGTCCAGGCGGACTAACTCGTGAAAGAGCGGGGTTTGAAGTGCGTGATGTTCATCATTCTCATTATGGTAGAATTTGTCCGGTAGAAACTCCGGAAGGTCCAAATATTGGTTTGGTTGGTCATTTAGCAACTTATACTAAAGTAAATGAATATGGTTTCTTAGAAACTCCATACTTGAAGGTTTATCGTGAAATAGAAAATACGGCCGAAAAACTTTTGAATAAAATTTTAGGTGAAGACGTGGCTGGATTCAAAACAGGGACACTGATTGATGAAAAGATGGCGGCGGAAATTGCTAAACAGAAAAATTTAAAGACAGTTAAGATTGGTCCATGGGTAAGTAGAGAAATTGAATATGTAAATGCAACGGTGGAAGATCGCAAAACTATTGCGCATGCTGGAATTCATCTTGATGATCACGGCAATGTTTTAGATGCGATTATTGAAGCCCGCGTAAAGGGTCATGCTAGTGAAGTAGAAGCAGACAAGATTGATTTTGTAGATGTTTCTGCAAAGCAAATGATTTCCGTGGCAACATCACTGATTCCTTTCTTGGAACATGATGATGCCAATCGTGCTTTGATGGGTTCAAATATGCAACGCCAGGCTGTTTCTTGTGTGAAACCACAAGCACCATTGGTTGGAACAGGAATTGAAGACAAGGCGGCGGCTGATTCAGGGCAAGTTGTAATTGCTAGACAAGCGGGTGAAGTTATTGAAGTAGATGCTGATCATATTATTGTAAAAGAAGAAGCGCCAGCTGGAGCAAAGAAACCTTTCTTAAAGAGAGAATATAATTTGCAAAGTTTTGTGAAGTCAAATGCTTTCACTTCGATGAATCAGGTACCGCGCGTATGCAAGGGTGATATTGTGAAAAAAGGACAACTTCTAGCGGATGGAGCTTCAACGGATCATGGTGAATTGTCACTTGGACAAAATATCTTGATTGCTTTTGTTCCATGGGAAGGTTCAAACTATGAAGATGCCATCATTATTTCTGAAAAATTGGTGCAAGATGATCGTTATAGTTCCATTCATATTGAGGATTTCTCAATTGATGTGCGTGACACTAAGCTTGGGCCGGAAGTCGTAACGCGAGATATTCCAAATATTGGAGAAGAAAGATTGAAAAACTTAGATGAAACGGGAATCATTCGAATTGGAGCAGAGGTTTCTTCCGGGGACATTTTGATTGGAAAAATTTCTCCAAAGGGTGAAGGTGATTTAACTTCCGAAGAAAGATTGTTGCGTGCAATTTTCGGAGAAAAATCTAGAGATGTAAAAGACAGCTCACTATATTTACCGCATGGTGAATATGGAAAAGTTGTTGATATTAAAATATTCTCCAGAGAGCAGGGAGATAAACTGCAAACAGGCGTGATTCAACAAATCCAAGTTTCTATTGCTCAGCTAAAGAAAATCTCTGTAGGAGATAAGTTGGCTGGTCGCCATGGAAACAAGGGTGTTATTTCTCGCGTTGCTCCAGTAGAAGATATGCCATATCTTCCGGATGGAACGCCAGTGGATATGATTTTGAATCCATTGGGTATTGCTTCCCGTATGAACATCGGTCAGATTATGGAAACCCATCTAGGTTGGGCAGCTTTGAAACTGGGTTATACAGCAGCAACTCCAGCATTGGAAGGTATTACTGAAGATCAAATTACCGAAGAATTAATCAAAGCAGGACTACCTGAAAATGGAAAAATTCAATTGGTAAATGGAAGAACCGGAGAACTCTTTGATAATGCTTCAACTGTTGGTGTACAGTATATCTTGAAACTGCATCATTTAGTTGATGATAAGATTCATATGCGTTCAATCGGACCATACTCCCTAATTACGCAACAACCGCTAGGAGGAAAAGCGCAATTCGGAGGCCAGAGATTCGGAGAAATGGAAGTTTGGGCTTTGGAAGGTTATGGAGCAGCATATACTTTGCAAGAAATGCTGACAATCAAATCAGATGATGTGCTTGGACGAAGTAAAGCGTATGAAGCAATCATCAAGGGTGAAGTAATTAAGAGTCCGAATATTCCAACTTCCTTTAATGTTTTGGTAAGTGAATTGAAAGGTCTAGGACTTAGTATTGAATTGACAGGAGTGAAAAGTGCTGATGATGAGGATGAAGTCAAGAAGGAAACTCAAGATCAAGAATAACAACTGTTAATTAAAATTATAATTAAAACTTAATTCAATTTTATGGATTCAATAACTAAAGTCAGCGATTTTAATAGCATTAAATTAAAATTAGCTAGTCATACCGAAATTTTGGAGTGGTCAACTGGAGAAGTGACCAAGCCGGAAACAATTAACTATCGAACACAACGTTACGAGAAGGACGGTTTATTTTGTGAAAAAATATTCGGACCATCTCGTGATTGGGAATGTTACTGTGGAAAATATAAGCGAATTCGTTATAAAGGAATTGTTTGCGACAAGTGTGGAGTGGAAGTTACCCGAAGCATTGTTCGTCGCGAACGAATGGGACACATTCAACTAGCTGTTCCAGTTTCCCATATTTGGTTTTTGCGTGGCGTGCCTTCTAAAATTGGTTTGGCTTTAAACGTTGGTTTGCAAGACTTGGAAAAAGTGGTTTATTTCTCAAGCTACATCATTTTGAACGTTGATGACGTGGAAGCAGAAAAGGCGCTTTTCCAATTAGAGCAAGAATATAAGGCTAAGCAAAAAGAAATAACTAAGAGTGAAACATCAGCTACTGTTAGAGATGCAAAATTAGAAGAACTAAAGAGCGTATATAAGACAGCTAAGGATGAATTAAAAAGTTTAACTAAATTGCGCATTATTTCTGAGGTAGAATATTTCAATCTTTCTTCTCGTTATGGCCAGGTTTTCAGTGCGGGAATCGGAGCAGAAGCAATACGAAGAATTTTGGAAGATATGGATTTGGCAGGCGAGATTGAAATCATGAAAAGACAGATTGCGAATGAAGAAGTAGCAGATATCAAGAAATTGCAAAAAAGAATCAAGCTTTTCCAAGGATTTATCAAAGCGAAACTAAGTCCAGAATGGATGTTGCCGTTAGTTATTCCAGTTATCCCGCCAGATCTTCGTCCAATGGTGGCTTTGGATGGTGGACGTTTTGCAACATCTGACCTTAATGACTTATATCGAAGAATTATCAACCGAAATAATCGTTTGAAAAAACTGATTGAAATCGGAGCGCCAGAAGTTATTACGCGAAATGAAAAGCGAATGTTGCAGGAAGCAGTCGATGCTTTGTTTGATAACAGCGCTAGACGCGGACAAGTAAGTGTTGTGGCTTCAACTGGACAAAGAAGAGCTCTTCGCTCTCTAGCGGATACATTGAAAGGAAAGCAAGGCCGTTTTAGACAAAATTTGCTTGGAAAGCGCGTGGATTATTCTGGACGAAGCGTAATTGTCGTTGGTCCAAAATTAAAATTGCATCAATGTGGATTGCCAAAGAAAATGGCATTGGAACTTTTCAAACCATTTATTATCAACAAGCTTATTGAAAGAGAGTTGGCATATAATGTTAGAAATGCTGGAAAAATGGTGGAAGCAGAAAGTGAAGAATCATATGAAATTTTGGATGAAATCATCTCTCATCACTATGTATTCTTGAATCGTGCTCCAACCTTGCATCGTTTGAGTATCCAAGCTTTTCAACCAGTATTGATTGAAGGTAAGGCAATTCAGATTCATCCAATGGTATGTTCCGCTTTCAATGCTGATTTCGATGGAGATCAGATGGCGGTACATGTGCCATTAACTGACAAGGCGCGGGAAGAAAGTAAGAATTTAATGCTTTCCACAAACAATCTATTGAAACCAGCTAGTGGAGAGCCAATTACCACTCCAACTCTGGATATGGTATTGGGTCTATATTACTACACGCATATGGTGGCCGGCGTGAAGGGTGAAGGAAAGACTTTCAGTTCAGTAGATGAAGCTATTCTAGCTAGTGATTTAAAGATTGTTGATATTCGCGCTAAAATTAAGGTGCTATATTACACTGGCGAGATGATTGAAACTTCAGTGGGTAGAATTAAATTGAATGAAATTATTCCAGAAAACTTGCGTTTCATCAATGAAGAGATGACTAAGAAGGAATTGAAATCATTGGTAGCAAAAGTTTTGGAAGTAAATGGTCCAAAAGAAACTGCGCTATTTGTTGATCGAATCAAGGATCTTGGTTTCGAAGCAGTAACAAAATCTGGAATTTCTTGGGGTATGCGCGATTTGAATGTGCCGGCAGAAAAGAAAGATATTTTGCACGCTGCTAATGAAAAAGTAAATGTTATCAAGCAACAATATAACATGGGTCTTTTGACGGAAAGTGAAAGAAAAGGCCAAGTGATTGAAATTTGGAATGATGCTAAGAATAAAATCACTGACGCTGTTAGATCTTCAATCGATAAAGAAGGTTCAGTATATGCGATGGTATACTCCAAGGCGCGTGGTTCTGAATCAGTAGTGGTACAGATGGCTGGTATGAAAGGTTTGATGGCCGGACCAACTGGAGAAACGATTGAATTGCCGATTAAGAGTTGTTTCAAAGAAGGTTTGAATGTATTGGAATATTTCATTTCTACGCATGGAGCGAGAAAAGGTATGGCCGATACAGCTCTTCGAACAGCGACGGCAGGATACCTTACTCGTCGTCTAGTAGATGTAGCTCAAGATATTATTATCCACATTGAAGATTGCGGTGACAAGGTTGGTTCATATATCTATCGAGAAGATTCTGATAGAATTGGACAAAGCTTCGGTGGAAGAGTAATTGGGCGATACGTCAGTGAAGATGTTATCAATCCGGAAACTAAAGAAGTGATTGCCAAGGCTGGAACAATGGTGATGAAAGAACAAGGACATTTGATTGAAAAGGTTGGCATTCAACAAGTTAAGATTAGAACATTGGTCACTTGTAAGAGTGCTCGGGGAGTATGTCAACATTGTTACGGAACTGATCTTGGACGCGGTGGCCTAGTGCAACTTGGCCAAGCTGTTGGAATCGTAGCGGCGCAAGCCATTGGTGAGCCAGGAACACAGTTGACGATGAGAACCTTCCATATTGGAGGTATCGCCGGATCAGATATTACTCAAGGTTTGCCTCGTGTGGAAGAAATCTTTGAAGCTCGTCCTCCAAAGGGGGAATCCGTTATTACTGAAATCGATGGAAAAGTAACGGAAATTGAGCATGGCGATAAAGCGATCATTATCAAAGTTGAAGGTCAAGATAAGGTGGTTGAGGAATATCAAGTTCCAACTGGAAGCACAATCCGCGTTTCCAAGGGTGATTTGATTGGCAAAGGATCAAAACTTTCAGAAGGAAACATTGATCTTAGAAAACTTTACAAGACTATGGGCTGGGAAAGTGTGTATCGCTACATTGTCAAAGAAATCCAAGAGATTTACGCGACGCAAGGTGAAGCGATTAACGACAAGCACATTGAAGTTATCGTTAGACAAATGTTTAGTCGAGTACTAGTTGAAAGTTCGGGAGATTCTACAATGATTGAAGGCGACATTATGGAACGAGATGAATTCAATGAAGTAAATCGTGAAGTAGAAGCTAGCGGAAAAGAAATGGCAGTGGCAGAAAAACTTCTTTTGGGAATCACAAAAGTTGCTCTCTCTACCGAAAGTTTCTTGTCAGCGGCTTCCTTCCAAGAAACTGCTCGCGTGTTGATTAACGCGGCAGTAGCTGGAAAAGAAGATAAGTTGCGAGGATTAAAAGAAAATGTAATCATCGGAAAACTTATCCCAGCCGGAACTGGATATCGCGGTTTAGCTGAATAAGCTAGTCCAAAACTTAAAAAAACCGTTTCACCTGATGTGAAGCGGTTTTTTATTTGGTGAGAATTTAAAATAAAAAACGCTAGAATCACTTTGGATTCTAGCGTTTAAGTTTTTAGCTAATTTCAGAATTTTATTTCTATTCCTCCTAAAATTGCATCCGTTACTATACCTCTATCATTCCAATGGCGTTGCAACATTACGAAAGGAGTAATACTATTTGGAATAACATAACTAAGCTTGATTGGACGAAGTTTTAGATTCTCTGTTCCATCAGCATAATGATAATACCAAATTTCAGAACCAATCTTTAAGCCGGCTTGTTTGTTTTGTGAAACATTGATCCAGAGATCGTGAAGATTGTTTTTGCCGCGAGTATCAATGTTGTAGGAATATTCAAAGTTGGCCGATATGTTTTCCAAGACATTGCTATAGCGAATAATTGGTCCGATAGACTCGCTATTAAATGAATCATGAAGATATATTGAACCAACCTTAATCTTGCCAATTTTGTATAGTGCATAAGGATTGATGTAGGTGTAGCCGTCTTTGCCAGTACCAATCTTACTTCCCAGTGTCCAATTTTTTAGGGAAGTATTTTCAAGAATTGTGCGAGTTCCAAAAAATCCAATTCCATCTTCTTTATTGCTTCCAGCTTCAACTCGCAATTGTAAATAATTATTTTCAGCAATGCAGATCGAAGGAAGACAAATTAAAATAATCAATGCGCTGAACTTGTACATACAACACCTCTCAAGAATTAGATTAGTGGAAAATTACTTAATAGCCATAACCTGCTGAAATGCAGGATAGCCGACTTTGCCAGATTGATTGCAGGCGTTTAGAATGTCATTTGTAACAAACTTCTTTTGATCATGTAAAACTATGAAGCCCGCCTTGTTGAGCAATTTTGTGAGAAGGTTTTCTGGGTGATACCACACAGTTGAAGTAAATGTGTTACCGAGTGAATCTCGGTATAATTCTTCGAAGCGTTGACTTTCTGACATCGGTTTTTCTTCGAGAGGCTTGTATTGTGCCCAACTAGATTCCCCAGTCCGGTTAGGAGAGTCTGCTTGATATAGTGCTGAATGCATAATTGATACAATGATACGTCCGCCTGGCTTCAAAACTCGCAATGCTTCAGCAAAAAATGCAGAACATTCTTTTGGTGAATCATGAATTAGAACTGCAATACAGACTACCGCGTCAAACATTTCATTGGCATAAGGTAATGTAGTTATGTCAGCTGAACAGTAACTTATTCCAAGTGGTTGTTCTTTTTCATGCTTAATTGCTTGGTTGATCATTTTTTCAGCTCGGTCACAACCAAATACTTTAGCACCGAGACGTGCGATTCGTCGAGAGCAAAAACCTGCTCCACAACCTGCATCTAAAACGACATCCCCCGTGGTAGGGATCAATAGCTCAATACTAGGCAATCTGCCTAAAAAGTCGCCTACAGTAGTGAGTCTATCTCCCTTGTTGGTCCAGAGTGTTGGGTTAACTTCATATTCAGCCTTTTCACTTCTAATTGTTTGGTTCATGGTAAATCTCCCGTTAGATAGTTATTAAGTTTTTAAAGAGTTGATTGTCATAAATCTTTTACTGAACTCATCATGACTACGTAGTATATCAGAAAATAGAAGTCTTGTCACGTCAAGGCAACTTATTGTCAATATAATGACAAAAAGTAGTAGGTATTTGCCTAATTTAAGGCAATATGCTATAATGAATTTGTTGTCATTTTCGATGACAAGGATAAAAATATGCTCTATAAACAACTGCAAGATGCGGGATTAAACGAAACTGAGGCTAAAATATACTTAGCGTCTTTGGAGTTGGGGCAAACTTCGGTCAGTCGGATTGCCAAAAAAGCCGGCATTAAAAGGACAACGGTCTATTTATCCCTGGAGAATTTGATGCAAAAGGGGCTTTTGAGTGCCATCAAGAAAGATGGTAAAGCGCAATATTATGCCGAAGATCCGCGCAATTTGGAGCGAATAATGGCGGAAAAAAAGCAAAGAATTTCTAATCTGATGCCAGAGCTGTTAGCTTTTACTAACTTGATTGATCGAAAGCCGGAAATTCGGTATTTTGAGGGCGAAGATGGAATAAAAGAAGTCTTAATAGACGCTTTGACCAAGGCGGATAGAGAAATTCTAATGATGTATTCTGAATCATACATGACTGATTTTGATGAAAACTTTTTTTCTGAATACTATATCCCAGAACGAATAAAAAGAAGAATATCGGCGCGAGCTTTATTACCTGATAATGAGGAAATGCGAGCTTTAGCGGAAACTAATGAAAAATCTCTTAGGCAGTCGAGAATGATATCTTCAGATTTATTCAGGATTAAGATTGAAGTTATGATATATGGGAAAGATAAAATGAGTATTATTTCTTATAAAGAAAAATTTGCATTGATTATTGAAAGTCCGGCGATTCATGAGAGCTTTCGGAGTATTTTCGAAACGATGTGGGTGGGAGCGAAGTAGTCGCTTAAATGAAATTGTGTTAGAATACAAGGGTTAATAAGTGTTTAAATAAGCTTTTATTATGGGCAGACCAAAAGGTTCAAAAAATAAACATCACAATGAGGCGGACGAGATGGAGGAAGAGGGTAATGAATTGGAATTTGATATTACAGGTGACGCTAAACGCAGTTCTTTAGCGGTTTTTTTGTTTGCTTTGGCGGTAGTGATTGTCTTGGGATTTTTTGATAAAGCAGGGGTGGTGGGCGAATTTTTGAACAAAGCTACGGGGGCAATGACTGGCTGGGCAAAACCTATTTTCCCAATCTTTTTGATTATTGGGAGCGTAGTGTTGTTGTTGAGAAAAGAAACTGCTTTTTATGTTAGTAAGATTTTTGGTTTGATTATTGTATTTTTGAGTTTAACTGCTTTTTTGCACTGGTTTTTTGAGCCAAAAGAAATGTTAAAAGTGGCGGCCGCTGGATCAGGCGGGGGATATTTTGGATATTCATTGGCCTATGTGGCAGTTAATTTTTTGGGCAAAGCGGGCGGATTAGTAATTATTCTTTCCTTGTTTCTAGTGGGAATAATCACTGCCTTTAATTTTTCTATAATAAATATCGTTGAAAATATTGCGAAAAGAAGAGCAAATAAAAAAGAAGCTCGCTTATTAAATGATGAGGAAGAAGAAGTTGTGGAAGATGAATCCGAAGAAGAAACGGAGGAGGCGGTAGTTGAAGAAATAGATCCGGCTGATGAATTTTTTGAAGAAGACTCAAATATTGGGCGGATTAATTTTGTTGAAGGGCGGGATCAATACGTTGATGTTGAGCCGGAAAATGATATTGTGCACACGGAATTTAAAGTAAAAGGTTCAGCGAAGAAAAAGAAGGCTAAAAAAGTTGCTGATGATGAGTTTGACTGGGAGTTGCCACCAGCGGATTTGTTAGAAGAAAATGCGGGCGGAGTGGAAAGTGGTGACACGAAAAAAAATACGGAAATTATTGAAAAAACATTTAAGTCTTTTGGTATTAATGTTGTTTTTGAAGACGCCTTGATTGGTCCGGCGGTGACGCAATATAGTTTCCGTCCAGCTGACGGGGTGAAAATCACTAAGATTTTGGAATTGAATAATAATTTGGCCATGGCTTTGGCGAAACATCCAATTCGTATTGAAGCACCAATTCCGGGAAAATCTTTAATTGGAATCGAAGTGCCGAATAATGTTCCGGCAAAAGTGCGCTTGCGAAATTTAATTGAAAGCGCTAATTTCAAGGCGAAATCAAGCGAATCAACTTTGACATTGGCTTTTGGCGAGGATGTTGGCGGTGAATATGTCTTAGCGGATTTAGGTAAGATGCCTCATTTGCTGATTGCTGGATCGACAGGAACTGGAAAGTCGGTTTGCGTAAATTCCATAATTACAACGTTGCTTTATCAAAATTCTCCTGAGGAGTTAAAGTTTATTATGGTTGATCCTAAGCGCGTGGAACTTTCTTTGTATAGCGGAATTCCACATTTGTTGTCACCAGTAATTACGGAAAATGCTAAAGTAGTAAATGCTTTGAAATGGGTGGTGGGAGAAATGGAAAGACGCTATCGCTTATTGCAGGATATGAAATCGCAAAACATTGCTTCATATCGGGAAAAAATGGAGAAAGGTGAGAAGAGGGTTTATGTGGACAAAGATTCTGGTGAGTTGATTGAGGAATCAATGGAAAAATTGCCATATATCGTGGTAGTGATTGATGAATTAGCGGAGTTGATGATGAGTCATGGCAAGGAAGTGGAGGGGGCGATTGTGCGAGTGGCACAATTAGCGCGAGCCGTGGGAATTCATTTGATTGTTTCAACTCAGCGACCAGAAGTTAAGATTATTACAGGACTGATTAAGGCGAATATTAACGCCAGAATTGCCTTGAAGGTTAATACTCAGGTTGATTCCCGAACGATTCTAGATATGTCTGGCGCAGAAAAATTATTAGGCAGTGGCGACATGCTGTTCTTATCATCATCTGCTCCGAAGACTAAGCGCATCCAAGGTATTTTCCTAAGCGAAGATGAGGTGAAAAAAGTGGTGCAGTTTATTAAGGATCAAGATGCTGTTAGAAAAGAAAAATTAGGTGAAAGCATTGATGAAGGCAATGAAATTGGCGGAACGACAGAAGACATAACGGCCCAATCTTCAAATGGTGCAGAATTGAGTTTTGATACGGTTACAGAAGGAAATGATGAGGATGATATGTATGAGGCGGCTAAGAGCGAGGTGATCAAAGCAGGAAAGGCCTCGGCTTCACTTTTGCAAAGAAGATTGCGCGTGGGCTATTCGCGAGCGGCTAGACTGCTAGACATTTTGGAAGATAAAGGTATCGTAGGTCCATCAGATGGGGCGAAGCCACGCGAGGTTTTTGCGGCTGGTAACGCTTCACAAGAGGCAATAGATTATGATAGTGCTATAGACGATCAAACAGTTAGAGATAAGTGGCAAGCATAAAGATTTTAGAATAATTTCCGACTTTTAAAATTGGAAATTTAAATTAGCTACGTTATGAATGGTTTTGTTAAAAAAAGCATTGGGACGCTTACTTTGGGAGAAAAAATGCGCCGGCTGAGGGAGGAGAGGCGTTTGAGTTTGAATGAAGTTTCCAAGGCAACTCGAATACAAGTAAAATATCTCGAATCATTGGAGGGCGGTTTTTATAATGATTTGCCAGCCGATGTTTATGTGAAAGGATTTCTGCGAAGTTACGCGGATTTTTTAGGGGTGAATGAAAATGTGTTTATTAAGTTCTACACCAAAGAAGTGGAAATAAAAAAGAACTTAGAGAAAAGTAAAAATCCGAATAATAACTGGGAAAAAGAAAGAAAAGACGTCATTAACGTTTCTTCTTTTGTTTTTACTCCTCGCGTGCTGGCTATTGGATTAATATCGGTTGTTGTCTTGGCAATATGCACTTATTTATATTTAGAAATTGGTTCATTTTCTAGTGAAGCCCGATTGGTTGTTTTGAGTCCGGCAAATAATTTTTCCACCGAGGAAAGTTCTGTTTTGGTTGAAGGGGTAACGGATCGGGATGCAATAATATATATTAATGGGAAGTCAGTGATTGTTGATGATGATGGAAAGTTTAAAGAAAATTTAACTATTCAGGCTGGTCCGAACACGATTAATGTGAAAGCAGTGAATAAATTCAACAAAGAATCAGAAGAGATGATTGTAGTGCAGTCAAATAAAAAAGAAGTAGTGGAAAATTATGAAAACGATAATTCTCCGGCGGAAAACAATCCTGAAGCAAGCCAGAAAAAGATGGAGATTGAGTTGCGAGTTGATCCGGGTCCAGTGTGGGTAAGTGTTGAAGCGGATGATAATTTAGTTTTTAGCGGGACAATTCTTTCTGGTTCGATTCAGCTGTTTCAGGCCGAAAATAAAGTGGTAATAAATTCTGCCAAGGGCAATGCCACGCTTGTGAAGCTAAATGGAAAAGATAAAGGTGCTTTGGGCTCTGATGCAAAGCCAGTAAAAGGCGTGACTTTTACCTCTGAAATGTAGTTTTGACATAAGGGGCTTGCGCAGTTTTTTAATAGTGATATAATAACACTATCCCTACACCAATTTTCAAAAATAAAACTTATTAGAGATTATGCTTTGGCAATTGGTGTGGGGATAAATAATAAATTTTATTCTTATCTAGAGTTATTTAAAAGACAATAACTTGAAGATGCAAAAAAATGAAATACGAAAAAGAAGAGAAGCCAAAGAAACGGGAGATGCAAGCTAAGGGTGGAACAGTTGAGCATGTGGTGGATGAGATCCGAGAAAAGTTTGGGGAAGGAATGTTGATGAAATTGGGGGATGTTCGTCGAGTTGATATTAAATCAATTCCAACTGGAGCAATTTCACTTGATTTGGCACTCGGAATTGGAGGAGTTCCACGCGGAAGAATTGTAGAAATTTATGGGCCAGAATCATCGGGAAAAACAACGCTGACATTGCATATCATTGCCAATGCGCAAAAAGAAGGTGGAGTCGCGGCGTTTATTGATGCCGAGCATGCCCTGGATCCGGAATACGCGAAAAAGATTGGGGTTAAAATTGAAGATTTGCTAGTTTCTCAACCTGACAACGGCGAACAAGCCTTGGACATTGTAGAGACTCTGGTGCGTTCTAATGCGATTGATGTGATAGTTGTCGATTCTGTGGCGGCACTCGTTCCTAGGGCAGAAATTGAGGGCGAGATGGGCGATCAGCATGTCGGAAGACAAGCGCGATTGATGTCACAGGCTTTGCGAAAACTAACCGCGATAATTGCGCGTTCAAATACGGTAGTGATTTTTATTAATCAGTTACGTATGAAAATCGGCGTGATGTTTGGTAATCCCGAAACAACGACTGGTGGACAAGCCTTGAAGTTTTATTCTTCTTTGCGTATTGAAGTGCGAAAATCAGCCCAAATAAAAAAAGGCGAAGATGTGGTGGGTAATCGCGTGAAAGTGAAGGTGGTAAAAAATAAAGTAGCCCCGCCTTTCAAAACAACGGAGTTTGATATTATGTATAATGAAGGAATTTCTCAATCGGGAGATTTATTGGATACCGGCGTTAAATATGAAGTAATTAAAAAATCTGGCAACTCTTATATTTTTGGTGAAACTAAGTTGGGCGTTGGCCGGGAAGCAGCTAAAACTTTTTTGAAAGAAGATCAAAAAATAAATCTTGCAATTGCTAAGGAAATAAACGCTAAAATGAAAGTAGCGTAATCAGGCAAAACATCGAATGCTAAGGCTACAATATTAGAGCATCTCATTGGGATGCTCTTTTTTGATAATAAAAAGCGGGCAGCCTGCGTAATAGCTGGCTGCCCGAGATACTGGGTTTTTTGAAACGGGTTAGAATGACCATTTGAGACCTAGTCTCAAATCTGTTCCATTCTTTCCTTCGATTTCGAAATTTGTTTCACGGGCAATGCGCGTGAAAACAGTAATTGATGGATTGATTTTCCAGTAAACCACTGGTCCAATGAGCAGCCAATCTGCTCCGTTGCCTAGCCAATGATCATGGAGAATGTTAACTGCCAGGGTCAATTTGTCATTCAATGGATAACTTGCTTCGACAAATGTTTCTACGAAACTCTTGGCCTTGTCATTGGTTTCTAGATAAACTCGCGGGTCGAGAAAAATTTTTATCTTTTCCCCAAGAGTGCCAAAGTACCAGACGCCCGCTTGAACATAGTCTGCGCCTAGGCTATTCAAAGAAAGTCCGCCAAGGACACTTAGGCCGTCAACAACTTTCCAGGTTGCAAACGGGTTTGCTTTGAGATAATCATTTTCGGGACAGAAGGTTGCATCCAGGCCAATTCCATATTGCTTGTCGATAAGCAGATACGTATTGATATCGTGGGACCAAAAACCTTTGCTTTCTTCGGGGTTGATATAGTTGCTTCGATAAAGAACGATTCCATCCACTTTCTGCCCACTTTCTTGAATTTCGCGATGTTCTGCTCGGGCACTGGTTGAAAAAATAAGACAGAGGCCGATAACCAAAAAAAATATTTTATTTCCCATAGACCTTCTCCTTGTTTGCCAGAAAAAGCCGTTCTCTGGCTATTTATTTTTCTGAAAAAATGAATTTAGCAGATTAAAATAAATAGCCATACAGGGGAATATGCTCAATCCTAGCAACAAACTTTTTCGGGTAAAAAATTACCAGGCAAAAATAGGTTGTTAATATAAGGCTTGCGCAAAATTCAGGGTGGAACACCGGTAGGAGAATCGTATCAGTTTGACTAGGGGCGTGTTGATTATCCGGCACTGCATAATTAATTACTGTGCTGGAGATAATTTTTGGTCCCGCTCTGATTGTGTCAGTTTGATCCGTATCAGCATGCGCTAATAATGGCGCACCGACATGGAACAGGATTACAATAGTTAAACTGATTATGAATGAATGTTGGAAAGCAAATTTGTTCGAGATTTGGAATTGCTTAATCCAGTTCCAGAAGTTTTTGCTTTCAGCAATTTGACGAACCAGAGCATTTTCTTCCGGCGTGAACCGGCGGAAAATTTTTCCAATTCTTCGCAACTCCGCTTCAACGATGATTTCTTTGATGACGTTATGCGGATACTTCAACAGGAAGAATGGCCAGAGAATTAGAGAATAAATGAATTGAAATTTGTCCGCTAAAATGGTTTCTAAAATGCCTTTTCGTGTGGACATACTCACGATAAACATCAAGAGTGCCAGCGGAAGTCCTCGTAGGTAGAATTTTAAAAAATAATTCAAAAAATCATCAGCATTTAGCTTTACAGTTTCTTTTCGGAATTCATCTCGGCCAAAAACAGTTGATTCTTGCCATTCTTTAAAATTGCTGGATGCAGCTTCAACATCGCGGTAGGTATATTTTTTATTTTTACCAACATTATTCATGCTTATGCTTTGCAAGTTCATGAGAATTATGTGATGCATTGGCGGTTCATTGATGTGTTTGCCTCCAATTTCATAGCGCAGTTTTTCCATGGCTTTGTAGTCATTGAAGTAATCCTGCGGACTGTATGTCTCACTTTTTTCTCGCGCAATTCTAATTTGTTCGACATTTAACTCATGCATCTCATGACCTAGCTTTTGTTCTAATTCAATGTTGCGTGGTGGTTTATTGGCATCTTCCTTATATACCTTAACCATTGGTAAATAAAGTTGCGTTGCCCAAAAAATGAACAACACCCAAATTCCTGTCAGTAGAAGCCAGGAATAATCATCTAGAAAAGATTCTAGTCTTCTCATATTTCTGCCTCCTTTGGTTAAATAATAGATTGTTAAACAACAGCCTTTTCTAGGGTTTTTCCTAGGAAATAGATGCCCAATGCATCGAATGAAAGTAGCATAGCTAAATGGAAAAGTCAATGTCATGGATGCGAATAGTTGACAAAACTGTTTTTTAGGCGTATAATAATAACATAGTAAAGACGGGTGACTTTCACCCGTTTTTTATTTTTCCAATTTTTAAATAGCTAATCAATTAATTTAAATTGTCCTAAGCGGTTTTTAAAAAAACAATTTAGAGACAAAAAACAAAAGTATGAAAGAGACAAAAGCGAAATGCGAATGTCAAGAATGCACAAAAAGAGCGGAAGAACTGAGACAATCTGAAGAGATTGGATTAGCGTTCTTAATTGCTTTAATGCCATTGATGACGATTACTTTGTTCAGCAGTATGGGTCTATTCTAGTTATTAAATAAAATATAAAATAACTTTGAAAAGCAAAAAAATCCCCTCGGGGATTTTTTTGTTTGCTTCGCATATTTTTTTTATTAAGCCCTGCTGACGTATTCTCCTTTTTCGGTATTGACGATTATTTCATCGCCTTCATTCACAAAGAGAGGAGCAGAAACTTTGAAGCCAGTTTCGAGAGTAACAAGTTTGCCGCCAGTGGTGACGGTGTTACCCTTTATCCCTGGCGGAGCTTCGACAACTTTTAGTTTCATTTTAATTGGCAATTCAACATTGATTGGATTGCTATTGAAATATAAAACTTGGACTTCCGTGCCATCAATTAAATAATCGGTAGCGGTGCTAAGTGATTTAGCAGAAAGAGAGAATTGTTCGTAGGATTCATTATCCATGAAAGCATAGTCTTCACCATCCTTGTAAAGAAATTGTGCTTTGCTCTTTACGATATCAGCTTCTTCAAGCTGTTCAGCGCCTTGGAATGTTTTTTCCAAAACTGCTCCAGAAATTAGATTTTTTAATTTTGTGCGAAGGACTGAGCCCGCTCGTCCGGTCTTAGAATGTTCCTGATAAAGCACTGTGAATGGCGCTCCTTCAAAAACGATATTCTTGCCGTTTTTAATGTCGTTTATTCCGAGCATATTTTTCTATCTTTTAATTTTAATTAGCAACGAATGGGACAAGGGCCATAATTCTAGCTTTCTTGATTGAATTAGCTAGAGTTCGTTGATGTTTGGTGCAAGTGCCATGTCTTTTTGGCGGGTAGATTTTTCCTTGTGAGTTTGTAAAACGGCGAAGAAGATAAGCATCTTTGTAATCGATCTTATCCATTTTGCTTTCACAGAAAAAACAAATTTTCTTCTCCATCTTCATCGGCTCATTGTTTCTATAATTCATAAGATTTGAATAAATGTTTGATTAATTAATTTAAAAGGGGACGTCTTCAATTCTAATTTCGTCTTGCTCTTCGTCTAAATTGATAGTGGGAATTTCTTCTTCAACAGCTTTTGCTGGAGCTGGACGGTTAGCTGGCTGAAAAGATGATCCTTCTGATTTTTGGAATGATCCGCCGCCTTGACCAGCTTTTGATCCAAGTTGCATGATTTCTCCAATTACTTCAGTTACTCTTTTTTCCGTTCCATCTTTAGCGGTATATTTTCTAGTTTCCAATCGGCCTTCGATATATGCCTCTTGTCCTTTAACTAGATATTGTCCGGCTACTTCTCCAATGCGACCCCAGAGAATCACGTTATGAAATTCAGTTTTCTCTTGCTTTTGTCCGGCCTTATCTTTCCATGTTCGGCTAGTGGCAAGACTTATGGTAGCAACAGTTTGTCCGGAAGGAGTGTTTCGCACTTCTGGATCGCGAGTTAGGCGACCAACTAAGATAACTTTGTTTACATTCATTTGTTTTTTAAAGCAACTGGTAACCAGCAACTCGTAACTAGTAATAGGTATTCTTATTCTAGTTACTGATTACTGTTTACTGATTACTGAAATTAGATATTTAATATTTCTTCTAATTTTTTGTCGATATCTTCACCATAAGCTTTTTTGTCTTCGCTCGTTGCCTTTTTAGTTACTTTTTTTGCCACTACTTCTTCGGCAACAACCTCTTTAACTTCTTCTTTTTTCGCAACTGTTTTTTTCTCAACCTTTTCTACAGTTTCAATAACTTCTTTTTTTCCTCTTGGTGTTTCGCTTTTTGCCATTGCATCGCGCTCTTCTCTTGATGTTAGGGCTGGAAGCTCATCTGTTCGCGTAATGATTGAGCGAAGAATCTTAGTGTAAAGATTCAAGGTTCGAGTCATTTCTTGAATTTTGGTTGGGTCTTCAAGATTGAATCTTTGGGCTACGTAGAAACCACGATTTTCGTGCTTTACTTCATAGGCCATCTTTCTTTTTTCTACTACTTGTTTTTCTTCAAAAACACCTTCTTCAGAAGTGATGATAGCAGCCACTTCCGATTTGATTGTATCTAGTTCGGCTTCTTTTGAAGCGCCAACCAAATAGAATAATTCGTATTGCATTGGGTTTATATAAATTAATTATTAACGCACTGGTTTTGTTTCCTTGGATAGAAACAAAAAACCGCCAAAGAAAGCCTTCCTTGCGGAGTTTACCCTCTTATCTTTTACCACGTCGTAGCCTTTGGCGAAGGCGGGTCGTACCCTACATTCAGCCATAAACTTCGACGAGGTCGCCTCCGTAAAACTACGGCGGACCAAGCGAGAGGATAGTTGGACTTTCTAAGTTGTGTTTATCTTAGCGAAATATCGGGCTTAAGTCAAGCTTTTCTTGACAAAAAGGCTAATTAGGTGTATAATATCAAATTAAGGTCATGGTGGCCTTAAGAAAGAGCAGATGGCTTCTTAAAAATAATCTTAGAAAAAGGTGAGCGCTATGCCTAGATTAATTTCCATGAAAAAATTCATTATGTTGTCTAAACTAGTTGTTGGGCTAGTTATGACATTGCAAGGCGCAATTGAAGTAACTAAAGTAACAAAGGGTATGGGTATGGATGATGCATTGTTTGTTATAGCAAGCACTATTTTCCTGCTCGGAAGTTGTTATTTCGGAGTAAATTTTATTCTAAGTGGAATAAAAGACGCCATTCCTTTTTTAAAAGAATAAAGAGGTAAGAGTTTGATAACTCTATAAAATATCAAAAAAGCCATTGGGTGAATATCATTCGATGGCTTTTATAATTGCGAGAGTTAGTTTTATATTTTGAATTCCACTACATCGCCGTCTTGCATGACATAGTCTTTGCCTTCTGTTCTGAGAGTTCCAAGTTCACGAGCCTTGCTCCATGAGCCAGCTTCAAGGAGTTTGTCCCATTGGACGATTTCGGCCCGAATAAATTTGTCTTTGAAATCATTATGAATGGCGGTGCCAGCCAGGGGGGCGGTCCAGCCTTTTTTGATTGTCCAAGCGCGCGTTTCTTCCACACCGGTTGTGAGGTAAGTGATGAGGCCAAGAAGTTCATAAGCGCGGACAATCAGCTCATCAATGTTTGATTGAAGTTCAAGTTCTGCCGCCTCTTCTTTGGTCATTTCAATCAGTTCTTCCTCGATTTTAATATCAAGCTTAACATGACTGCGTTTTTCTAAGTTGTCCGATAGCTTTTGGTTAATATCTGCCACATTATAGATGTATAGAAATGGTTTCATTGTTAGTAAAGATAGTTCGCGGACAATCAGCTTGGTATTATCCTCTTCTAAATCCAAAGCTGTTTCATTAGCAAGTTTTCCAGCTTCTAGATTAGCGTTGATTTTGTTGAGAACTTCGAGTTGTTCGGCGGCACCTTTTTTGTTGCCCCGCACTTCTTTTTCTAAGCGATTTTTCACTTTTTGAACAGTTTCCAGATCAGCTAAGATTAGCTCAGTGTTAATCACTTCAATGTCGCCTTCAGGATCAATCTTGTTGTTTACGTGGATGATTTGGGAATTATCAAAAACGCGCACCACTTGCCCAATAGCATCAACTTCGCGAATGTTGGCCAAAAATTTGTTGCCCAAGCCCTCTCCGGTCGAAGCACCCTTAACAATCCCAGCAATATCCACAAATTCAATGATGGCCGGAATGATTTTTTTGGTTTGGCTCATGGCCGAAAGCTTTTCGAGGCGATTATCGGGTACTTTCACGATTCCAATGTTGGGTTCAATGGTACAAAACGGATAATTATTAATATCAACTTGTGTCTTGGTCAGAGCCTTAAAAAGAGTAGATTTTCCAACATTCGGCAGTCCAACGATTCCTATTTTCATATGTTTTCTACGAATTACGAATTAATACGAATGTACGAATTCTAGCCTATTATCCTGAAATAATCAATAAGATTTGGAAATTTAGACATTTAAAATTGATTTAAAATTTAAAATTAAAAATTGGAAATTTGGGGACAAAGTATGGTAATATACTTAATATAATTCACTAATTTTTGTAATAGAAATAATTTATGAAAGAATCCATATTTAAGGCCTATGATATTCGCGGAATTTACCCAACCGAAATTAATGAGTTAGATGTGTATAAAATCGCCAAAGCCTTTTGTGAATTCGTTAAACCAAGTGAAGTGGTGATTGGGGCGGATGTGCGTTTGTCTTCACCATCTTTAAAGCGCGTGGCGATTAAGGCGGTAACAGATGCGGGCATCAAGGTGATTGATGTGGGAGAAATTTCTACTGATATGCTATATTTTTCGGTGGCGCACTATGGCTATGCGGGGGGATTTTCTTTAACGGCCTCGCATAATCCGAAAGAATACAACGGAATGAAATGCGTCCGTGAAGAATCGAAACCAATCTCAGCTGATTCAGGATTATTTGAGATTCGCGATATCGCAGCTACAATGGAAATTGATGAGTCTATTTTGCAAGGAGAGATAAATGAAAGCTTAGTAGAGAAAAAAGATATTTTGGAAGATTATGCGAAAAAAATAAAATCATTCGCAGACTTTTCTAAGTTCAAAAATTTTAAGATTGTCGCGAATCCAAATTTTGGTGTAGCGGGACGCGCCTTGGATAAACTTCTGGCTGGAACAAATATTGCAATTGAAAAATTAAATTATATTCCGGATGGAAATTTCCCGAAAGGGCGACCAGATCCATTAATTCCGGAAAACAGGGAGGAAATTTCAAGGTTAGTGGTTTCATCCGGAGCAGATTTCGGAGTGGCCTGGGATGCTGATGCAGATCGCTGTTTCTTTTTCACGGAAAAAGGGGAATTTATTGAAGGATATTTCGTGACCGCCCTTTTAGCCCAAATATTCTTGCAAAGAGCCGGTAGGCAGGAGAAAATTATCCATGACACACGCTTAACCTGGGCAATTGAAGATATGGTAGCGAAAAATGGTGGGGTGGATATTGCAACTAAAGCCGGACATTCATTTATTAAAGAACGAATGCGCAAAGAAGATGCGGTCTTTGGCGGAGAAATGAGTGCGCATTATTATTTCCGCGATTATTTCTTCTGTGATAATGGGATGATTCCTTTAGTGATGATGCTGGAATTTTTATCAACGCAAGAAAAAACTCTCTCCGAAATTATGCATGAGATGTTTTGGAAAGAATATTTTGTCAGTGGAGAAATAAACACTCAAGTAGCAGACGTGGCAACAGTAATTGCGAATGCGAAGAAGCTTTATTCTGAAGGAGCGATAAAGATTGATGAAACGGATGGAGTTTCTATCGATTTTACGGATTGGCGCTTTAACTTTCGCGGATCAAATACTGAACCGGTGATTCGCTTGAATGTAGAGGCGAGATCGCTTGCGCTGATGGAAGAAAAAACGAAAGAGATGCTGGCTTTAGCAAAATAGTTTTCGAATTAAAAAAGCGTCCATTTACAGGACGCTTTTTTTATTTCTTCGTACAATGTTTATAAACCAATTTGATGAACGATGCCCTTTAAGTTTTTAGAGAGAATATCTAGAATGTTATCTTTTGGATGCGGAGTTTGCAGGGAATATTCTTCGGAGATCGCCGTTTCTCCTTGTGCTGTAGCAGATACTACGCGGAAATAATATTTAGTTTCAGTTTTTAGCGAGGTTAGCACGGCAACGTGTTTAAGCTCTTTTTCCTCAGAAATGTTAAGTTCTTGGCTTTTTTCGCCTTTATCATCATAGCGATAAATAAGTTTTGTTGTCGCTGGTATGCTGGTGCGCCAAGAGATAATGACCTGTAATTTATCCCTGCCATATAAATAGTTTTCGTTTTTAACTTGGAGAATCTTAAGGGATTCATCCTTCTTTTCAGGTTGATTTATTGTTGTTGTATTGAGTGTTTGAATTTCAGAAAGTTCTTCGGCTTCGTGATTGCTTAATAAGCTAGCCTCTTCAGATTCTTCGATTCTATTGTTCTCCTCATTGATTTTTGTTATTTCAATGGCGCAGGAGGAGGGCGTTTCTCCAGCCGCGTAAATTGTCAGGGGCTTAGCGTCTCCCCAGACGGAAGTTTTCTTGGCATTGCGCAATTCTTTATCTTCAGAAGCGGAAATTAAAATGTAATAGGTGTTGCCTTCTTCTAATCCATCCACTGAAATAACATGCGTAACAGCATAATCAGTAGATCTAAACTTCTGCACTAAATTTCGATGCTCTGAATCGCGATAAACGGCAACTTCCGCCATAGTGGCTAAAGGGTCATTTTGATGCAGTGAGTCCAATGTTTTAAAGACGATAGTTGCTTGGTTTTTTGAAATATTGCTTATTAAGATGTCGCCTTTTCCATCAGGAATATAGACTTCATGTGTTTCGGTTTGATTTAAAAAAGCTGGGCCGACAAGAATGCCGATAAAAATAAAAATTAGGGCTGTAAGAGCGCTCGCTGCGAATTTTCTTAGCCGTTGCTGGTATTTTTTTAATTGGGTAAAGGATTGAAAGCGCCCAGCACCATCTTTTGCGATGCGAATGTGGTTTTCTGCAGCGCTATGAAAAATGAATTCAAGAAAGTCTTTAATTTTGGTGATAATCTCTTGTATTTTACTGCCCATAATAAATATTATTTTTTTATTTTTATTTTTATTTTTATTTTAAATGGAGGACTACTTTGGAATTGCAGTTAAATAATGAAGCCTACTTTCTTTTTTACTTCAGTCAATTTTTGCGTAGCGAGTGGGCGGACTTTTTCCGCACCGGCTTTGAGGATTTGCAAAACCTCGGTGTCGCTGATGGCGTTTAGTCTTTCTTGGAAGGGCTTGAGGAAATTGACGACCACATCGGCAAGATTAGCTTTGAAATCGGCATAACCTTTGCCCGCATACATTTTTTCAATCTCAGCGGTAGATTTGTCCGAAAGAAGAGAGTAGATGTTGATGAGATTTTTCAGAGCTGGCTTGTCATTTTGGTAGACGATTTCTGAACCGGAATCAGTCACGGCTTTTTTAATTTTTTTACGAATGATTTCTTCGCTGTCAGTCAGAGCGATGTAGTTATATTCTGATGCAGCCGATTTTGACATTTTCTTTGTAGGGTCATCAAGGCCCATAATTCTCATGCCTTCTTCTTTGATGAAATGTTTAGGTACAATGAAAGTTTCGCCGAATTTTTTATTGAAACGATTAGCCAGCGTTCTGGCAAGTTCAACGTGTTGCAATTGGTCTTCTCCCACTGGCACAACTTCCGTGTTATAGAGAAGAATATCAGCAGCCATTAAAACTGGATAATCAAATAGTCCAACTCCAGCTTTCTCTTGCTGTAAGTAATCATATCTGATATTAATTAATTCATTTGACGCTTGTTTAAGCTCAAGCATTGCCAATGAAGAATCAATAAATTTTTTCTTCCAGTCTACATTTTCATATTTATCTTGCTTGCCATGATCAAGATCATTTTTAATGGATATGGTCATATCATTAAAATTTTTAAAAAAGCTTACTGCTCTATCATCGTTATTTTTTCTATCAGCTAATCCGGACTTATCTTTAAATTGAGTCATTTTTTCTAATTCAGACATTTTTGTGATTGTATTTAATATCCAAGCGAGTTCGGAATGCTCGGGAATGTGTGATTGGATAAAGATGGCGGATTTTTTTGGATCAATGCCGGAAGCCAAATAAATCTTAGCAATTTCGATAGTTTTTTTTCTTAGTGCCTCTGGGTCTTGGGGAACAGTGATAGCGTGCAAATCGACGACGCAAAAAATGGAATCAAACTGATCTTGCAATTTGACCCAATTTTGAATTGCTCCTAAATAGTTTCCAAGATGTAGATTGCCAGAAGGTTGAATGCCAGAAAAAATTCGTTGTGCCATTTTTGTTTGCGAGGTACGAGCGACCACAAAAATGAGCATCCCGCACCAATTTATTATAAAATTTAATTATTTTGCATAACTTAAGCCGAAGGCGATTTCGAACGTGTGGAGTCTGACATATTAAGTCTTTTTCGAAATTGGTGCTGGGATTGCACCTAGTAATAAAATAGCATCAAATAGGGCTTTTTGGCAAATGAAAATTGAGTTGAGTAAATGAAAAAAATTTAGTATACTGAAAATACTTTAAATATATAGAACTTACGCACTTGCTTCAAAAATTCCTATAGCGACCGCGTAGAGTTTAAGTAAAATACACTCTTATTATTAAAGTCTGACTAGGCTAATAATGCTGGTCGTAAGTAATTTTCTCAACAAGCACGCAAGTCCTAATATATGCGAAAAATAAATTTCACAAAAATAAAAGTTATCAATATTTTCTTGTTTTTCTTTTTGGTATTGCCAGCCAGTACGAATTATAAGCTAAGAGATTATGGCTTTGGCAATGGCGGGGAGGATAATATGTCCTCGCCAAACTATTCCATGGAAGCGATTGCGGGCGAAACTGGCGGGCAAAAAATGGATAGTGCTAACTATGGTGTTGGGGCGGGCCTTCTGTATATTAACCAAGCGACCATGCCGATTGCGCCAACTTTCGACAATCCCAACAACTATTATAATAAGTTGCGGATCATAATAAATACTGCAAGCAATCCGACAGACACGAAATATGCAATTGCCATTAGTAATGATGGTTTTGCCACTACGCAATATGTGCAAAGCGATAATACAGTAGGGACTAATTTAGGGCTTGAAGATTATCAAACATACACTGCTTGGGGAGGCGGTAGCGGTGTGCTAGTAATCGGATTGGTGCCGAATGCCACGTATAATGTGAAGGTGAAAGCGATTCAGGGAAAATTCACCGAAACCGGTTATGGGCCAATAGCTACCGCTGCAACGGTTAATCCGCACCTTTCATTTAATATTAATCTTAACTCCATAAATTTTGGAAATCTTATGGCGGGGACAGTAATGGATAGCCCGCAAAGTATTGTGGCGAGCTTTGAAACAAATGGAGAATCGGGCGGAAAAATATATATGTATGGCAAAAATAGCGGACTATTGAGTTCAACAAAGAGTTCTTTGATTAATTCCGTGACAGGTGACTTGTCTTCTTTGGCTCAAGGTTTTGGCGCGCAAGAAACAGCGGTCACGCAAAGTGCGGGCGGTCCATTGACGGCTGTTGCACCATATAATGTTTCTGCGAACAATGTTGGGATAGTAGACACTAATGTGCGGGAGATATTTTCTTCAGCAAATCCAATTACTGGCGGACAAGGAGCATTTCTTTTGAAGGCGAAATCATCTTCCGTGACTCCATCAGCCGAGGATTATAGTGAATTGATAACCGTTATCGCCTCCGGAAATTTTTAAAAAGGAGGAATAGGAGCTAGAAAAAAAATAATTTAGAGTTATTTTTTGACGGAACAATAAAAAGGTGCTATAATTGAATAAATTAAAAAATAAAAATAATTAATTTTCGAATGGGGGAACCAATCGGATAAAAATAAAAATTATGAGTCAACGAATGCTTAAGCGGATGAAAATAATCAATAGTATCTCATTAATAATAGCAATCGTGTTTGCGATGATTCCTTTCGGATCAGCACAGGCAGCTGGATTGACACAGGCGGAAGTGCGGCTTGATCGCATTAAGGCTTCAACAACAACTGGAGGAACAGTTTGCGCAAAAGCAACTACGGTTGGAGTGGAAACAACAGTTAAGGTAGATTTTCCAACAGGCTTTACTGTTAATGGAACTGCTTCTAACTGGACGACTTCGGTAACAAATCTTCCTGCTGGTTCAACAGCTTGGATTGGTATTGGAACTGCTACCCTAGTAGCCAGTCAAGCAGTAACATTCCCAAGTGGTGACATGGTAGTGGGAACATTATATTGTTTTAATTTTTCCGGAACTACAACCTTAACAACTAGTGCTACAGGAAATGACAAGGTAGGCATAATAACTACTCAATCAGCTGGACCGGCAACAATTGACTCTTCAAATTATTCCTTGTCAATTATTACTGACGATCAAATCGTTGTTTCTGCGGTAGTGCCCCCAACATTTAGCTTTGCATTAAATGGAAACACAGATACTTTTTCGGGAAATTTGTCGACAACCACAGCTTCAACAACCGGAAAAACAGCAACAATTACAACCAATGCTGCAAACGGTTGGATTACCTGGGTAAAGAGTGCGAATGCGGCTTTGAGCTCAGTGTCTGCTAGTGCGACGATTCCAACAGCGGGATCAATCGATGCTGCTCCAACTGATTTGGCTTCAGCAACCGGTTATGTATTAGATACGGATCTGACAACGGATAGCGCTACTGGAACAGGATCGGTGACAATTGATCCAGAATATAATGGAGTAAACACTACTTCCGGAGGAACATTGTCAGCTACTTTTCAACCAATCGCATCATGTAGTGGGACAACAGCTGGAGATGTTTTAACATTAACGGAAAGAGCTAAGATTACGGCTGTACAAAAAGCAGCAAATGACTATACTGATACTTTGACGGTAGTTTCGGCTGGATTATTTTAAATAAAAAAACTTTGCTTTATAAAAACCTTCCATTAAGGAAGGTTTTTTGTTTAAAGTATTGTTCTGATATATAATTATACTTAGTTTAAGAATATTATCCACTTAAGTTTATTTAGTTTATGAAAAAAATCTCATTCTTGGCGCTGGTGCTTGCTATTCTAGTTTTTTGGGAAAGTAAAACAGTTTTAGCTGCCGAAGATCTCGCGGGTTTCTCAGTGGCACCATTTTTTCAGGAAGTGGAATTGGTGGATGGTCAGACGGCAGCTAAATTTAGTCTAGAAGTTTCTAACTCTCAAGATTTTCCAGTAGTTTTTCGATTATCAGTGGTGGACTTCGGCGCGCTGAATGAGTCAGGGGGAGTGGCTTTTATCGGCTCAGGGGATGGATTGAATAATAAATACGGCCTAGCATCATGGATGTCGCTTGATCGCGATGCAATTGTGGTGAGCCCAGGAGAAAAACAAGCTATTCAAGGCCGGATTGAAAACAAGGATTCGCTTTCCCCCGGTGGACATTACGCAGCAGTAGTGATGAAGATGGAGAACGATAATGAGCAAGCAACTGTTGAAGATGCGGTTTCCAAGATTAGCGTGGCGCCAACTGTAGCGGCATTGATTTTCACGCGAAAGGTGGGGGGAGAAATTTTGGGTTTGGACTTGAAAGAAAATAATTTGGAAAATAATTTTTTTGGTCTTCCTGAAATGGCGCGATTGCGCTTTCAAAATACAGGCAATGTTTATGCCACTCCTCGGGGAACAGTAAAAATGTTTGATCCTTTGAAGCGCGAAGTGGCTAAGGGGGTGATTAATAATGAATCAGCTTTTATCTTGCCGGAAACATTTCGCGTCTTTCCTGTCAGCTTGAAGGAAATGTCGCGGGCATTCTTGCCTGGAAAATATGTTGTGTTGACGGAATACCGCTACGACGGCAAAGAGGATTTTTTCACGCAAAAACAAACTGTCTTCATTTTTCCCGCAGTAGCGATGGTTTTTACTGGCATTATTGTTATAGTCATTATTTTATATTTGAAATTTAGCTTTAAAAAGAGCAAGAAAAATAAACAAAAAAAAGATGACACAGGATCAAGGGCAGAAGAAAAATAAAAAATATTTCCAAGCTATAATTCTGTTTCTGATATTGGCAGTTATTTTTGTTGCTGGATATTTTGCCTGGCAATATTTTCAACAGCCAGCAAGCGGACAGATTAGGCAATTGGAAAATCAAGAGAATGCAACTAGCGAAGAAATAACTTTTGAGCGCTATGAAGGCGAACATTTTTCTTTCCGCCATAAGATGTCCTATGTTTTGAGGGAATCAGAAAAAAAACCTGATGCTAATAATATTTTTTTAGAAAAAGCTTTTTTTTCAGATAATGCTGTTAATGCCAAAAAAATTGTTATGCAGGTAGAGAATTTAAGCGGACGAACTATTGATGACAGTGCGAATTATAATTTGCGCCAGAAATATCCAAAAAGGTTTAAGGAAGAGGTCTTCGCTTACGGAGAGATTAAGGGGAAATATTTTCTTGACACAGAATCAGATTTATTTGAAAAAACTTTCTTTATTAAAAAAGAAAATTATTTAATCGAACTTTCTTTCTTGGCGCCTAAAGGCGCAGAAGAAGAGTTTGGGTCTGAAATTGAAGATATTCTCAAAAGTGTCCAATTTAAGATATAAAGACTAGGAAGAGGTGCTTATTATCGCAATACTTGGCAATGGGTCTAAAGAGTAGTTTTAATTTTTTGGCTCTAATAAAGCAAATAAAAAAGAGATTTTCTTTTTTTAGGTCGGAAAAGAGTGTTTATGATTGAGGCCGAAGAATAATTCAGCGAAAATGTCTTAAAAAGTCTTTATATAACGGGGGAATAGCTAAAAAGTGTTGGGGTTAGGATTGACAAATGGCTGAAATAAGCCTATAATAAGTATATAAAGCTTGCAAAAGCTTCCATGTTCCGGAGTACCGGAGCGTGATTTTTATTTAAAGCGGGTGAAATGCCCCGCTTTTTGCGTTTTTAACACTCCATCATGTTAAAACAAATACAAAAAACATTAATCTTTGGCTCAATAGCCCTTTTTGTAATAGGGGGTTTTTTTGCTTTTCAAAAAAATGTAGCTTTAGCGACTACGGGAATTAACAAGCAAGTTAATTTTCAAGGCAAGGTGGTTAATACGGATGGAACAAATGTGGCGAACAACTCATACAACTTTACTTTTAGAATATATTCCCAGCAAGCACCGGGTGGAGCAATAATTTGGACAGAAACAAAATCATTGGCCGTTAATGATGGAATTTTCCAAACGAACTTAGGCGATGTGACTGCCTTGCCTGGTTCAGTTGATTTCAATACGGACAATATTTTCTTAGGGATAGAATTTAATGGGAATGGAGAGATGGCTCCGCGTGTGCAATTTACGGCTTCTCCCTATGCTTTCAATTCAGATACATTAGACGGTAAGGACTGGACTAATCCAGGAACAATTGGAGCCTCCGGCAATACATTGGCGCTAGCTTCCGGCGGAACTTCAGCTTGGACTAATACGAGCGGAGATTTAACAATTTCCACGGCTACTTCAGGAATATTGGCATTGACCTCTGTGGGGGCGCTTAATCTTTCCGCTGGATCGGCATCAACTGTGACCTTAGCAAATACAGCGGATGCTTTGAATTTTGATGCAAACACGCTTTCGGTGGATGCTTTGAATAACCGTGTTGGCATTGGCACTAATGCTCCCACGGCTTTTCTTGATATTAAAGCGCCAACCACAGCTTCAGCTAATCTGCGCCTCGAAGCTTCAGCCGGCATTAATCCAACCACTCCGAATATTGGAGATCTCTGGTTTAATGGAACAAATTTATATTTTCGTAAAGATGGCTCAACTTCGCAAGATATTTTAGCTTCCAGTGGAGGTGGCTATGCTACTGTGCAAGAAGAAGGTACTGGTCTTACGCAACGAGGAACGATTAATTTTATTGGCGGAGGGATAACTTGCGTGGATAATGCTGGCAACACTCGAACAGATTGTACAGTGAGCGGTGGCGGTGGTATCACTGTGCATGATGTGACTTATAGCGATTTGACAACTTTGATTGCGGGCAATGGTCTTGTGCCCGGCGATAAATATCGTTTAACCGATTATCATACAAAACGAACTACTCAAACTGGACCAATAGAAGTTTTGGTTTTAACAGCGGAAACAGTGAATACTTTAAATGTAATCGCAGTAAGCGAGGACTATCCGCAGGATATTATTCAGTATACAACTAGAAATGATTTCTGGGTTGATAACGCCAGTGATCGGGGTGCAATTATTTATCGAAAAGATACGATTAAAAATGTAGAGGTTTGGGAAGATTTTCGTAATATACTATATCGAAGATGGGAAACAGCGGTGGGAAATGGAATTTATGCACTCACTGAAAATCCAGGCGGAGGAGAAGGTTATCAAGATTTCCCAATATTTTCTAATTATGCTATTGGTACATCGGAAATTTCAATTGATCATCACCGCGATGTTGATAATAACACTGGAGAATATTCCAATGTTGTTTTCCTTGGAGAGGCATACAAGGTAGATATTCCCGATGGAGCTTTTGATATTACTTTTCTTTCAAACGTACAAAATTTTAAGATTGGCTTTTGTAGTCATGCAACTTTTTATCAAGCGGTTAATAATGTGAATATTGGAGAGAATTCATCTGTAATTGTTACGGGAACACTAATGAATGTCTATGTTCGAAAACATGCTGGTCCATTGACACTGGATGGTAATTTTACGGATGTAGAAGTCTTAGCCAACTACACGGAAAACACCATCACCGGAGATTACTCTAACAAAGTCTTCGGCGCTAAGAACGAAAAAACCTACAACTTGACGCCCGCCAGCAGTTTAGACGTCGGTGGCAACAAAGACAAT